>Ga0163163_10006009_pt1 | contig 10561 bp, 6 predicted proteins | sample S65metaG_FD_119766 | JGI IMG/M metagenome (GOLD analysis project Ga0163163, IMG submission 119766) | Switchgrass rhizosphere microbial communities from Kellogg Biological Station, Michigan, USA - S6-5 metaG | ecosystem: Host-associated > Plants > Roots > Rhizosphere > Soil | place: USA: Michigan... | reverse complement strand
TCGAGTGGGCGACGGCATTGTCGCAAGTTTGGGGCAAAAGAAAAGCGGCAGAGCGTAAGCCCCGCCGCAAGTCGTTGATATCGCTGGTGCACCCGGCATGATTCGAACATGCGACCCCCTGATTCGTAGTCAGGTACTCTATCCAACTGAGCTACGGGTGCGAAGGTTGTAATACTAAAGGTTACGCGCGAATAAGTAAAATGCCCTTATTTACCGCGCAAAATAGCCCGGCTTGGTCCGCGCAGTCAGGTCGGAATAGGTCACTTCCACTTTGATTTCGTGCCACTTGCCGCGCACCCTCTCGCCCTGCGGCTGATACGCAACCGTGTAGAGCGTGCGCAGGTTCGCGGCCACCTCACGATAGAGCTGGGCCATGTACTGCAACTGATTGATCTCGTTCAAACGTCCGCCAGTACGATCCGCCAGCGATTGCATGCGCGCGCGCGCCGCCGCGTAAATCCCAAGGATGCTCGGCGTCTGTAACGGCAACCGCTTCGGATCACCCGAAGGCAAGGCCAACGGAAAGATCGTGACGCCCAGCCGGTCCGCCGCCGCCAACACGACATTCAAGTCCGCGCTCGAATGCGGATCGATCGCAGCCAATGCTTCCTCATTGGTTTGCGCGTTCGCCAGCGTGCCGCGATCGACATTGCGAAGATGCGTGTCGAGACCATCAGTCAACACCACAATTGCCTTGCGTCGTTTACCTTCCTTCTCCAATTCCCGGAGTGCATATTTGAGAGCATCATAAAAATGCGTCTCGCCGGAGCCGTTAGCCATCTCGATCGCATATGCCGTTTTCAATCGATCGGTGCCAAAGCCGGTCAATGATTTGACCTCTTTGTCGAACTTAATCACAGAGACGCGATCGTCAGGCGCAAGCGCGTCGAGAAAACGCTGGCTTGCGAGTTTCAACTGCTGGCGAAAGTTAACGGTCGAGCCAGACATGTCCAGCAGCAAAGCGAGACTGAACGGCGCGTCGACGGAATCGAAGTGTTGTATCGACTGCTTCACTCCATCTTCGTAAATGACAAAATCATTTTTAGTCAACGACGTGATGGGCCGGCCCTGCTTGTCAACGACGCCGACATTCAACTGCACCAGCGACGTTTCGGTGCGAATGACGTCGTCAACATCCTGGGCGGCGACGGGAGCGACGGCGAGTACCGTTAAAAGCGCGGTAAACACTGTCCGGAACAAGGGATTTCGGTAATACATAGGGAAATCGGGACTGCAAGTATGCCCGCCCGTCCTGAGTTTTTCAAACCGGCTAATCCGACGCAATCGACCGGCAATCGGTTGCTTTCGCGAGATGCTCTATAATGCCCGCCAAGCATGTCGTTCCTCACGAGTTATCGTCCAAATTTCTGTTCTGAATGCGGGGAGAAGATCGTCCGGCTGCGTTGGCGTGTGTGGACCAACAGAAGATTTTGTGACGCCTGCTCAGCGCGATTTGTGAAAGCGCAGTTGCTGCGACGCGTTTTTACGACGATTGTTTTGGTATTGATTGGACTTTTGATCGGGCGTGGGCACAGGCGTGAACCGCCGGCGCTGGTGATTGAGCGGGCGGGGAGCGCGCCCGCACAAAACTCACCAGCGATTACGGTTGAAGATAATGTTTACACGTGCGGCGCGAGAACTAAGAAAGGCACGCCTTGCTCGCGCCGCGTACAGGGACCAGTGCGTTGCTGGCAACACAAAGGGTTGCCACGGATGAACACGGATTGATTACTTGTTGTTGCCTTGCTCGGTGGCCCTCGAAGTTTGGCGATTATTATTCGTCTTGTTTGGACCAGCCGGTTTCGGCGGCAGCTTCACCGGCGTCTTCAGCTTCGCCATCACTTCGGTTATGGCGCGGTCGAGTTGCGGATCTTTACCCGCGATCACTGACGACGGATCGTTGTCGACTTCAATGTCGGGATCGACACCATAGCCTTCGATGATCCACTCGCCTTGCTTATTCGTAAGTCCAAACTCCGGCACGTTAACCTGTCCGCCGTCGATTAGTGGACCACGGTTGGTGATGCCAACCACGCCGCCCCACGAACGCTTGCCGATCAATGGCCCCAGTCCGGCCTCGCGAAACATTGCCGGAAAGATGTCGCCGTCTGACGCGGAGTTCTCGTCAAGCAGCGCGACCATTGGTCCCATGAAAGCACCATCGGGATAGGTGGATGCTTCGTCGCTCGTGCGCGAGTAGTTCAAGCCCAGCACCTTTCGTCGCAGGCGCTCGATCAGCATGCGCGACACGTTGCCGCCGCCGTTTGCACGCACGTCGACAATCAGAGCTTCCTTGCGAAGTTGCGGGTAGTACCACTTGATAAACTCGCGAATTCCAGCCGCACCCATGTCGGGCACGTGCAGATACCCGACGCGTCCGTTGGTCGCCTTGCTGACTCTCTCGCGATTGTGGTCTACCCAGTCGAGATAGATCAGGTTTTGCTCGTCGGTGATCGGACGATACGAAACTGTGCGCGCGCCCTGCAGCGACGGCACCTTGTTCAAAGTAAGCTGCACCGGATTGTCGGCCTTGTTTCGCAACAGACGATAAGGATCGTCAGTCGCTTTCAACTCCTCGCCGTCGATCGCGAGCACATAATCGCCGACACTCGCATTCACGCCGACTTCGGTCAACGGCGAGCGATACAGATCTTCTTCGTTCTCGCCGTCGAAGATCTTGGAAATGCGATAACGACCCGCCTGCTGGTCGAGTTCAAAACGCGCACCCGGCAAACCGGAACGAGGCCGCGGCGGAATCTGGAAATCACCGCCGTCGATGTACGCGTGCTGCACGGTGAGTTCGGCGATCATCTCGCTGATCACGTAGTTGAGATCCGAACGATGGCCCACATACTTGAGCAACGGCTTGTACTGCTCGCGTAGCGCCACCCAATCGTAGCCATGCATGTTCGACACGTAGAACCAATCGCGATAACGACGCCAGACTTCGTTGAAGATCTGGCTCCACTCTTCAGCCGGCACGCGATCGACATAGAGCCCGTTGGTCGCAACCGCCTTGCGCGAGCGCTCGCCTTGCGGGGTCGCGTCGTAAAGATTGAAACCCGGACCCTGGGCCACGAGAACTTTCGAACCGTCGTCGGAAAGAACGTAACCACGCATGTCTTCGACGAGCGTCGTCTCTTTCCGATCTTTGACCGAGTAGATGCGTAATGACGTAGTGCGATCACTCTGGCGACCGTAATAACCAGCGCCGCCGACAGCGTAGAGCAGGTGACCCGTCTTCGCTGACAAGCTGCCATAGTTATCGGCGCCAAGCGGAACGCGCGCCACGCGATTCGCGATGCCGTCGAAATCGATCGTCATCGTCGCCGGAGGTTTCGGAGTCGCTTCGGGTTTGGCTTCGGCCGCTGGAGTTGCAGGCGTCTCCGCGGGTTTTTCCGCCGGTGGCGCTGATGCCGGTTTTGGTGCTTCGTCTGAAGCAGTCTTGGAGATCGTTACTTCGTCACTCTCCGGCGGAAACGGATGCTTCACGTCTTTGCGCAACGTCAGCGCGTAGATGTAAGTCGGGCGATTGGTGCCGAAGTTGAACTCGACGTTCGAAAGCTGCGGCGCAAACTCTCTGTCGCTCAAAAAGTAGAGATAGTTTCCCTGCGGATCCCACGCCGGATTGTAGGAATTGAAATCTTCGTCAGTGACGCGTCTGAGTTGCCCGTCGCTCGCGCTCCAAATGTGGACCGAATTGAACTGGTTCTGATTCGCCATCGTGAAGGCGAGAAAGTTTCCACGCGGCGACCACTGGTAATCGCGAATCTGACCACGTGCCGAATCCGCGATCTCCGTCACCTTGCGGTCGGCCATCGTGAGCACGTAAAGCTTGCCGTCTTTGTCGCTGAACGCGATTCGTTTTCCGTCCGGCGCCCACTCCGGCTGGTAACGCATCGCGGAACCGCCGTGAGTGATCTGCTCCATCGGCTTCGAGCCGTCCTGCGGGATGAGATACAACTCTTCTTCACCCGACTTGTCGGAAATAAATGCTATCTGCGAACCGTCAGGAGACCAGCTCGGCCACTTGTCGTGCGCGCCAGACGACTCAGTCAAGTTCCGCGTCGGACCTTTTTCGATCGGAGCACTGAAGATATCGCCGCGTGCGGCAAAAATCGCGCGTTCGCCTTTCGGGCTCAAGCCAACGGCCTCGATCAAATTCGCCGCCGACACTCGACTCGGCCGGCGCGCGTTGCCTTCGTCCGGAACGTTGATTGAAATCGCAGTGCTCTTCTTACTGCGCGCGTCGAGCACCTGAAGCTCGCCATCCAACTCATAAACGATCTGACCTTCATTGTCTGAACTGGGCCAACGTACGTCCCACGATCGACTCGTAGTTACTTGCGTGGTCCTGCCGTTGGCGACGTTGTAAGCGTAAAGATTGAAGTGACCGTCGCGATCGGAGTTGAAAAAGATCTGGTCGCCAATCCACATCGCATCGCGGGTTGGTCGCGGCCCTTCAGTGATGCGCTTCGCAGAGTTGTTGTTGAGATTAAAGATGTAGAGTTGGTTTGCCTGTCCGCCGCCGTATCGTTTTTCGGAACGGAAGTCACGCGACTGTGGCGAGTAAACAATCTCGTCGTTATTCGGAGAGAAGTCGCCCGAACCGGCGGTCGGCATCGGCAGTGCGGTCGCTGGACCACCATCGATCGAAACTGTGTACAACCGCGCAATCGGAAGCGACCACGAGTCGCGCAGCGAGCGGAAGATAATGCGCTTGCTGTCTTTGGTCCAGCCAAACACCTGGTTGTCCCAGCCCCAGCGCGGCGCAAGTGGCCCGCGCGCGGGATAGAAAGTCAGTTGGCGCGGTTCGCCGCCGGAAGTCGGCACGACATAGACCTGTTCGTCGCCGTCGTACTGGCCAGTGAAAGCAATCCACTTCCCGTCAGGAGAGAATTTTCCAAACAGTTCGACACCGGGATGCGTCGTCAAATGCTGCGCCGTGCCGCCGCTCGATGACGCAGTCCACAAATCGCCGGCGTAAGTGAACACGACGCGGTCGCCGCGGATGTCGGGAAAGCGAAGCAATTTGGTTTGTGAGAAGGCGGCAGTGGCGAGGAGCAGAAGGGTGACGAAGGTCAGGGCTATTTTGGTAAACAAGGAAAATCCTCCTAAATCTGTGATCTGTGGACTGGATTACTTCCGATTTTTGAACGAGTCGTTCAATTCTGTGTGTCTACTTGTTAACACCACGGGCCGGCCATCTATTAACAAATACCTGATGTGGGTGCGAATTTCGAGCAGATCGCCGTCGGTAATGACCAGGTTCGCCATCTTTCCGGCCTCGATCGAACCCAAACGGTCAGCCACGTTCAAGATTTGCGCGGGGTAGAGAGTGACCGCCTTCAACGCGTCCGCTTTCGAAAGCCCGAAAGCCGAAGCCATGCCCGCGTACTGCGCGAGGTTTCGGACTTCCGCGCCCGCATCGCCGGTGGAAATGCAGAAACGCACGCCGGCCTCCTGAAGTTTCGCCGGATTGGCGTACAAGGTGTCGTAATCGTCATCCTCGCGCACCGGCAGCGTGAGCACGCCGGTCAAAATCACGGGCACGTTCTTCTGTTTGAGTAAACTCGCGACCTTCCAGGCGTCGTGACCGCCGAGAATAATCGGCTTCAACTTCATGTCTTCCGCAAACTTAACTGCGCCGCGAATCTCGGCCTCGCGCTCAGCACGAAAGATGACGGGTTGTTCGCCACGAACATACGGCACCAACGACTCGAGCACGACGTTGTGGTCCGGGTGCGGCAACGAATGGTCTTTCGCGTAAGCATCCTGGGCGCGACCGTAAGCTTCGGCATCGCGCAACATCTTGCGAATCTGTTCGACCTGCCGCTCGTTCGCCGCAAGCGCTTCGGAAAGGTTTGCCGGTTGCTGTCGTTGACCGCCAAAGCCTTCGCCGGCACTGGTGATGCGTGGATAGTTGATCACGAGCGCGAGTTGCGGCACCACGGCCATCTCTTTTGGCGCCGTGCCGAGCAGGTTGATGAGCGCCGCCTGACCCGAGATCAAGCCGCCGGTCGGAGCAGTCAAAGTGTTGGTGATGCCTTCGACACGCGTGACGGGGATGTGCGCACTATGTGGATTCACAGCGATGATCGCTTTCGCGTTTGGATTCAGATCGCCGACTTCGGACGTGTCGACCGTGCCATTCGCGCCTTGCGGCACTTCGACCAAGCCCATGTTGGTGCCGGCGTCGATCATCCCGGGATAAACTGACAAGCCACGACCATCGATCGTCTGCGCGCCCGCGGGAACAGAAACGTTTGCGCCGACGGCTTCAATCTTCCCGTCCCGGATCACAACCGTGCCGTTCTCGATGTCCGGTCCGCTCACAGTGACGATGCGAGCGTTGCGAATCGCAAACGTGCCGCGCGGCGGCGTGACGCCTTCTTGCGTCGTCGGGTTCCCAATCTGCTGTGCTACCACCGAACCCGCCAAAAGAACTATTGCCACTAAGACTCTCATCCGTTCCTCCATCCGTGTTTATCCGCGTTACGGTTTCTCGACTTCGATATCGTCGTCTTCATGACCACTCGGACGACGTCGCGGCGTTTGCGGCGACTGTCCACGCGTCGCGGGACGATTCGGCTCAGCCTGCTCGAGCGCCGCTCGTTCCTTCGCCAACTCCGGGCGGCGCGCGAGGTCTTGCTGGCGGTCGAAGAAAACTTCACCGTCGATGAACGTCGTATCGACGCGCGCATAGACACTGAACGGATGTGCGTTCCAGATTACGACGTCGGCGTCTTTGCCCACTTCAAGCGAACCAACGCGATCCTGAATGCCGAGCTGAATCGCCGGATTCAAAGTGACGAGCTTCAGCGCCTGCTCTTCGGTCAGGTCGCCCCAGTGCATGGCTTTCGCGGCTTCGATATTCAGCCGTCGCGCTCGCTCGTCGGAGTCGGAGTTCATTGAAACAACGACGCCCGCGCGGGTCATGATTGCCGCGTTGTAAGGAATCGCATCGTAAGCCTCGATCTTGTAGCCCCACGAGTCGGCGAAGATCGATGCACCCGCGCCGTGCGCCGCGATCTCTTTCGCGACCTTGTAGCCTTCGAGTACGTGTTGGAAAGTCTTGATCTTGAAACCAAACTCATCCGCGATATTGATCAGCATCAGGATCTCGCTGGCAACGTAGCTGTGCGCGTGTACGTAGCGTTTGCCTTCGAGGATTTCGACGAGCGGTTCGAGCTGCAAGTCTCTGCGTGGCGGAATCGCATTCTTGTCGTTTTTGACGGCAGCGCGATACTCATCCAACGTCCGTTTGTAATCACGCGCGCGCGTGAACGCATCGCGAATTACTTCTTCGACGCCCATGCGCGTGTTTGGATAACGACGCGGGACACCCGGCAGATTTGGCCTGCTCGACTGCTTCACGTTTTCACCGAGCGCAAACTTGATCCCAGGCATTGCTCCCGGAAAAAGAAACTCGCTCGCCGGACGGCCATACTTGATCTTCACCACGGTGTTCAGTCCGCCGATCGGATTGGCCGAACCGTGCAGCAAATTCAGCGTGGTGACACCGCCGGCCAGTTCGCGATAGAGATCGACGTCAGTCGTATTCAACACGTCTTGCGTGTGCACCATTGAAGTGACGGCGAGTGTGCCTTCGTTGATGGTGTCGAGCATCGAGTGTGAATGGCAATCAATAATGCCAGGCATCACGAATTTGCCGGTGCCATCGATGATGCGCGCGTTTGCGGAAGCTTGAAGGTTCTTGCCGATGGCGGCGATCTTGCCGTTGCGCAGCAACACGTCGGTGTTTTGCAACGTGCCGTGCGTAATGGTGAGCACGGTGGCGTTGCGAATCAGCGTCTCGGGAGGCGCGAGTCTCTGCTGCGCGCGCCCTGAAATAACCGGCAACGTGCTAATCGTTAAAAGAAAGACGATGAGTCGTTTCATTTGTCTGTCCTCTTACCCACAGATTTATTGGTTTGGCTGGCCTGATCGCGTGGCCGTAAATGGTCCGGGCGCTGCGCCGACGATCGCGACGTTGCCGCGGATCTCGTTGTTCGCTAGCGTGCCGGTAAACGTCGCTTCCTTTGTCTGACCTTCGACGTTCAGCGCTACTGTAAATCGAACCTCAGTGTTCGTGATCGAGCCATTGGAAATCTCACCCGTCCCGAGTGCGCCGGAAATAGCGCCGGTGAGACGATCTCCCTCCTGTTGCAGGTTCAACGTGATAATCCGATCGCCCTGGCCCAGATTGAGATTGACTGACCACGCCCCACTTAAATTCGTACGGGCAGGACCACCGCCGCCCGTCGCTGGTCGCAGATCAACCGGCCGCCCATCGATGAAGACGTGGGCCACGCGACTGTTGCGATCGAAAAGCTCGCCGCGCGTCACAGTCAGGTTCGCGATCTTCCCGGCTTCGATCGATCCGAGTTGATTCTGAACGCCGAGAATCTCAGCGGGCCAAATCGTGAATGCACGCAACGCGTCCGCCGGTTGCAAACCGTTCTCGATTACGCGGCCGGCATTCGCCATCAGATCGGAAATGTTCGTCAACGAACCCGACTCAAACGCGAAGCGCACACCTGCGCGCGCGAGCTTGCCCGCCGTTTGTTGCGCTTCAACTCGTTCGCGCAGCACGCGCATGGGTTCGGGATCGGCTTCGGGCATCGCCGCCGTCGTTCGTCGCGGCAGATTGAGCGACAACAACACCGGCACGTTCTGTTTCACCAAGCGCTCCGTTAGTCGATCCGATTCGCGCCCGCCCGCGATGATCAAACGAAGCTTGAACTCATTCGCGAGATCCAGCGCACGCGTTATTTCTCGTTCACTGTTCGCCAGCATCACTACCGGCATCTTGCCTTCGACCACGGGCACGAGCGCCGCGAGCGATCGATCCGTGTCAGGACGTCGCGTTCCGCGCGGCGAACGTTCGTAGATCGCCATTGCGTCGCGATAGTGCTGCGCGTCGAGCATCATCTGTCGCAAGGTGGAAAACACACCCAGCAAAGATCCCGGATACGTGCCCGTGCGCAACGGCGTGAAGCCGACGTGCATGGCAACCGGTGAACGCACAATCATCTGTTGCGGCGTGTCGCCGGCGAGATTGATCAGCGCTGACTGGCCTATCCAGATTCCTGACCGCGGCAACGTGAGCGCCGCAGTGATGCCGATATTTCGCGACGCTTCGATTTCAGCGCCCCCGGGCCGGATCACGTCTTCGACCAGCACCTCGGGCTGTAAGCCGGCGGGTTGAGTCGAGTTTGGACCAGCGGCGGCCGGGCGCTGTTGTTGCGCCAGCAGAAAGAAACCACCACCGCCGCCACCGCCAGGACCCGGCGAGGGCGAAGCGGCAGGCTCGGGCAATGCGAGATTGGTGTAGGAATCGATCAGGCCCGGATAGACAGTCAATCCCGTGCCGTCGATCACGCGAGCATCCGCCGGCGCAGTGACGTTTGCGCCGGCAGCGGCAATCAAGCCGTTGCGGATTACCACGGTGCCACGTTCGATCGCCGGTCCGGAGACGGTGACGATGCGAGCGTTCGTGATGGCGTAGGTATCAATGGCGCTGCGTTGCGCGTGCGCGGTGGCGTAAACACACAACATCGCGAACGCGACAAGGAGACGCGACTGGACTTTTGGCATAAGCAACCAAATCCCCATCATTCTGGTTTTAAATTCCGGAAAGAAAAAGAAGAAGCGAAAGCTTAGCGTAAGTGAGGTCTAAGAGGGAAGTGCAGCCGCAGATCTGCGCAGATCTGCGGCTGAAAGACTATTTGTTCGCGTTGGCTTTACGAGCGTTTGCGTTGGCATTGGCGTTCGCGTTTGCGTTGGCCGCCTGTACCTTCAGCATATTCTTGACGCCCGTGACGCCGTCAACCGCTTTTGCCACCGTTTCAGCACGTGCTTTCTGTGCTGCGCTGGCAACCGTGCCGGTCAAAGTTACGACTCCTTTATCGACGTCGACATTGATTGTCGAATCGCGCAGGTCGTCCGCGGCGGCGAGATCAAAACGAGTCTTGACCCAGAGCCAGCCGTCGTTGACGCCGGTACCGATCGTGCGGCCCTGCCCTTTGGCCTCGCGATTGTATCTTTCTTTCTCGCGTTCATATTCTTCACGCGTCGGCGGTCGGTTGGTGTTTGTGTTCACGACAGGCGTAGTGGCCACCGTCGCATTGGCGTTCGCGTTGGTATTGGCGTTAGCGATAGCGTTGGCGTTTCTATTGTTCGTGTTCGCCTGGTTGTCGCAACCTGCTACCAGCACTAAAAGCGCGAGTAATATTATGAATCCTTCGATTCTGCGTCTCATCTTTGCGAAATCCTCCTTACAACTGAAACCCACAAGTTAGTTCGGAAAACATACGTCTAGAGCAAACGTGAGCAAATGGTGGGCCGTAGAGCGGTTCTGCGATGAAGCGTTTAGAAGCTTGACAGGAAAGTTACCACTTCACACTTCCTTCTTTGGTGGTGTCGATTTCGGCAGTGGTTGGTACGTCACCGAACAGAAAGCCTTTGATGTTGTCGAAAAGAAAGTTCTGCGCGTCAGGATTGGTTAGGTCCAGGCCGTAATGATTGATGATCTGCGTTTGCTTTTGCAGCCAGGCAC
>Ga0163163_10006008_pt1 | contig 10563 bp, 6 predicted proteins | sample S65metaG_FD_119766 | JGI IMG/M metagenome (GOLD analysis project Ga0163163, IMG submission 119766) | Switchgrass rhizosphere microbial communities from Kellogg Biological Station, Michigan, USA - S6-5 metaG | ecosystem: Host-associated > Plants > Roots > Rhizosphere > Soil | place: USA: Michigan... | reverse complement strand
TCGATCTCGAACACCGACGCGATCGAGATCGCCTTCCCGTTCTCGTAGAGGGAGGCGACTTTCGCCGTATAAAATTTCTCGCGCTCGACTGGATCGGCAATCGCTTCCATCTCCTTGCGAAAGCCGAGCCGCACGTAACCTTCAAGGCCCATGCCGCCGAACTCGCCCGTCGGCCAGGCGACGGTGAAGAAGGGCGCATGAAACCCGCCTGCCGCCATCGCTTGCGCGCCGAGCCCGTAGCCCTTGCGCAATACGATAGTGAAAACCGGAACGGTTAGACTCGCGCCGGTCACAAACATGCGCGCGACATGACGCACAATTGCCGTTTTCTCGGCATCCGGGCCAACCATGAAACCGGGCGTGTCGCAGAGCGACACGACAGGAAGATCGTGCGCATCACAGAGCTGCAGGAAACGCGCCGCCTTGTCGCCGGCGGCGGCGTCAATCGCGCCGCCGAGATGCTTCGGATTGTTGGCTATAAGACCGAACGTATGGCCTTCGATGCGGATGAACGCGGTGATCATGCCGATGCCGAAATCGCGCCGGAGTTCCAGCACGGAATTTTCATCCGCAACGAGATCGATAACGTTGCGAATGTCGTAGACGCGCAGTCGGTTCTCGGGAATTGCACGGCGCAGGAGGCGGCGGTCCGGCTCGCTCCAATTGGCGCGCGTGCCCTGGAAGTAAGAGAGGTATTTCCGTGCCGCGGCCGTCGCCTCGGCTTCATCTTCGACCAGCACATCGATCACGCCATTCGGCGCCTGAAAGCTGACCGGCCCGACTTCGGCCGGGTGATAGACGCCAAGGCCACCGCCCTCGATCATGGCCGGGCCGCCCATGCCGATCGAAGCGTCTTTGGTCGCGATGATCACGTCGCAACAGCCGAGCAGCGCAGCATTGCCGGCAAAACAATAGCCGGACACGATGCCGACGACGGGCACAAGGGCCGATAGCTTCGCAAACTGCAAGAAAGAAGGTCCGTCGAGTCCCGTGAGGCCGAGCCGGTCGGTGTCGCCCGGCCGGCCGCCGCCGCCTTCGGCGTAAAGCACGACCGGAATGCGCCACTCCTCGGCGAGCGTCAGCATCCGGTCGATCTTCTTGTGGTTCATGTGTCCCTGCGTGCCGGCAAGCACGGTGTAATCGTACGCGAGCGCCATGCAGCGCGCATCCTCCGCGCCAAAAGCATCGGCATTGACGGTGCCGACGCCGGCGATCAGCCCGTCGGCGGGCGTGTTGCGGATGAGATCGTCGAGCGGCCGGCGGCGGCGCTGCGCGGCGATCGCGAGCGCGCCGTACTCGATGAAGCTGCCGGGATCGCAGAGCTGCGCGATGTTCTCGCGCGCGGTGCGCTGGTTGGTCTTGCGGCGCCGCGCTACGGCGTCGGGACGACTATCATCGAGCGTGTTGGCGTGGCGCGCAATCGATTCGGCGTGATCGTGCCGGATCGCGTCGAGGTCAATATCGCTACTTTCCTCCTGCGCATGTTCCACAATTTCGGCCGGCTCGATAAAGAGGATCGGCTCGCCGGCCATCATGGTGAGGCCAACTCCCGCGACGATGGCGCACACAATGCCGGCTCGCGGCGCCGCGACGAGGTGCTCCATCTTCATCGCTTCGATCACCCCGACGGCTTGTCCGGCGCGCACAGCATCGCCATCGAGGACATCGATACTGACGAGCGTTCCATGCAACGGCGCGTTGACGGCGACAGCGCCGGGCGGCAATTCGGCGCGCGAGGTTTTCAGAGGCTCGGAGGCCCCCGCCGGTGTGTCTTCCCCGAAATAGAGCGGCGGCGGCGCTTCGCTGGCGCGCGCAACGAGCGATGCAATCCGCTCCTCGACGAACCGCGTGTTGATTCGGTTGGCGCGAAAATCCTCGTCCGCAAGAAGCGCCTGCAGGAAGGGTAGGTTCGTGGCCACGCCCTCAATCCGAAATTCACGCAGCGCCCGCTGGGCTTTCGCGCACACATCTTCATAACGTGGCGAAGGCGAATGCACGATCAGTTTCGCGAGCAGGGAGTCGAAAGCAGCGCTCGTGCGATAGCCCGCGTAACCGAACGTATCAACGCGAATGCCGGGACCGGAGGGGGGTTCGAACACGGCGAGCGTGCCGCCGGTCGGTTGGGTCGCGCCGCTCGCGTCCATCCTCTCCATGTTGATGCGCTGCTGCATGGCGAACCCGCGCGGCTCATGCATCATCTTTTGCGTAAGGCCGATATCGGCAAGCGACTCTCCACCAGCGATCCGTAGCTGAATCTTGACGAGATCGATGCCGAAGATTTCTTCGGTAATTGTATGCTCAACCTGCAGCCGCGGGTTTGCTTCGATGAAGGCGATGGCGTTTACATCCTCTGGCGAAGAAGCATCGAGCAGGAACTCGAACGTGCCGAGATTGTGGTAGCACGCTGCCTCGGCCAAAGTTTTGGCCGCCTCGCTGAGGCGCGCCCGTTGCCCTGGCGACAATGAAGGACTCGGCGCGATCTCGATGAGCTTCTGGTTGCGGCGCTGGATGGTGCATTCTCGCTCGCCGATTGCGGTGATCGCGCCCTGGCGATCGCCGACAATCTGCACCTCGATATGTCGCGCATCGCGAACGAGTCGCTCGGCGTAGACTTCGCCCGCGCCGAATGCCGCCTGAGCTTCGGATTTTGCGCGTGCGTAGGCTTCTTCGAGTCGCGCCGGATCTTCAACGGCACGCATGCCCCGGCCGCCGCCGCCGGCCACCGCCTTGATCATGATGGCGCCGCCGGGGCCGAGCGATTCCATGAAGGCGCGCGCCGCCTCAAGGCTGGTCGCGCCGTTCGTCCCGGCGATGACCGGCACACTGCATTGCTCGGCAAGCGCGCGGGCTTTCACCTTATTGCCAAACAGCTCGAGCGCGGCCGCATTCGGTCCGACAAACGTCAGGCCAGCCGCCGCGCAGGCGTGCGCGAAATCGACATTCTCGCTCAGGAAACCGTAACCCGGATGCACCGCATCGCAGCCGTTTCCGCGAGCGACCGCGATCATCGCGGCTATATCGAGGTAAGCGGCGGCGCCCCGGCCGGGGATCAGCACCGCATTGTCGCATCTGCGCACATGCAGGCATGAGGAATCGTCGTGCGAATAGATGCCGCAACTTGCAATTCCGGATTCTGCGGCGGCGCGCGCGATGCGGATGGCGATCTCGCCGCGATTGGCAATGAGAAGCTTTTGCAGTTTCGATCCTCTGTTTAGTTAATGACGTGAGAGCGGGTTTACACCGGTAAGTCCTGCTTCTTGACTTTGCCGGTCGCGGTCATCGGAAGCGCGTCGATGATGCGTATCTCCGGAATCTTGTAGACGGCCATGCGCGCGCGACACCAGCGCTCGATTTCTGTCGGATCCGTGCCTTTTGCTTCCGGCTTCAGCTGGATGAAGGCGACCGGCACCTGCCCCCGCTCCGAATCCTCACGCCCGACAACGCCGGAGCCGAGCACGCCGGGGTGCTGGCCGAGCAGTGCCTCGATTTCCGGCGGAAAGACGCTCATGCCTTTGACCTTCAGCATCTCCTTGCGGCGGCCAAGGAAATGCAGAAAGCCTTGCTCATCAATCGTGCCGATATCGCCGGTCCTGAGCCAGCCGCCGACGATCGCGTCCGCCGTCGCATCCGGTTTGTTCCAGTACGCTTTGAGTAGTGAGGGACTGCGGACGCGAATCTCACCCTCGTCGCCGAGAGGTATGAGCGCGCCGGTGTCGAAATCGCAAATCTTGAACTCCGTGCCGGGCACCGGCAGGCCGACGAAGACCGGCTGCGATTCAAGATCGAAATTGTTATCCTGGAAGCCGGTGGTGAACGTGTCGGACGTGTGCGTCTCAGTCATGCCCCAAGCCGATTCGGCTAGAACGCTGCCGGTAAGCTCCTTCCAGCGCCGGCGATAATCCTTGTTCAGCTTCTTGACGAAAGAGACGACGCGCACTTGTTGTAGCGAGCTCGGATCGAAGTCCTTGAACCGAGGATGGTCCATGAGTTCCACTGCGCCGTCTACCGGCATGACGGTGATCGTCACCTTATAGCGATGGATGCCGGTCATCACTGCCAGCGGGTCCCACCGCGCCAGCAGGACCAGCGTGGCGCCTGCAAAGAGCGGGAAGATCAATCCGACATTCTCGCCAGCAATCCAGAACTCGGGAAAGAAGCTCAGGAACACGCTGTCTGGACTGATGTCGAGCGCGATGCCGTAGTTCGATGCGGCGGTGTAGATCATGTCGCCTTGCGTGTGCACGCAGCCCTTCGGCATCCCGGTCGTGCCGCCGGTATAGTTCAGCGCGGCGATGTCATCGAGGTTTGGCACGCGGAACGCAGGGGGCTCTTGCATCGCGGCGAGCGCCGGCAGGAGGTCAATCGCATCGTCGCACTGACTGCGCGGCGTGCAGATCGAATCCGGAACGGGAATCGTCGGCTGATCAGACAGCACTTCGGCGAAGCTGGTGACGAAAATCTCGCGGAGCTTCGTCTCGCTTCTGACCTCGCGCACAATCGGCATCAGCTGATCGAGCGCCACGATCAATTCGGCATCGGTGTCGTTCAGCTCGGAGGCAAGCTCAAAGGCGCGCGATAGCGGGCTCACCGGAACGTGCACAGCACCGAGCTTCAGGGTGCCGAAAAACACAATATGAAATTGCGGCGAGTTCGGAAGGAAGACCGCGACGCGATCGCCTTTCTTTACGCCTTTCGCAGCCAGCAACGCGGCGAAGCGGTCGCTCTGCTCGTCGAGATCGGCATAGGTCGTGACGTGGCCATAGAAGATGATCGCGGGTTTCTGCGGCTGCAGCTTCGCCCAGATGCGCAGATATTCGCTCAGCGGCTTTTCGCCATGTGGATAATGCGGCTGCCGCGGCGTGCGAGTCGGCCAGGATTTTTGCCAAAGCGCGTGAAGCCGCTTCAGATAATCTTCTTCCTCCGACATCAACCTCTCCGTTTCATAAACGCTTCATCGTCGGGTCGAGCGCCGTCCGCAGGCTCTCCCCGAGCGCGTTGAAAGCGAGCGCCGTCAGAAGGATCGCGAAACCCGGCGGATACATCTGCTCCGGCACGATTTCCATGTTCTGGTAGGCACGCGCCAGCATGGCGCCCCAGCTCGGATTCGGCGGCTGAATGCCGAGACCCAGGAAACTCAGGCTCGCTTCGGCGAGCAGCGCGCCGGCAAGCAAGAGCGTCACCTGCACGATGACGGGCTGGATCGTATTCGGCAGAACGTGGCGCCAGAGGATGCGCGGCGTCGACGCGCCGAAGCAGCGCGCCGCATCGACAAAAAGATCATTGCGCACGACGAGCGTACGTGCGCGCACGAGCCGCGCAAGCTGCGGCGAGAACACGATCCCGACCGATATCATGCCGTTGGTGAGCCCGATGCCCAGTGCGCCGGTGACCGCGATCGCGAGCACGATCGCCGGGAAAGACAGAAAGGAATCGATGATTCGGCTGATCACCTCGTCGATCCAGCCGCCGGCATACCCGGCAATGAGGCCCACCGGAACGCCGAGGATGATCGCAATCCCGACAGCGAGCCCACTCGCATAAAGAGAGGCGGGCGCGCCGTAGATGAGGCGACTGAGCGTGTCGCGGCCGAGATCGTCAGTACCGAGCCAGTGGGCGGCCGAGAATGGCGCCAGGGTGTCATCGAGGGACTGCGCCGTCGGCGAATAGGGCGCGATCAAAGGCGCCGCGATCGAGATGCCTGCAAGCACGACGAGGTAGAGAAGGCTGATCGCGCCGCGTCGGTCGCTTGCGAACCATTCGGCAAAGCGATCGAACCATCTGGGTTCACGCAAATGAAGCGCCGCCTCGGTCATCTTAGGCGATCCTCGGATCCAGCACGCCGTAGAGCACGTCCGCGAGCAGGTTGATCGTCACCACGACGAGCACCATCGCAAAGACGACCCCCTGCACGACGGGAAAATCGCGGTGGATCGCGGCATGAACTATCAGATTGCCCATGCCGGGAATCGCAAACACCGCCTCGACTACGACCGTCGCCGCGAGCAGACGATTCGCAAGCAGGCTGATGACCGTGAGAAGATTAACGCTGACATTCTTGAGACCGTGCTTCCACAGGATCACCGAAGGTGACAGGCCTTTGGCGTGCAGTGTTCGCACAGCTTGCGAAGACAGAATGTCGATGAGGGACGAGCGAAGCTGCCGAGAGACTTCCGCAATGCCGCCGGCCGCAAGGGCCAGCGCGGGAAGAATGGCGTGCCCGAGTGCTTCGCGGATGCCGGCCGACAGCGGTGCCGAGCCGGTCGCCGGGAGCCAGTTCAGCTGCAGCGCGAAGATGGCCACAAGGATCATCGCGAGCCAGAAATTCGGCACGGCGATGCCGATCGATGCTACCGCCATGACCGTCTTGTCGAGGGTTTCGTGCGGTCGGCTTGCCGCGGCAATGCCGAGGGGGATGCCGAGGATAAGCGCGATGGCCATCGCCAGGGCGACGATCAAGAGCGTGTTGGGGAAACTGCGGGCGATCGAGCTGAGAACTGGCTCGCCCGAAAGCAGCGATTTCGACAAATCGCCGTGCAGCGCTTTCCACAGCCAGGACGCGTACTGGACTAGAAACGGCCGGTCGAGGCCGTAGAGCTGACGTATCTCGGCGATGCGCTCGTCGGAAGCGTTGTCGCCCGCGAGCGTCAGCGCGATATCGCCGGGGACAAGTTTCAACAATCCAAAGACAATGAACGTCGCGAGCACGACGATCGGCACGACTTGCAATAGCCGTCGCGCGATCAGTCGCCGTCGTGCGCGCGTCACCATCGGGAGGCCTCAGGCTTTCAGCCAGACGTCCTCGAATTTCGGCTTGCCCAAAAGGTTCGGCTTATAGCCTTTCGTGCGCTCCGACAGCGCATCGAGCTCGAATTGGAAGGCGAGCGGCGCCACAAGCGACTGCTCCATGACAATGCGCTGGATTTTGGCAAAAACCTGCGCACGCGCGCCCAGGTCTTCGCTGGCGCGGCTTTCCTGGAGCAGCGCTGAAAGTTCAGGCGACGCCTCGCTGCGGCCAGCATTGTAATATGCGCCTTTACCGAACATGAGCGAATAAGTCATCGAGGGATCGGGGCGGCCGGTCCAGGCGGACACCAGCGCGTCGAATTTCTTTTCGGTCCCGAAGAACTGCGCGCTGATTTCTGGAATCGAGCCATTGGTGAATTTGAGCCGAATGCCGGCCTTGCCAAGCTGATCAAGTACGACTTCGCCGCGCCGCACTGAATCCTGATCTGTATAGCCGCCGATCGTCAGATCGAGACCGTTCGCGAAACCCGCGTCGGTTAGCAGTTTCTTGGCGCGGTCGGGATCGTGCGGGTAGAGCTCTGCAACCGACTTGTCGTAGGCCCAGTGCGTCGATGGCAGCGCCATCCGCGCCGGCTCGCCGAGGCCGCCGAGCGTCGCCTTGACGAACGTGTCGCGGTCGAGCGCGAAGTTGATCGCCTGGCGCACCTTAAGATCGTCGAGTGGCGCGCGTGCATAGTTGAAATAAATCTGGATGCAATAAAGCGTCGGATGCGTTGCGCTGGTCAGGTTCTTGGCGCGGTCGATGATCGGCTTTTGGCGCGCGGCGACCTGATAGATCATGTCGTTCTGACCGGCGACAACCGAGCGGAGGCCGGTGGCGATTTCCGGGATGATCGCGAATTCGATTCCGTCGAGATAGGGCCGGTTTGGTTTCCAGTAATTGTCATTGCGCTTGACAACCATACTCTGATTGTCGGCCCAGCTGACGAAGGACCAGGGGCCGGCGCCGACGGGCTTGCGATCGAACTCGGCGCCCGCGGCTTGCGCCGCTTTCGGCGACACCATCATGCCGGCGCGATCGGAGAAGATCGCCGGCAGTGCAGTGTCGGGGCTCGAAAGGCGCAGCGTCACTTGCATGGGTCCGGTGATCTCGACGGCGGACACGCTGGCGAGATCGGCTTTGAGGTTGGAACGCTGATCTTCGCGGCAGCGATCGATGTTGAACTTAACCGCCGCTGCGTCGCACGGCGCGCCATCGTGGAAACTGACGTTCGGTTGAATGTCGAGTACCATCGACTTTGGATCGGGGAAACTCCATTTGGCAATGCCTGGTTTCGGCTTCAGCGTGTCGTATTCCCATTCGACCAGCGTGTCGTAAATCGTCCACAGGAACGAATGATCAGCGCCGGAGCCGCCGGTCATCGGATCGAGACTGGAAGGATTAGCGGCGGCGGACACCTTGAGCACACCGCCTTTGTGAGGCGTTTCCTGCGCGAAGGCGGGAAGATCGAGCATGGCCGCGCCCGCTGCGCTGCCGAACAGCGCAAGCGCGTCGCGCCGGCGGATCATGTGAAACGGCGAGCCGATCGACCGTGCATCATGGTTGTAAGCCATTCTATGTTTCTCCCTGAGCTGTTTTGTTGGGGGCGGGCGGCCCCTGAAGCGTCGCGAAATGGCATGCCACGTGGTGCCCTTGTGTCAACTCTCGCCAGTCGGGCTCGTGTTCGGCGCATAAAGCTTGTGCAGCGGGGCACCTGGTTCGAAAGCGGCAGCCGGACGGCGGCGAGATCGGGCTTGGAATTTCGCCGCTGAGAATGATGCGGCGATCGTCGCGCAACGCGGAGGGAACCGGCTTCGGCTCTGCTGACAGCAGCGCCTGAGTATAGGGATGCAGCGGATGGTCGATCACGTCTTCTGTGCGACCGAGTTCCATGAATTTGCCGAGATAGGTCACCGCCACTCGGTCGGAGATATGTGAGACCACCGAAATATCGTGTGTGATGAACACGTAAGTCAGGCCGAACTCGCGCTGCAGGTCTGCGAATAGATTCAGGATGTCGCCGCGAATTGAGACATCGAGCGCCGCGACGCTTTCGTCACAGACGATCAACTTCGGCCTGAGCGTCAGCACACGGGCGATGTTGACGCGTTGTTTCTGCCCGCCCGAAAGCTGATGCGGAAATCTCGCGGCAATCTCGTCAGACAGGCCGACATGCGCGAGCATCTCAAGGGCAATGCGCCGACGGGATGCAGCGTCGCCGCTACCCGCCACTTCGAGAGGCTCAGTCACGCTGTCGAGAATGCGGCGGCGTGGATTTAGTGCGGCATTCGGGTCCTGGAAGATGATCTGATAGGCGCGCCGCCATTCACGGAAACGGCTCCGCGACAGCGTGCGCAAGTCGGTGCCTCCATGCAGGATGGTCCCGTCGCTCGGCGCGATCAGCGACACGAGTGCGCGGCCGATCGTCGTCTTGCCTGAGCCGGACTCGCCGATAATGCCGAACGTCTCGCCCTGGGCGACATCGAACGCGACGCCATCCACCGCTTTCACCGTCTCGAGACCATCGCGCGTCGGGAACAATATGCGCAAATCCCGCGCCGAGACGATCGGCTGAGGCAAAGGTGCGCTCATGCCGACACTGCCCCCGGCAGATTGAGTTCTGGAGATCGCCAGCACCGCGCCAGATGTGTGGAAGAAGGCGCGATCATCGCCTGTTCCGCTTCGCACCCATCGATAGAATGGGGGCAGCGCGGGCGAAAGCGGCAGCCCGTCGGCATGTTGGCCGGTGACGGGACGCGACCCGGAATCGATGGAAGCTTTGTCCGACGCGCGGCGGTGCCCGGAAGCGAGCGCAGCAGTCCCGATGTGTAGGGATGGCGGGGCCTGATCAGCACGTCCTCGACCGCGGCATCCTCCACGATCTCGCCCGCATACATTGTCAGAACGCGGGTGCATATTTCCGCGACTACGCCGAGGTCGTGGGTGATGAAGATCAGCGCCGCGCCTTTGCGTTCGCTGAGCGCGCGCAAAAGATCGATGATCTGCGCTTGCACCGTCACGTCGAGCGCTGTCGTCGGCTCGTCGGCGACAAGCAGCTTCGGTTCGCAGATCAGCGCCATTGCGATCATCACGCGCTGGCGCATGCCGCCCGAGAGCTGGTGCGGGTATTCGTCGTAACGCCGCGCCGGCGCGGGAATGCCGACATCGGAGAGCGCAGCGAGCGCGCGTTCCCGCGCTTCGACGCGCTGCGTTGGAAAATGCGTGCGCCAGGCTTCACTGATCTGGTCGCCGATGGTGAAGACCGGATCGAGCGCGCTCATCGGCTCCTGGAAAATCATTGCAATGTCGCGGCCGCGGATCGTCCGCATCTGCCGCGACGGGAGGTCACGAAGATTCTTGCCGTCGAAGATGATTTCGCCGGAGACATCCGCGCTGCCTGGCAGCAGCCCGAGGAGAGCGAGGCCGGTGATCGACTTGCCGCAGCCGCTTTCGCCGACGACTCCAACGCGTTCGCCGGACTTAAGCGAGAAGCTGATGTCGCGCGTCGCCTCCCAGCGGGTTTGACCGACCCTAAAGCCGATGCCGAGGCCGCTGACGCGGAGCAGCGGCTGCGTGTTTATTGCGACGGCACGGGGAGCCTCGGCCAGTCCGACGGCGCTCATGCGCTCGTCCGCTGGAGCCGCTTGTATTCGGCAATAAACAGCATCGTTCCGATAATTTCGGCATCCTTAAGCGCGGCTATCTCTGCCGAGCATTTCCTGGAAGGCATGTGCATTGCTCTCGCCAAAGGTTCGGGCAGGATGACGTACGGGGTAGGG
>Ga0163163_10006006_pt1 | contig 10564 bp, 8 predicted proteins | sample S65metaG_FD_119766 | JGI IMG/M metagenome (GOLD analysis project Ga0163163, IMG submission 119766) | Switchgrass rhizosphere microbial communities from Kellogg Biological Station, Michigan, USA - S6-5 metaG | ecosystem: Host-associated > Plants > Roots > Rhizosphere > Soil | place: USA: Michigan... | reverse complement strand
GTGTTCAGGCGTCCCACCAGCGCGCCGCTGTCGCGCGCCAGCGCGTGCACCACGCCCAGGGCGTCGCCCACCACGATGGCGTTGCCAAGGGCGAGCGGCGCCGACAGGCGCCGGCCCGCCAGTTTGTCCTGCTTCCACACGCTGGCGCCGATGCTGCGGTCGAGCGCGTTGACGGCGCTCTTCTCGTCGGCCACATAGAGATAACGCGCGTCTCCGCCCAGCCCGGACACGCTGGAAACATCGCGCGCCCAGGACTGCGCGCCGGTGTTGAGGTCGAAGCAGGCCGCCCGGCCCTGGAAGGCCACGGCGCACACCTCGCGCTCGGACAGCCAGGGCACGCCCACCACGTCGGTGACGCGCTCCAGTTCCGAGGTGCCGCGCGGCAGTGACACCGTGGATTCCCAGCGCACTCCGCCGTTGGTGAGCGAAATCGACACCAGCTTGCCGCCGGGAAAACCGGCCAGGACGAAGCCGCGGGTCACCGCCATGCCGGCGGGACTGCGCACCGACAGCGAGGTGGCCGAGCGCTGGTAGACCCAGCGCCGCCGTCCGTCCTTGGCATCGAGCGCGAAAATGCGGCTGTCCGAACTGCGCACCAGCACCAGGTCGCCGGTCACCACCGGCGCCGCCAGCACTTCGCTGGAAACGGCCGTGCGCCAGCGCACGCTGCCGTCCTCGGCCGACAGGCCCGTCACCTCGCCCTCGGAACTTCCCACGGCCACCAGGCTGCCGTCGGTCCCGGTGCCGCCGGACAGGCGATTGGACAGCTTGGTGCGCCACTCCACGCGCCCGCTGGCGGCGTCGAGCCGGGTGACCGTGCCGTCGCCCGCCGCCGTATAGATGTGGCCGCCCAGAACCGCCGGGAAAAAGGCCGCCGAGCCGCCTGCGGCGCCCACGCCGGCCTGCCACTGCACGCGCAGGTTCAGGGTTGGATTGATGGGCGCAAGGTCGGGAATCTTGCCGAAGTCGCTGCCCCACCAGTTCATGGGATTGAGCGAGCTGAGGGAGGAGCAGCCGGCGGCGGCCAGGCAGGCCGCGAGCGCGCCGGCGCGCGCCCAGCGTTGCACCATGGTCGCGGGGCGCATCAGCTTTCGCCCAGGGCGTCGAGTTTCAGGCGCAGCACCTGGCGCAGCGTGGGATCGGCGGCGTCGCCTTGCGCCGCAGCGTCGGCGGGCTTGTCGGCCGCTTTCTCGCCGGCCTTGGCGCTGCCCGCATCCAGCGCGGCCTGGTAGGCGGCGCGCGCCTCGGGAATCTTTTTCTGCGCCACCAGGATGTCGCCGCGCATGGACTGGAACAGCGCCTCGAAACCCTTGGGCGGCGTGCCGTCCACGGCGCGCAGGGCCTCGTCGAAGGCATTCTCGTCCAGCGCCACGGCGGCCAGGCGCAGCCGCGCCACCGCCTTCACCTGTTCCGAGCGCGCATGTTCCACCGCCCATTGCAATTGCACCTTGGCGGTCTTGGCGTCGTTGGCCGCGTAGGCGGCCTTGGCCGCGATCAGCGCCGCCAGCGGGGCGTAGGCCGAGCGCGGATACTGCTCGAGCAGCGAGCCGGCGGTGTCGCGCACCGCCTTGGCGTCGTTGGCCCGCGCAGCGGCCTGCAGCTGCTCATAAAGCACCCCGGCCTGCGCGCCCTGGCTTGACTGGTACCGATTCCAGAAACTCCAGCCGGCGAAGACAAGCAGGGCAATCGCGACGGCCATGAGGATCATGTTGCCGTTGGTTTTCCACCACGACTTCAACTCCGCTAACGACTCTTGTTCTTGTAAATCGTATGTAGCCATTGACGTAACTTTCTCTTAGAGCTTGTTCATTCGGGTGTCTGGTCGCCTCCACTTCCTCCGAAAAGCTGCGGGGAAGTGTGACCAGATTCAAACTCGTGAATTCGATCCCACGTTGATAAACGCTACTCGTCTTCGTCGTCTACTTCGTAAAGGAAGTCCGCTACGGCTTCCGGCAAGGCTTCGAGCTTGGCCCGGTATTGCTCGGCCTGTTCACGCAGGGGCTTGATGGTTGCTTCGCCGGCGGCCATTTCGTCTTCGCCCAGAATAACCGCGACGATGGCGCCGCTGCCGTCGGCCTTCTTCATCTGGGATTTAAAGCTTCCCCCTCCACAGTGCGTCACCACGTCCATGCCGATGTCGCGCAAGCGCTCGGAGACATCAAGAGCCAATACTTCCGATCCGCTGCCGGCGTGCACCACGTACACCTCGGGCGGCGTGCGGAACTCCTCGGCGCGGTCTTCCAGGAGAAGAAGAACTCGCTCCACCCCGATGCCGAATCCCGCCCCCGGTGTCGGCTTGCCGCCCAGTTGCTCGAACAGGCCGTCGTAGCGGCCGCCCGAGCACACCGCGCTTTGCGCGCCCAGGCGCGTGGACACCCACTCGAACACGGTGAGGTTGTAGTAGTCAAGGCCGCGCACCAGGCGCGGGTTGATGGTGTAGGCGATGCCCACGCGCTCCAGGCCCGAACACACCGCGTCGAAGTTGGCGCGCGACGCGGGACCCAGCGTGTCCCACAGCTTGGGGGCGGCCTCGATCAGCGCCTGCATGGCCGGGTTCTTGCTGTCCAGGATGCGCAACGGGTTGGCGTGCAGGCGGCGCTTCGCGTCCTCGTCCAAAATATCAAGGTGCTGCTCGAAGTAGGCAATCAGCTTGCCCCGAAACTCGCTGCGCTCCGCCGCGCTGCCGATGGTGTTGATCTGCAGTTCGATGCCTTCCAGCCCGAGCTGTTCCCACAACCGCCGCGCCATGACCAGCAGCTCGATGTCGATGTCGGGTCCGGCGAAGCCCAGGGCCTCGGCGCCGAAGCTGTGGTACTGGCGGTAGCGGCCTTTCTGCGGCCGCTCGTGGCGGAACAGCGGACCGGAATACCATAGTCGTTGGGGGCCGTTGTAGAGCAGGTTGTGCTCGAGCGCGGCACGCACCGTAGGCGCGGTGCCTTCAGGGCGCAGGGACAAGGCTTCACCGTTCATGCTGTCGGTGAACGAATACATTTCCTTTTCGACGATATCCGTTACTTCTCCCACACCGCGAACGAAGAGTTCGGTGCGCTCGACTATAGGGGTGCGGATGTTGCGATAGCCGTATTGGGCGAAGACGTCTTTGACTGTCTCTTCCAGGAATTCCCATAGGGGCGCCTGGTCGGGCAGCACATCATTCATCCCACGGATAGCTTGTAGCGTATTGCTCATCAGATTTTCGTTGTATGAACCCGGCAAAAAGCTTGTTCATTCGAGCCCCTTCCGGCGACAGCCGGAAGCCTCTTGAACCGCTCGACCGGATATGTAAGTCCTGATCGTTTTCTAAAATTGACCGTACCGGGATTGAAGATCAGCCCACGGATTTGATCGGAATTGTCTTGCTGGATTGGCTCACCGGTTGTGGTTGCGTCCCGCTTCCATAGGTGTTGCTCACATAGCGTTCGACTATTGCCTGGAATTCCTCCGCGATGTGGTCGCCCTTCAAGGTGACTGTCTTCTGTCCATCAACATAAACAGGAGCGACGGGCCGCTCGCCTGATCCCGGCAGGCTGATGCCTATATTCGCCTGTCTTGACTCTCCGGGTCCATTGACAACGCATCCCATCACCGCAACGTGCATGTCCTCCACGCCGGGATACTGCAGGCGCCATACCGGCATGCGCGAGCGCAGCCAGCTCTGTATCGACGCCGCCAATTCCTGGAATACCGTGCTCGTTGTCCGTCCACACCCCGGACAGGCGATGACCATGGGCGCAAACGACCTCAATCCCATGGTCTGCAAAATTTCCTGCGCCACCACGACCTCCCGCGTGCGATCTCCTCCCGGTTCAGGTGTAAGCGATACGCGGATCGTGTCGCCTATGCCCTCCTGCAGCAGCACGGCCATGGCGGCGGTGGAGGCCACGATGCCCTTGGAGCCCATGCCGGCCTCTGTCAGGCCGAGGTGCAGCGGATAGTCGCAGCGGCGCGCCAACTCACGATATACCGCGATCAAGTCCTGCACCCCGCTCACTTTGCACGACAGGATGATGCGGTCGCCCGGGAGGCCGATGCGCTCCGCCAGCGCGGCCGATTCCAGTGCCGAGGCGATGAGCGCCTCGCGCATCACCTGCTCGGCCGCAACCGGTTGGGCGGCGCGCGCGTTCTGTCCATGAGGCGCGCCAGCAGCTCCTGGTCCAGGCTGCCCCAGTTCACGCCGATGCGCACCGGCTTGTCCAGGCGGCAGGCGGTCTCGATCAGGGTGGCGAACTGGTCATCGCGCTTTGAGCCGCGCCCCACGTTGCCGGGGTTGATGCGGTACTTGGCCAGGGCCTCGGCGCAACCGGGGTAGTCGGCGAGCAGCTTGTGGCCGTTGAAGTGGAAATCGCCCACCAGCGGCACGCCGCAGCCGCCTGCGTCCAGCAACTCGCGGATGCGCGGCACGGCCGCCGCCGCCTCGGGACTGTTGACGGTGATGCGCACCACTTCCGATCCGGCTTCGGCCAGCGCCTGCACTTGCGCGGCCGTGCCCGCGGCGTCGGCGGTGTCGGTGTTGGTCATGGACTGCACCATCACCGGGGCGCCGCCACCCACCAGGATGCCGCCGATGCGCACCTGGCGCGTCTTGCGCCGGGAGACGGGCCCGCCCGCACCCAGGTCGGTCATGTCATTCATACCGGGCTCATTCCAGCACCAGGCGCGCCACGTCCACCTTGAAATAGGGACGCAGGTCGACCGGAGCGTTGTTGTAGGTGAGGCGCACGCTGGGCGCGTTGCCGATGATCACGTCGAACGGCGGCATGCCCTCCACCACCTGTTCGGTGCCGCCGCGGTTGAGCTGGGCCATCAGCACCTTGCCGTTGGCCTGCTTGACCCGCACCCAGGAGTCGCTTTCGAAGTGAAAACTCATCTGGGCAACTTTTCCGGCAGACGCATTGGCTTTGTCCTGCTTGGACTTGTCCTGCGTGGCGAGCGACGGGACCGGGGCAGCCGTTGTCCCCGGGGCATTGACGGCGGAAGCGCCGGTCGAGCTATACGGGGCGAGGGTTGTGTTTGCCGGCGGCGAGGGGGAAGCCCCTGCCGGGGCGGACGACGCAACGCTCGAGCCCGGCACCGATCCCGCGTTCGAAGCGGGCGCGGGCGGCGCGGCAGGCGTGGCCCGGGGAGCGGCCGGCACTTGCGTCGAAGGAGGGCTGATTCCGGCGGCACTCCCAGCCGCAGCCCCAGAACGGGTCGCGGTGTCAGAGCCGATGTTGGCGACGAGGCCACCGGCTGGCGCCGGTGGGGTTTCCGGAGCGCCCGTCTTCCCGGCTGGTGTTTGTGCCGGTTCAGGCTCCGAAAGACGAGATAAACCCGAGAACTGCCACTCATAGATGACCAGCAGCGCGACCACCAGCATGGCCGCCGACAGCCCCATGTACACGCGGTTGCCGCGCTTGGCGCCCCCGGGAAACGGGATGGCGTCGTCGTGCGGGGCGATGTTTTCGGCCGCGGGCTGCGAATGGCGGTCCAGTTCGGCCAGCAGCGGCGCGGGGTCGAGTTCGAGCATGCGCGCGTAGCCGCGGATCATGCCGCGCACGATGGTGGCGCCGGGCAGCCGCCCATAGTCGTCCGCTTCCAGCGCCTCGATCTGGCGCGGCGCGAACTTCAGCCGCTGGGCCACGTCGGCCACCGACAGGCGCCGCTCGGCGCGCCGCGCCGCCAGCGCCTGTCCGGGGGTCGGGCCCTGGCCTTCGGTGGAAGCGGCGGCCCCCTCCGGCGCCGCGGCCGGTTCAGTCATACTGCCCCTTCACCAGCTTCTGGTACTCGGGCGAGCCGGCGTACTGCCGCCGCAACAGCGCGCCGTAGCCCGCCTCCCCCGAGCGATCGCCCAGGTTGCGCGCGATGCGCAGCGCGAGCCATAGCGACTCGGAGGTCGGCTCGGTGATCTTGTTGAAGCGTTCAACGAGCAGGCGCGAGTCGCCGACCTCGCCGCGCCTGAACTTGAGCTGGGCATAGCCGATGATGGCGGCGAGATAGTTGGGGTCGAGCTTGAGGGCGCGCTCGTAGTAGTCCTGCGCGTCGCGGTCGTTGCCCTTGCGCATGGCGCAGGCCGCGGCCAGGCTGTAGGACTTTTGCGGCGTGGAGTACAGCGGATTGCGCACCGCGGTCATGAAGAACTTGAGCGACTGCTCTTCCCGGCCGGTCTGGCACAGGAACAGCCCGAAGTTGTGGTTGGTGTCGGCATCGGCCGGGTCGATGCGCAGCGCGCGCTCGAAGCTGGCCTGGGCCTCGGCGTTCTCGCGCAGGTCGGCGTGCACCAGGCCGAGCACATTGTAGGCCGGCGCATAGTTGGGGTCGGCGGCGATGGCGACGCGTAATTCCTCCAGCGCCACGGCCATGTTGCCGAGCTGGTAGTACGCGCCGGCCAGGTCGGTGTGCGCCTTGGCGCGGTCGCGCGGCGGGCTCTGCTCGGAGGGATTGCCCTCGGTCGGCACTTCGGCGGTGGGCGAGCGCGCGAGGCCGATGCTCGGGCCCTGGTTGGCGCAGCCTGCCAGCAGCGTCAGCGCGGCCAGTAGGGCGGCCACGGCCGCGCGCCCGTGTTGCCGCAGTCTTGCGCTCATGATGCAGCCCTCGCGATTCGCAGCGTGCGCCGGGTGCGGTCCCGCACCTCGCCCGCCAGTTGCCCGCAGGCGGCGTCGATGTCGTCGCCACGCGTCTTGCGCACCGTGGTGACGATGCCGCCCCCGTTCAGGACATCGCCGAAACGGCGGATGGTGTCGCGGTCCGAGCGCGCCAGCCCCGACTGGGGGAAAGGGTTGAAGGGAATGAGGTTGATCTTGCACGGCGTCTCGGCCACCAGGTCCGCCAGCTCGCGCGCGTGGCCGAGGCTGTCGTTGACGCCGGCCAGCATGACGTACTCGAAGGTGACGAAGTCGCGGGGCGCGCGCTCCAGGTAGCGGCGGCACGCGGCCAGCAATTCCGCCAGCGGATACTTGCGGTTGATGGGCATGATGCGGTCGCGCAGCTCGTCGTTGGGGGCATGCAGCGACACGGCCAGCGCCACCGGGCAGTCGTCGCGCAGGCGGTCCATCATGGGCACGATGCCCGAGGTCGACACGGTCACGCGCCGGCGCGACAGGCCGTAGGCATTGTCGTCCAGCATCAGCCTGAGCGCGGGCAGCAGCGCGTCGTAGTTGAGCAGCGGCTCGCCCATGCCCATCATGACGACATTGCTGATGGCACGTTCGTCTTTCCCCGCGCCCTCGCCCTTGCCCGCCTCGGGAGCGCCGCCTTCGAGCGCGCGGCTGGCCAGCCACAACTGGCCGATGATCTCGGCGGTGGTGAGATTGCGGTTGAAGCCCTGTTTGCCCGTGGAGCAGAAGCGGCAATCGAGGGTGCAGCCGGCCTGGCTGGAAATGCACAGCGTGCCGCGGTTGACTTCGGGGATGAACACCGTCTCCACCGCGCTGGTGCCCACGTCCAGCAGCCACTTGCGCGTGCCGTCCGAGGCGGTCTTGTCCGAAATCACCCGGGGCGCGGCCACGCAGGCCTCGCCGCCGAGCTTGTCGCGCAGCGAGCGCGCGAGGTCGCTCATGGCGCCGAAATCCGCCTCGCGGTTCCTGTGCACCCAGCGCATCACCTGCGTGGCGCGAAAGGGCTTTTCGCCCAGGCCGGCGAAGTAGCCGGCCAGGCCTTGCGCGTCGAAGTCGAGCAGGTTGACGGACATGGGGCGTTTTTCCGCGCTTTTTCCCTTGGCGGCGCTCAGCGCGGGAGCACGTCCAGTTCGGGAAAGAAGTAGGCGATTTCCTGGCGCGCGGTGTCGGGACCGTCCGAGCCGTGCACGGCGTTGGCGTCGATGCTGTCGGCAAAGTCGGCGCGGATGGTGCCCTTGGCCGCCTTCTTGGGGTCGGTGGCGCCCATCAGGTCGCGGTTCTTGGCAATGGCGCCCTCGCCCTGCAGCACCTGCACCATGACCGGACCGGAAATCATGAAGCTCACCAGGTCCTTGAAAAACGGCCGCTCGCGGTGCACGGCGTAGAAACCCTGGGCCTGCTTTTCCGACAGTTGCATCATGCGCGCCGCGATGACGCGCAGCCCCGCCTTCTCGAAGCGCGCGTAGATTTCGCCGATGACATTCTTCGCCACCGCGTCGGGCTTGATGATCGAAAGGGTTTTTTCCACAGCCATGCAAATCTCCAGTTTTTAGTGTGCAACGAAATCAGGACGCCGCCCGCGCGGGACGGCGTAAAACCTGCGCACGGCCGGATGGCCTCCACCACCCGCCGATCAGCCCGTTCGAACGCCACGGGCGAAAAACTTCCGGGAGCACCGGACCAACCGATCGCTGGCCGGTTCCAGGTTCCCGACGGCCGCCCCGAAAGAACTGCCTAATCAGAGGTTAACTTGATATTTTATCAGCGTTTTGTGACCATGTGCGCCGGCTTTGCGGGGTCGATGCGGGCGCCCCTGCCCGCGCGCGCGGGCGGGCAAGACAGTTCCCGCGATTCGTCGATCCGCCGCCGGCCTCCGAGGAGGGTCAGGTTCTCGTCAGTGCCCCTTAAGGGCGCTGCAAGCTGGGGGGAATAGACTGGCGGCGTAGTCTCTACTTCCTCTCTCTGGCGTGGACATCGCGATGGCGGTCTCCACGCTTTTTTTTCCCATCGCCGACCGGGGGTAAGGACCCGCCGACCCACCGAGTTTGCTATCCTACTTGAATTACATCAAGGACTTGCACGAGGATTTCATGAGGGTTTTGATCGTCGAGGACGACAAGGCGCTCGCTGACGGCTTGCTGCGCACTTTGAAGCAATCCGGCTATGCGGTCGATCACGCCGCCAGCGGCGAGCTGGCCCTGCGCGCCTGCGCGGAGGAACACTACGATCTCATTGTGCTTGACATCAGCCTGCCGGGCATCGACGGCTTCGAGGTGTTGCGCACCCTGCGTAAGCAGCAGCAGGGGGGGAGCATCCTGATCCTGACAGCGCACGATTCCGAGGCCGACCGGGTGCGCGGCCTGGACCTGGGCGCGGACGACTACGTGAGCAAGCCGTTCTCGCTGCCCGAACTGGAAGCGCGCATCCGCGCGCTGATCCGCCGCAGCCAGACCGTGCGCAGCCCGCGCATGCACTTCGGTTCACTGTCGGTGGACGTGGTGGGGCGGCAGGCGCGCATCGGCGACACCGACCTCGACCTCACGCCGCGCGAATGGGGCGTGCTTGAGTACCTGATGATGCGGGCCGGGCAGGTGGTGAGCAAGGAACAGATGCTGCAGGCGCTGTGCAGTTGGGACGACTCGCTCACGCACAACGCCATCGAGGTATACATCTCGCGGCTGCGCAACAAGCTCCAGACCGCGGGGATCCGCATCCGCACCGTGCGCGGCTTTGGCTACATGTTCGAAGATCCCGAAGCCAAGGCCTGAGCGCTTTCCCGGAGGCCGACTCATGAATTCGCGCGCAGGCTCGCTGACCACAACGCCTGCCGCTCCGTCCCACCCGGCCGAAGCGGCCGGCCCGAACGGAGCGCGCGCGGCGGGCGAGACGGGCGCGGCCGATGCCTCCGCCAACGCCAATACCCAGTCGCGCGAAGCCGGCGCGCGTGAGCATGCCGCGCCCCCGACGCCCTCCGGACGGACGGGCTCGGGCGTGTTCAGGCCCAGCAGCCTGCGCGCGCTGCTCACCGGATGGCTGGTCTGGCCGCTGGCCACGCTCATCCTCGCCAGCGCGGTTCCCACTTATTACCTCGCGCTGAGCGCCGCCAACTCGGCCTACGACAGCGCCCTGCTCGATCCGGCGCTGGCCATTTCCAACCACGTGCTGGTGCGCGACAACGCCGTTTCCATCGACCTGCCCGCCAGCGCCCTGGACGCGCTGCGCATCGACGCGCGCGACCGCATTTTCATGCAGGTGCGCGATTCGCGCGGACAAATGGCCCCCGGTTCGGCCGCGCTGCCCGCGCCCCCGGAAGACATCCCCGAGGGCAGCCATATCTTCTATGACAGCAAGCTGAACGGAGAAAAAATCCGCGTCGCGGCGCTGCAGGTGCCGCACCCGGCCGGACCGGTGCTCATCCAGGTGGCCGAAACCTTCGTGAAACGCGAGACCATGGTGCGCGAAATGCTCGTGGCCACGCTGTTCTCCGAGCTGCTGGTGGCCGCCGCCGCAGTGGGCCTGCTGTGGTTCGGCATCGGCAGGGGCCTTGCGCCGCTCGACCGCCTGCGGCGCGAGATCGCGGCGCGCTCGCCCAAGGACCTGCGCCCGCTGAGCGTCGAAGACAAGCCCGACGAAGTGCAGCCCATGATCGCGGCGCTCAACCAGTTGCTCAACCGGCTCAAGGCCGCCATCGAAGGGCAGCAGCGCTTCATTGCCAACGCCGCGCACCAGTTGCGCACGCCGCTCGCCGGCCTCAAGACCCACGCCGAATTGGCGCGACGCCAACCCAGCAGCGTGGAACTGCGGCCCCTGCTCGAAATGATCGCCGGCGAGACCGGGCGCACCGCCCACCTGGTGAACCAGTTGCTGGCGCTGGCGCGCGCCGAGCCGGAAGGGTCGGCGGACTCGAACGATGCGCCGGTCAACCTGCTCGACGTGGTGAGCCGCGCGGCGCAGGAATGGGTGCCGCGCGC
>Ga0163163_10006005_pt1 | contig 10564 bp, 7 predicted proteins | sample S65metaG_FD_119766 | JGI IMG/M metagenome (GOLD analysis project Ga0163163, IMG submission 119766) | Switchgrass rhizosphere microbial communities from Kellogg Biological Station, Michigan, USA - S6-5 metaG | ecosystem: Host-associated > Plants > Roots > Rhizosphere > Soil | place: USA: Michigan... | reverse complement strand
GTGGCAGCCGAATCAGGTCGTCTGGGATAACTACAATCCCCATTTGCAATTGAAGACTTTGCCAAAGGAATTTGTGTTTGCCAGCGCGAAGGGCTTCGCGACCAAGGAGGCCGTGACATCGGGATTACAGGAGGTCGTGTTCCTCTATCCGGGAGCCTTGTCGTCGCGCAGCGATTCGTCAAATACCGTGACGCCGCTGATTCAGACCTCGCTCGAGTCGGGCGTTGAGAAGTTCGAGGATTTGATGGAGCGATCGCCGCTGGGTACGCAAATCAATCAGGACTTGCCTCATAAGCCGGACGGAAACAAGCGCGTCCTGGCGATGCGTGTGAGTGGGAAGGCAAATGCGATTGTAGTCGCCGATGCGGACTTCATGAGCGAACAGTTCTTCGATCTGCGCCGTCGCGGGATTGAAAATTTGACCTTCGACAACGTCACTTTCGTGTTGAACGCCGTCGATCAGTTGTCCGGCGATAGCGCCTTCATCAGCCTGCGCAAGCGGCGTCCGCGGTATCGGACGCTTGAGGCGGTCGAGGCTCGCACGAAGGATTTCGAAGCCGCGCGCATCAAGCAAACAGAGCAAGCGCAAGGCGTCGCAGACCAGCGCCTGCAAGAGGCCCAGAGCCGGCTGGACAAGTCCGTCCGCGAAGTCGAGGCGCGTTCCGATCTGGATGAGCAGGCGAAGCAGGTGATGATTTCGAACCTGCAGGCCGTGGAGACACGGCGCTTGAAAGTGTCGCGCACGACCATTGAAGATGAGAAGCAGCGGCAGATTGAAGCGGCACGCGCGGACATGGAAAGCGGCATCCGCGGCATCGAGAATACGATCAAACTGCTGGCCGTGGCGCTGCCTCCGATACCGGCGCTCGTACTTTTCGTGTTCATGTCGGTGCGACGTCTGCGGCGTGAGAGGATTGGCGTGCCGGACGATCGGCTGGTGACGCAATGAGCGAATCGATCAAGACGCTGGTGTTCATTGCGGTGGCGGCGACCCTTGCGATTTTGGCTTCGGTTGTCGAGCCTGAAAGCGCGACTCCGAAGCTGATGAGCGACCAGGGCGAGGAGTTTTATCCGAAGTTCCGCGATCCGCAAGCCGTCAAAACAATCGAGGTAATTGACTACGATGAATCGACCGCGACGGCGCGTCCATTCCAGGTCGAGCAGCAGAAGGGCCGCTGGGTGTTGTCGTCGAATAATAACTACCCGGTTGACATCGGCGACCGCCTGGTGAAAACTGCGGCCGCGTTGATTGATCTTAAGAAGGACATGGTAAAGTCCGACAGCGTGCAGGATCATGCAAAGTACGGCGTGGTGGACCCGCTCGATCAGAAGACCGCCGGACTGACCGGGCGGGGCAAGCGAGTCACGCTGCGTGACGCGCGCAAGGACGTCCTGGCGGACTTCATCATGGGACGTCCTGTCGAGGAGAAGCCCGGATTTCGCTATTTGCGCGTGCCTGGTGAGAAGCGGGTGTACGCGGTCAAGACGGATGCAGATCCGTCGACCAAATTCTCCGATTGGGTGAACTCGGGTATCGCGCGCATTCCCGTGTCGGTCATGAAGCGCGTGCAGATTGTCAGCTATCAAATCGACGAAGCGGCTGGAACGTTGGGTAACGTCGACCAAGTTGTGCTGACGCGCGAAGGCGACACTTGGAAGATGGCGGGTGCGGAACGGTTGAACCTTCCGGTCATTCAAACGATGGCGAGGGCGCTGGAGAATTTGAAGATCGTCGACGCGCGGCCGAAACCCGATGCACTCGCGACCTCGCTGCGGAGTGGGCAACTCGAGGTCACCATGGAGGCTGCGCTCTCGCTGCGGCAGAAGGGGTTCTTCGTGACTCCGAACGGGCGGTTGATGGCGAACGAAGGCGAGATGTCAATCGACACAACGAACGGAGTCGTGTATCAATTGCGTTTCGGCGAAGTGGCGACCACGCCGGGTGAAACGCAACCGAGTGGCAACCGCTACCTGTTCGTGACTGCGGTCTTCGACCCCGCTCGCGCAACGAAGTATGGCGGCGACGCGGCGGCTGGTGAGCGTCAGGCCCACGATCTTTCCGCGCGATTCGCCGGTTGGTATTACGTGATTACAAATCAGGAGTTTCAGGAGCTCAGGCTCAAGAAGAAGGATGTCCTTAAATAACGGTTCCTATCATGTGGAGGCCATACTGTTCGATATGGATGGCACGATCGTCGACTCGTCAATCCCAGTACACAAGGCATGGAAGGCGTGGGCGGATTCGGTCGATTTAGATTTTGACAGCGTGTTGGCCGTCATGCACGGCCGGCGTGCAATCGAGACCATGCAGATGCTCAAGCCGGAACTCCCCCAGCCGCAATCGGCTGAGCGGTTCCTTGCGGTCGAGGCGTTGGACTTCGAAGGCATCGTGGAGATCCCCGGAGCGGGCGCGTTTATCGCTTCCTTGCCGGTCGGCCGCTGGGGCGTGGTGACATCAGCAACGCAGAGCATGGCGCGCGACCGCATCCGCGCCGCGGGATTACCGATTCCGGACGTATTGGTGAGTGCGGACATGGTCGCGCACGGCAAGCCACACCCGGAGTGTTTCCTGCGTGCGGCCCAGTTGCTGGGAGTCGCACCGGGGGCATGCCTGGCATTCGAAGACGCGCCCGCGGGAATCGAGGCGGCGAAGGCGGCGGGAATGGCGGTGATCGGAGTCGAGACCCATTATCCGGGTGCGGAGTTGGGCACTCAGGAGGCGATCCGCGACTTCCGGTCCGTGACGGGCGAATCCGGCGCCGACGGCGGCATCCGAGTGATGCTGAAGCTTGCGTTAGACTAATACAAGTGGAAGGATTGAAGCGTTTCATTCTGTGGGACTACCAGCGCGGGAGCTGGCAGTACGACGTGATGGCCGTGCTGATTCTGGCGTTCATTTTCGCGACTCCGCGGACGTGGTTCCGCGATCAACCTCGTGAAAGCCAGATCGAACTGTTGTCGACGACGCCCGCGGTATACCTGTTGGAACCCCGGCTGCTGGACGACGTGCCGGAAACGGAGCGTCCGGAGAGAGCATCACAACTGGTGAAAGGACGCTGGGGCAAGCTTCCGCGCATCACCAAAGTTGAGCCAGTCTACGATGCCGAAAAAGAACTGATCGGCTATAAGGCGCTGACACAATCCACTCAATAACGTTCGCTGCTTCCAAAATGCGCTTAGCTACTACTTTTTTTCTCGCACTACTTTGCGTGCGGGGCGATTCCCTCAACGACATCCTGAGCCGGATGGATATCGATGCCGCGAAGTTCCACGGCGTGACGGCGCAACTGACGCGGATCGACTACGTCGCGTCGATTAAGGACAGGAGCGAAGAGAAGGCCTCATTGACGTTGATGAAGAAGAACAAGAACGTCACAGCTCTGCTCGACTTCACTTCCCCCGACGTCAGGGACCTGTTGTTTCGCGATGGGCAAGTCAACGAATATTTACCGAAGCTCAACCTCGTACGGGAGTATGATCTAGGAAAGTACTCGTCGGTGGTGAATCAGTTCGTGATGTTGGGATTCGGGGCGAGTGGCAAAGACTTGAAGAAGAGCTACGACATTCAGTTTCGCGGCACTGAAGTCCTCAAGATCGCAGACAAGGACGTTCCTGTAACGAAGTTGGAGTTGACTCCGAGAGCGGCGGATGCTTTGCAGTACATGAAGAGGATTGAGTTTTGGATTCCGGATGGGGCTAGTTACGCTGTGCAATTGAAGATTTACCAACCGTCGGGCGACACCAACACTGCCATCTACAGCAGCGTGCAAGTGAATCCGCCGGGGTTGACTACAGTCGAGTTGAAGACTCCCAAGAACGCCGCCCACGAGAAAGTCAACAAGTAAGGACCGGCCCGGAAACTGAACTTGTCCAGGCGATCGGAAAATGGCGCAGAAGCCTAGAACACCCCACCTGCCATTCCTGGATTGGATGCGCGGCCTCGCTGCCGCCGTGATGCTCCAAGGGCACACTTTCCATTCCTTCAGCCGCCCCGACCTACGCGATCAATCCGCCTATGTGCTGTCACAGTTTTTCGGGGGCATAGCGCCCGCGATTTTTTTAGCGCTGACTGGTGTCACCTACGCGTTTCTGATGGAACGCAATGAGCGCCGCGCGATGCCGATGTTCCAGCGCTGGACCGAAGCACTTAAACGTGCACGGTATCTGTTGCTGATCGCAGTCCTGTTCCGGTTGCAGCTCTGGGTGTTCGCTTGGGGCAAGAGCGATTGGCACGATCTATTCAAAGTCGATGTGTTGAACTTGATGGGTGTTGCGATGCTGCTCTTCTCTCCCTTGGCATTGCTGCCGCTGGCCGAAAGAGCACGCTCCGCCGCGGTCATCGGAGTCCTGATTGCGTGCTTGGCGCCGGTGATGTCTGTGGTCGATTTGAGCTGGATGCACCCATTCCTTTCGGCCTATCTCACGCCCAGCTACAACACCTTCGCATTGTTCCCGTGGGGCGCATTCATCGCGTTCGGAATTGCGGGAGGAACCCTCCTGAAGGCCTGCCGGCCCGAACATTTGGACCGCTTCATGCAATGGGGCGCACTGATCGGATTTGGAATGGTGCTGTGCGCGCAGTACTTTTCGAACTTGCCCTACACGCTCTATACGAAGTCGGAGTTCTGGTTAAACAGTCCCGGACTCGTGTTTGGCAAATTAGGCATCGTACTGCTGGTGAGCGCGTTTGCGTTCCTCTGGTCGGAACGCGGCTGGGGCCTCAGTTGGAGCTGGTTACGCCAGTTAGGGACGGCATCACTGCTGGTCTACTGGGTCCACATCGAGGTGGTGTACGGGCGATGGTTCGGGTCGTCTAAGGAAAAGTTGGATACGATGGGTTGCGTTCTTGCGGCTGCGGGCGTAATGCTGGCGATGCTGCTTCTGGCACTGGCGAAATCCTGGCTGACGGAGGCGCGCCTGGCAGAGGCTGCCCGGCGCATTCCACCCGTGCGTAGCGCAACCCGCGAAGCGGTCGCGATGGGTTCCGCGATCGTACGCCGCGGAGCGGACTAAATCCCCGTTTTTCTTCGGCGTTACCGTTAACGTAGCGTTTGACACCAGCGTCCGCCATGTAGTATTGTCATGGGTACAACCCATGCGATTCTTGGCTCTAATGCTCGTGGCTTCATCGGTGGTTTTTTCCGCGGAAGACGCGACGCAAAACGAGTATTTCGAGAAGAAAGTGCGGCCCGTTCTCGTCGCTCGCTGCCAGCCTTGCCACAACTCCAAAGTGAAGACTGCGGGTCTGGATTTGGAAACTGGTGCGGGCTTCGTACACGGTGGCGCGAGTGGTCCGCTGATTTCCAAGGACAAGCTGGACGACAGCCGCCTGCTGCACGTCGTCAGCTACGTCGAACGCGTCAAGATGCCGCCGACAGGCAAGCTCCATCCTGACGAACTAACCGCGATTACAGAATGGGTGAAGGGCGGTGGAGCGTGGCCCGGTGCTCCGGCAATAGTCGCCGAAGCGGCCGTTTCAACCGGGTTATCGCCGAGCGGAACGCGTATTCATGGCGCCGGTATTCAAGATACGGAACGCAAGTTTTGGTCGTTCCAGCCTGTCGTCGATCCCGCCGTGCCTGGAGTCAAGAATGCTGGATGGGTGCGCAATCCAATTGACCGGTTCATCCTGGCGAAGTTGGAAGAGAAGGGCCTGAAGCCAGCGGCGCCGGCATCCAAATCTGTACTGCTCCGGCGCGCGACTTATGACTTATCTGGACTGCCTCCTACAGAAAAAGAGCTGGACGCGTTCCTGTCCGATGCATCGCCGAACGCGTTTGAGAAAGTTGTGGATCGCCTGCTGGCATCGCCCCGATATGGCGAGAAGTGGGGACGCCAATGGCTCGATGTCGCGCGGTATGCGGATTCCACCGGCAATGACGAGGACCATCGCTACCCGTACGCATGGCGCTATCGCGATTACGTGATCAATGCGTTCAACAGCGATATGCCGTACGACCAATTCGTGCGGGAGCAGGTCGCCGGAGACTTGATGCCCGCTGCGAACGGCGCCGCGGTAAACGAACGCGGCTTGGTGGCCACTGGATTCCTGGCGCTGGGTCCTAAGGCGCTTGCGCAGCCCGACAAGCGCAAGATGATAGTCGATGTGTGGGATGAACAGATTGATGTGACCTCGCGCGCCTTCCTTGGACTTACGGTTGCGTGCGCGCGTTGCCACGATCACAAGTTCGATCCTATCCAGACTCGGGATTATTATTCGATGATGGGCATGTTCGCCAGCACTACTGACTTTGCGGACGCGAAGTCCGGTGTGGCGAAGCTCCTGTACGTGCCGCTGGTTGAGAAGAAGGTCTACGAGGATTACAAGGCCGGTCAAGGACGGTTCGACCGAAAGCGCACGGAACGCGAGATTCTCGAAGAAAATTCGCAGCTTGAGCGGAATCTCAAGCTCGCGCCGCACGTCGCGGAGTATATGTTGGCGGCATGGAAAGTCCGCAAGGAGAAGGCGGTCGCCGCGGATGTAGCGAAGGCTTCAGGGTTGGATTCTAGGATCCTCGACAAGTGGGTCAAGGCGCTGGAGCCCGAAGGCGCGCCTCCGCACTACGATGCGTGGATGCAGGCAAGGCCTGAGGACTTGCCGGGCGTTGCCGCGACCTATCAAAAGCAGTACGCCGACAAATTGGACGGCTGGTCGAAGCAGGTCACGAAGTGGCGCGAGAAAGCGGAGAAGGCCTTGGAATCGAATGGCACGCCTCCGGCTAAGCCATCCCTGGACCCGGAGCGTGCTCCATTCTTCCATGCGGTGTATTTCGAAGACGGGCCGTTTTCCGCGGATCCGAAAGAGTTCGACAAGATCTACGGCCCCGAGTTCGCGAAGAAGATCGAGGGGATGAAGAAGGAAGAGAGCGAACTGAAGAAGTCGCTGCCTCCTGAGCCCGCCATGGCGTGTGCAGTGCAGGATGGGCCGGTTGTGGCTCAGAAAGTCTTCATCCGAGGTGATTATGCCAGCGAGGGAGAGGATGCTCCGAAAGTATTTCCGCAAGTATTGCAGCGTCCGGATGATCCCGTCGTTGCCCAAGGAAGCGGCCGTCTGGAACTCGCGCAATGGTTGGCTGGTGCGAAAAATCCATTGACCGCTCGAGTGATGGTGAATCGCTTGTGGCTCGGCCATTTCGGTGAGGGCATCGTGCGATCGCCTGACAACTTCGGCAAGATGGGCGAGCGCCCAACGCATCCGGAATTGCTCGACTGGCTCGCATCGCGCTTTGTCGAAAGCGGCTGGTCAGTGAAGCGGATGCAGAAGCTGATGATGATGTACGCGGCGTATCAGATGTCGAGTGACGTCACTAGTTCTGAAGATCCTGAAAATCGATTGTTGTCGCACTTCAACCGGCGCCGTCTAAACGTCGAAGAGATCCGCGATGCGATGTTGGCGATCGATGGCTCGATCGACTACGAAATGGGCGGCACGTTGCAGAAGGGTTTTGGCACGGACGGCGAGAACTCGAATGGCCGCTTGAGCTTGAATCCTGAGAAGGTTAAACGCCGGATGGTGTACATTCCCTTACGGCGTTCGAATCTGGCATCGATTTTGAATCTGTTCGATTTTGGCGACGCGGTCACCCCGAGCGGTAAGCGCGTATTGACCAATGTGGCTCCGCAAGCGCTGTTTGCCATGAATAGCGGATTCGTGCAGGAGCGAGCCGATACGCTCGCGAAGCAGTTGCTGGCAGCCTATCCGGACGAGAAGGCTCGCATGACCGAAGCGTTCCGGATGATCCTGAGCCGCGCGCCCGAGCCGGACGAGATGGACGCGCTCTTCACGTATATCGCGCGGTTCCGCAAAAAGTTCCCGGCCCGGAGTGAAGAAGTCGCCTGGCAGAGCGTGAGCCACATTCTACTGGCCTCGAGTGAGTTTTTCTATTTGGACTGACGATGAAAAATGCATTTGATGTGTTGCGGCACTTTGAGCGGCCGATGTCGCGGAGGGCAGCATTGCGAGCGGCAGGCGCGGGGTTCGGCTTCATCGGACTAGCCGGCGCGATTGCACAAGCGGCCGCTCCTGATTCGGCTGCGTCGATTGCGAATCCGCTGGCTCCGAAGCAGCCGCACTTCGCTCCACGCGCGAAGCGCGTCATCTATCTGTTCATGCATGGAGGGCCATCGTCGGTCGACACGTTCGATCCAAAAGAACGATTGGATCGCGATCACGGCAAGCCGCTGCCATTCAAACGTCCACTGGCGTTCTCAGGTGCCGATGCAGGCCCACTAATGAAGTCGCCGTGGACCTTCCGTCCTGGCGGGCAGTCGGGCATTCCCGTATCCGATCTCTTCCCGCATATGCGATCGGTGGCGGACGATCTGTGCGTTGTTCGATCAATGGTGGGTGAAGGCGTGGACCACGGCGCGGCGCTCTTGCAGTCCTTCACTGGGTCGAGCACATTCACTCGTCCGAGCATGGGATCGTGGGCGCTGTATGGCCTTGGAACTGAGAACCAAAATCTTCCCGGCTTCATCACCATCAAACCGGCGCTCTCACACGGTGGCGCGAAGAATTGGAGCTCGGCGTTCCTGCCGGGAGCGTATCAGGGCACCGCGATTGGCCACTCCGGGTTGAAAGTCGCGGACTTCCGCGATGAACCAATCGAGTACTTAAAGAATCACGGATTCAGTCCGGAAGAGCAGCGCTTTGAGCTCGACATGCTGCAGAATATCAACCGCCGGCATGCGGAGATGCGTAAGGAGGATCCGCAATTAGAGGCGCGCATCCAGGCTCTGGAATTGGGCTTCCGTATGCAAACCGAGGCTCCGGAGGCGTTCGAAATTGAGAAGGAAACGGAGGCGACCAAGAAGCTCTACGGCCTCGACGATCCGACGACTTATGAATTCGGTTGGCAGTGCCTGCTCGCGCGGCGGCTGGCTGAGCGCGGTGTCCGCTACATACAGTGCACACACAGCTACAAGTGGGACCAGCACAGCCGCTTGTTCAAGGACCACACGACAAACGCGAAGGAAATCGACCTGCCTGTCGCGGGGTTGATCAAGGACTTGAAAGCGCGCGGATTGTTGAAGGACACGCTCGTGATTTGGTCCGGCGAGTTCGGCCGGACTCCTGTTTCGCAAGGCGGCGACGGGCGAGACCACAATCCTTACGGCTATACGCTATGGATGGCGGGCGGCGGAGTGAAGCCGGGATTCATCTACGGCGCGACCGACGATATCGGCTATCATGCGGTCGAGGATCGCATGCACATCCACGATTTCCATGCGACCGTCCTGCACTTGTTGGGCTTCGATCACACGAAGTTGACGTACCGCTACAGCGGGCGTGATTTCCGGTTGACGGATGTCGCGGGGAACGTCGCGCACAAGATCATGGCGTGAAGGCTCCGGAACTCCGTGCCGCTCGCTGGTGTCCAATTTCACACTGGCACAAACAAAAACAATTCTGAGTTGGCTCGTCGCATTCCTTGGACTGGCGGTATGCGAGTATCGCCTTATCCTGGCGGGTGTGGACGAGGTTGACGGGGCCCACTGGGATTACCTGCTCGCGGGTACGATACACGTCCTCGGCCCAGGAGTGTTCGGATTGCTCGCACTCCGCGATCGCAGATGGGCCGCTCTCTGCTTCCTTGCCTCCGCGCCGATAGTGGCTTTCGTGATGGCTTATCCAGCGGCGGCAATTTGGGGAACGTATGGATACTACTTACCAAATCTTTGGCTCGCGCTTGGCTTGGCCGCGCTCTTCTTCGCTCCGTTGGTTCTCGTGGCGTTCACAATCAGCAGGTGGACCTTCTATGCGTTTCTGGTTTGGGCCATAGCAGCAACTGCCATATTTTTCTTTTCCGATTGGACGGCGCCGCTGTTGAGGCCGCTGTTTGCATGGTCCGCGTCGTACCTTGTGTTTGGCGCGTTCTGGTTGGTGACCGCACGACTGGGCTGGCCTCGTCTTCAGGCGAGCTGGCCGAAGTCGCGAGGTAGAAGAGTCGTTCTGGCGTGCACGCTGCTCCTCGTCGCAATCGCTGTGGATGTGGCTGGAACGCTCGCATGGGTCGCGAGCCACTCATCGACATGGCGCCCCGATTGTTCGGGCTATAGGTTACCAACAACACCGTTCAATTCATCGCATGCAGTGTTCACGGCGCGGGTAATCCGCACAGGTCATAGTGTCAGAGCACTCGGCAAGTGGGGCGCAAGTTGGGCGATCGGGGTTGTGAAACAACGATACTGGGGAGTACCGTCGTGGAAGCCACAATTCGTTCTTCTTACCGGATCGTGGTTCGTGGAAGACGAAACGTTCCTGGTCAGCGGATATCGGGCAGAAGGTCTGCTGACACGGTTTCTACCGATCGTGAGTACCCAATACTGCGCGGTTGGCGCGATGCCAATCGCGGATGCGGAAATCCCGCTGCGCCTCTTGAACGATCCCTCCACGCCGGTTCAGATCATCGGTCAAGTCAGGAGCCCTAAGCGAATCGCGCCAGCGCTAGCTTATAACGACTTATCGCGCGCCTTCGATCCCTCACAAAGACCGTACGTGCCACTGGCCGGCGTCAGAGTTCGAATCTCAGGGCGGTCACGGACTGTGATCGTCACTACCGAC
>Ga0163163_10006003_pt1 | contig 10566 bp, 13 predicted proteins | sample S65metaG_FD_119766 | JGI IMG/M metagenome (GOLD analysis project Ga0163163, IMG submission 119766) | Switchgrass rhizosphere microbial communities from Kellogg Biological Station, Michigan, USA - S6-5 metaG | ecosystem: Host-associated > Plants > Roots > Rhizosphere > Soil | place: USA... | reverse complement strand
CGTCTTTCTTCTGGCCTTTGGTCAACCAGCGGCCAGCCCAATACCAGCCCACGGCGTTCTTCCGGCCTTTGGTCTGGATGGTGACGGTGATAGACTCCGGGGTAGTCTTGAGCGCGAAGAATTTGATGGCCTCTTTCAAGGTGCGTTCCGCTTCTTCGATTAGCGGCGCGAGGGATTGGACTTGGTTCTTGTTCATGCGTTGACGTAAAAGGGAATCACGAAGTTGCCCCGAGCAACACCCTTCCGGGTGCTGGCAGGTTGCGACCGCAACCACTGCGCGAGGGTTAAGAGCACGAACCCCGGTTGACGGGACTCGCGCCGGATGGTAGCGCGAACGACGCGCTTGTCTTTGCCGAATTCGATGATGCGTTTGGTTTCTCGGTTCATGTTATAGAATGTAGTAAGCGGCGTCTTCCAGTTCAGCGAGGTTCATCCGGTTGACGCGATTCGCCGGAAGATGCTTTTTGAGTTTGGCCCGGAGGGATTTCTCCCGCTTGGCGCTGGCCGCGAATTTCGCCACGGCTTGGTTGTTGATTCGTTTGATTGTAGCTAAGTCGAACATGCGATTTTTTCTTTCTGTTAGTTGTTGACTGACTCTGGGTGAACAATAAGCCGTCCCTCGACGTATGTCAAATGAGTTTTTGCGCGAGTGATGGCAACGTATTTGATGTTGTCTTCCTGCCCGCCCTTGAACTTGAAAGTTGGGCAAATGATGAAGACCCGATTCCATTCGAGCCCTTTGGCTTTGTGGACAGTGGAGAGAATCACGGCGTTGTTTCCATCTTTGCCGGTGTCCGCGAAAATCGAATTGACGCGAGGTTCGATTTCAGCAACCGAACCGAGACCGTCAACGATGGCGACGATAGTGGCCACTTGGTCGTGAATCAACTCCGCTTTGGCCGCTTTGCGGTCGTCCAGCTTGCCAAGGCGGGCAATCATTCTGTCACCCCATGCCTCTGCTTTGCGGACGACTTCCGGAATTGAGCGGGCCTTGAACTTCCGGATGATGGAGAGGAACTGCGCGGCCATATCTTTGCCTTCGATTTTGCACGCGACGCCTTTCCGGATGAACGACAACCAGAGGGGCACCAGCGGGGCGTTTAGGCGTGACAGGATTGCATCGCCACGGCGGGCCTGTTCCTGTAGTTTCTCGAAACGGATTTCATCGACTACGCCTTCAACAGCATCCTCGAACGCTTTGTAATCCGGGACCAACACTTGAGCCTCGCGCACCACTGCTTTGCAGCACCGGCGGGTATATGTGAGACCCTGTTCCTCGGCGTTCAGCAATTCCTTCATCAAGCTGATACCGTTCTGGCACGCGCCACGGAATTCGTAAATGGCTTGGCGGTCATCGCCGACTACTGCGATGCGCCCACTGCACAGGCCGCGAGCGATGGCGAGTTGCGGCGCGTTCTGGTCTTGGCACTCGTCCACTACCACCAGCGGGAACTTCGGAGAAATCCAGTTCATCGCCACGGGCAACCAAACCATATCGTTGAAGCAAATCCGATTTTGTGAATCCGGGATGCAGGTCAGCTTGAGCACTTCGATGCAGATTTCAGAGAGCCGGGAAACATTCCAGCCGCCGTCTTCCGGGGCCTCATAAGCCTCGCATTCGATGTCGCGGTCAACGGCGAGGGCTTCAACGTCGTCCTGTGAAGGAATGCCGCAGAACACGTTCTTGGCGAAACCTACCAGCTTGAAAATCTCAGCGCCGACTTCATCCGGAACATCGCCGCCGCAGGCAGCGCGGATACGGTCCCACTCGACGGCGTTTGCGGATTCGCGGTCAATGTGCGACTTGGGCCAATACTTCTTGATGCCGAACCGAAAGCCAGCTTGGTGAAGGGAAAGAACCTGAACGCGAGGGTCAGAGATTTTTTCGACGGCCTCGTCGCGGTTCTTCGCGCCGAAGACGAGATAAATGATGAGGGGTTCAGGCGCTTGGTCAATGCCGCCGATGATGTTGAAAGTCTTGCCGGAACCGGCGCGGGCGCGGACAACGTAGTTGCCTTTCCCGGTCCGGAACCACTGCACGAACTTGGCTTGCTCCGAAGACCATTTGATGTCGGCGCGGGAAACGTGCTTCACTGGCGCGGGCGCATTGCCCCGGACGATGGCGAGTGCTTCCTCCAGCTTGTCCGTCGGAACCATCCAGACGCGGGCATCGCGGTCCCACTTCGCGCCGCACTTCGATTTGAGTTGCTCCTTAACCGGGAAGGTGTTCCCGCCGACTGCCGTTAAATTCTTACTCATGGCTTAATATGGCTCATTGGCGCTTAAACGTCAAGGGCCAAAGTCAAATTATCTTATTTTTCAAAAACCGGAATATCACAGATTGCGGTGCCTACAAAGACACCTGCCGCCGCCCGCACTATATCGTTGATACATTGCTGTTTACCGTCCCGGCCATAATGAGCCCCCAGATACTTCTGGCCGTGCCCAATGCCAAGATAAGCCTGCCACGGGCAGATGTCGCCGCCGGTGCTTGGCAGCTTGGTAAGGAGCCCCAAGGCGCGTCCAGCGCGGTCAACGCGAATCATTTTGTGCCGGGAACGAGTTTCGACGGGAGTGAGGACGATTTTGTTCGCTTCCGCGAACGCCGCTTCGGTCTGTTGTTCAGTCATGCGAAGACCATCGCATATTGCGTTTAAGCTGTCAAACGCAAATTTTGAGCCCGACAATCCGAGTCGTTCAGGGCGTCCAGATTATTAAGTTTCCCCGCCAAGGCACGGTGCATCGGGACTTCAACCGATTTTGCTGCGAACAGCACCCGATACCTTGCCGGGGAAAGTCCGCCGTCGCGAGGAAGTCTGCCCACGACTTGGCGGAAAGTTACTGCGCTGTGACAGGGGAACACCAGACCAACGCGAGGATGGAAGCCGTCAAGGTCTTGAAGCGAGAGACACATTCCCCCGGCCTCATTGTTGACTACCAACTCCCGACACACATTCGCCTGAAATTCATCGACGTAGCGTTGTCGGTTTCGGACTGACTCTGGGGAGCCGTCAACCACTCTTGCGTTTGGGAATCGCTTTCCCAGTTCTTCGACGGTCTGGCGAAAGTTGACAAACCAGACGACGGAGAAACCTTTTTCGAGATAGTCTTCGCCAAGTTCTGCCGCGAGCGGGACTTTGAGGATTTCGATGCGTTGTCTGGCGCGGAGAAGTTTCGTAATCGGTGCCTCTGGAGCGACATCATTAGCTTGGCGATTTTCCAGCGTTGCGAGGGCGTCAGCGACTTCGAGTTGGAGCGCGTTAAGTTCTTGCGTGTCCGCTTCGGGCAGGTCATACAGTTCTGCTTGGATGTCGCACTTGGGAAAGTTGGGAATGTCGGCCTCAGTTAATCGGACTCCGTGGTCCGGGATAATCTGAGCGCGAATGGCGGACATGATTTCCAATTGCTTGTCTTTGGCAGCGAGCCAGTGCATTCCGCGCAGTCCGGGGATTCTGCCACATCCATGATGACGAGCCCATCGTTCGTAGTCGTAGAGATTATGAAGACCGGCGGAGTAGCCAATTGCACGTAGCTGTAATGGCGAAGAAGCAACTGTAGCTGTGAGTCCAAGTAATATCTTTCCTTGGCGTTTAGCCCCGATGAGCATGTCCGAATTAAGCGAATCCCTTCCGCAACGGTGGACTTCATCGAAGATAATTCCTTCAACCTCGCGAGCCCATTTGAATTGTCCATAGCGGTGCGGCTTTAACTTCGTCTCGACGCAGTGGATTCCCAAGTGATGACAGTAGCAGGGCGAAATATCGTCAAGGTCAAGAACCTGTTGGCAGCTTTTGCAAACATGGAATTCCCGGTCAGCACGCGGCGGCGGCGGACCACCTTGCCATTGACCAAATGGAGTGTTGCCCGTCCTGATTTTCTCATAGTTCAGTATGTCGAATTCGTCGCCGAAGTGTTCAGCGGCGCGTTCCCAAATCCCCGTCGCGATTTTCGGACAGACGACTAAGAAAGGCTTCTTCGTCGCACATGCCACTGCTGCCCCAACATAGGTCTTCCCGGAACCCATGACTGACAAATCCAGCCCAGACCGTGAAGAAGAAATTAAGCGCCCTAAGTGTTCTGCGGGCGCTATTTGATGCGGGCGGAGTCGTTCTCGTATGCTATTCGGGATTAAGGTCACGAGTCACTTTGTTCGACGATGTCGAAGAAATACTTTCAACGGCTTCACGAAATGATTGGTCCCGGTGTTCGCGAGCTATTCGTTCAACGTCGCCCGCAGACATCGGGAAGGTTCTTTCAATCAGCGAGTCCATAAGTTTCTGGACGTAGCCGGACTTGGCGCGGTCGTCTATAAGACAATCGAGTTGCTTTGCATCGAGGATGATGCCCATGCAGGCGGCAGCGTGCGCCTCGTGAGGCAATCCGCTTTCCTTGTCTGCGTCTTCTCCGTCCAGTGCGGCCTGTAGGTGGCGGATAGCGGCTTCGAGATAGACCGTATGGCGGACCTTGTTGGCCCTCCAATTCCATAGGCCATACTTCTTCGCGCCCAGTGCCATCACATGAGACACGAAAACTAGAAGGGCGGGAGGAACCAGACGCAGCGGAGTTTTCTTCAAACCGATTACGTCTTTGGGATTGGTGCTGTCAGGAGATGATTGCATAGTATTCGTCTAAGAAAAACTTTTTGGCTTCGTCCGGGTTCATTGGAATGACTCGTTCAGGTAACGGTTCTTCCACGATTCCCCACGGATACGAAGACGGGTCAAACAGGTCACGCCTTTCCGCCATTAGCGCAGCATTGTCGGCCTGCTTTATCTCTGGCGGCATGTCCAATGGAAGTCCAAACCTTTCGGCAATAACCGACCAGAGTTTGGATTCGATGGCGTTGAATTCCGGCATCTGGAGTTTCAAAGGCCGGACCATGTCGCCGATATACGCTTCGGTTGCATCATGCAACAGACCTAACTTTCGGAAGGTCACGGCGCGGCTTACTAGGACTGAGTGTTGCGCCACGGAGTAGAAGTGTCGGCAGTGTCCACCGAACCGGCAGATATGCGACAGGCCGTGCGCGATGTCTTCAATATCGATTTCATCGGGACGGGCGTCCAGCGGCCAGAACTGCTTGCCCGTGTGCGTAAGAAACCAGTGTTTGGGACCTCTCATTTTTAGTTTGTCGGAACTATTGGATTTCAACTTCACCCTCAGCGATAGACGGACCCTGAAACTCTGCCAAGAATTCAGGCAGGGAATAGAAGCGTCCGGACGGCGCTGGCTGGTTATCGTTCCAGACAACATGAAGGCGCTGGCCCTCTCTCTGGAACGAAATCTTTTTGATGACATCATTATCGAGCGCAGTCGCCAGCGGGTCAGGTTGAGCCGGTAGGTTCTGTGCGGTCGTGTTTGAAATCATTACGTGATAATGAACGAATCCTTTCTTGACGAGAGCCTTGAAGTTTGCCGTCGTGTCAACGCCGGTCACAACTACGCGGGAACCTCTGGCCAGATGTTCAGCGGCGAGACTCTCAACGAGCGCAACCCAGTAGTCAGGCTGGCCGAACGTCGGAAACTTTTGCTTGAGCAAGGCTTCGAGCAAGGTGCGCGTAAGAGTCATCGGGACTTGAGGCGTCACGATACCCTGAGACCATGCGGCGAATTCCGCAGCGATAGCGGGTGTCGGAGTTGAGCCGAAAACTTGTCTCATTTGAGACTCCACCAAACTTTTCATGTTGATGACGAAAGCGCCGGTCTGTCTGGCTACTACGTCTGCGCCGCCGAGCCTTCCGGTCAGGAAGACTTTAGTGGTAGGTTGCTTAATTGCCAAAGGTGCCGCTTGAACAGGTGCAGGTGCAACCGGATTCGATTGGGGCGCGGCAGGTTGAACAGTGGAGATGGACTCCCTCGAAACCGGAGCAGCAAGGCGTTCGTTCTTTGCGAGGGGAATTGCCGCCGTCGCCGCCGCGAGGTTTTCGATTGTTTCGTTTGCGTCCGTTGGATTCATTTCCGCCGTCAGCCGGGGATTGGATATTGTTCGACATAGTTCATTCGCAGCCATCACGTCGTTGCCTGTTGGCCGGATTTTTATGTTCTCGTTTCCGGCTAGGGCGTTTCCGAGCGGGGCCATCGGTGTCGGTATCTCTTTGGGCATATCTTAGGTTATCGTTTGGCCCCACTATTGAACTGGCGGAGACGACTGGGGGCAGTTCGTCATTTCCGATATACTCGAACCACGCACTGGTGAATGATTCATTCACACTGCGACTTCTTCGGTTGAGATTTTGTCCGCAGCGGTAGCCAGCGCAGCACGCCGGTCCAATTCGTTCCCGATACAGTCGAGAGCCTCGCCGCAAAGTGACATGATGATGAGGAACGCTTGAAGCTTCGACTCTCCTACTTTCTTTTCGGGAGTGTTGTCGGCGAATCCAGCGACCTTCTCAGCGAACCGAGAATACCGCTTCTGCATTGTGGAGTATCGCGCCTCAGTTCTCTTGTTCCACTTGTTCAGTTGAGCCCAAGTAGAATGTTGAAGCTTAAACGCCAGCTTTACCTCTCGTGGTTTTTGCTGGAGCGTTGAAGTAAAATGTTTTTCCAGAGCCTCGCGGAACATCCGCCGTTCTCTGCCGCCAAGCTGAACCTTCGGGCGCGTCAGCATTTCGATTGCAACCTCGCGGGGCATGACACTACGGTCAGCCTCTTGAACGCGAGACCGTTCCATCCACTGTTCCAAAGTCTCTGTTTGTTTCATTGCCAACACTGTAACACAGCCCCCGGCATTTTGTCACATTTTTCTTCATTATACCAGCCCTTGCGCCAGAGCCCGGAAAGGCGAAGGAACCAGTCATCGAACAGTGGTTTGACGGCCTTCAAAGAATAATGGCGCATCGCATGGCCACGGATACCGTCGGGGAAAAGCTTGTCGCAATCGATGACGGCTTGGCACGCCTCTGAGAGTGTGCGAAATCGGAAGCCGGTCTCGCAGTGTTTCACGGTCTCTGGGAATGCGCCCCAGTCAGTGGCGACAACTGGAGTGCCGGACATCATTGCTTCGACGGCGACCCCTCCAAAGGGTTCGTGGTAGATTGTGGGAACAAGTAGAGCCCGTGCCCCGGCCAGTAGTGAAGACCGTTGGGCAATTCCAACAGGTCCGACATATTCGGCGTTCTTGATGGTGACTTCGGGGGCCACAATGTCAGGTCCAACTTGTTTTCCTCCGGGACCCGCCACGCGCAGAGGCAGACCGACACGATTCGCAATTTCGCTGGCGACATGCACGCCTTTTCTGTAGGTGAGTCGTCCGAGATACAAGAGGTATTGGCCTTGCAAGTTTGCGCCTCTGCATCCTTTGTTGATTTCAGGAAAGTCATCCGGGTCAAAGTAGTTAGGGATAACGCAGTCATACCATCGTCCGTCTTCGATTCCTTTTTTAGCATAGACGTGGTTCATCCACGCATAGCTTTCAAACGCGCACTTGTCTGTGCAGATGCCCAGATAGCCGACTCCGGGTTCGCAAGTGAAGTAGCCGGGGAATGCTTCCTGTATTGCGCGGAAGGTCCATCCTCCAGTGAGCAGAATGAGAGTGTCTTTCTTGTCCCCGAGCCGATGCTTCATCGCGGCGATTACATTTCGCATGAAGACGGCGGACTGTTGTTCAGTCGGCCAGACGGGTAGCCGTGACACGTCATCTTTGCCGAAGATGCCTTGGCGGATTTGCGATGTCAGGCACGAGACCAATTCAGCGCCGGGAATCGGCGGGCCTTCTGGAGCATAGACACGTATGCGATAATTCTGGCCCATCATTTTGCAAAACTTGAGAACCTTCGCAGTGAAGGCGCAGCCGCAGAATTGGGGAGAGACCTCAGTGTGAGGCAGGGCGACAATATGTAGGTTCATCAAAAAATCGAAGGGCGACGGCGGGGTAGGCCGGAAGGATTAGACTCATCAAAATCCACGACGGGAGTGTCGTTCTGCCAGAAATCAAATTCACCATTGCCCCCGATGGAGACAACGGGGCAATCGTTTTGCCAGAGCGCGAAATCATTTACGACGGTTGCCATTACGTTGCGACGATATGGTCAAAGTAGCACGGACTGTTGCGGATGCTGTAGTCGTTGTTGTGCAACTCAACCCACAACACGCCCGCCGCCAGCGCCGTGAAAGAGATAGGACCTAGAACAATCCAGCCGGTGCTGCTTGCCGCAGTCGCGGTCTGTGTAGTGGCCAACACTCCCGAGAGAGCCCGGACAATCATTGTCGGCCTCTGCGTTGCGTAGTTGCTGACTTGCTTCACATTGACTTGAATGGCGCGAGTCCCCGGCTGAACAGACCATCGAAAGCGCCAGAAGCCGGGATAGTTTAATTGCAGCGAAGGCTGTGCTGGATTTCCTTCGGTGTTACTTCTCAGCACTCCCACTTGATACCGGCGAAGACAAGAGTTGTCCCCTTGAATGGTGTCAGCGCCGCCCAAGCTAATGCCCTGTAGAGCGCCGATGCTTGGCGTGCCTTCTCCGAGGCTACCTGTTTCAGACCTGATACCCGTAAAGTTTACTACGGCAGGCCCCGACTTGAGTCCGTTCATCGACATTAGTTTGTCTCCACGGTGTTGCTGGTGTCGATGAAGATGACTCCAGCGTTCCTAGTTTGTTTCACTGCGAGAAATGTTTTGCTGGCATAATCACCAGAGCCGGTGAAGGTCTGCCCATCTGTGAAATTGCTGATAGCGTGAAGCGGCTGATATAGACCGCGCAGCCTGCCACGAATCCGGGGCGTCAGTTCTGTTATCCACACAGGACACAAGTAAAGTTCATTATCCGGCGTGTTAGGATATTCACAGGTGCCTAAGAAAGTTGTCGCGCTTCCCTTCACAGAGTCTCCAGACTTTCCTATCGTTATGCTGGTGCCCGTTCCACCAGAGGTTCGCGCCATGAAGTTTCCGACAACTGCCGCATTGAACGCACTAAATAAATCAGGACCCGCGTTAGATGCCGTCGTGTCGTTCTCAGCCGCGTTGCCCATGATATGGCAGCGGTAAGTATCGGTAGTTGACTTGTGCGAATAGATGTCACCAAACGAAAAGAAGTAGTAAGTGTTGGCAACGTCACCCGTGAAGGTGAACAGATAGAACGTGTAAGAGTCAGCCACAACCATCCACGGGATTGCGCCCGCGCCGGTTGCGCTAGATTTTCGGATTACAGTATGCCCCGAGGTTAATAGCTGTGCAGCCGTAGGAAACTGATTGGTGCCACTACCTACAGGAGAGCCCACGCCTGCGACGCTTTCCCACCCAGTCGCCCAAGCTTCCTTGCCGAGTGACGTAGCATTCGGCGCGTTGTCGTTGATGACAATTCCTAAGCCAGCCCCGGCAGGTTGTTTGTAAGACGCGATGTTCGACGCTGTGACGACGGGAGAAGTCCAAGCCGGTGACGGCGGAGACTTTGAGCCATAGCCAGCTTTTAGGCACGCATCGAGAACGGTAATGAGAGAGCCCGCATTTCCAGTCAGCACCGGAGCCGAAGTATCAGACGAGCGATAGATTGTGAATTGCGAAGTGGCCATTAGTTTGTGTCCAGAGTGTTGCTAATCTCAACTGCCCAGTATCCACCGGCCCGAGACTGCCAGACAATCATAAAAGTTTTTCCCGCCAAGTCATTAGAGCCTTGAAAGGTTTGTCCGTCTGCGAAATTCGCTAGAGGATGACACACATGATACAGGCCGCGAATGCGCCCTCGAATCATTTGAGACGTTGCCTCGCAAATTTGCAGCGGGCAAAGATAGAAAGAGTTGTCGTAAGCATTGGGCGTAGGTATAGACCCAAGCAGCGCCGCGCCTTCTGCGGTAGCGCCTCCCTTTGTCATGTCTCCTATTTGAAGACAGACGGTGCTTGCGCCTCCAGCCGCGCCGCCTCCGGGACGGGCTACATAAAATCCTGAACCGTTAGCAGCACCGGCAGTGGTAGAATTTTGTCGGTCCGTATTATCGATTGTTCGTCCAGCCGAGGCTAGAGAATTCTCAGACGCTTGAGAATGAATCATGCAACGGAACGCATCAGACGAGCCACGAAAGGAGTAAACATCGCCGAATCGAAAATTACAATAGACCAAAGCAGCCGCGCCGACTGCACCAGTCATTACGAACAGATAGACGGTAGCGGAGTCCGCGAAAATAATCCAAGGCCGCGCAGTGCCGTCAGCCGTGTTGCTTTTCGGAATGACGACGTGCCCACTGTTCTGTGTAGGCAAAGGAAACTGGCCCGAGCCTGTTCCGTTGGTAGCGTTGACTGCGGTAATGGTTTCCCATCCAGTAGCCCACGCCTCTTTGAAAGTGCTGGTGACATTGCCTCCGTTATCCTGAACGTGAAAAGCGAATCCAGCGCCCGAGCCTTGTTTGTAGCAACCGGAATTGCTGGAGTTGGCAAAAGGTTTAGTCCATCCAGCGGCAGCATGTCCCGTGTAACCGTTGACTAGGCAGGCATCGAATACGGTGAGGATAGAACCTGCTTGTCCCGTGATAGGTCCCGGACCGCCGGTGTCGCTGCTAGTGTAGATTGTAAATTGAGCCATAGATTAAGGATACGTTAATTCGACAGTGATGGTCCACGACTGAGCGGTAGCGAGT
>Ga0163163_10006000_pt1 | contig 10568 bp, 9 predicted proteins | sample S65metaG_FD_119766 | JGI IMG/M metagenome (GOLD analysis project Ga0163163, IMG submission 119766) | Switchgrass rhizosphere microbial communities from Kellogg Biological Station, Michigan, USA - S6-5 metaG | ecosystem: Host-associated > Plants > Roots > Rhizosphere > Soil | place: USA: Michigan... | reverse complement strand
GTTGGCGAGCGCGACCCATCCGTTTCGAATTCACCCCAAGGGGAGACTTCATCATGACCGCGCTTCGCATGCGTGCCCGCGATTTTCTTTCCGAGGATGAGTTGATCGCGGTGCGTCAGCGCTCGACCTGGAAGGGCGCCGCTTTGATCGTACATGCGTGGGCGCTGATCCTGGGTTCGATCGCGCTGGTAGCGTGGTGGCCAAATCCGCTGACTTTTCTGCTGGCGGTCGGCATCATCGGCTCGCGCCAATTGGGCCTCGCGATCCTGATGCATGACGGCGCCCATGGCTGCCTGTCACCTGACGAAAAAACCAATCTGACCTTGAGCCAGTGGTTCTGCGCCTATCCGATCTTTGCCGAGACCCGCGCCTATCGCCGCTATCATCTGCAGCATCATGCGCGCACGCAGCAGGAGGACGATCCTGATCTGGTGCTGTCGGCGCCGTTTCCGATCACCAAGATGAGCTACCGCCGCAAATTCCTGCGCGATATCACGGGGCAAACCGGCTATCAGCAACGCAAGGCGCAATTGCTGAACGCGCTCGGCCCGAAGGAATGGCCGTGGGCGCAGCGCGCCGCGCATTTCTGCGAAAAGCTCGGTCCGCAATTTGCCGTCAACGCTGTGATGTTCGCGGGCCTTGCTGCCGCCGGCGTGTGGTGGGCCTATCCGCTGTTGTGGCTATTGCCGCTCGTCACCTGGATGATGGTGATCACCCGCATCCGCAACATCGCCGAGCACGCCGTCGTCCCCGATAGCGCCGATCCCCTGCGCAACACGCGCACGACGCGCGCCAATTTCCTCGAGCGGCTGTTCATTGCGCCCTATTACGTGAACTATCACCTCGAGCATCATCTGTTGTTTTATGTGCCCTGCTACAATCTGCCACGGGTCCATCGCATTCTCAGCGCAAGCCGCCACGCAGGGCGCATGGAAGTGCAGCCGAACTATGCCGCCGTACTGCGGCTGGCGACCGCGAAGCCGAACCAGGAGGACCGCCCCGGCCAATTGGTGAGCAGCGTGCGGCGCGCGCGAGCCGGAGCCGAAGTCGGCGGCGATCAAAGGGCAGGCGGTTTCTAGCTGGGAACATCGGCAGGTGTCCTGATTCCGCAACGCGGCTTGACATCTCGGCCCACGTCAGTGTCTTTCGGCCTCAATCTGATGAGGGAGCGCCGATGACGGCTGCATTTACATTTCCGGGGCAGGGGTCGCAGGCCGTCGGCATGGGCAAGGCGCTCGCCGACGCTTTTCCGGCCGCCCGAGCCGTATTCGACGAGGTCGATTCAGCGCTCGGCGAGAAGCTGACGGTCATCATCTGGGATGGCCCGGCCGAAACCCTCCAGCTCACCGAAAATGCCCAGCCGGCCTTGATGGCGGTCTCGATCGCCACTCTGCGCGTACTGGAGAGCGAGGCTGGCTTCTCGGTCGGCCGGGACGCAGCGTATGTTGCTGGGCACTCGCTCGGCGAATATTCCGCGCTGGCGGCTGCGGGCAGCTTGAGCATCTCCGACACTGCGCGCCTGCTGCGTACACGTGGCCTGGCCATGCAAAAGGCGGTGCCGGTTGGCGCCGGCGCGATGGCCGCGCTACTTGGGCTGGACTATGAGGCCGCGATGGCGGTCGCAAGCGAAGCCGCGCAAGGTCAGGTCTGCCAGGCAGCCAACGACAATGGCGGCGGGCAGGTGGTCGTATCCGGCGACAAGGCCGCCGTCGAACGCGCGCTCGAAATTGCAAAGACCAAGGGTGCCAAGCGGGCGATGTTGCTGCCGGTGTCCGCACCGTTCCATTGCAAGCTGATGCAGCCGGCAGCCGACGCGATGGCCCAGGCGCTGGCCGACGTGACGATCAAGGCGCCGGCCGCGCCGCTGGTATCGAATGTGCTGGCCTCCGCGATATCAGATCCCGACGAGATTCGCCGCCGCCTGATCGAACAGGTCACTGGCACCGTGCGTTGGCGCGAGTCGGTGGCCTATATGGCCGGTCACGGCGTCTCGCGATTCTTCGAGATCGGCGCCGGCAAGGTGCTGAGCGGGCTCGTCAAGCGCATCGCCGATGGTGCTGTCGGCGTTTCCGTCGGCGGGCCCAACGATATTGCCGCTGCAAAGGATGCATTGGCAGCTTCCGCGTAAAGCAGCCGACAAGGAGATATCGATGTTCGATTTGACGGGCAGGACGGCGCTGGTGACGGGCGCGACCGGCGGCATCGGCGGCGCGATCGCGCAGGCGCTGCATACGCAGGGCGCGACGGTCGCGATTTCGGGCACGCGCCGCGAGGTGCTGGATTCCTTTGCCGCCAAGCTCGGCGAACGCGTTCACGTGCTGCCGTGCAATCTTTCCGACAGCGCCGCGGTCGAAGCGCTGGTGCCGGCGGCGGAAGGAGCCATGGGTCAGGTCGATATCCTGATCGCCAATGCCGGCATCACCCGTGACAATCTCTTCGTACAGTTGCGCGACGAGGATTGGGACGACGTCATCAACGTCAATCTGACCGCGACCTTCCGCCTGGCCCGTGCCGCCACCAAATTGATGATGCGCAAGCGCTTCGGCCGGATCATCGCGATCACCTCGATTGTCGGCGTGACCGGCAATCCCGGCCAGGCCAATTACACCGCCTCGAAGGCCGGGATCATCGGTCTGATCAAGACGGTGGGCGCCGAATACGCCAAGCGCAACGTGACCGCCAACTGCATCGCACCCGGATTCATCAAGACGCCGATGACCGACGCGCTCAACGACAAGCAGCGCGAGACCATCCTGACGAAAGTTCCTGCGGCGCGGCTGGGGACGCCCGAGGATATTGCCGCAGCCGCGGTCTATCTCGCTTCGAACGAGGCGGCCTATGTCACCGGCCAGACAATTCACGTCAATGGCGGAATGGCCATGTTTTGAGCCGGTTACCGGCCCAGGTTATGCGGCGAAGGGCCGTTCCGCCGGGCCGATCGAGGCTTGTAGTCAAGGCTTGGGAAGTATGATAACCGAACCCCCAACGGATGGGCAAAGAAGGCCATTGCAGGATTCTGAAACCCTGTATATTGGCGTGGCGACGCCTGCCGTTCGCCGGGGCTTTATCGGCTACCACCGGGCCGAATCAAGACTATGCGCGATAGCGAAGGAAGTTTAACGACCACGATGGCTCGTAGCGTTTCTGTAGCGTCTTGGGGTCGGGTCCAATGGAACAAGCACGAGGTTGAACGATGAGTGAGATTGGCGAGCGGGTTAAGAAGATTGTGGTCGAGCACCTCGGTGTCGAACCGGACAAGGTGGTCGATGGCGCAAGTTTCATCGATGACCTCGGCGCCGACAGTCTCGACACCGTCGAGCTTGTGATGGCATTTGAAGAAGAATTCGGCTGCGAAATTCCCGATGACGCCGCTGAGACGATTTTGACCGTCGGCGACGCGACCAAGTTTCTCGAAAAGAACGCGAAAAGCTGACGTCCCGGGCGGGTAGCGATAGAGCCGGACGGGCCGTTGTCGAACGGTCCCCCGGTTTCTTGTTATCGGCCGCCAGTTTCGGGCTGGAGTTTCTGACATGAGACGTGTTGTCGTCACGGGGCTGGGCATGGTTACGCCACTCGGCTGCGGCGTTGACAAAACGTGGACGCGGATTCTGAACGGCCAGAGCGGCGCGAAAAGAATAGACACCTTCGAGGTCGCCGATCTCTCCAGCCAGATCGCCTGCGTGGTCCCACGCGGCGACGGCAGCGACGGCACCTTCAATCCCGATCAGTGGATGGAGCCGAAAGACCAGCGCAAGGTCGATGATTTCATCATCTTCGCGATGGCCGCCGCGCGCCAGGCGCTCGACGATGCCAATTGGCATCCCGAGACCGAAGAGGACAAGTGTGCGACCGGCACCCTGATCGGCTCAGGCATCGGGGGACTGTCGGGCATCGCCGATACCGCGCTGCTGCTGAAGGAACGCGGGCCCCGCAAGATATCGCCGTTTTTCATTCCCGGCCGGCTGATCAATCTCGCCTCAGGCTATGTCTCGATCGAGCATGGCCTGAAGGGCCCCAACCATTCCGTCGTAACGGCATGTTCGACCGGTGCGCATGCGATCGGCGACGCCTCACGGCTGATCGCGCTCGGCGATGCCGAGGTGATGGTCGCGGGCGGAACGGAATCGCCGATTTGCCGCCTTGCGATGGCCGGTTTCTGCGCGGCGCGCGCGCTTTCGACCGGTTTCAACGAGACACCGGAACGGGCCTCGCGTCCCTACGACAAGGACCGCGACGGCTTTGTGATGGGCGAGGGCGCCGGCATCGTGGTGCTCGAGGAATATGAGCACGCGAAAAAGCGCGGTGCGAAAATCTACGCCGAGGTGATTGGCTACGGACTGTCCGGCGACGCCTACCACATCACCTCGCCGGCGCCGGACGGCGAAGGTGGCTTCCGCAGCATGAGTGCGGCGCTGAAGCGCGCCGGAATTTCGGCATCCGATATCGACTACATCAACGCACACGGCACCTCGACGCAGATCGGCGACGAGATCGAACTCGGAGCGGTGGAACGGCTGCTCGGCAACGCCACTTCCAAGGTATCGATGTCGTCGACGAAGTCGTCGACCGGCCATCTCCTGGGCGCGGCCGGCGCAATCGAGGCGATTTTCAGTATCCTGGCGATTCGCGACAACATTGCCCCTCCCACGATCAATCTGGAAAACCCGTCGATGGAGACGGCGATTGATCTGGTGCCGCAGACGGCGCGCAAACGCGATATTAATGTCGCGCTCTCGAATTCGTTCGGGTTCGGGGGTACCAATGCCTCCGTGATCGTTCAGCGCGTGGCTGGCTAGCAATGTTAGAGCAACTCCACCGTTTTGCCGCATTCGGCGATGACTTCTACATGCGGGCGTATGCTAAAGCATGATCCGGAAAAGTGGGCAGAGCGGGATGACGTTTCGAAGAAAAGTCACACCGCTCTATGGCAGGGCAGGGGTTTGTCAGGCCACGATTGAACCGGCAGGATTCAGGTTGCATCGATGAGTGAAAGGCCGCCCATTTCACCCCGGAGCCCGCGCGCTGCGCTGGAGCCCGAGCAGGTGCCGCCGCCGCCGAAGCGGTCCGAGCGTGCCCGCAATCCGTTCGTGGTGATCGGCAATGCCATCATCACCATCCTCATCATTCTGATGATCGGTGCGGGGGCCACGTATTATTACGGCCGGCAGATACTGGAGACCCCGGGTCCGCTGCAGGAGGACAAGGTCGTCAACATTCCGACGCGAGCCGGAAAACGCGACATCGCCGACGCCTTGCAGCGCGAGGGCGTGATCAACGTCAATCCGTGGCTGTTCATTGGCGGCGTATTTGCCCTGAAGGCGAGTTCCGATCTCAAGCCCGGCGAATATTCGTTCCAGAAGAATGCCAGCCTGCGCGACGTCATCGCCACTATCGTCGAGGGCAAGGTGGTGCAGCACGCCGTCACCGTTCCCGAAGGTCTAACCTCCGAGCAGATCGTAACGCGGCTGACGGATAACGACATCTTCGCCGGTTCGGTGCGGGAGATACCCCGTGAAGGCACGCTGCTGCCGGAAACCTACAAATTCCCGCGCGGTACCACGCGCGACCAGGTGATCCAGCGCATGCAGCAGACCCAGAAGCGGGTGCTGGCGGAAATCTGGGAGCGCCGCAATCCCGACGTCCCGATCAAATCGCCCGAGCAGCTCGTGGTGCTGGCCTCGATCGTCGAGAAGGAAACCGGCAAGGCCGACGAGCGCAGCCGCGTGGCTGCCGTATTCGTCAATCGGCTGCGGCAGAAGATCAAGCTGCAATCCGATCCGACCATCATCTATGGGCTGGTGGGCGGCAAGGGAACGCTGGGCCGCCCGATCAAACGCTCCGAGATCACCCAGCCGTCGCCGTACAACACTTATGTGATCGAAGGCCTCCCGCCGGGGCCGATCGCCAATCCCGGCCGCGCTTCGCTCGAGGCCGCCGCCAATCCGGCGCGCACGCGCGACCTGTTCTTCGTCGCCGATGGCACCGGCGGCCATGCCTTCACCGAAACCTACGACCAGCATCAGAAGAACGTCGCCAAGCTGCGCACGCTCGAAAAGCAGATTCAGAACGATACCGTCGAACCGGCCGACGATGCGCCGCCGCCGCCGGCTGCCGCTGGTGCCCCGCCGGCCGATACCAGCCCGACCGCGACAACGAAGCCCGTTGCGCCGAAAAAACCCGCTCGTCCGGCCCGCCAGGGCGCGGCGCAATCGACCACTACGCCGCCGGTAGTGCAGCGTTGAGTGGAACGTAATTCCACTTTCGCGCAAATCGTTTTAAGGTCGCGCCGTTCCCGGCGAGTCTTGTATCCGGTGTTGCATCGGGTCTTGCACCCCTTCTTGTCAGAGAGATTTACGCGATGGCGCTATCGAGCATGACCGGTTTTGCCCGGAGCCACGGCGCCAGCGGTCCCTACACGTTCGAATGGGAATTGAAGTCGGTCAACGCCAAGGGTTTTGATCTGCGATTGCGGTTGCCGCCCGGATGGGACGAACTCGAAGCCCTTGCCAAGAAGCGCGCCGGTGAAGTGCTGTCGCGCGGCACCGTGTACGCCAATCTGAACATCAAGCGCGCCAACGCCGTCTCGACGATCCGCATCAATGAGGACGTGCTGTCCTCCATCGTCAAGGTCGCAGGCCAACTTGCCGGCCGGATTGATGCGGTGGCGCCCAGCATCGACGGCCTGCTCGGGATCAAGGGCGTCATCGAAGTCGTCGAACCCGAAAGCAACGAGGAAGAGGACAAGGCGGCGAAAGACGCCGCGGCCGTGGCTTTCGAGCAGGCGCTGGCCCATCTGGTCGAGATGCGCCGCCGCGAGGGCGTCACGCTTGGGCAGATTCTCATCCAGCGCATGGATGAGATCGAAAAACTGGCGAAGAAGGCGGAAGCAGCGCCCGGCCGCAAGCCCGACGCGATCAAGGCGCGGCTCGCCGAACAGATCGCAGCGCTCTTGGAGACATCCGATCGCTTCGATGCGGACCGGCTCAATCAGGAGGCGATCCTGATCGCGGCCAAGGCCGATATCCGCGAAGAACTCGACCGGATCGCTTCCCATGTCGCCCAGGCCCGCGAGATGATCGGCAAGGGCGGCCCGGTCGGGCGGCGGCTCGATTTCCTCGCGCAGGAATTCAACCGCGAGGTCAACACCTGCTGCTCGAAATCGAACGATCTCGAATTGACCAATACCGGGCTTGAGATGAAGAACGTGGTGGAGCAGTTTCGCGAGCAGGTCCAGAATCTGGAGTGATCGATGACGGCTGGTGGTTTCGACGGAGTTGAGCGGCGCGGGCTGATGTTCGTGTTGTCGTCGCCGTCGGGCGCAGGCAAGACCACGCTGTCGCGCTTGCTGATCGAACGCATGCCGGGGCTGAAAATGTCGGTGTCCGCGACCACGCGGTCGATGCGGCCCGGCGAAGTCGACGGCCGCGATTATTTTTTCGTGGACAGCCCCAAATTCGAGGCGATGGCCAAAAACGGCGAGCTGCTCGAATGGGCCACTGTGTTCGACAACCGTTACGGCACGCCGCGCGCGCCGGTCGAGGCCGCGCTATCTGCCGGACAGGATGTACTGTTCGATATCGACTGGCAGGGCACCCAGCAATTGCGCGAAAAAGCCCGCGCCGACGTGGTCAGTGTGTTCATCCTGCCGCCATCGGCCGCCGACCTCGAGAGGCGGCTGCACACCCGGGCCCAGGATTCCGACGAGGTCATTCACGGGCGCATGAGCCGCGCAACCCACGAACTCAGCCATTGGGCGGAGTACGACTACATCGTCGTCAATCAGAACGTCGACGATGCCTTTGCCGAAGTGCAGTCGATCCTGCAGGCGGAACGGCTCAAGCGCGAACGCCGCACAGGGCTCACCGAGTTCGTTCGCGGTTTGCAGCGCCAGCTAGATAAGTAGCGCCCTCTATTAGTTTTGCGCGCTGCGCGCCAGCCGCGACAGCAACTCCGTCACCCGCCTCTCCGGGTCGTCGGGTGCGCGTTGATCGCGCGCGGTGTGAGCCGGAGCCTGGCGACGCCGCAACGGAGCGTGCTCGTTCGGAATTATTGGCGGGGACGAGTGTCCAGTATCGATCGAATCCCAGTTGATGCGCTGGCTGCCGCGAAGTTCCGCGTGTTTTGCTCGTGCGCGGCCTAACCGGAAGATCATGCTGGCCGTCAGACCTGCGAGCGTGAGCGCGCCGGCCATCACCAGGAACAGCATCTGCATCGATGCCGACTGCTTTTGCATCGACGTATCAGCGGCGGCGAACGCAACCGGGGGAGCGACCGGCTGTGGCGCCGATTGGCTCTCTTCCTGCGGGCTTGCGGGCGGATCGGCGGCGGCGACACGGAGATCGCTGGGCGGGGAGGGGCTGGTGTCTGAATTATCCGGCCAGCGCGACGCGACCGGCGATGACGGCGCAGCCACCTCAGGTGCGGCCGCGCGCAGGTTCTGGATGCCTGCCGGGGCGGTTGCGGCGGTGGTTCGCGGATCAACGTTGACACCCGCACCCGCATCCTGCTCGACGCGCATTGGAGGGACAGTAAATTCGGCGCGCGCATCGGCAACGGATTTGCGCACGCTGGGGCTCGGCTTCGGTGGCGGAACGAGATTTATCGGTGCCGATGCAGACGTCGATTCTGGCGGTGTAGATGACGATGAATCTTCCGACGCGGCGCGCGCGCTCTTGTCGCTCTCGTCCCGCAGGTACCAGCAGTTGCGCTTGTTGGCGTGATCGACGCGGTAGTACCAATGACCGCCCGCGGGCGTGGCGCCTTTAGGGGCGGACAGGCAATTGTCTGCAGCTTGCGCGTGGATACCGGTGACCGGGGCGAGATTGGCGCCTGCAAGAATACCGGCGAAGAGGGCTGAGACGAATTTCGCTGTACGCTTTGACATGTGTATCCCCGGAGACGCTACGCGACGCTTCACACCGCATATCTCAGGGAAAACTTGGGTAGCAATGAGCCCCAAATCCGGAGCGGGTAGGGTTTAATTGGGGCTCGCGCACTGCCTCATATGAGGCAGGTTGTAGCCGTAAAAAATGAGCGCTAACGCTATTGTTTGGAGGCGGTCCAGCTACCGGTGCATCCATCGGAACGCCGGAATGAACCGGAGCCAGTGCGGCTTGAGAAACGCCCGGAACTGTTCCAGGTCAAGCCATTGCTGTCGGTTGCGACTGATGTCGAGGAGCCGTTCGGGCCTACCCGACCGGAAAGATTCTGCCCGACAATTCTGCCGCTTGTAATGATTACCGCCGTGTTGGCTGTACCTCCACAGCCGGCGATAAGTATGGCCCATGCGCCGTCGTAATTGCCACCGCCGCCGCCTCCACCACTGTTTCGCGACGCGCCGCGGGGCGCGTCTGCCTCAGACTTGCCGCGTCGTGCAGGCTTGGAAGGTTCAACCGAGCGCGGCGCTTCGCGTGAACCAGACAATGATTTTTCGTCGTTGCCGATGCTGCCGCCGGCACTGCCGGATTGCGCCAGCGCTGCGGCCGATCCGAATGCGGCAGATATGAGCAGGAAGAGCAGGGCAATTTTGATCGAACGTTCAGCCGCGTGTTTCATAATCAATTATTTCCAATATCTTGAACGTAAATCTATCGGCCGGACCCATCGGCACAAACCGCGCCGATGACGCGACAGGATTTGCCAGTCTTGCCGCACTCGTCAAGCGCGGCCTCCCTGGCGTGCTGGACGGAATCGCGCTGAACCAGCGACCATGATTTTCCGGAGATCGCGAACGCGCCGCAGCGCGTGCCATAAAAACTCAACTCGACCGGACATTTGGCCGTCCCGCAATTATTGCGCGCATCGTCGACGGCCGCGCGCCGCGAAGCATGGTTCCACGACATTCCCCATTTATCGCCGTCGGGGCCGTATACGATCGAACCCCACGGCTTCAAATCTTCCATCTTGCGCAGCCGCGTCAGCACGCCTTCGGTGGCTTCACCGGTCGGCGTCATGCTGCTCTTCTCCTGGAATTTGCTGATCGCAAGCCGCATGCCGTTTTTGCTGTCGAGCGACTCCGGATCGAAATTGTGCTCATAGAGGCGGTCGCTCAATTCGCGCAGCAGCGCGACATCCTTGATCGGTACCCGATCGGGATCCGGGCGCAGCGCGGTTGCGAACTGCGGCTGGGGCGGTGGCGCGACGGCGACTTGCGGCGACGCCGGCGCGGGCGCAGGCGGCACGAAATAGAAGGTGCCGTCGATCGGCGACGAGGACACCCAGGGTTGCTGCGAGCCGCCGGTCTCGCGCTTCACGGCAAGTCCGACCTGATTGAATGTTTGAAAGATGTCGAGCCCCTGCTGCTTGATCGTCGATGCCAGGGCCTTCGTGTAGGGGCTGTGGCCGTCGCTGCCGTCTTGCGCGACATTGCCGGGTTGGGTGGCATAGGAGATCAGCGTGCCTTCCGGCGCGCGCATCTGGGCAAGGCCGCCGTCGGAGGCGCGCAAGCCGCGGGCGCCGAACGGATTGTTACGGCAGGCATCGAGGATCACCATGTTGAGCCGGGTGCCCGAGCCCTGCATCTGGCGCAGCACGAGGTTGACGTCCACCATCTGGAAATCGACATCCGC
>Ga0163163_10005999_pt1 | contig 10568 bp, 8 predicted proteins | sample S65metaG_FD_119766 | JGI IMG/M metagenome (GOLD analysis project Ga0163163, IMG submission 119766) | Switchgrass rhizosphere microbial communities from Kellogg Biological Station, Michigan, USA - S6-5 metaG | ecosystem: Host-associated > Plants > Roots > Rhizosphere > Soil | place: USA: Michigan... | reverse complement strand
GATAGCCATCACCGGGGTTCTTAGCTTAGCCAGCTTTCTGAGGTTCTGGGCGGTGGCTGCAAGGTGGAACTCATCACGCGCGCCGTTTGGTCCGCGTAATCGCAGTCTGCCAAGCTGGAGGATTGAGGTGGGCGAACAACATCTCGATCTTCTTGCGTTCGCGCTTTGAGGTCAGGTAGGCGTCCGTCTTCGCGATGTCGCGCGCCATGTTGCGAGCGCCTTCGTGGATTGAACGCGGGATCTTCCGTGCCGGTGCGTTCGGACAGCAGCGCGGCTTTAGAGTGCAACCGTCACAATCGTACTTGCTGGCGCGATACATCAGCGTCGCGCCGTCGTTCACCAGCGTCCCTTTGCACGTCAGCATCTTGCCCGCCGGGCAGAAGTACACATCGCCTTCGTGTCGTAGGTAAAGTCCTACCGTTCGAAGGTCCCGTCGGTGCGCGCCGACTTGTCGAACACCGGGATGTGTGGCTCGATCCCGCGCTCATGAACAAGCCAGCCCAGCATCTCGGCTGACCCATAGGCGCGATCTGCGGCCAGCTTCTCCGGATAAAGGCCAAAGCGCTCTTCGACACGATCGATCATCGTTCGGGCGGCTCCGACCTCTGCCTGCCGGATTGCGCGGGTCGCCTCCACATCGACAATGATCGCGTGGTCGAGGTCGATCAGGTAGTTCGTCGCGTAGGCGAAGAAGGCGTGCCCTTTGAGGGCGCCTGTCCATTGCGCCGCCGGATCTGAAGGAGAGACGAACTTCGGGATGCTGTCGCTCGCCGCGCCGAATGCGGCATCATCGAGCGTCGCCAGATACTCGCGCGCGGCACGGCAGGCGTCCGGGCCGATGTCGGCGGTCTTCCACTCGCTGCTTGGAAGCGAACGGTGCTTGTTGGCGTCGGCCGCGATGAGGCTCGCATCGACAGCAAAGCCGTCGCCGCCAACCAGACCCTCTCGGAGGCAGCGCTCCACGACCGCCTCAAATAGGCGCCGCAGGATGTCGCTGTCCCTGAAGCGGCCGTGGCGATCGCGCGAGAAGGTCGAGTGATCCGGCACCTTGCCGTCCAGACCGAGCCGACAGAACCAGCGATACGCGAGATTGAGATGGACTTCCTCACAGAGCCGCCGTTCGGAACGGATGCCCATGCAGTAGCCGACGATCAGCATCCGCAACATCAGGTCGGGATCGATCGAGGGCCGGCCGATAGTGCTGTAGAACGGCCTCAGCTCTGCACGGACGCTCTCCAGATCAACAAACCGGTCGATGCGGCGAAGCAGATGATCCCCTGGCACATAATCATCGAGGCAGAAATCATAGGTCGGCGGAACAGGCCCGGCTAGACATCTCTCCCCTGGTGAAAACACTCAGGGCAATGCGTAGAAACCTTCAGCGGATCACCGCAATCCTGAGCGGGCGTGACGAAGGCATTCGCGAGAGCCATGACATGGAGGTCGTGTCCCATTTAACGTCCCTCCTCGCGCTGAACCCCGAGGTCGGGTCGCGCGGGCAAGGGAACAAACTAATTAGTGCGTTCCGTGACGCCGACAAGTTGGGCCATGCCTGCCTAATAGCCGCTTTCGAGCTTGAGCAGCAGGCCGTGCCGAGTACGCGCCATGTCGGCGTGCTAATGGATGGACAGTTTCGCGGCTTCTCTGACATCTGGAACGTAATCCAAAGCACGGCATCGTAAGCATCCCCCCGCGATCGTTAGGGGACCCAATTTCAGGATTTTCGGCCGTCCTTACTCGATCCGCGATAGCGCAACGCATCAATCAGCAAAGAAAACGGGGGGAGCATGCCCGCCGTGCCGTCTCGGGAACTACAGATAAGGTTGGGCACGTTGCATGAGTTCATCGAGATCCGGTTCGCTCAAATTGCGTGGCTTGCCCGGATGAATAATCGAAACTTGACAACTCTCCGCGGCCTCGACGAGCTGCCGATAGGTTCCAGCACGCGCATTAATGATAGAGGCCTGTTTATTAGCATCATAGCCGAACATTTTATCATTGATCTGAATGCATTCGTTGCACGTCGTACACCGGGGGGTTTCGATATAGGGATCATCTGAGCATGTCTCTGATGACGGCTCACTGGCGACCGGCTCGGCCGCCGACGTGACGGCCTGCACGGCTTCGTCTGTTGCGTTGCGCTCTGGGAGCGGTTTCGATTGACTCGCCAACGCAGTTTTCTCGAGCAACCCCGCAGCGTGAGGATGGTTGATGCCGCCGAGGTCCTGCAGAGTGCGCCAGGTGGCGGCACAACGTCGCGCTTCTCTGACAAGCTTTTCCTCGATAATCACCGTCTGCAGCACGTCCTGCGGATCGACCATCCAAACGTAAGGCACCTGGTCGGAACGACAGGCCGGTTCTTCGCGCAGAAAATCCGCGATCGGTTGCATTTCATCGTTTTCCTGCCGATCAGACACACGAGCGAAATGGCTACTATACCGCCTATCGCATGCGAGAAAATCAGCAAATGTGAAGGCGAGGCTTTCGGTTATCCGTTGATGCCTGCCATCCTCATAAGCCAATTCGTGAAGAGGCCACTGCCGCTCAACCTGAGGATTGCCACCCAGATCAAAGCGGCAGGCCCACTCAGGCCCTGCCGAGGGATCATAGACAAACGCCGGGAAGGCGCGGGACTCCATGGCCGCAGCGGAGTTGAGATAAGGGCTAAGCGCAGCCTGCGGAGCAGCTCCGGAAAAGACACTGAACAATGCGGGTCCCGAACGACTCAAACCGCGGAATAGCCGATCGCCGTACTGAACGAGATTGGACGCGCTAGATTGCAGCACGTATGAGGACCCAAGGGCAATCACCATTCGGGCTAAATGCCTGTTGGAACCGGAGGACAAATTCTCGCTCCCGACCGCGGAAAGGTCCAGAATGTCATCAGTCTGAAGTAAGATTTTAACGGGAAATCCCGCTGAGCAGGCTTGCAGGATGGCCTCGCTTTCCGCCGCCCCCATGTCGGCGGCGCGGATGCAAACGAGATAATCCGGAAACAGGTCCACATCCCGCGGCTCGAGCCGACCGGCATCGAACTCGGCGAAGAACGCATTGTGCGTCGACTCGCTATAGGCGCCGGTGACTTCGAGCTCCGCCATAGCGATCGCTTTCGTGACCTCGATCATGCGGGGCAGCCGCTCGCGATAGGCGACTGTTGCTCTCGCGCAGCTCTGGAATGTGAACGAGTATAGGCCGTCAGCCATAGCTTGGTTCTGGTCATCCAGAGAGTAGAATCGCTGGGAGCGAAGCACCTTCAGCAAGCTGCGGATGCGCCTCTTACGGCTCTCGGAGAGTGAAGACATCGGCGCCATTTCCTGCAGGAGCTGCGAAAGAGCGCCGAAGTCGAATTTCGATGCAAACGCCTGACCCATTCCTGCCTTCAGCTTTTGTGGGCTCAAGCCCTTCTTCGAATGTGCCAAATCAGCGTACAGAATCTCATTTAGCCTCGCGATCAGCCCTTCGATGATGCCGCGGAACCGCCGCGCCTTCTTATGATACGCGGCTTTCCAGATGTGTCGCAGCAGCCGAAACGGCATCGCACCATCGCAATCAAGGACTTCGCCCTCGATGGGCAACGCCGCGCGCAGTTGAGCCACACTGGCGCGCAGCTCCTGTTCGGACCGGAGCGAGATAGAGCTCGTTGCCGCGTTCCAAAGGTCGTCTAAGGCGCCGCCGCTGCGCGTCGCCGCAAGCCTCCGAATCTCGCGCTCAATGCGCAGTGATTGGTGGCGAATTCGATCATCAATCGGAACCACACGTTGGAGCGCCTCGTCGAATAAGTCCGATAGGGATTTGACGGCGCTTTCGTCTTCGCGGCCATGCACCAGAACGACTGGAAAATCGTAACGCAGCTTCGTGAGGTCGCGATAACCAGCCAAAAATGCGGGCCGCAGGTCAAGTTCGGCGACCGACTCCAGGAGGGGCGAGGGGCGCATTCCCGCAAGATGGAAAGCAAGATGCGGTTGAAAATTTGCATGCATGCGAGCGTCGCCTTCTCTTTTCCGGCTCGGACGATTGTGGATCGCCGCGAACCTCGGCTTCAGGCCGCCGGTTGCAACCCGACTGTCTCGTTGGGCCATACTGTGAACTTATCGAATTCCGCATCGAGACCCGACTGGATCAGTTTCGTCGAACGAAGCTGCCCGGCATTGCGAAGTTCCTCGTAACAGGGGATTTCCGAGTTCCGGTAGAGAATGCCGACCGGGATCGGATCGAGATCCGAGGCAATTTCGCGCGCCCGGTTTAGATTGGATGGGTCGTGCTGTTCTTGGTTCTTGTAAACCTTCGCTAGTTTTGGGCTGACCGTAATTCCCAGCTCGTGGTTGAGCAGCAGCACCCGCTGAGGATCCTGAATCCATGGCTCAAAGCGGTCTGGAAGCCATTCCGGGCAGCGCTGAATGATGCGAATAAACGACAACCCTTTGTGCCGGTAGGCAGCCATGATGATGTCGTATAAAACCTCGGGAATCCAATCGACTGCCTGCGCGACAAACGACACGTTTTGCACGCCAAGGGTGACCGTGAGTGGCTGCAACGCATCGAGATAGGCGCCGCGCGGGGTCGTGTTGCTCTTCAAGCCCTTGGGTGAGGTCGGCGAGGCTTGCATCTTGGTCAAACCGTAAATCTGGTTGTCATGCAGCATCACCGTCAAATTCATATTGTAGCGGATGGCATGAATCCAATGCGCAGCGCCGATGCTGCAGCAGTCGCCGTCGCCGGTGTTCACGAAGACGGTGAGATCCGGGCGCGCCATCTTGATGCCTTCGGCCACCGGCAATGCGCGGCCGTGAATGCCGTGGAAACCATATGTCTTCATGTAATGAGGAAAGCGGCTCGAGCATCCGATGCCGGAGACGAATACGGTCTTTTCAGGCCGCAAGTTCTCATCGCGACATAGCCGCTGCACGGCGGCGAGGATCGCGTTGTCACCACAACCGGTACACCAGCGCGGCACGCCGCTCTGATAGTCTTCCAAGTCATAATGCTCTTCGTACATGCGCAGCATGCATTCCATGGCGGCGATGGTCATGCGGCGAGTCCTCCACGCTGCCGCAGTTTCGCAAAAAGCACGCGCCGAATCGCATTTGGTTTGATCGGCTGACCTTTCACTTCGCTCCAGCAGTCTACGTCGATAAGGTAACGAGATCGCAGCAGCATCGCGAGCGCGGAATAGCGGCGATTGCTTGCATCAACGAGCGTGTCATCCGCGCGATCGCACCAGTTGCCCTCGATTGTCATGACCTTGTCGAACCGCTGCATCACCTGTTTCAGTCCGGGCGCCATCGGCTGCAAGAAAGTAAGGTGCAGTGACGATACGGCGTATCCGTCCTCGCGCAGTCGCTCGACTGCCTCCTCAATCGCGCCCTTGGTACTGCCCCATCCGATGACTAGGAGTTCACCGCTCTCACCACCGAACACACCTGGCGTTCGCAAGGTCTTCTGCAGGGCCGCGAGCTTAAGGCTGCGAGCACGAACCGCGCGCTCGTTGGTCTCCGGGTCGTAAGCGACGTGGCTCAGTTCGTCATGGGCAAGGCCGGTTAATGTGTGAACGCCACCCGGCTGACCGGGAACGAAACGGCGGTGAAGCCCGCTGGTCAAATTCCAATCGTATGGCTTTCCGCAATCAGGGACTTCGCTTTGGTCGATAGGCGGCGCAAGCCAGCTCTCGTCAAACCGCGGCCTAGGAAACGGCTGCTGCGATGTCGCGAGGTTCGCATCCGACAGAACGACCACTACCATATTGAAGCTCTCGGCAATCTTGCGTGCGGTGATCACCGAATAGAAGCAGTCCTCGATCGTCGCCGGTGCCATCACGACCTTCGGCGCATCCCCGTGACTACCGAACATCGCAGTCAGCAGGTCCCCTTGCTCGGCTTTGGTCGGCTGCCCGGTGCTCGGGCCGCCACGCTGCACGTTGACCACTACCAGCGGAATCTCACCCATAGCCGCCAGACCGATCGCCTCCTGCTTCAGCGAATAGCCCGGGCCTGATGTAATTGTGACCGCGCATTTCCCTGCATAGGAGGCACCAATTGCGAAGGTGCATGCCGCGATTTCGTCTTCCGCTTGGTGGACAATCCCACCAACCTTCTCAAACACTTCGCTCAGATAATGCGAGGCGGATGTCGCCGGCGTAATCGGATACATGGCGCAAATTTCCATGCCGGAGGCGAGGACGCCCAAAGCTAGCGCGGTATTGCCATTGACCACGATCTGCGGCTCGGTCGCGCGCTCGGCGGGGATGCGGAACTTGAAGTCGAGGTTGCTTTCTGCCCAGCCGTGGCCAGCTTCGAGGAACGCGACATTTGCCTTGATTATGCTCGAAGCTTTTTTCCCGAAGGTTTGCACCACCTGTTCGCGCGCGATCTGCAGATCAAAGCTATACAGACTGCACAGCACTCCGAGCGCAAACATGTTCTTGCCACGCCGTGCATCTGACGCGATCTTGCGGCACTCATGCTCCATGGGAATCTCGTGAACCCGATAACCAGCGGCGACGAGTTGCTGATAGGTTTCGATATAGGAGCTCACGATTTTAGGATCGGAGCTTTCGCGCCACATGCTCTCGAGCAAAATGACGCAGTTAGGCTTCAGATCTCCGCTACGAACGCGACCGAGCAGGACTTGCTCGTTGAACGCTATCACCAAATCCGTTTCGTTGCCGCCGTTGGTGACGCGGCGAGACCCGAGACGGATACGGTTGCCGCTCGCACCAGCGACGCTGCGCGCCGGCGGCCTTATCTCAGCGGGAATGATCTCCACGGTCCACACGCCGTTGCCCATCTTCGCAGCGATGCCGCCAAAAGATTGTCCGCAGCGTTGCGCTCCTTCGCCGGAGTCGCTGATGACCTCGATCACGTGTTCGTTCAGTGTTAAGGCCGGCTTTTCGCGGGTCAGGCGTGGGCAAAGGAGCGCATTGTCGATCGAGGGTATCTGGGCAGAGTCTATCATGAGTGCAGGACCTGTTCTGCAGAGCTGAGATTGCCCCGGGGTGTAGCTATTCGAATGCGAGCAAAGTTCTGTTCCGCCATGTCGATACCGAACAACTTGCCGGATGGTTTTGCGTCGGCTTCGAAATCGCGAATGTGAAGATAGCTCTTGATGCTGCGAGCCGCCTTGCGACCGGCGCCCATGGCCTCGATAACAGTCGCAGCGCCGGTCACAATGTCGCCACCCGCGAAGACTCCGGCCATCGACGTTGCGATATCGTTGTCAACCTCGATGTAGCCGCGCTTGTCGAGCCGCAACTGAGAAGTCTGACCTATGATTGGATTTGCATTAGTACCAATAGCAAAGACAACTTCATCAGCCTCGAAATCAAATTCGCTGCCGCCGACCGGGATCGGCCGCCGCCGGCCGGATTCGTCCGGTTCGCCGAGCTCCATGCGAACGCAGATCATCGCGCGGACGGCGCCGTTTCCATCATCAAGAATTTCCACTGGGTTGGTCAGCCAGTGGAACTCAACACCTTCCTCTTTCGCGTGGTGGATTTCCTCGATCCGCGCCGGCGCTTCTTTCTCGCTGCGCCTATAGATGCAGTAGACCTTTTCAGCTCCAAGCCTGAGCGACACACGCATTGCGTCCATCGCGGTGTTGCCGGCACCGATCACGGCGACGCGCTTGCCGAGCGGCATCGGTGTGTCGCAACGCGGAAACTCCCGGGCGCCCATCAGATTGCAGCGGGTTAGAAGCTCATTGGCTGAGAGGACGCCATTGAGTGATTCGCCGGAAATACCAAGCATCGACGGATATCCAGCGCCCGTGCCGACGAAGACTGCGTGGAAGCCCAGTTGATCTAGCATTTGTTCGATGGTGAACAGGCGACCCACCAGGGTATTGCATTCAAAGTGGACACCCAACTTCCGCAAGTTGTCTATCTCGGCCTCGACGATGGAATTGGGTAATCGAAAATCGGGGATGCCGTATTTCAGTACACCACCGGCCTGATGGAAGGCCTCGTAGACCGTGACCTCGCATCCCGCTTTCGCGAGGTCGGCGGCGCAGGCCATGCCAGCCGGACCTGAGCCAACGATGCCGACGCGGAACCCGTTCGGCTCGATGTAGGGAGCGCTTGCCCAGTGTTCCGCGATCGCCTGGTCGCCCACCCAACGCTCCAGTCGTCCAATAGCCACAGGATCAAGCGTTTCACCGACCACGCAGACACCCTCGCACTGAGTTTCTTGCGGGCAGACGCGGCCACATACTGCCGGCAAAAGATTAGCTTTTGAAATCACCTCATAAGCGCCTCGAAAATTTTTTTCGGTAATTGCCGCAATAAAGTGCGGAATGTCTATGCTAACTGGGCAACCGGCGACACATGCGGGATCAGGGCATAAGAGACAGCGTTCGGCCTCGTTCAACGCCTCGCTGAGAGTATATCCGCAATTGACTTCGCCGAAATTTTTAACGCGCTGCTTCGGGTCCTGCTCGCGTACCGGAGTGCGTTTCTGCGGGATCGTGCGTATCGTCTTTTTTTTTGTCTTCGCCATGGTGCGATGCCCCAAATCGATCTTGCGCTCAGCCGCCCTGCGTTTGTTCGCATAACTCGGGCAGGTCCGTCCCATGCTCCGCCTCTTTCGCAATAATCGCACCGTTCTCAGGCGCGAGCTGCATGCGGCATAGTTCCGACCACCGCGCCATTGCGGCCCTCTCCTCCTCGGCGTAACGGCGCAGGCGCAGCATCAAGTCCTCGAAATCGACCTGATGTCCGTCAAAGTCCGGACCGTCGACACAGGCAAATTTTACCTGGCCGCCTACTTTGACTCGGCAACCGCCACACATTCCGGTGCCGTCGACCATTATTGGATTAAGACTGACAATTGTTTTGATGCCATAGGGCCGCGTGGTGTCGGCGCAGGCCTTCATCATGACCGGAGGGCCGATCGCCACAACTTCGTCGACGTCACAATGTTTTTGAAGCGCTAGCTTGATCCCATCGCTAACAAATCCCTCCATACCAGCCGACCCATCGTCGGTGCAGAGGATGAGCTCGTCGCACCAGGTTTTGAATTTGCCGTCCCAGAAAATTAGGTTTTTTGTGCGGAAGCCAAGGACGCCGATCACGTACGCGCCGTTTTCTTTAAAGCCGCGGACCTGCGGAAAAATAGGAGCAACCCCGAGGCCGCCCCCGACGCAGACGACCTTGCTCTTGCCCCCGACCGGGCTAGGCATGCCCATTGGTCCGACCAGCGCATGGAGGACCGTTCCACCTTTGCAGGTGCGCTGCATCTCTTTTGTGGTCTTGCCAACCGCTTGCACGACCAGGGTAACCGTTCCGGCTTTTCGATCGTAATCCGCTAGGGTGAGCGGTATGCGTTCGCCTTCCTCATGCGACATAAGGATTACGAATTGTCCCGGCTGTGCCGCCTTCGCCATCAGCGGGTGGTAAACCACCAGCGAATAAGTGAGCTCGGAGAAGTCCTCACGAGCCACGATCAATCCAACTTGCTGCTGAGTGACGGCCATCCAACGCTCGGGCCTAGAGAGCAACGTGGATCGCAGCAGAACGGACCAAAGGCGGCTTCGCCTTGATCTAGCTCAAAGCTTCTGCGTCAGATCTCGCTATTGGTGAAATGGTGAACATCCGACCGCAGTGCCGGGCGATTGTTCCGGTACTGCGGTCACGGCCGGTGGGCAGCTGCCATGACGCATATCATCGATTTTCTTAATGGCGAGCATCGTAGGGTCGAAAAGCTGCTGCTTGTTCTTGAGGAGGAGCTTGCGGTTTTCGATTGTCAGGAGCGTCCTGATTACGAGGTTCTACAGACGCTGGTTCGGTTTTTCGAAGATTATGCTGGTTCGCGCCATGAAGCGACTGAGCGGATCCTCTTCGACGTGCTGAGAGAATGCGACGCGGAGGCGGCGGCGATGCTGGATGGGCTGGAATCCGAGCACCGCGACGATAGTAAGCGCCTGCAACGGTTAGCTTGGGTCTTGACGAATATCCTGGGTGACCGCGACGTGCCGCGGCGCGCGTTGGACGAGGTGGCGCGCGATTTCATTGAGCACGCCCGCCACCAAATTGATTTTGAAGAGCGCGTATTGTTCCCTGCCGCTATGAAAGCGTTGCGCCCGGAAGATTGGGCAGAAATCGAAGCTCAGGTCGGCGCGCCCTCTTCTTTTGAAACCGAACCGCAACAGAAGCTTTGCGAGCTCAGCACACGAATCCTGCAATGGGAACAAGAAAATCAAATGGTGCGTGCCTGACCGCGCTGCGGGGATGTGAACTGATGAGTTCCGGAGAACGAGCGTGCAGTTTGCGGCGTGCCATGCGCGGAGGAGGTCAGCTGTATTTTTCCGAGTTTAAGTTTGAAAATGCGCTACGCATTAGCGGCTAGAGAAAGCCGCACGCCCCTTCGTGTCCCCGCTGAGAAAATTGCCAAGAAAAACTATCGCCCCGTTTTGGGTGCGCTTTGACGTCTCTCGCCCAACATCTCTCGCGGATTTTATTGGGGTGAATGTCCGAAACTGCATTCTCGCGCCCGAAAGCAGACCTTCCGCTTGCGGCCAGTTCCGGCCCTCCGTGACAGGGTCATGCCAGGTCCGCTGTGGCGACCAACGCCCAATTT
>Ga0163163_10005998_pt1 | contig 10569 bp, 9 predicted proteins | sample S65metaG_FD_119766 | JGI IMG/M metagenome (GOLD analysis project Ga0163163, IMG submission 119766) | Switchgrass rhizosphere microbial communities from Kellogg Biological Station, Michigan, USA - S6-5 metaG | ecosystem: Host-associated > Plants > Roots > Rhizosphere > Soil | place: USA: Michigan... | reverse complement strand
TCGGTTGCGGTGGCGTGCTCGCTGAGGATCGCGGCGCGCACTTCGGGCTGGCGCAGGCGCGCCAGCCGCTCGGCCAGCGGCAATTTGGCGATCGCGTTGTAGCTCGGATGGGTCTGGAACGGATTGCGCGACAATTCCAGCCCGAGCATCAGCCCGACCGGGCGGGCGGCGATCTGGGCGGTGATCGACAGGCCGCGTGCGGAGGCATCGCGGATGGTGTCGAACGTCTGGCGCCAACGCTGCGGCGCCTTGTCGTTCTGCGTGATCGAGAACGTGACCGGAATCCTGGTGTTTTCGGCCACCCGCAGCATCATCGGCAGATCTTCGTTGATGGTGGAGAGATCGAGCACGAACTGCAATACGCTGCGGCCCTGGCTGTGCATGGCGGCGGCGATCGCGGTCAGTTCATCCTCACCGGCCTTTAAAGTGGGCGTGAAATCGCCGGTCGAAGTGCGGTGGTTCAGCGTGCGCGAGGTCGAGAAGCCGAGCGCGCCGGCGCGCACCGCATCTCCCGCCAAGGCTGCCATCGCCTTGTTGTCTTCGGGCGTGGAGGGATCGCGGCGCGCGCCGCGTTCGCCCATCACGTAGACACGGAGTGCTGCGTGCGGCAGTTGTGCGCCGACATCCATGTCGAAACTCCGCTTCGACAGCCATTCCATGTATTCCGGGAAGCTTTCCCAGGCCCAGGGAATGCCGGCGCTCAGCACCGGCTCGGGAATGTCCTCGACGCCTTCCATCAACTGGATCAGCCTGACATGGTCGCTCGGACGGCATGGCGCGAAACCGACACCGCAATTGCCCATGATAGCCGTGGTGACGCCGTTCTGTGAGGAGGGCGTGATGTCCTGGCTCCAGGTAACCTGGCCGTCGTAATGGGTGTGAACGTCGACAAAGCCGGGAGCGACCAGTTTGCCCTTGGCGTCGATCTCTTCCTTGCCCTTAGCCGATACCTTGCCGACTTCGGTGATGCGGCCGCCCGTGATCGCGACATCGGCCTCGTAGAGGTCGCCGCCCTTGCCGTCGGCAATGTTGCCGCCGCGGATTACGAGATCGGGGGTTGAGGTCATGGCGATTCATCCCGTGGCTGGTTTTGTTGGGGGCATCATGGGTTGTACCCGGATACTGTCAACTGCCGGAGATGAAGCTCAGGAATGCATCAGGGCGTTTTCGCGCGAGGCATGATCCAATCAGAACTGAGGTTCCAGCCCCGTGACCGGGCCTTTTGATCGGCCGGCCGGCTTGCGGTCGGTGACCAGCGCCAGCAGGACTGTGAGGATCATGAACGCGACGGAAGTGCCGAACACCCAATGCGGCATGTTCTGGTCCATGATCCAGCCATAGAGCAGCGGGCTGAGGATGCCGCTGAAATTGAAGCCGGTGGAAACGATGCCGAAGGCGCGGCCGGCCGCGCCCGGAGGCGCCGCGTTGCGCACCAGCATATCGCGGGAAGGCGCGATCACGCCGCCGAGAAATCCCGCAACGCCCATGGCAATTGTCAACACCACGGACGGCAGACTGATCGTCGCAATCACCAGGATGATGACCGCGTTGATCGCAAAGCAGGCGGCGGCGACCTGTCCGTGACGCTGCGTGCGATCGGCAAGATAGCCGCCGGCCAGCACGCCGGCCGCACTGGCGCCGAGAAATGCCGTCAACGCAATATTGGCGGCCGAGAATGTGACGTCATAGCCGCTCATCAGCGCGACGATGCCGAAATTGCTGATGCCCGCGTTCGACAGACCCAGCAGCATGAAGAAGAACGTCAGCATGATGATGGCCGGCGTAATCACGCTTTGCCGCGGTGCCGACGCACCATCGGCCTTGCGATCGGCCGAGCTCGCATCGGGAATGCCGACGACGATCAGCAGCAGCGCCACCAGCGGACCCACTGCACCGGCAACGATCAGCGCGCCAAGGCCGCCGACCACAGCCACCAGCGAAGCCATGATGACCGGCGCGACCGCGCCGCCGAGGAAACCCGCAAACGTGTGAATCGAAAACGCGCGGCCCATCCGCCGTACATCCATATGCGCCGACAGGATCGCATAGTCGGCGGGGTGATAGACGCTGTTGGCTAGCCCGAGCAGCGCGGCGCTCGCGATCAGCCAGGGGTAGCTCAGATGCATGCCGAGCATGATCAGCGCCAGGCCGCCGACGGTAAGGCCGATCAAGAGAACCTTGCGCGCGCCGATATGGTCGGCGAGATAGCCGATCGGCGCTTGCGTCAGGCCGGAGACCACGCCGAAAACGGTCAGCGCGAAACCAAGCTCGATATAGCCGACGCCGAGTTGTTCTTTCAGGAACGGAAACAGCATCGGCAGCACGAACAGATGGAAATGGCTGACCCAATGGGCGATCGAGATCGCCACGAGCGTTCGCAGCGAACTGTCGGCTTTCGCTTGTTGCGGTGCGGCCAGAACGTCGACCATTTCTATTCCAAACCCCGTTTTAAAAATGCGGCCTAGTAAGGCCCGGTAAAGGCCCGCCGAAAATATAGGCTAGGGGTTATTTGTCCATGAATTCCGCTGCATGGCTGCCCCGGCGAGGCGTGGCGGAGACAGCAAATGCGTCATTAAGATCAGCGACAATGGCAGGGGATGCAGCAATGATTGGACATGATTGATCATCCCGCAAAGCCGCTCCGGGTGCTCGTCTCCGAGGGTTCCAGCACGTCCGCACGGGAAGCCATCACGATTCTCGGCCTGTCGGGCCATCACGTCGAGGTCTGCGATCCCTCGCTTTGGTGCCTTGCGCGGTACTCGCGCTTCGTTCGGAAATTCCATCATTGTCCGGGGCTGCGTATCGATCCGGCGGGGTTCTTGGCCTTTGTCGAGAAGTTGTTGTCGAACGGTCGTTTCGACGTGTTGCTGCCGACGCATGAACAGGGATTTCTGTTTGCGCGGGTGCGCGAGCGATTGGAGGGGCGCGCAGGCTTGGCGCTGCCGGGTTTCGATGCCTATCGCGCCGCGCACAGCAAGGCCGGGTTCAGCCGGCTGCTCGATCGATTGGGTCTGCCGCAGCCGCCGACGCGGATCGTGAAATCCGTCGATGAACTGCGCGATGCCGTCCGCTTTCCGTCCGTCATCAAGACGTCGGTCGGCACTGCGAGCCGCGGCATCTGGTTTGTGCGCAACGGGGACGATCTCGAAAGCGCGCTGCAAGAACTCAGCGCCAGCGACGCTTTCGCCGATGAAGTATTGGCGCAGGATCTTATCGCAGGAACGACCGAGAAGGCGCAGTCGGTATTTTGCCGCGGTCAATTGATCGGTTTCCATGCCTACCGGCAGGTCGCCGCCGGTATCGGTGGCGGAGAAGCGATCAAGCAGAGTGTGAGCCGACCTGCCGTGCGCGCTTACCTCGAAAGGATCGGACGGCAACTCGACTGGCACGGCGCGCTGTCGGTCGATACCATCATGCCCTACGACAACACGCCGCCGCTTCTGATCGATTGCAATCCGCGGCTGGTCGAACCGATGAATGCGTATCGCTCGGGTGCCGATCTGGTTGGATTGTTGCTCGGTGTCTCGCAAGGCGAGGCGCCGGCGGCGTTGCCGGAGAGCCGGGCGGGTGTGCTGACGCATCTGGCAATGCAGGCGCTATTGGGAAGCGGATCGCGCGAGGGAACGCGACTCGATATTTTGCGGGAGTGCTGGCGTCTTGCGACCAGCAGCGGACCTTACGCTGGCAGTAGCGAAGAACTCACACCGGTACGGCTCGACTGGGTCAGTGCCGTGCCGCTGACGATCACGGCGAGCTTGCTGCTGGCGTCACCGAAGTTCGCGCTGAAACTGGCGCGCGGCGGCTTCAGTGCGCATCTGCTCGATCTCGGGAGTATCCGGATGATCGAGAGGGAGGATTTTCATTAGGAAGCGTAGGGTGGGCAAAGGCGCCCTTGCGCCGTGCCACCATACTTCTCAGATCGTGATCATAGTTGGTGGGCACGCTTCGCTTTGCCCACCCTACGGGATCTTCGCTGCGCTATAACGGCTCATCGTCATTGCCGTGGCGGTCGCGCTTTGGCGTGGCGATGTCGCCGTCCTCGTAGTCTTCGTCCTCGACCTGCGCGGGTTTCGGCTTCTTCGGCTTCTCGTTGTCCTGCTTCGGGGGATCGCTCTTCCTGCCAGTTCCGCCCATATCGTTCCCTTTTCGCCGGATCGGCCGCCGCGTTCACCTCAATCTAACCGACTTTGACAGTCACCATAACATCCGTCAGACCAACTTTCCTGCCTTTTGCCGATTTCGATTCGAAACGGCCGCAACACGGAGCCAATATGAAGAAGCCGCAGCACATCGAGGCCGAAGAACAGCCTCGGAAAATCATTCGCGCCGACAAGGCGCCGACCAGCGGGTACTCGCTGGTGGTGGACGGTCATTTCAAGTCGCATCACGCAACCGTCGAAGCCGCTGAAGAGGCGGGCATGGCGCTGAAGAACAAATTCCAGATGCTTCAGGTGCAGGTCTACGATGCCGAGACCAAGACGCGATCGATGATCGAGTGGCCGGCGCCGGCGTAATTGAGATGATGCTGCGGTCCTGACGCAATCAGGACCGCAGCACTCACATTCAAGATCTGAAATTCAAGACTGAGAACTCAGGTGCGGCGGCCGCCGCTTTGCTGGCTCGCCAGCCAATCGCCCAATGCCGGGCCTTTCTCGCCGGGCTTCTTCGGCTTGGGGCGCGCCTTTTTGAGCGTGACGGGCGGCGGCGGTGCGGCCGCTTCGCGAGCGAGCCGTAACGCTTTCAGCTTCGCCATATTGTCGAGTACCGCCTTGCTGGCGGCGTCCCGATCAGCCTTGCCGCTGCGCGCGTCCTGGGCTGCGCGAGTTGCCTTATCGAGCCGTGCCTGTGCGCGGTCGCGATCCTCTTTGGTCATGTCAGATCAGCCCTTCTTCGCAGCCTTCTTGGCGGCTTTTGGCTTGGCCTTCGGCTCCGGCGGATTTTCCCGGTCGGCGGCTTCCTTTGCCAGACGCAGCGCGCGCAGCTTCTCGGTGCGCTTGCGGATGGCGATGTCGGCGGCAGCGATGTCGGCCATCGCCTTGATGCCTTCGACTTCCTGGGTGCGCTTCCGATGCAGCCGAATCTCTTTCATTTCGGCGGCACTTTTCGGCTCATCGTTCATCACATACCTCTGAAATCGCAGCGAATATCGTCGTGCGTTTGATGGCTTTAATACCATGGATCCGACGTCAGAGGGTGGTCTTTTCGGGCCAAAACGGCACGTTATCGGGCGGAATCAACCTTCATGGTGAAGGTTGGCGTCGTCATCGCCGTCTTCGGGGCTGCCCTGGTCGAAATGGGCAAGCCAGGCGCCCAGTGCCGCGCCCTCGTGTCCCTCGGCCTTCATCTGCCGCAGCGCAATGCGGATGCTGGCGCGGCCGTGGCGGTCGCCGGCGATCGCCGACGGCGGCTCCTCGGCAAGCACCGCCTCCGCGACGCGCCGTTTGATGGCGAGTGTTTTGGGATCGCCGTAACTCTCCATCGTCAGCTGAAACGAACGGTAACGCGCCGCATCGAATGGCCGGGGTTCGCCCATGCCGTCGCGGGCCGGATGCGGCGGATAGATATGCGCGCAGGGTATCCAGCCATCCGGAATGGGCTCGGTGGCAGGATGGGTTCGGCCGCTCCGCAGCAGTTTTGGCAGCACATGCGTGTGCGGCCCCTCCGGGCTCTTACCGGTCGGCGGCGGGATCGGCTGATAGACCTCGATGCGGCCGAGCCGGCTGATGAAGACGCGGGGTGGATTGGCGGCCAGTATCATCCCCATCGCGGGATTGCCATGCTGGAACACCGCGCGGCCGTTAAGCTCGCGCAAGCGCGTAGCCAGGTTCGGGTCGCCGATGCGCACGCAGAAATCCGCCTGCAGCGCTCCGAGGCCAAGATCGAACAGGATGGAGCCGCGATCTTCCGGGCGCAGCGCATCGCGATCGGGGCCAAGTTCGGTCAACGCGCTGCGGCGGTTCATCGCACAATCCTCGGCCGGCAGGCAAAGCGCGATGCGCTGATTCCAGCCTGATTTGGTGGTGCTTTCAGAGGCGAACGGCCGGATGCCCTGATGCGGCGTAAGTGCAATGCCGCCACGCGCCGTCACCGCCGAAACGGCGTCGGCCGATTGGCTGAGATGCACGGGCTCGTCGCAGTCGCGCGCAAACTCGGCGATGGCGCCGAACGTGCCGAGACTCCATTGTGTGTCGGGATTGGCTATTTCCCGCCGCACCAAGTCGCTCGCGGCGCTCACGGCCGCCTGAATTGCAGAATTGTCTTGGACATGAACCAGTATTCTCTCCGGCGTTGCGCGGGAGAGAATACTGCCTTGTCAGGTCAGGACAAGCAGGTCGCGGCCGCAACGCGGATTGGCTGTGCCAGCGTTCGGCGTCAGTTCACGCCATAATTCGCGACGCGGATGCCGCCAAAGACGCCGAGGCCCGGCTGCAGGAATCCGGTTGGATTTTGATAGTGCGCATTGGTCGCATTATCGACGCGGCCGAAGACCTTGAGCTGGTCGGTGACCACGTACTCGGCGGCCAGATGGAGCAGGGTATAACCCGGCGCCAGCAGGCGCGGGATGCTGAAGTCGCGGCTGGCATCGACGAAGCTGCCAATGTGCAGCAGCGTTGCAGACAACGTCAACGGATCGATCGGATTCCAGATGACATTGGCGCTCCATTTCTCCTTGGGGCGCCGGAGCAGTTCGAGTCCGGCATCGGTATCGACGGCGCGGGTAAAGGTGTAATCGGCGCGGACTCGCACGCGATCGGTGATCCTGGCCGATACAAAGCTTTCGGTACCTTCCGTCGTCGCGTGGCCGATATTGGCAAGCGTGCTGCTGAATGTGACGGGATCAGATACGCTCTGGATCAGATTCTGGATATTGTTGTGAAAGTACGTCGATCCGAAGCGCAACCGATCGTTGAACAGAGGCTGTTCAAATCCGGCGTCATAGCCCGTGCTTTCTTCCGGCTTCAGATTCGGGTTGGCGAAAAAGAAGAAGGCCGGAAAGTTGACGAACAACTGATTTAGCGTCGGCGCCTTGAAGCCGGTGCCGTAGCTCGCCTTGAGCTTGGTTTCCGTAAACGGCACGATCAACGCAGGCGCCAGCCGGTAGGTCGGATGTTCGCCGAATCGGTCGTTGTCGTCCTGCCGGATATTCTCGACCAGGAACAGGCGGTTCGCGAATTGCGATTGCAATTCGACATAGCCGGCTTTGTTGACGTTCTGCGCCGATACGGTCGAGGTCTGCAGCGTTTCGGTCTGCTGCTCCGCGCCGATGACAACCGTGTGGTACGGCGTCAGCTGGGTGACGCTGTGCCAGTCGTATTGCAATCGGTCGCCGGTGGTAATCGCAGCGGCGGGGTCGCCGGGCGAGATGTTGTAATTCCAGTTATTGGTGTAGTTGACACCGAAGTAGTTCTTGATGCGGCCATCGAACACCGACCAGACGGCCTCTCCGCGCGTGTTGAGTTGATGTACTATTTGCGTGCTCTGCGCGGCCGCGGGGAAGCTTGCGAACGTCACCGGGTCGAATGTGTCGCCGGTGAAGCGCAGGGTCGCGTCGGTGTAGCGGGCGACCGCGTTAAGCGTGAGATTTTCGCTGACATCCGCGCCCAGCTTGGTCGAATAAGTCATGTTGTCGTAGTTGTTGCCGATCGCTTTTTGCCCGGGTGGCAGCAGTTCCAGTGGCGTCACCGGCACGTCCGTGGCGCGGAAATGCGCGACGTTGAAGGAGTAGTTGATCCGATCCTGCGCACCGCTGAGAGCCGCAGTCTGATTGAAGGTTCCGAACGAGCCGCCTTCGATTGAGCCCGTCGCGCGCGGCGGCCCTTCGCCCTTCTTGGTGATGATCGAAATCACGCCGCCAAGTGCGTCTGCGCCGTAGAGTCCGCTTTGCGGGCCGCGCAGCACCTCGATCTGCTGAATATCCGATGTAAGCATTTGTCCAATGTCGAAGGTACGGTTGGGGTTGCTGGGATCGCTGGCATCGATGCCGTCGATCAGGACCTTGGTGTGGTTTGAGTTGGTGCCGCGCATGAAGATAGAGGTTTGCCCGCCCGGCCCGCCGCTTTGGACGACATTGAGTCCGGGAACGGTGGACAGCGCATCCGGCAGGGTGCGGCGCTGATCGCGCTCGATGTCCTTGGCGGTGATGACGGTGACCGAACTGGCGATCTGGTCGATCGGGGTTACAGTTCCCGTCGGACTGACCACGAGGGTCTGGTCTTTGCCCGACGTACCCGCTTGCTGGGCATCCGCAGGCGCCTGTTGCGTGGTGGGAACGGCGCGGCGCGATTCGGTGGCCCGATTGGGGGCCGGCGTCGAGCGCGGCTTGCTTTTATCCGGTGGCGCTTCGACATCTACGGGCGGCAGCAGGTTCGGCGAAGCGGATTGCTGCGCGTGCGCGGCGGAGATGCCCAGCGTTACGATCGGCGCGAGGATGGTGGAAGCCAGCCAGAGACGGCGGCGCCGCTTCGTGGCAGGGACGGAGGAAGACATGGTTATGGCCTCGGTATGACGTCAGTGGCACGTCACAGCGAACCAAGTCTCACCATTGCCTAGAGCAGCTTTGGTGAAGCTAATGCCTGTACTCCCCGACCGACATCTTCGCGTGTGACCACGGCTGACGGCAGGTCTCCTGGCTTGCGGGTCGTAACCTTTCGTCGCCTTCCCAGGACCGAGATTCCCAGTGGCCTATGACGAGAGATTCACCGCTTACAGTTGCGGGGGCAGCCGCGGAATTGGGGAATTTCCCCGCACCGCATTCCCTTTTGATCCCCGAACAGGGAACCGTCAGAAATTATGGTAGAAGTTTGACAAGAACAGAGTCAATCCCATCAGGTGACGCCTGCAGTCCTGACTGGACGAGTGCGTCTTTTTTGTCGCATGAGCAGGGTTGCCTGAGCGGAGTTGCCTGAGCCGGCAGCGACAAGACTGTCTTTTTGGGACGATCCATGAGTGTTCAGACTGCAACCGCGACAAACGAGGATGCCGCGCGCCGCCGCATCGGCGTGACCGCGGCGTTGGCCGCGCTTGTAGTGCTGCTGGTACTGATCTCGCTCGGCATCGGCCCGGTGCGGCTGTCGCCGGTAACCGTCATCGAAGCCCTGTTTGGCGGCGGCAGCGACGTGTCGCAGGTGATCGTCCGCGAAATCCGCTTGCCGCGGACGCTGCTGGCGCTCGCAATCGGTGCGATCCTGGGATTGTCCGGCGCGTCGCTGCAGGGCCTGTTGCGCAACCCGCTGGCTTCGCCCTCGCTGTTCGGCGCGCCGCAATCGGCAGCGTTCGGCGCGGTGCTGGTGATCGCGCTGGGACTGGCCGATGTGCGCTCCTACGCGCTGCCGGTGGCGGCCATTATCGCAGCGTTCGGCTCGGTGTTTGTGCTGCTTACGATCGCCGGCCGTAACGCCGGACTGTTGATCCTGATTCTGGCGGGGCTGGCGATTTCGAGCCTTGCAGGGGCGGCGACGGCGCTGGTGATGAATCTCTCCAGTAATCCCTTTGTGGTGCTGGAAATCGCATTCTGGCTGCTGGGCTCGCTCGAAGACCGCAGTTTTCAGCACGTCGCGCTGGCGCTGCCGTTTATCGTGGTGGGCGCGATCATCCTGTTCAGCCAGCGCAACGCCTTCCGCGCGCTGAGCCTGGGCGAGGAAGCCGCACAAAGCCTCGGTGTCGATGTCGGGCGGTTGCGGCTGTTCGTGATCGCGGGGGTAGCGCTCGGCGTCGGCGGCGCGGTCGCGGTGTCAGGCACCATCGGCTTCATCGGCCTGGTCGCGCCGCATCTGATACGGCCCCTGATCGGCCACGACCCGGCACGGCTGTTGCTGCCGAGCGCGCTGGCGGGCTCGGCGCTATTGCTCGCCGCCGACATCGCCGTGCGCATCATCCCTTCGACATCAGATATCAAGGTCGGTGTGCTGACCTCGATCATCGGCGTGCCGTTCTTCCTCTATCTGATCATGCGCGAACGTCGCGCACTCAGCGGAGGTGTCGCATGACGCTTCTCACTGCGCAAAATCTGAGCGTGGCGCTGGCCGGCCGATCGGTGCTGCGCGATATCTCGCTGTCGCTGTCATCCGGTCATCTGGTCGCGCTGGTCGGCCCGAACGGCGCCGGCAAAACCACGCTGCTGCGGGCGCTCGCAGGACTGCTGCCGTCCGACGGCGCGATTCACATCGGCGGCGACGCCTTGTCGTCGCTGCCGCTGCGCGAGCGGGCAAAGCGTTTTGCCTATCTGCCGCAGGGCCACATCGTGCACTGGCCGCTGCCGGCGCGCGATATCGTCGCGCTCGGCCGCTATCCGCATGGCGCGACCGATCCCGCCCGACTGTCACCGAGGGATACGGAAGCCGTACTGCGGGCGATGCAGGCGGTCGATGTCATGGAATTCGCGGAACGCCGCGTCACCGAGCTTTCCGGCGGCGAGCGTAGCCGCGTCGCGCTGGCGCGCGTGCTGGCGGTGGAAGCGCCGGTCATCCTCGCCGACGAGCCGACCGCATCGCTCGATCCGCGGCACCAGATCGATGTCATGAAGAATCTGCGCGTCACCGCCGACAAGGGTGTGCTCGTGATCGTGGTGAC
>Ga0163163_10005996_pt1 | contig 10569 bp, 8 predicted proteins | sample S65metaG_FD_119766 | JGI IMG/M metagenome (GOLD analysis project Ga0163163, IMG submission 119766) | Switchgrass rhizosphere microbial communities from Kellogg Biological Station, Michigan, USA - S6-5 metaG | ecosystem: Host-associated > Plants > Roots > Rhizosphere > Soil | place: USA: Michigan... | reverse complement strand
CGCGCGCGCGCTCGACCGGCACCGGACGTCGATCCCGAGAGACTGAGAGAGAAGCTGCGGCGCCGCTTTCCGCGCGCGGCGGAGGAGCGGGCGGCGGCGCTCGGCCCCGAGCCTCTGGAGCTGGCGGCGGCGGTGGCCGCGCTGCAGCGGCTGGCCATCATCTGCGGCGGACCGGGCACCGGCAAGACCACGACCGTGGTCAAGCTGCTGGTGCTGCTCCAGGAACAGGCGCTGGAGCAGTCAGGCGCTCCGCTCGGCATCACACTGCTCGCGCCGACCGGCAAGGCCGCCCAGCGGCTGGGGACCTCCGTCGCGCACGGGCTGGGCGCGCTGGAGCTCAGCGAGCAGGTGCGCGCGGCGATCCCGGCGCAGGCCTCGACCATCCACCGGGCACTCGGCGGCGGCCGCGGCGCCTCGGGGCGCTTCTGGCACGATGCAGAGAACCCGCTGCCCGCGGATCTGCTGGTCGTGGACGAGGTCTCCATGGTCGATCTCGTGCTGCTGCAGCAGCTGGTGAGCGCGCTGCGCCCGGAGGCGCGCCTGATTCTGCTCGGGGACAAAGATCAGCTCGCATCGGTGGAGGCCGGAGCCATCCTCGGCGACATCTACGACGCCGGTGCGGCCGCGCAGTGGTCCGACGATTTCGCGCGCCGCCTGCAGCTGGCGACGGGGCAGACCGTGAGCGCCACGGCCGGCGCTCCCGCGCTGTGCGACTGCCTGGTGAGCCTGGAACAGAGCCACCGCTACGCAGCGGACAGCGGTATCGGGCGGCTCGCTCGCGCCATCAACCGCGGCGACGCCGAAGCCTCGCTGCAGTTGCTCGAAGCGGGACCAGGTTCGCCGAGCGACTGCCAGCGCTATGAGCCCGAGCCCCAGGCGGCGGGCGGCGAGTCGGCGCTGGAGCAGCTGGCGCTCGCCGGCTATCGGCCGTTCATCGAATGTGCGGACCCGGCCGAGAAGCTCGCGCGACTCGAGAGCTACCGCGTGCTGTGCGCCTATCGCCAGGGCGCGCGCGGCGTCGAGCGGTTGAACGCCGAGATCGAGGACTGGCTGGCGCGGGCGCGGCTGATCGATCCTCAGGCGCGCTTCTACGAGAATCGCCCGGTGCTGGTCACGCGCAACGACTACGGCCTGGGGCTGTTCAACGGGGACGTGGGCGTGGTGGTGCGCGACGGGCCGCGGCTGCGCGTCTGTTTTCAGGGCACGGAGGGCCTGCGCTTCCTGGCGCCGAGCCGCTTGCCCCCGCACGAGACCGTGTTCGCCATGACCATCCACAAGAGCCAAGGCTCCGAGTTCAATGCGGTGTCGGTGGTGCTGCCCGAGAATGTGTCACCGCTGCTCAGCCGCGAGCTGCTGTACACGGCCGTGACGCGCGCGCGGCAGCGCGTGGATGTGCTCGGAGCACGCGAGGTGGTGCGGGCCGCGGTCGGGCGCGCCATTCAGCGCGCCAGCGGCTTGCACGACGCGCTGTGGGTAACTCGCGGTTGAGCGCTGCACTACACAATGGCGGCGGCTCTCTATGGAAGCCGCCGCCCCGTGCAGCTAGGGGACTAGAGTCGAGCGCTGCTCAGAAGATGCTGCCGATCCAGCCGATGACCTTCTTGCCGACATCGACCACCGTTTGAACGGCGTTGACGCCCTTCTTGATGTCGTCCGCGTGGTTCGTGACCCAGTTGTACGCATCCTTGACGAAACCCCAGACGCTGCCGCCGTTGACCAGCGCCAGCTCGTCCATGCTCAGCTCGATCCCGACCTCACCCCACTGGGCGTTGATGCTCTCCATGTTCATGCTCGTGCTCTCCTGACTGTGTGTTGATGCCTCGCAGTCGCCGGGTCCCTCGAACCCGACGCTCAATGACGACAATCGACTGCACCTCCCGGCGAGTTGCCTGCGAGTGCTCGAGCAATTGCGACTTCGGCGGATCTCCCCGCGAGCAGGTCGTTTTCTGGCAACCGGGCGCCGCGCGCACCCGACTCCCACGGTGAACGGAGTCGTCGTGCGTCATGCCCGCCATCCGGCAGGGCCTTGGCACGGCGTCAGGAGAAAAGGAAATGACCTCGAGCAAGGATACGGCATCGTCCCGGGCGCGGCGTGCGGGGGCATGCCTGTCGGCTGCCCTGTGCTTGTGCGCTGGATTGTGGTCGGACACGGCCCACGCGCAGCGCGGTGAAGCGTACGCCCTGAACGAGGAGCTATCCGTTCGCCGCAGCCCGGACGACGGCTTCCCCGGGCTATTCGACACGCAACTGGCGCGTCCGGGCGCCTTCGTCGTCAATTTGCCCGCGAGCAGCGTCTATTACGGGGTCACCCGCGACCTGACGCTGGGTACCGTCCTCTGGTCCTACTTGCCCCTGGCGTACGGGCGCCCCGGTGCCTCCGGCCTGGCTCGCTACCGCCTCGGCAGCACCAGCTGGTTCCGCAGCACGGCCGACGTGATCTTGGCCGGGTTCGCGGTGGCGAGCGACGATCACCACGGTAATGCGCCGGTCGGCGTGGGCATGCTCGGCAGCAACACCGAGTTTGCCCTGAATCGCTGGAATCGCGTGACGGCAACTGCTTGGCTCGGGCACGTGCTCGCGAACGAGAGCGATGGCCGGCACCTCGGGGTGACCGCGTTCTCGCTCGGCGGCACGTACTCGCTGGTGCTCGCACCCTGGGCTTCGCTCAACGTGACCGGCCTGTATCTGATCTCGGGCACCGCGGCGGCGGACTCCTACGGCAGCGCGACGGACGTCGACTGGCTCGGGGTGATCCGCCCCGGTGATCGGCTCTTCGCGCGCGGCACAGTGAGCCTGCGCTCCGGGAGCTGGTTGTTCAACCTGGGCGCGATGCGGCTCGGCTCTAGCCTGTTGCCGTGGGTCAACGTCGCATTCGAGGTAGGAGGCTGAGATGCGACTGCTTCGTACTTGTTCGCGCTTCGGGTTGCTGTGCACGCTGGTCATCGGAACCGCTTGCGTGAGCCAGGGGGAGATGCTGGGTCCGCCCTATGAGGCCGTGGTGCTGGATCGCGTCGAGGGGCCTGCCGGCAGCTCAGCGGACGCATCGGAGGGCTCGGATGCTGGCTTCGCCCTGCGACGGCGCGAGCTCACGACGATCGAGGATTTCGATCAGCTGTCGGCGGCGGCGTTTCGCATCCGTCAGGGCGGCACGCTGACGGCCGAGATCGTCAACGGCGACACGGTCACGTCGGGCTCCTTCGACGGCGGCGACGCGCCGGACCTGCGCTATGTGGTGGAAGACGGCGCCGCCGTACCGCGCGACTACGCGACGCTACTGATGTTCAGCGCCGCCTATCAGTTCGAGCAGGTCTCGCAGGGGCTGCGAGCGGCCACCAATGATCGCGTCCGCGCCGCGCTGGACGAGCACGGTGCGCTGGACGTCATGTTCGGACCGGCGATGGTGGCGCGGGTCGAAGGCGTGAAGGCGTCGCTGCGCATGCGCACCAACGCGTTCTTCTTCCCCGACGGCTGGCAGTTTGGTCTGGCGCTCAGCTCACCGATCGAGCGCGCGCCGCTCGCCGCCGACCGGAGGGTGATCGCTCACGAGCTCGGGCATGCGGTGTTTCAGCTGGCCTTTTACCACGGAGCGACCTCCGCCTGCGACGGCAAGGATGCCAGCGAGCACGCTGGAGACGCCTGGTTCTCAGGCAGGCTGGAGGCGGAGCTCGCTTTCGGCGGACTCAACGAGGGCTTTGCCGACTGGATATCATTCGCCGTCACGGGCGGCACCGACCCGATCGAGAGCATCGCGGTCCCGCCCGACGACGAGCTGGACGAGAATGTCGCCGTGCGAGTTCTCACGGACGATACCTTTCGCTGGAGCAACATCGCAGACCAGGACGACGACGCGCAGACCGATCGGCGTTGCGCCGGCAAATACTGCATCGGCACCCTGTTCGCGCGTTCGCTGGTCGCCACCTATCTGAAGACGGGCCACGAAGTGGCGGACGAAGAGGCGCGCCACGATTTCTCCGGCGAGCTGGTCGAGGCGCTGGAAGGTGCACAGGCCGCCCTGCGGGACATCGAGCTACCGCTGCCCGGTGACGACGTGGCGCACTGCAAGAACCGCGACGAGCTCTCGAGCGGCGAGGACGCTCCCCTGGTCGGAGCGTTTCTCGAGGCGTTTCTGCAAGGTCTGCCCGGCGACACGCGCAGGGGCCTGTGCAGCGAGCTGGTGGAGCGCTTCGAGGCGGGTTTCCCCGTCGAGTTCAGGAAGGAATGTGAGCCATGAAACGCAGCATCTCGCGAGCCCGCGGCCGCGTCGCGGCGCTGGCCTCGGCGTTGACTCTCACGCTCGGGTTGGGGCGCACGGCGGGTGCTCAGCAGGATGGGCCCGGCTCGGGCCCGTCGACAGACGAGGCCACTCTGGGCGTGAGCTATGCCCTCGGCGTATCGCTCGGGTTCTTGCAGCAGCGAGCGCTGGGCAATTCGACCCACACGGCGTTCATCCCTTCGCTGCTCGGGCTCGCCTACGTGCCGCTCGCGCCGCGCCTGTTTCTGCGACCGGGGCTGCGGCTCGGCTACACCGGCTTGAACCAGGGTGACGCATCGTATGGCGCGCGGATCGAGGAGCGCGGCGTGCAGGGCACCGTCGAGCTCGGCATCTCCTACGACGCCTGGCTGGTACCGGCGTTCGCCGTGGGCACCGGCTTCGACTATCGCTCGGTCAACTTCGTGGGGCGGGGCATCGTCGCCGACTCCGACGCCATCGACCGCAAGGAGTGGCTGGGGCTCGGCTTCGCGCAAGTGGGCCTCGGAGTGCCGCTGTTCCAGGGGGCGTTGGTCATCGAGCCCTACGCGCGGCTCCAGTACACGCTCGCCGACGATCGCTCGCTCTGGCAGATGGGACTCGACCTCAGCTTCGCGCTCTGAAGGCCAGCGCGCAGCGACTCCGGATCGGCCGCGAGGCTCTCACTCGGCGCGCAGCCATTCGAGCGCGCACGCGACCAGGATGGCCGCGCGAGCCTCGCGCTCCGACACCGGGCGGCCCGTGTCCTGCCCCCAGCCGGCCAGGCGCTGGATCGCGGCGAGCAGCGGCAACCCGCCACCGATCAGAGCGAGCAGCTCCAGCAACGTCGGCGGCGCGCCGCCGCGCTCCTCCTCCGCGACGGTCGCGTCGAAGCGGCGGCCCGGATGCAGGCGCGTCACCTGGGCGAGCGGGTCGACCGCCTGTCGCAGCTGGAGCATCGCGCCCGCCATCATCGGCACGGTCAGATCCAGATCGAGGGGGAATTCCACGTGGCCCGGCTCCGAGCCGCGATAGAGGTGGACGCGGCCGTCCCGCCAGCAACAGAGGGACGCCACGCGGTCGCGGCCCTGGTTGCGGATGGCTCGGAACACCGCGGTCGGCTCGGCCAGACCGAGGCCGATCAGGGTGTCACCCAGGCGGCCACCGAACAAGCGCAGGCTGCGCAGGGCCTGATCGAGCTGCTCTTGATCGATCAGCTTGAGCCGCAGCGCGTATTGTCCAAGCAACTCTTCGCGGTCGGAAGAGGCGACGTGTAGCAAGCGTCCCGCCGAGAGATACATGTCCTTGCGGTCGGGATCCCCGCGTCGGTTGGTGCGCGCCACGAACAGCGCCCCCGTCTCGCGGCGCATGCGCATGCGCGCGAGCACATCGAGCATGGTGGTCTCGGCGAGATCGGCGGTGAAATCGGGAACACCGGGCTCGAAGAGCTGGCCCGTGGTGGTCGTGGTCGACGGCATCAGGTAGCGCGACAGCTCATCGATGCGCTCGACCTTGCGAAACTCCGCGCCGAGCAGGGACACCTCGTCATCGAGCTTCAGCTGGCCGGTCGCCGCGAGCTCGAGCAGCGTCGCGAAGGAGACGTCCGAGTGGATCACCACATTGCCGCGGCGAATGATCGACGCGTCGGTCGCGCGCTGGGCCAGCCCCGACGCTACCCGCTTGGCGCCCAGACCGACCTGAGAAACATTGCGCAGGCGCTGCTCGAACTGGCGAGCGACGGCGTTGGCATCGAGAGCGCGCGCGACCCACTCGGCCAGCGTGGAGCGCGCCTTCGCGGCGTCGAACCAGGGCTCCAGGCTCGCGGCCAGCTCGGCCGCGTCGAGATGGCGGTCCTCCGGCTGGCGCTCCAGTGCGCGCGTGCAACTCTGGAACAGCGCCGCGGGCATCTGATCGGCAGCGCGGCGCAGCAGCTCGATGTTGGCCTCGCGAATCGAGAGCAAGATCGCCAGCTGGCCGTTGCCGGGGAAGATCTTGCCGCCGACCAGCATCTCTCCCAGCACCACCCCGAGCGCAAAAATGTCCGCGCGCAGGTCGAACGGATCGCCCACCAGCTGCTCGGGGGCGAGATAGCCGAACTTGCCCTGGATGCGGTCGTTGCGCGCGGGAGCCGATCCAAGCGCGGCGTGAGCGACGCCGAAGTCACCGAGCTTCACGTCACCGCTGATCGAGAGATAGATGTTGGTCGGCGAGACATCGCCGTGGGTGAGGTTCAAGCGCGCGCCGCCTGGGTCGGTGGCAGCGTGTACGGCGTGCAGGGCGAGCGCGACCGAGTGCGCGATGTACACGGCGACGAAGGGCGGCAGGTGGCGGCTCTCGTTCGTCGCAAAGCGCAGCAGCCGATGCAGATCGACGCCCGCCACGTATTCCATGGCCAGGTACGGCTCGTCGCCCACCATGCCCGCGCCGAACACCGTGACCACGTTGGGGTGGCGCACGGCGCGGTGCAACTCCGCCTCGCGACTGAGCGCTTCGTACAGGTCGCCCTTGCTGCGCTCGCGCAGCAGCCGCTTGATCACCAGCTCCTGTGCCGGCCGCAGCCCTTGCCGCGGCCGCGCGTAGAAGACCTCAGCGGTGCCTCCCACCGCGATGCGACGCTCGAGCACGAACGGCCCGAACGGTTGAGGCGTCGGATCTCTGGGCGCGGGTGGCTTGGTGTCCGGCACGACTGCGACTCGAGAGTCGGGACGGCGGCCACGCCATCCGCATAAGCTCACCCTCGCGAGCCGCCGTGCTTCGCGCCAAGGCGGCGATCCGACGCGTTAAACGCTTGCCTTCGGCCCCGCCACCGACTCCTCGGGCGCAGGCGCGACATCAACGCGCAGCCTCTCCACCTGCCAGAGGCACTCATCGAGCGCAGTGCGCAGTTGCCGTTCCGTCACGTAACGCGGATTTTGAGGCGTCCTTGCCCCATCGGGTTGGCGGTCATCCATGACAGCCCTCCTTTGTTGTACTTGGCTGGAACGGGAGCAGCGAGCGCGGCTTGAGCGGCGGTGAAGAGCAGGTGAACGCTGCGTTCCACTCCGGACCTGGTTCGCTTCAGCGCGTGTCGGAGCGGGACGATCGAGAAAATCGCCCGAAAGATGTTCAAGGCCGGAAGCGCTGCGCCGATCCGGCGATTGTATGAGTGCGATCCTTGGTCAACGTCCCTTGGCGATGGGTATGGACGCGGCCACGAGCGCGATCCGGCGGTCACAGGATCGCCTCGCGACGGCTGCCGCCGAGATTGCACGGCAGGGTGCAGTGCAGAACAACAGCGCAAACCCGCCCGCCAAGGCAACTTCCAGCGCGAGCCTGCCCGCCCAGACTCCGCGCGCGAGCCTGCCTGCCCAGACTCCACCCAACCCCGGTCCACCCGGCGGTGCCCATCCAGCGGATCTGGCACAGGCGATGATGGACGAGCAAATCGCGACCCACGACGTCGCGGCGAACGTCAAGACGGTGCAGGCCTTCGATCAGATGCTCGAGGAGCTATCCCGCCTCGGACGTTCGACGAACACACCCTCCTCGAGCGGCTAACGTCCGGCGGACGGGGTCTCGGACCCAGGCTCGTTCACGTCCCGCGACGGTCGAGCGAATCGAGGTTCTTGTTCAGCACCACCTGGAAGCAGGCGGCGCTGCCCTGTTCGGCAACGATCTGAGACCAGGCCAGGAAGAACTGCCAGATCCGGAACCAGCGCTCTCCGTGCTCGGCGGTGATGTGCTCGCGGCGCGCTTCCCAGTTGGCGCGCCAGAGACGCAGCGTCTGCGCGTAGTGCGGGCTCACGTTCTCCACGCCGCGCACTTCCCAGCCGGATTTCTCGGCCACCTTGAGCATCGAGGACAGCGGCAGCGCCGCGTCGGCTCCGGGCAGGATGTACTTGTTGATGAACAAGCCCCACATCAGATCTTCCGGGCGCAGCTGCCGGCGCAAGCCCGTCCACTGCAGGAACAACAGCCCGTCGTCCTTCACGTGCTCGGCGAGCGTCTCGAAGAACACCTTCAAGTTCTTCACGCCCACGCGCTCGACCGCCTCGATGCACACGACGCGATCGAACTTTTCTGCCGGCAGGTCGCGGTAGTCGGCCAGGACCGCTCGCGTCTGGTGCTCCACGCCGAGCTCGGAGAAGCGTCGGTTGGCGTGCGCCTCCTGGGTTCGCGACAGCGTGGCGCCGACCCCTTCGGCGCCGCGCGAAGCCGCGACGTGCGACAGGAACGAGCCCCAGCCGGCGCCCACGTCGAGCACCCGGTGGCTGGCGCGCAAGCCGATCTTGTCGCAAATGCGCGCGCTCGCCTGTTCCACCGCTGTCTCCAGACTGTCCCCCGGAAACTCGAAATGCGCGCAGGAGAAGGACATGCGCTCGCCCAAGAACGCGCGGAAGAAGTCGTCGCCACGATCGTCGAACAGCTCGCGGGCACTGCGCGCGTCCGCCTCCCGCGAATGCGCCACCATCTCAGGCACGAAGTTCGTGACCGCCCATTGCAGGTGCTGGCGCGTGATCGTGTGCTTCACGAAGCCGTTGCGACTGCGCAGGAAGGTGACCAGGTCACCCGGTATGTCGAGCCCGCCGTCGAAGTACGCCTCGTACAGCGTGGAGATCGGAATCGGCTCTGCGGCGTACTTGCGCGCCAGCTTTTCATCGTTGAACACGACGCGGTCGCTCAGAGCAATGGATGACGTCATCGGAGCGGGGGCCAACGAGATCGATGGAAGCGGAACGGGCGCCGCAGCTACAATTGCGTTCGCAGCGCCGGAAGGCTGCACTACGGACTGCGGGGGCACGGATGACAGCGGAGCTGCTGATGACACCGGAGCTGCTGATGACACCGGAGCCGCTGATGACAGCGGAGCCACAGACGACGGCGTGGAAAGTCGACCGAGCTCGTGGATCACGGAGTCTCGCTGCGGGCTCGATGGCTCGCGCGCTGCGCGACCGGAAGCGCGTGACGGCTGTAACGATGACTCGGCCATCGGTAGTTCCATTTCCTGACTGGCGGCTGGATTGGCAGCCTTGGTTGAGGCCATCGGGGAGCGGGGTGTCCCCGCAGTTGGAGAGAGGCGCTCCGACGAGCGCTTGCTGATTTCTGCACCCCGCATGGCGGGAATATATAGAGGAATTCCCGAGTGATGCTCACAGTTTTCGGTGCGAAATTGTTTTCGCGCAGCAGGCTTTCCTGGTTCAAGCAGGAGGATTTTCGCAGCGCGTTCAACGAGTAGGGATCAGCCGCTTCGCACTGCGTTCTGGCTCCCGTTGCGCGAGATTCAGCGGAGTCGCTGCGATGTGCGACAGTCTGGCTGCATCTCATCCATGCGCAGTCCGAAGAACTACACGCTCAGATCACTGTCCGAGATCTCGCAGATCACGCGTTGCGCGCGCGCACGTCGACACGACGCGCCGTTGAAACCGCAGTGCGCAATTGAGTGACCTGAAGTCGACGCTCGTTCGCAACGCTCGTGCAACTTCCGTCCGTGGACCTGGGCAGGCAAACCAGCCGGGAAGCGTTGCGTCAATGCGCAGCGGTCGGCCTGTGCTGCCGCGCAGCATCGCTCGCGCGACAGGCGCCTGTTTCGCCTGCCCCGGCCCCGCTCGTCCACAGGCGCAATCCGCCTACAGTCGCGAAACTTGCACGGGCTCCGCTGGCACAGCCTGCCGGTAGCCCCCTGGGACGACGACATGGGGCTCGGAACCGAGCGCTGGTTGTGACAGAAGCATGAGCCACGCTGGCCACGAACTATCCTAAGTTCGCCAGTGGACGATCTCGACTCACCCCAGCCTGGATAAAGCCCGTGGCGATTGCTCTGTTCTTCCTCCTGCACTGGCACCTCTCGGTGTTCTGCCAAACGTTCTATCTGCACCGCTATGGTGCACATAGCCAGTTCACCATGAGCGCGGGCTGGCAGCGCTTCTTCCATCTGCTCACGTACCTGAGCCAGGGCGCGAGTTTTTTGCATCCGCGCGCCTACGCGATCCTGCATCGCATGCATCACGCCTATAGCGACACCGAACGCGACCCACACTCCCCCGAGTTCCATCGCAACGTGTTCGTGATGATGATGCGCACCAAGCAGCGCTACGACGACTTCGCCTACGGCCGGGTCGAGCCCGATCCGCGCTTCGGCTACAGCACGCCGAGCTGGCCGCTGATCGAGCGCATCGGGCAGAGCTGGCCGCTGCGCCTGAGCTGGGTGCTCGGTTACACGCTGTTCTATGTGAAGTTTGCGACCCAGCCCTGGATGTATGCGCTCTTACCGGTGCACTTCATCATGGGTCCGATCCACGGCGCCATCGTCAACTGGTGCGGGCACCGCTATGGGTACCGCAACTTCGCGACCACGGACGTGT
>Ga0163163_10005995_pt1 | contig 10570 bp, 9 predicted proteins | sample S65metaG_FD_119766 | JGI IMG/M metagenome (GOLD analysis project Ga0163163, IMG submission 119766) | Switchgrass rhizosphere microbial communities from Kellogg Biological Station, Michigan, USA - S6-5 metaG | ecosystem: Host-associated > Plants > Roots > Rhizosphere > Soil | place: USA: Michigan... | reverse complement strand
TGGAAGCCGGCTACCAGCGCGGGGTAGAGCTCGTCGTCGATCTCGACGCCGCTGGCGCCGGACGCCATCGCGAACACGCAGTCGTTGGTGGAGCATTCGCCGTCCACCGTGATGGCGTTGAAGGTGGCGTCGGCCGATTCCTTGAGCGCGCGCTGGAGCACGGCGGGCGACACTCGGGCGTCGGTGGCGAGGAAGCCGAGCATGGTGGCCATGTTCGGCTCGATCATCCCCGAGCCCTTGGCGGTACCGCCTACGGTAAACGCGCCGCGCGGCGTCTTCACCGTCACCGCGTGTTCCTTCGGAAACGGGTCGGTGGTCATGATGGCCTGGGCCATCACACCGCCGTGCTCGCGGCCGAGCGCCGACGCCGCGGCGCGGATGCCCGGCACGAGCTTGTCCATCTTGAGGTTCACGCCGATGACGCCGGTGGACGCCACCAGCACCTGCTCCGGCTGGCAGCCGAGCTGCGCGGCGGTTTCCGCGGCCATCTGCCGGGCGTCGTTCATTCCGACGGTGCCGGTGCAGGCGTTGGCGCAGCCGCTGTTGACCACGATCGCGCGGATCAGCCCCTGGCTCGCTTCGAGATGCCGCTTCGAAACGGTCACCGGCGCGGCTTGCGCCAGGTTGGTCGTGAAGATGCCGGCCGCCGGCACGGCCTGATCGGCCGCCAGCACGCTCAGGTCGAGTGCCCCGGCCTTGGCCTTGATGCCGCAGTGCAGGCCGGCCGCCGTGAACCCCGTCGGAGCGGTGACGCCGCCGGTAGCAGCGGCGACCGAGAACTGCGAGGCGACGGACGTGGTCATGCCCTGACCTCGGCAGGCACGGCGGCGAAGACCTCGTCGAGGATCTCGACGGCGCGGTCGATGTCGGCCTTGTCGATGTTGAGCGGCGGCAGCATCCGCACCACTTTTTCGTGCGTGCGGTTGACGATGAGTCCACGCTCGCGCGCGCCGTCGACGATCGGCGTCGCGTCGATCGTCAGCTGGAGTCCGCGCATCAGGCCGGCGCCCCTCACCTCCTCGATCACCGGGTGCTTGAGCGCGAGCGTGCGCAGCCCGCGTTCGAAGTGGGCGCCCACCTCGCGCACGTGTTCGAGCAGCCCGTGGTCCATGAGCTGCTCGAGGAAGAACAGCGCCGCGCGGCACGCCAGCAGATTTCCTCCGTAGGTGGTGCCGTGATCACCCGCGGAGATCGCACCGGCCACCTTCTCGGAGACGAGCGCGGCGGCGACCGGCACGCCCGACCCGAGGGCCTTGCCGACCGAGACGAGGTCCGGCGTCCAGCCGAGTGCCTGGAAGTAGAAGTTGTAGCCGGTGCGCCCGAGGCCCGTCTGCACCTCGTCGGCAATCAGCAGCGTGCCGGTACTGGCCGTGACGTCCTTCACCGCCTGCACGAAACCCTCGGGCAGCGGACGGATGCCGCTCTCCCCGCGAATGGGCTCTGCAATGATGGCTGCGGTCTTGTTGGTGACGGCGGCCACCAGCGTTTCGGGCCGCGTCGGATCCACGAAGGTGACCGGTCCGATGAGCGGCATGAAGGGCTCGCGGTAGTGCGGGTCGTGCGTCACCGACAACGCCCCCATCGTGCGCCCCGCGAACGCGTTCTCCACCGCCACGTACTCGACGCGCTGGGTCTCGCCAAGCGTGTGCCAGTAGCGGCGCGCGAACTTCAGGTTCGCCTCGTTGGCCTCGGTGCCGCTGTTGCAGAAGAACGTGCGCTGCAGCCCCGAGAGCTGCGCCAGCCTGGCCGCGGCCTGCCCCTGAAACGGGTGGTAGTAGAGGTTCGACGTGTGGAGCAGCGTCGACGCCTGCTCGTTGATGACGGCGAGCAGGCCCGGGTGCGCGTGGCCGAGCGACGTGACGCCGATGCCCGACAGCAGGTCGAGGTACTCACGGCCATCGGCGTCGTAGAGACGTGAACCCTGGCCGCGCACGAACGCCACCGGCTGGCGCTTGTACGTCTGCAGGACGTGCTGCTCTTCGCGCGTTCGGATGTCGTCGAGTGTCACTCTCATCGCACCACCTGTGTGCAGCCGGGCTGCATGACCTTGCCATTGGCCAACGTATCGAACTCGAGGCGCCGGCCGTTGGCGACGAGCACGTCGCCGACGCCCTGTTTCAACGCATCCCGGCACGCCTGGAGCTTGGCCACCATCCCCTTGTTGGCCGTGCCGGCCTTCACGAGTTGTGCCGCGTCGCGCGACGTGAGACGCGCGATGGTGCGGCCCTCCGCATCCAGGACGCCGGCGGTACCGCCGGCAATCACCAGCCGGCGGGCCTTGAGGCGCGCGGCAAGGTGCGAGGCCAGCGTATCCGCGTTCACGTTCAGGAGCTGCCCCTTCTTGGTGGCTCCCACGCACGCCACGACCGGCACGTAGCCCTTGCCCATCAGATCCACCAGCAGGGCCGGGTCGCCGCCGGCCGCCGGCGTGCCCACCAGGCCCAGGTCCACGCTTTCCCCCGCGGTGCTCATGATCGGCGCGGCGCGTTTCACCACCGCAACACCGGCGTCGGCGCCCGTCAACCCCACCGGCGCACCGCCCGCTTCGCGCACAGCCGCCACGAGGCGGGTGTTGATCGAGCCCGCCAGCACCGCCACCACCGCCTCGAGCGTCGGCGCGTCGGTCACCCGCAACCCGTCGACCTGGCGCTTCGGGATGCCCGCCAGCGCCAGCGCGGCGTCGATCTCCTTGCCGCCGCCGTGCACCACGGTCAGCGACGCCTGGGCCGCCAGCGTGCGGATGCCGCGCGCGATGCGCTGCACATCCTGCGGCTGCTCGAGCAGTTCGCCCCCGATCTTCAGGACGACGACGCTGCGCGCCATCGTCCTTCTATTCTGTGGCGCCAACGGCGCCTTCGGCGCCGGGCGCGCGTGGGCGCGCGTTGCCACTAGAGCAAGCCGGTCCGCTCGTCGAGGCCGAGCAGGACGTTCAGGTTCTGCACCGCCGAGCCGGCCGCGCCCTTCACCAGGTTGTCGATCACCGACACGAGCACCACCCGGTGCCGCCCCTCGTCGACCTTCCAGCCGATGTCGCAGAAGTTCGTGTGGGCCACGTGCTTGATCTCCGGCAGCTCGGTGCCGGTGAGGCGCACGAACGGCGCATCGCCGTGCGCGCCCGTCAGCGCTTCCTCGACCTGCGCGGCGGTGACGCCGGGCTTGAGCGACGCGTAGATCGTCTCCAGGATGCCGCGGTCGAGCGGCACGAGGTGCGGCACGAACGTCACCGGCATGCCCAGCTCCTGCTCCATCTCGGCCACGTGCCGGTGCGAGAAGATGCCGTACGCGGCCACGCTTCCGTGGTTCTCGGAGAAGTGCGTGCGATCCGTGGCTGCCTTGCCCGCGCCCGAGAGGCCCGACTTGGCGTCCACCACCACGCTGCCTTCGAGCAGGCCCGCCTTGGCGAGCGGCTCGAGCGCCAGCACCGCGGCGGTGGGATAGCAGCCGGGATTCGACACCAGGCGCGCGTCCTTGATCGACGCCTGCCGCCCCTCGGTCATTCCGTACACCGTGCCCCCGGGCAGCGCCGCGGTGGCGGGATACCACTTCTGCCGATCGGCGTCGGCGCGGATGCGGAAGGCGCCGGATAGATCGATCACGCGGACCCCGCGCTCGAGCAGCTTCGGTGCGAGCTCGGCCGACGCGGCCTCGGGCAGCGCCAGGAAGACGATGTCGGCCGAGGCCACGAGCTGATCGACGTCGAGCGGGGTGACCGTGCCGCTCCAGATGCGGGCGAGCGCCGGCAGCGGGCGCGGCGCGCTCGAGGCCCCGGACGACATGGCGGCCGTGAGCGTGACCGCCGGATGCCGTGCCAGGATGCGCACGAGCTCCTGGCCGGCGTAGCCGGTGGCGCCGGCGATGGCGACACGGGTGCGGCCGGCCGGCGGGGCGGGCGGCCGATCAGAAACGGGCGAGGTGGCGACGGTCATTTTAAGCGGCTTCGGGCGTCAGGCTTCGGGCGTCAGCACGTCGCCCGCCGCCGTGTGGAAACTAATATTTATACAGGCCAATGCATAATCAGTCAAGGATCTAGTGTAAGGTATTCCGGTGAAGGCGCGACGCCAATCCGCCATCCTCGACGCCGTCCGGCACGAGCCGGTGCGGAGCCAGGAGCAGCTGCGCCGGCAGCTGCGGGCGGCCGGGTTCGACGTCACCCAGGCGACGCTGTCGCGCGACATCCGCGAGCTGCAGCTCGTAAAGGGCGGTCCCGACGGGGTGTACCAGCCGCCGGCGCGCCCGATGGCCACCAACGGCCATGGCGCGGCATCGCTGCTCGCCAAGGCTCTGTCAGAATATTTGACCAAGGCCGATCAGGTGCAACAGCTGGTGCTGCTGCGCACCGGCCCCGGGCAGGCGCAGATCCTGGGTGTCGCCATCGACGGCGCGCGGCTGCCCGACGTGGTCGGCACGCTGGCCGGCGACGATACGATTCTCGTCATCACGCGCGGGGCGCGCCAGGCCAAGGCGCTGGTGAAGCGTTTCGAGGGGATCGCCTCCGGGCACTGACTCTTTCACCTACGGTGTATTCGTGACAACGCTCTGGTCCGGCCGGTTCGAGTCGGCGCCCGATCCCGCGGCGTTCGACTTCGGCGTTTCGTTCGGGTTCGATCGCGCGCTCTTCGAAGACGACGTCACCGGCAGCGTCGCGTGGGCGGAGGCACTCGGCGCCGCCGGGGTGCTGTCGAAGGACGACGTGGCCGCCATCGTCGGCGCGCTCGCGACCATCCTCGAGCACGGGCGCCGCAATCCGGACTGGGTCGCCGGGCCCGACGAGGACGTGCACAGTTTCGTCGAGCGTCAGCTCGTCGAGCGGGTTGGCGACGCGGGCCGCCGCCTGCACACGGGGCGCTCGCGCAACGAGCAGGTGTCGCTCGATCTGCGGCTCTATCTCCGCCGGAAGATCCCGGCGCTGCAGCGCGCGGTGGCCGAAGTGGTGGCCGCGCTTGCCGACCGCGCCGCGCACGCCGGGGACGCGTTGATGCCGTCGTATACGCATCTGCGCAAGGCGCAGCCGGTCCTCGTCGGCCACTTCTTTCTGTCACACGCCGCCGCGCTGCGGCGCGACTACGCGCGGCTGGCCGCCGCGGCCGACGAAGCCGACGCGTGCACGCTCGGTTCGGGCGCCGTCGCCGGCACGAGCTACGCGGTGGACACCGCCGCGCTGGCCAGGCGCCTCGGGTTCTCGCGCGTGGTAGCCAACAGCATCGATGCGTCGTCGGATCGCGACTTCGTATCGGCGTTCCTGCACGCGGTGGCGCTGTGCATGGTGCACTTGAGCCGCCTGGCGGAAGATCTGATTCTCTTCACCGGCGAGGAGCACGCGTTCTTCGAACTGTCCGATTCGTCGGCGACCGGCAGCAGCATGATGCCGCAGAAGAAGAACCCCGATCCCCTCGAGCTCGTGCGCGGCAAGACCGGCCGCGCCATCGGACGCTCCACCGGATGGCTGGTCACGATGAAGGGGCTGCCGACCGGCTACAACAAGGACCTGCAGGAAGACAAAGAGGCGGTCTTCGATTCGGAGTACACGCTCGCCGTTTCGCTGCGCGCCGCGCACGCCGTGGTGTCGAAGCTCACGATCAACGCCGAGCGCTCGGGGCGTGCAGCCTCCGGGCTGCTGCTGGCGACCGACGTCGCCGATTACCTGGCCACGCACGGAATGCCGTTCCGGCGTGCACACGAGGTGGTGGGCGCCATGGTCCGATCGCTCCTGTCACAGGGGCGCGATTTCTCCGACCTCACGCTCGACGAATGGCGCGCCGCCAGCGACGTGTTCGGGCCCGACGCGCCGCAGGCGGCCACCGCGCTGGCCTCGGTACGGGCCCGGAAAACCCCGCAATCCACCAATCCGGGGGCGGTGGCGGCCGCGGTGCAGGATGCCCGCGCCTGGGCTGCTGGCCGCTTGGGGGTTGGGAGTTGACTCTGTTAGACTTCGGCCATCCTCGGTCCCTTCATCCATCCCACCTTTCAAGGGACTCGATCGGGAGAAATTGATGCAGCAACGCCGGCCTCGGCTCGGTGACGTTCTGGATGACTACTGTCCGCGGGAGCGCCGCGTCACCAATCACGTCGTCGTCGCGATGATCGAGGACGCAGTCAAGCAGACGCGATGCTCGACGTGCGACGCCGACCACGAATACAAGCAGGCGCGCGTGCCGAGCCCGCGCCGCCCCAAGTCCGTGGCTGCCCTCAACGACGGCGCTGAATCGTTTGAGGCGAAACCCGTACTGGCGCCTCCGCCCCGCGTGAATCCGGAACTCGACGACGAATCCGAATCCGACGACGCTCCATCCGCTCCACAGTCCGAACCTGTCGCTGCAGCGCCCGACGACGGGGGCGTTCCGATGGCGGCGAGCGCCGATGCCTCTGCAGCCGACGAACGGGGCGATGAGCGCGTCGCGGATGACGATGGTCCGGTGCACCGCCCGCTGATGAGAGCGAAGCTGCCGCGGCCGGAAGGACACGTGCCCGAGCGCAAGGAGCCCGAGTTCACGATCCGCCAGCAGGGCGGGCGCGGTGGCGGCGGCAGGGAAGTGGACGGCAACAGCGTCGGCTACCGCCCGCGGGGCCAGGGACAAAGGCAAGGTGGCGGGGGCGGGTTCGGACACCCGGGCGGCGGTGGCGGCGGCGGGCAGTCACGGTTCGGCGGTCAGCGGCACGGATCGGGCCAGCAACAACGACACGGCGGCGGGCGCGGACCGAACAACGCGCAGCGCGGCGGGCGCCCTGATGGCGCGGGCGACTCACGAGGCCAGCAGCGCGGTCCCGGTTCCGGGCGCCGCCGCGGTGGACGCTGACGCCACGGGTTCCACTCCCTTTCTCACTCCGTTATGAGCGACTTCGCGGGCAAGTGCGGGCTGATCGTTGGCGTGGCCAACAAGTATTCGATCGCCTGGGCGATCGCGCAGGCCACCGCCAGGCGCGGTGCCAGGCTGGCGCTCACCTACCAGGGACGTTTCGAAGACCATGTGAAGAAGCTGGCCGGCGAACTGCCCGGGGCACCGCTGGTGCTGCCGTGCGACGTGACGTCCGACGACGAGATCGAGGCGGTCTTTTCGCACCTTGATCAGGAATTCGGCGGCCTCGACTTCGTGCTGCACGGCGCGGCGTTCGCGCCGCCCGCCGAACTCGACGGCTACTTTCTCGACACCTCGCGCGACGGCTTCCGCACCGCGCTCGACATCTCGGCCTACTCGCTCATCGCCCTCACGCGGGGGGCGGTGCCGCTGATGGAGAAGCGCGGCGGCGGGAGCGTCCTGACGCTGACCTATCTCGGGAGCAATCGCGTGTTCCCGCACTACAACGTGATGGGCGTGGCGAAGGCGGCGCTCGAGTCGAGCGTGCGCTATCTGGCCGCTTCCGTCGGCCCGAAGAACATCCGGGTGAACGCGGTGTCGGCGGGGCCGATCAAGACGGTGGCCGCGCGCGGGATCTCGGGATTTTCCGACATCCTGAAGGTGTATCCGGAGCGGGCGCCGCTGCGGCGCAACGTGGAGACCGCCGAAGTGGCCGAGAGCGCCGCCTTCCTCCTGAGCGACGCTGGTAAGGGCATCACCGGCGAGGTGCTGATCGTCGACGCCGGCTACCACGCCGTCGGCATGTAACCCCGGTCCGCCATGTTCGGGCGCGCGGTGCTGGCGTTTCTGCTGCCGCCCGGCATCGTCGCGTTCGGTGTGCCCGTGCTGGTCGTCGGCCCCGATCGAGTCGATCCGGGCCGTCGGCTTTCACTCGCGCGCGTGTCCTACGCGCTCGCCGTCATGGTGGCGTTCCATCTCCGCATCGTGTTCGGCGAAGAGCCGTGGCTTGCGCGTAGGCACGGCGACGCGTGGGCCCGCTACCGGCCCGACGTGCCGCGCTGGCTGGGCCGGCGGGTCTAAAGACCCGCCACTACCTACGGCAGGCGGCTCTCCCTCGCTGCTCCGCCCACTCTGCCCACTCCGCCCTACTCTGCCTCCAGGTTCTTACGGCAGCCAGATGATCGTGACGCGTGCTTTCATCGTAGTCTCCTGCACCCTCGATTCAGTTCGACTTTCCGCGCGGCCACAGCACTTGACGGCTGCGAAGCGCCTCGCCCCAGACGACGTTGTCGCCGAAGCTTTCACCCCAGACGACGTTGTCGCCGAAGCCTTCACCCCACACCACGTTGTCGCCTTGTGCCTCGCCCCAGACGACGTTGTCGGTGGTGGATTCGCCCCAGACGACGTTGGCGCAGTTGGCGCCGCCGCAGGCTTCGCCCCACACCACGTTGTCTGAGTGCGCTTCACCCCACACCACGTTGTCGCCGTTGGCTTCGCCCCACACGACGTTGTCGCCCGTGAGCTCGCCCCACACGACGTTGTCGGGATTGGTCGCGCCCCACACGACGAGTGCGCCACCAGGTGTGTGCGTCTCGCCCCACACCACGTTCGTCGCCCACGCGTTTCTGCCCGGCAGCGGTACGCCGCCGGTGATGCGGTAGTTCCCCCAGATGAGATGCCGCGCCCACGCAATCGGCTGCCCGGCGATGTTGTCGACCGGCGCGCCAAGCCCGCGCAGTGGATGCGCGAAGAAGCGGGCCATCCGCAGGGCGCCGCGGGCGTTGAGGAAACCGCCGCCCGACACGAGCGGCGAGTCGCCCTGCCGCATCTCGGCGGTGTACTGCAGGATGGCCTTCACAGCGTTGGGCGTCAGCGACGGATTGGCTTCGAGCATCAGCGCCACCGTCCCGGCGACCACCGGTGCCGCCATGCTCGTGCCGGTCAGACTGAGATACGGCTTGTAGCCCAGTGGATTGGTGCCGTTGAGCAGATAGCGCTGCAGTTCGCTGTAGAGCACGCTGTGCGGATCCGCCAGCGACTCGATGCCCACGCCCGGCGCCACGAGGTCGGGCTTGGCCGAGAAGTCGAGCCACGTGGGTCCGCGCGAGCTGAACGCGGCCACCGCGTCGTCGCCGCGCCATACGGTGCCCTGATGGCTCGAGGCGCCGACTGTCAGCACCCACGGCGCGTTGCCGGGCGACGTGATGCCGCCAAGCTGCGTTTCGTGCGCGGCGTTCTGGCCGAGATTGCCCGCCGACGTCACCACCACGATGCCGGCGTCCACCGCGCGCTTGGCGGCCTGGGTCAACGGATCGGTGTCATACGACTCGTAGACACCAGCTCCTACCGACAGATTGATCACGCGAATGCCGAGCGCCGTCCGATTGGCGACGGCGTAGTCGATGGCCTCGATCACGTTGCTGACGAAGCCGAGACCGTTGTCGTCGAGCGCCTTGAGCGCGATCAGGTTGGCGCGGCGCGCGATGCCCCTGCGCCTCCCCTGCGAGTCGTATCCGTTGCCCGCCAGGATCCCGGCCACGTGCGTGCCGTGTCCGAACCCGTCCCGCGGCGGCACGTTGCTCCAGTTGGCCTCGGCGATGGTGAAATCCTTGAACGCAACCACACGCTGCCCCGCCGGGGAGCGCCAGAGGTCGTCGTGTTCCGTGTAGACGCCTGAGTCGATGAGGGCAATGCCGACACCGGCTCCGGTCTCGGGCGTATCCGGCATGTCGAGACTCGTTGGCCGCAGTCCGATGGTCGCGCCCGTGCGTTCGAGCATGGCAAACGCCGGCCGGTCCGCCATCACCCGCGCGACCCGCGGGTCCTTCGCAAGCGCCGGCAGATCCAGGTTGCCGATGTCGGCCACCTGGGCCGGACGACCACGCAAAGTCCGCGCGACCACTCCGTGCGCGGCGGTGATGGCCCTCACGTCGGGCGCGCCGTAGAACTCCACGATCACCCGCGACCGGCCCGTGAACTGCCGGGCGCGAACGCTGAGGATCCGATCGAGTTTGGCGTCGGCCTGCGCCGAAGCCCACACCGGGATGCCGAAGACGGCCAGGAAGAAAAGCGCCGATGCGCGCAGATGACGCCCGCGGATGGCAACCATGGGACCCTCGCTCTCGCAACCGCCCTGCCGACTGGGTTGCGGGCAGTGCACGTAATGCAAATTGCCGTGGTGACGCGGGTTGCGGGAGTCAGCGCGCCGCGCCTGTCTGAGGGGGTTATCGGCCGTGTGCAGAATTGGCACACCCCCAGACGAATTTGGGCGCAAAAACCGCGCGATTTGCGCGTTTACGCGATGGTCTCGGCGCGCGCGGGGCGGCCGTCCTGTTCGAGCTGGTACTCCAGGATTTTTCGATACAGGGTGCCGCGGCTGATTTCGAGCACGCGGGCGGCCTCCTTCTTGTTCCACGACACCGCTTCGAGCACGCGCTGGATGTGGGCGCGCTCGGCGTCACGCAGCGTGGGCAGCTTCGGCCGTCCTTCGGGTGCCGGCGGCAGCGGCGTGTGGGCGTGCAGGAACTCGATGTCGCCTTCGCGGATGACGCGCCCCGGGGCCGACAGCGCCGCGCGCGACACTGTGCTTTCGAGCTCGCGGATGTTGCCGGGCCAGTGGTAGCTGATGAGGCGCGACACCGCCTCGTCCGCGAACACCTTGGCGTCGAGCGGCAGGCCGTTGGCGGCGCAGTAGCGCGCCAGGAAGCGCTGCGCGAGGACGGGGATGTCGGTCGCGCGCTCGCGGAGTGACGGCAGCCGGATGGAGAAGGCGTTGA
>Ga0163163_10005994_pt1 | contig 10570 bp, 10 predicted proteins | sample S65metaG_FD_119766 | JGI IMG/M metagenome (GOLD analysis project Ga0163163, IMG submission 119766) | Switchgrass rhizosphere microbial communities from Kellogg Biological Station, Michigan, USA - S6-5 metaG | ecosystem: Host-associated > Plants > Roots > Rhizosphere > Soil | place: USA... | reverse complement strand
TGCCATCACTCTCTACGAATCCCTGGGCTTCCAGCACCTTCCGCCGGAGCGGGTGGTTCCGTCTCCTTATGCCCGGGCCGACGTTTTCATGGAACTCTACATTTAACTCGGTCTGGCCACCCGGAATTTCCCTTTCCTCGAGCTAAGTCTAGCCAAATCTGTGACTTATGTAAGACAGGTTTGGGCTCCGCGCTGCGTATTTCGCTCCGGACCTTCGGAGCGGCTACAATACAAGGTCACCTGCATCGAGTTTCCCTCTCTGGGCGCAACTCGCGTCAACTTACGAGGACGCACAGTCGGCTCACAAAGCCAGATGCCGGTAAGTCTCAATACTGGGAATCCATTCATGGAAGCAGAAGCGAAGGTCATGGCGGCTCCGGTCACCACTATCTCGGAGCTAGGCAAACACGAAGGACAGTCGGTCACCATCCGTGGGTGGCTCTACAACATGCGCGAGAGCGGCAAGCTCCTCTTCCCGATCTTCCGCGACGGTACCGGGCAGGTGCAGGGCGTCGTGGTGAAGAACAAAGTTGCGCCCGAGGTTTGGGACGCGCTCAAGGGATTGACGCAGGAGTCCAGCGTGATTGCGACGGGCAGCGTTCGCGCCGACCAGAGAGCGCCGGGTGGGTACGAGATGGACGTGACCGGAGTCGAGGTCGTCCAGCGTGTACCCGATGACCAGCCCTATCCGATTTCGAAGAAAGAACATGGCGTCGATTTCCTGATGGAGCATCGACACCTTTGGGTTCGCAGTCCGCGTCAGGCCGCCATCCTTCGTGTTCGCGCCGCCATCATCAAGGCTGCCCGTGATTTCTTCGACAATAACGGCTTTACCCTGACCGATCCGCCAATCCTTACGCCGGCCGCTTGCGAAGGTACCTCGACGTTGTTTCCAGTCGACTACTTCGATGACGAAGCGTTCCTTACGCAGTCCGGGCAGCTTTACATCGAAGCCACGGCGATGGCGCTCGGCAAGGTTTACAGTTTCGGCCCAACCTTCCGCGCGGAGAAATCGAAGACACGGCGGCATCTGACCGAGTTCTGGATGGTCGAGCCCGAGGTCGCCTACGCAGAGCTGGATGACATCATGAAGTTGGCGGAGGATTTCATCACGTACATCGTGAAGTACGTGCTGGCGAACCGTCGTGCAGACCTGGTGACCATCGGACGCGACATCGAGAAGCTCGAGAAAATCGATGCGCCTTTCCCGCGAATCAGCTACGACGATGCCGTGAAGATGTTGCACGAGGGCTATGAGAAGGGTGAACTCGAAAGCAAGTTCGAGTATGGAAACGACTTCGGCTCGCCAGATGAAACTTTTATTTCGTCGAAGTTCGACCGGCCGCTGATGGTGCATCGATACCCGGCGGCAGTGAAGGCGTTTTACATGGAGCCCGATCCGAAGGATCCGACGAAAGCCTTGTGCGTCGATGTGCTTGCGCCCGAAGGTTACGGAGAAGTGATCGGTGGTTCGCAACGCATGGGGAGTTACGAAGAGCTGTTGAAGCGCGTGCGCGAGCACAATCTTCCCGAGGATGCTTTCAAGTGGTATCTGGACCTGCGTAAGTTCGGCGGGGTGCCGCACTCCGGGTTCGGAATGGGCATCGAACGAGCGGTTGCATGGATCTGCGGACTGGAGCATGTTCGCGAGACGATTCCATTCGCGAGAATGCTGCATCGTATGTATCCGTAAGTACCGAAAGAGTTTAGAGAAATCCCGATCGTGCTCGGGGACACCGTTGGATCGACCTTCGTGTGATAACAGGCGAATCGGGGCACTGAAGTGGGGACAGTTGCATCCAATTGAGAGTTGGTGCTCCTCTGCCAGCTTGAAATAAGACACCTTTATGGTAAGCGTACCTGCATCTTCAACCAGCATCACTCCCAAGACCATTCGCGTACTCGGCGTTCCACTCGACCTGGGGCAGTCTCGCCGAGGTGTCGATATGGGACCATCGGCAGTCCGCTGCGCCGGATTGGAATACAAGCTTGAACAACTCGGCCACACCGTCGAGGACGGCGGAAACGTGCCCGTGGCCATGCCGGAACAGAGGAACCCTGGCAAGCCTGAGGCGAAATATCTCAAGGAGATCGCGTCCACCTGTCAGAAACACGCCGACCTCGTTCTTAAGACCTTGGAGAGCGGGAAGGTTCCGCTGTCGCTCGGCGGCGACCACTCCATGGCGGTCGGTTCCGTTGCTGGGTTGGCGGAGTTTTACCATCGCCAGAACCAGAAGGTCGGCCTGATCTGGATGGACGCCCACACCGATATCAACACTCCGGGAACCTCTCCGAGCGGCAACGTGCATGGCATGCCTCTTGGCGCCATCATGGGGTTGGGACCGGCTGAGTTGGCGAACATCTACGGATGGGCTCCGAAGATTGCGCCGGAAAACTGCGTGCTGGTCGGTATCCGCGACGTTGACGTTCACGAGAAAGAGAATGTTCGGCGGGCCGGTATCCAGGTCTACACCATGCGCGACATTGATGAGCGTGGCATGCGAACCGTGATGGAGGAAGCGCTGCGTCACGCCGGACGGGGAACTGCGGGCTACCATGTGTCTTTAGATATGGACTGGCTCGACCCGGAAGACGCTCCGGGCGTTGGCACTCCCGTTGAGGGCGGCGCCACCTATCGTGAGGGTCACCTGGCGATGGAAATCATCGCCGACCACGGTCGAATGCTGAGCTTCGAGATCGTGGAGGTGAACCCTGTGCTCGACGAGAGAAACCAGACCGCCGAGTTGGCGGTTGAGCTCGCCATGTCGGCGTTCGGGAAGAAGATCATCTAAACGGTTAGACTGTTGCAGCGCCGGATTCGTCCGGCGCTTTTTGTTTGCGTGCACACAGCGCTGCCGGCGACTTCTGCTTTATGCTGTTCAGCGGACTTACGAGATCGGAGAACTACCTTGAAGAAGCTTCGCGTCGGCATTTTATTTGGCGGTCGCAGTGGTGAGCATGAAGTCTCGTTGCTGTCAGCGGCGTCGGTACTCAACGCAATCGACAAAACGCGGTTTGAGGTCGTACCCATTGGGATCACGAAAGAAGGCCGATGGCTCACCGATCTCCATGCCGAGCGGTTGCTGAAGGGAGAGACAAAGTCCGAGCACCATTTCCGCGCCGGCGATCCTGCTGCGACACCCGGTGCCGCCGTTCTCGCAAAGGGTGAATCGATCCTGGTTCCACCCGAACCCAGCGCTCGCGGAGGCTTGGTGCCTTTTGAGAATGGAGACGCGCAGGCCAGTCCGAGTGCGATCGACGTCGACATCATCTTCCCTGTGCTTCACGGAACCTTCGGCGAAGACGGAACCATCCAGGGGTTACTCGAGCTCGCGGACATCGCCTATGTGGGTTCCGGAGTTCTGGGCTCCTCGGCCGGCATGGATAAGGATGTGATGAAGCGCTTGTTCCGAGACGCCGGCCTGCCGATCGTGAAACACGTCACGGTGCTGCGCAGTCAGTGGGAGCAGGAGCCGAAGAAAGTTAAGAAGCTGATCGAGTCTTCATTGAAGTATCCGGTATTTGTAAAGCCCGCGAACTTGGGCTCGTCAGTCGGCATCAGCAAGGTTCACGACTCGAGCGAGTTGGCTGCCGGCATGGCCGAAGCCGCGAAGTTCGATCGCAAGATTGTGATCGAGCAGGGGGTAGGCGGAAAAAAGCGCAAGGCTCGCGAGATCGAATGTGCCGTGCTGGGGAACGACGATCCTAAAGCTTCCGTATGCGGTGAGATCGTGCCGATCAAAGAGTTCTACGATTACGAAGCGAAGTACATCGACGAAGGTTCGGAGCTGGTTCTACCTGCGAAACTTACGAAATCCCAGCAGAAGCAGGTACAGCAGATGGCGATCAAGGCCTTTCAGGCCTGCGATTGTTCCGGCCTGGCGCGCGTCGACTTCCTCATGGATCCGGTGACGGGAAAGCTATTCCTCAATGAAGTCAATACGATGCCTGGGTTTACCTCGATCAGCATGTATCCCAAGCTTTGGGGTGCTACCGGCGTGCCATATCCCGAACTCATTACCAAATTGATCGAGTTCGGCCTCGACCGCCATGAGGACAAGCGGCGCAACCAGTACACCAAGTGATTGACGGATCGCCGGATTTGCTCCGGCAATCTGTAATGTCCTCACTTTTCTCGGAACTGCCCGGCCCTGGCTCGCGTAACATCCTCCAGCGAGGTGTCTCCATATGCGACGGAAATCTCTATTGATCCTGGTTCTGCTGTGCTGCGCGGCAGCGTTCGGTGACGAGTGGAAGCGCGAATATAAAGTAGGTTCGAATCCCGAACTACGGGTTGATACGAACGATGCCCGCATCGAAGTGCGGCGTGGCGGTCCAACCATCCAGGCGCGAGTCGTGACCGAGGGTTACAAGATCGGCCCGGGGGACGTTCACATTTACGAACGTGAAGATGGAAACGCCGTCAGCCTCGATGTGCGGATCCCGACCGGTCCGTCGTTCTCTTTCCGGAACCGTTACGTTCATGTCGAAGTATCCGTCCCGCAAAACACAAAGATCGATCTGCATTCCGGCGACGGCTCTTTGTCGTTGTCCGGGACCGACGCCCCCGCGTTTCTGTCGACAGGCGATGGCCGCATTGACGTATCGGACTTCTCGGGTCCATTGAAGGCCAAGACTGGCGACGGCAGCATGCATATCTCCGGACGCTTCGACGATCTGAACCTCTCCACCGGCGATGGCCGAATCGAGTGCGAAGTACTGGCTGGTTCGAAGATGAGTGGACGCTGGGTGATCCGCACGAATGATGGCAGTCTCAGCCTGCATCTCCCGCCAAAGTTCGCTGCCGATCTCGATGCTCGAACCGGGGACGGTCACGTGCGTGTCAACATGCCCATTACGATGAAAGCAACCGATTCTGACGGGCATCGAGTGCGCGGGGCAGTGAATGGTGGCGGGAACCTGCTCGACATCCAGACCGGCGATGGGTCCGTCGAGGTTCACGACTAGCTGGTTTGCGGATAAGCCGAGGCCTCCTGCGGGAGGCCTTTTCTCGTGGTCTCAATGAAATTCCTTGCATCAAGCCGCCTTGCGGTACAATCTAACTAAACAGTTAATTAAGATGCGAAAGAACCTGGGAACCCGAAGACAGCCAGAGGAGAGCCGCAGGGCGATCCTCGATGCAGCATCGCGGGAGTTTGCGGCGCTGGGCGTCGCGGGCGCGAGAATCGACGCCATCGCCGGCGAGGCAAAAGTTAACAAGGCGCTGCTCTACTACTACTTTCGTGACAAAGAAGGATTGTATGGAGCAACCCTCGAGTACAACTTCCGAGGTCTCCTTGACGAACTGCTACGGATTCTCGATGGCGAGGGATCGGCAGGCCAGAAGATGCTGGCGTATGCGCTGACGCATTTCAACTATGTTGCGTCGCACCCGCACTATCGGCGATTAGTGCAGCACGAGATGATGCGCGCCGGTACCGGCAGTTCCGTTCACTTCTCGAAGCTGGTTGAGAATTTCTTTCGACCGCTGCTGCAGCGAGTGGTCGCAACGGTTGCCGACGGGATCAAGCAGGGCGAATTCCGGCAAGTACAGGCGGTGCATTTTGTGCACTCGATGGTTGCTGTGATCGTCTTTTATTTCACTGCGGTTCCCGTCATGAAAGAGATCTCTGGCATCGATCCACTCTCCCCGCCAGCGCTGCAGGTACGTCGTGAAGCCATGCTGGACTTCATCGGGAGCGCGTTGTTCGTGGATCGCGATCGGGCAGCAGAAATCACAAAGCATTTATTGCACGCCAGTCACCCGCAGCCGTCGGGGAAGAGATTATCGGCGCGGGTGAAAGGAAGGGCGAAGTAAAGATGAAATCACGTTTTCCCATATTTCTTGGAGTTCTGGTCTTAGCCGCCGTTGGCTACTACTTCTTCTCGACCGACCGCTCCACTGATCTCGTGCTGATTGGCACGGTCGATGCAAACCAGGTCATCGTGAGTTCGAAGATCACTGGTCGCATCGAAAAGCTAACGGTAGAAGAGGGAACGCCAGTGAAGGCCGGCGACTTGATCGCAACGGTGGATAGCGAAGAGCTGCAGGCGCAGCGAAATGCCGCGCAGGCGATGGTGGCAAGCATGCGATCGCAAGTGAGCGGATCGCAGTACAACGAAAAACAGGCATTGGGTGAAACCGAGAATAATGTCGCCAACGCAAAGGCCACGCTCTCTGCCGCGAATGCCGCTCTTGCGGAAGCACAGGCTGATCTCGAGCGCCAGCAGTTGAATACGCAGCGCACTGTAGCGTTGGCGAAACAGGGTGTCGCGTCGCAACAGGAAGCTGACAATGCTGAAGCCACTCTGCGTGCTAGCCAGGCCCACGTTCAGACCGCAAAAGAACAAGCTTCTGCCGCGGCAGCGGCCGTGAAGGTTTACGAAGCGCGTACCAACCAGGCACAGGCTGCGACCAGTACGGTGGCTTCGACGCGCCAGCAGATGGAGAACGCACAGGCGCAGCTCAACCAGGCCAACACACGCCTTGGATACACCAATATCGTGGCGCCGGTTACAGGCACAGTATCGGTATGGGCGGCGCGACAGGGAGAGATCGTCAATCCGGGCACTCCCATCGTCACAATCGTTGATCTCAGCAATACATGGGTCTATGCCTCTGTGCCGGAGCAGTACTCGGACAAGGTCCAAATTGGCGACACGCTCACGGTTCGCATGCCGAGCGGCGAACGAATGACCGGGAAGGTTATTGCGAAAGCAGCCGAAGCTGACTTCGCGACTCAGCGTGACGTCAGCCGCACCAAACGGGACATCAAGACAATTCGGCTGAAATTGAAGATTGATAATCCGGCCCTGAAGTTCACGCCTGGTATGACCGCCGAAGTCCTGATCCCGAAGTCGAAGTTGGAGTCGAAATGAAGCCGCTGTTCAGCAAGAAGGGAATCGAGAGCCCGCACGAAAAGAACGTTGCGATCGCCGTCGATCACATCGTGAAGCGCTACGGCGATTTCACGGCGGTGGACGACATTTCGTTCGAAGTTCGCGACGGGGAGATCTTCGGCCTGCTCGGTCCGAACGGTGCCGGTAAGTCGACCCTCATTCGCATGATGACGACGCTGATGCCGATCTCAGCGGGCAAGGCGTACATTGCGGGGTTTGACGTCGATACTCAATCGGACGAAGCGCGGCGCTGCATCGGAGTAATTCCGCAGGCGCTGACGAGCGATATCGATCTCACGGTGGGCGAGAACCTTTCCATTTACGCAAAGCTCTACGGGGTTCCAACAGAGCAGAGACGCAAGAGCATCGCCGAACTGCTGGAAGCGGTTGATCTCACCAAGTGGCGCGATGCCCAGACGAAGACTTTGTCAGGCGGTATGCGTCGCCGGTTGGAAATTGCGCGAGGATTAGTTCACAACCCGAAGATATTTTTCCTCGACGAGCCGACTACGGGCCTTGATCCAGTGTCCCGTGTTGCGGTCTGGGAGATGCTGAACAAGCTGAAAGAGCAGCGTCACCTGACCATGCTTATCACGACGCACTACATGGATGAAGCCGATCGGCTATGCGATCGAATTGCTATCGTCGATCACGGAAAACTGGTCGCGCTGGATACTCCACTTGCACTCAAGCAAAGCGTTCCCGGATCGAATGTAATCGAGGTACAGATTCAATCTCCGCCGCCCGGATGGGAAGACGAGCTGCGCAGGTTGCCGGACGTGACCGATGTGCACTCCGAAAGCGCAGGAGCGTATCGCGTGCTGTCCAGTAATGGATCGAAGACCACAACCGCTTTGGTGGAGGCTGCAGTAAGAGCCGGGCTGGAGATTCGATCACTATCGGTGCAGAACACCACGCTGGACGACGTCTTCGTTCACTACACCGGTCGCCAGTTGCGCGACGAAGCAGTTAAAGCGTACGGCTTCGTCATGCCACCGCGACCCGGCATGCAGTCATAGGGGAGACCAATCATGACGAGAATGTTCGCAATCATCGAACGGGAACTGCGCAAGTTCTTCCGCTCGCCTACGCTCATGATGGTCGCCATGGTGTTCCCGCTGGTCCAGTTGATCGTTCTCGGGAACGCTTTCGGGGGCAAGATTCGCGATGCTCGCATGGGATTGGTTGACCAGGACCATGGCCCTCAGGCGGTGCGCGTCAAAGAGGCATTCGACGCCGTTGCCGCGAATATCAGAACCTTCAAGCCGGTTTACTACGACAACGACAAGCAGGCGATGGAAGATGTGCGGAACGGGAAGTTAGACGGTGCCGTCATCATTCCACCGCAGTTTTCGCGAAGGGTCTACCAGCAGGAGAATCCGCAGCTTGGGCTGATCGTCGACAACTCCGACCAGTTTATGAGTTCAACCCTTGAAGCCAAGATGTCGGAGCTGACCCAGGCGTTGAATCAGCCGGTGGTCGAGCAGCGCGTGGTTAATCAGGTCGCGCTGCAGATTGTCGAGTTGTATCCGTACATCGAGTACATGAAATACCTGTTGCCCGGCTCGATCGCGCTGTCGATGTTCGTGTCCGTCATGATTGGCGGAGGTATGTTGTACATCGACGATAAGGCACGTGGTGTTCACGAAGGCTATCTCGTAACGCCGATCACCAAGCTTGAGCTGATCTTTGGATTGAACATCGCGGGTGCGCTGAAGGCGATCCTCGCGGGCATTGCCATTTCGTTTGCAGGGTCCCTTCTGGCCGGAGTCGGAACAGCTTTCCATCCGATAACGATTCTTCAACTCTTGTTGTTGATTACGGCGACGTCGCTGGCCTTCAACGGAATGATGTTCCTGCTGATGGTGCGAGTCGAGGATCCGCTGGTTCCGCGCGCCATGTTCGGGATATTGAATACGCTGCTGTTCTTCCCGAGCGGTTCAATCTATCCGATCAATGCTTTTCCGAGATGGCTTCAGGCGATTGCATGGGTCGACCCGTTCTCCTACGCGGTGCACGGATTCAAGGCGGTGCTGCTGAAACAGGCGAGTACGACTGCGATTATTCCGGACCTGCTCTACCTGTATACGTTCGGGATCGTCATGCTGCTGGTTGCTGTGCCGCTCTTCAAGCGCACGCTTTAGAAAACGTACGCTTTAATGAAAAAGGTACTGCCGTCGATTCTCGGCACGCGGCATAAGGGCAATCGGCGAGGTGATTAGGTTGAAATTAGCTGCCTGAACCGCCTGTCCAGCTTGGACTTCCACGATTGCAAGGTTTCGGCTACTATCCACAGCCATGATGCCCACGCGTTTTCTTGTTGCCCTGGTTTGCTCATCTTCGTTGCTGGTGGCGGCACAAGCGCCCCGTCATCTCGCGAAGGCAACCCAGGACGTTGACCCGCGCAAACCATTCGTAGGGACCTGGAAGCTTGTTTCTTCGACCGAGGTGCTTCCGGACGGCACCAAGCGCCCCTACGGTTTTGGGCAGCATCCGCAGGGCTACCTGATCTATGACGCCAGTGGGCACATGTGCGCCCAGGTAGTGAATTCGGATCGTCCCAAATGGAAGGATCCGGATCACCCTTCGCCTGAGGAGATCAAAACGGCGTTCGACGGCTTTGGTGGATATTGCGGAACCTACAGTGTCGATGAGAAAAAATCGACACTCACGCACATGCCCGAGGTGCCATTCGATCCCAATCTCGTGGGATCACCGAAGCCACGCTCCTACAAGTTCGACAACGGCCAACTCGTCTACACGGGCACAGAGCCCTTCGAAGAAGGCGGCGAAACCCATTGGACGATGATCTGGGAGCGGGTAACGAAGTAGCGCCGGGGTCGCAGCATTGCGTTACACTTCTCTTGTGCAACGAAGTTGTGCATTCTTCCGTCTACCTAAAGAGCAATCATGACGACCACGATCTTCGAAGCAAAGCCGTACGATCCGGCAAAAGAGAGGCGCCGCCGGATTCTTATCTCCGGCATCATCACGGTAGTTCTTCTCGGAGCTTTCCTCACCTGGTGGTATCGCTACCTGCCCTACGAACGCCGAGTTTCGAAATTCTTCAGCGCCCTGGAGCAGAAGCAGTACGAGAGGGCATACGGCATCTGGATGAACGATCCTAAGTGGAAGGAACACCAGCAACAGTACACGCGATATCCATTCGGCGAGTTCTATACCGATTGGGGACCGGGCGGTGAATGGGGCCTCATCAACAGCCATCATGTCGATGGCTCGGCGGCGCCAAGAGGCGGGAGTTCCGGAGTGGTAGTCGTGACCACGGTCAATCATCGTGCCGAGCAGGCGCGCATCTGGGTGGAGAAGTCGGACAAGACGCTGCACTTCTCTCCTTACTAGTGCATTCAGAACTTCCGGCACGAACTGACGTCCTTTACAATCCAGCCGTGCGCGTCGCCGCGATCCTCCATCCTTACGAAAAAGACCGTGTCCTCGAGCCTTTCCGGCTCCAGGGCGTCAATGTTTTTCGTGGAAATTCGTTGGAGCCCGGCGACCTTCCAGACGTGGCAATCGTATTCGGTGGCGACGGCAGCGTTCATCGGGTCATCCAGGCACTCGCCGGAACACAATGCCCCTTGCTGGTTGTGCCGACCGGCGGGGGCAACGACTTTGCGAGCGCCATCGGTATCGAAAGTGTGGATCACGCCCT
>Ga0163163_10005991_pt1 | contig 10574 bp, 9 predicted proteins | sample S65metaG_FD_119766 | JGI IMG/M metagenome (GOLD analysis project Ga0163163, IMG submission 119766) | Switchgrass rhizosphere microbial communities from Kellogg Biological Station, Michigan, USA - S6-5 metaG | ecosystem: Host-associated > Plants > Roots > Rhizosphere > Soil | place: USA: Michigan... | reverse complement strand
TCTCAGGAGACCACTGTCGAAGGCATGAAGGAGATTTCTCCCGGACGCAACATGCAGTTCAATCCGTACGGATCCTTCCGCACCTTCCATGCGCTCGACACGCGTGATCCCAACCAGGCGCGGTACTCCAATCGCCTGGCCGACATGCGCGTGGGACTCGATTCCAAGTTCGTGCTCAAAGACTCGCTCGTTCTGGACACGACCATCAATCCCGATTTCGCGCAGGTCGAGTCCGACGAACCGCAGACCACAGTCAATCAGCGCTTCGAAGTATTCTTCCCGGAAAAGCGACCATTCTTCCAGGAAAACTCCGGCTATTTCGATACGCCGGTGAACATGGTGTTCACGCGGCGCATTGCCGACCCAACTTACGGAATTCGCCTAACCGGAAAAGTGGGCCATTGGGGAATCGGAACGTTACTTGCCGACGATCGCTCGCCGGGAAAGTCTGTCATGGAAACCGATCCGCTCAGTGGTCATCGCGCCTACTACGGCGTACTTCGGGTCACGCGTGATCTCTGGAAAGATTCCAACATCGGCATCATCTACACCGATCGCGAGCTCAACACCTCTCCCGACACAACCTGCACAGACTTGCGCTGCACCGTAGGATTCAACCGGGTGGGCGGAATCGATAGCAAGATTCGCTTCAACAAAAACTGGGTTGGAAATTTCCAGGCTCTCACTAGCTCGACGAAGTTTAGCGACGGCTCCCGCCTTGCCGGCCCCTCTTACCAGGCATATGTGGAGCGAACTTCGAAAACTCTCGAGTTCAACACCTTATATATAGACACAGCACCCGGCTTCCAGACCGAAACCGGTTTCTACCGTCGCCCTGACATTCGGCGCTTCAGCAACTTCGCCATGTACCGCTTCTATCGCAAGGACGGAAGCAAACTCGTGTGGCACGGTCCCAGCATCTTCACCATCAACAACTGGGACCACTCCGGAACCCGCCTCGAATACTTCGCTAATGCTAACTACCGCTTTGTCCTCAAAGGTCAGACGGTGTTCGGCGTCTACGCCAATCTTGGACACGAGCGACTCCGCCCTATCGATTTCGACACACTGTCGACAAACCAGGACTACACCCATTATCAGCGCGGCTTCTTCACGGCTACCGCTCTCTCCAAGATCTGGACCTTCAATACGGAAATGAACTTGGGGCAGGACACCAACTATTCTCCGCGCACCGGAGCACCAGTCGTCGGACACTACCGTTTCGTTCAGGCGGGATTGAACGTTCGTCCGTTGAAGGGCTTAAGCATCACCAACAGCTACCTGCTGAGCACTCTTGCTGACAAGATTACCGACCGGAACATCTTCAACGCTCACATCATTCGTTCGAAGTGGAATTACCAGTTCAACCGTGAGCTGTCGTTGCGCTTCATCGGACAATACAACGCAAACATCACGAATCCCCTTTACACGACCCTGGAGAACAGCAAGAACTTTAATGCCGACTTCCTCGTTACCTACATGCTCCATCCTGGCACCGCGGTCTACGTCGGATATAACTCCAATCTGCAAAACCTCGACCCGTCGTTGACCTACACTCCCGATGGAGTACTCCGCAGGGGTGATCGCTTCCTGAATGACGGACGCCAGGTGTTCGTCAAAATCTCCTACCTCTTCCGCTATTGATCTTCTTCAGCCTGCGAGCGTGCTCCTTCCTGTCCCTCCCATATCATTCGCGAGCTGAAATACTTTTGATGTGCCAGCCCTTGAATTACGTCTAACCAAGTATGAAAGCCGCTTCTGTTTTGCTACTCACTCTGTCGCTGACGGTTCTGAGCTTTGCCTCAGAACTCAAGACTGCGAAGATTGTCTCGGTTAAGAATTATGAGCAAGGTCGCATCGCGTACTGGGAAGGAAATATACCGATCTACGATGGCTTTCCCGTTTATGACATCACTATGGAAGTCGATAAGAAGCTCTACATCGTTCGCTACGAGTCCTTCACCGGGTTCTACCCGCGTGCGTGGCGAGCCGGCAACGAAATACAAGTAAAGAAGGAGCGAGGTCAGTTCATATTGAAGGATGGTGAGGAAGAGGTCACGGCTCGTACCGTGAGTGAGTATGACTGTGTCTCATCGAACAGGCCGCACATCTGGACGAGTGACTCCAGGCTTCCCTGCGAATGATCCTGATGCTCCCAACAATAGCTCCCGCTCTGAGCGGTCACTCTTGCTTGCGAAGCAGGCTTCTGCGGTCGTATGTTCAGGCTATGAAAAGTGCCTTCTTTGCCTTTCTCGTCCTTTTCTTCTCGCTCGCTGCGGTCGCCGCCGAACCCAAGATCGAATCGATTGGCGCATTCGCTGGTACGGCGCCCGACGCCGTCAAGTCGGCGATCGCTGAGACCGGGTACCGCGTGACGGGCGGAGATGGCAAGGTTTTGGCCGAGATCTGGCCAACCAAGGCGCCCGCGGCCGAGAAGAAGGAATCCTCAGCGGCGTTGTACCCGGACTTCGTGGTGGGCGCCTTTTACGGTGTAATCAGTTTCCCGAACGGCACAACTGATCTTCGCGGCCAGAACATTCCGGCCGGAACCTACGCCTTGAGATATGCGCTCCTCCCAGGGGATGGCAATCACATGGGTGTATCCCCCAATCCAGACTTCTTTCTCCTGGTACCCGTGGATACCGACCCTGGGCCGTCAGTGAAGATGGCCTACCCCGCCTTGATCCGCGCAAGCGCAAAGGCGTCCGGAACCGCTCATCCTGCAGCTTTCGGTTTGAGTTCACCTGACGCGCGAGGCGTTGCCGTAAATCAGGATCAGGGACACACGATCGCGTTCTTCCCTATCAAGACTTCCGCTTCCACCACCAGTATCGGCATGATCCTGAGCGGTGCAGCCGAATAATCTTCGAATTCCGCAAATATTCTTTGCAGACTCACAGCGCAGCTGTGGATTTCAGTTCGACGCTGTTGTGTTTTTCAATGACTGATGCTTTCCGCAACACAAACGAACATTTGTTCGTAAGTGCCTGATTTCATGTCGATCCCCGTATCCCACCGCGCTGATTTCAGATTTTCGTTGTAGAAAACCGCAACAACGACGTCGTATCAAATTTCATCGATCAAACACTCAATTCTTGCCGCGAACACAATAACCCCCTGCTTTGCATCAGCTTGCGCAGTGACCTTCTCCCTCTTCGAACTTCGGCATCGCGAATGCATTAGTAGTGGACGTAATAGCGGACGGGTTCCCGAAAGATTGAGCCCGCCGGACAGAATACAAATTTGGAGGTGGGCGATGACCGTCATACTCGTACTGGCAACGTTCGTAGGATTTCTTCTGATTGATCACTTCATGAACCGTGGTAAAGCTCCGGTGTTTGCCGCACAAACTGGATCTCGTCGTGAGCCGATTGCTCCGAAACTTCAGCCAAGTCTGGCTGGTGGATTCAAAGTCCCCGAGACCCTGCGCTTTCATCCCGGACACACTTGGGCATTGAGCGAGAGCCCAAATCTGGTTCGTATCGGAGTTGACGATTTCGCCTCCAAGATTGTTGGCAACAAGGTTGATTCAGTCCAACTGCCGCAGCGCGGCCAGTGGATCCGCCAGGGACAGAAGGTATGGTCGGTCATCCGCAACGGCCAGAAGATCGATATGGTTTCGCCAATCGAGGGCAGCGTCTCCGATGTGAACGACGCGCTTGCCAACGATCCTTCGCTCCTAAACAAAGATCCCTACGGTGAAGGCTGGATGGTGACAGTACAATCGCCTGACGCGAAAACTAACTTCCGCAACCTTATGGGTGGAGCACTCGCCCGCTGGTGGACCGAAGAGTCCAGCTCCCGCCTGATGAAGAAACTCCCCGGAACCATGGGCGCCCTGGCCCTGGCACAGGATGGTGGAGAAGCCTCCCACGACCTGACCGCCGAGCTCTCGAGCGAGAAGGTCGCCGAAATCGCCCGCGAATTCTTCCTGACTTAGTTCATCGCCACTCGCCCCCGGAGCGAAGGCTTCGGGGGCTTTTTGTTTGTGCGTATTCCGTTCGCGACGCACTCCGGGAGCATGTGATGGCCAGCTGGACCATACCCGTGACTCGAGTCACAAGTCTGGGTGATAGCTATCACGGCTCCGTCGCTAACGCGGTCTGAAACTTGAAGGTGGATGAAGGAAGGGTACGGCTCGTGAAGCGCAACGGCTGCAAATTCTGTTCGTCCGCTCAGTACTCCCGACTTATAGCTAGTTAAGGGAGAAGTAACATTATGATGCTGGCTTATCGTCTTGTAAGGCTAATCGAGCTCCATTCAGAAGGTCTTGCGCAGTCCTTGCGCAAGAAAATAGATACAAGCGATCGCTGCTCCGCCTACAAGAACGTGCCGCATGACGAGCTGACCCAGGTGGTCTACGAGATGTATCGCAATCTGGGCGATTGGCTTCTCGGAAAAACAGAAGCTGATGTCGAGGCCCGATACCGGGCAATCGGCGCGAAGCGCGCTCGACAGAACGTTCCTTTAAGCCAGGTGATCTGGGTCATCGCCCTGGTGAAAGAAAACCTGTGGGAGTACCTGAAGCAGGAAAACGTGATGGAACGCCCGGCGGAGGTCTTCGGCGAGTTGGAGATGCTTCAGCTTCTCGAGGAATTCTTTGATCGCGCCCAATACTACGCAGCACTCGGATACGAGCAGGAACCCGGCTCCGCAGTACATACATAAGGCTCAGGGAGAAAGAGAACGAACATGGCTTGGCAGGAAGACTACCGTAAGAAACTCACCACCGTGGACGAAGCTTTGCGCTGCGTCCAATCTGGCGCCTGTGTTTACGTGCATGCGAATGCCGCCTTTCCGCAGGCACTTCTGGAAGGGCTCGAAAGGCGCGCCCCACATGTCCGCGACGTGGAAGTCATGCACCTGATCGCCTTCGGCGACGCGCACTACAACAAACCCGAATACGCCGAAAGCTTCCGTCATCGCGCACTTTTCATCGGATCGAATCTCCGCGAAGCAGTGAACCAGGGCCTGGCTGACTACACTCCAATTCATCTCAGCGAAATTGAACCTCTTATTACTCTGGGCCAGTTCGATATCGACGTCGCACTCATACATGTTGCTCCTCCTGACGCACACGGATATTGCAGTCTTGGTGTTGCCGTAGAAACCACTCTCACCGCCGCACGATGCGCTCGTCGCGTCATCGCCCAAGTCAACGATCGGATGCCAAGAACGTGCGGAAACTCTTACCTGCACGTCAGTGAAATCGATGCATTCGTAGAAGTCAGTCAGCCACTGCCGGAAATCAAACCAATGGATGCCACGCCGGAACAGATGAAAATCGCCGGCCACGTCGCGAACCTCATCGAGGACGGCTGCTGCATTCAGACCGGCATCGGCGGAATTCCCGACTCCGTGTTGACCTTCCTTGGAGATCGTAAAGACCTGGGCGTACACACCGAGCTGCTTTCGGACGGCATCATCCCACTGATCGAAGCCGGAGTAATCACCGGTCGACGCAAGCAGATCAATCGCGACAAGATCGTGCTCGGATTCGTTCTCGGAACCCGCAAGCTCTATGACTTCGTCGACGAGAATCCCATCTTCGAGTTCCACCCGAACGGTCTCGTCAACAATCCCCTGGTCGTCGCCCAGAACGACAACATGGTCGCCATCAACTCCGCCATCGAGGTCGATGTCACAGGCCAGGTTTGCTCGGACTCAATCGGCCCGAGATTCTATAGCGGCTTCGGCGGTCAAGTTGACTTCATCCGCGGCTCCGCCCGCAGTCGTGGAGGCAAACCCATCATCGCTCTGCCTTCCACTGCAAAGAACGGAACCGTGTCGCGCATTAAACCCATGCTGACCCCAGGCGCCGGAGTCGTTACTTCGCGCGCGGACGTTCAGTATGTCGTCACCGAATTCGGCGTCGCCTATCTGCACGGCAAGACGATTCGGCAGCGCGCCGAAGCCCTTATCAACATCGCTCACCCGAACTTCCGCGGTGAGCTCACCGAGTATTGCGAAGGCCTGCGGTGGCTTAAACCGCAAGCTGTCGCCTCAGCTACTGCGAGGTAAGTAATGGCAAACCAGCCACGTGGTGACGTAAAGATCGATCATGAAGAGTGCAAAGGATGCGGGCTCTGTGTTGAATCTTGCCCGCCCAAAGTGCTCGAACTCGCACCAGAACTGAACGCTTATGGCGTTCATCCGGCCGAGTACAAGGGGGACGGTTGCACCGGTTGCGGCATTTGCTTCTATTGCTGCCCCGAACCGGGAGCCATCACCGTTTATCGACTGGCCCTCGAAAAGCCAGCCAAGCCGGAGGTGAAAAATGAGACAGCTCTGTAAAGGAAACGTCGCCATCGTAAAGGCTGCGGTTATGGCTGGATGCCGTTCGTTCTACGGTTATCCAATCACCCCGGCGAGCGAGATCGCCGAATATGCTGCGCTGCTCATTCCTCAAGTCGGCGGCACATTCCTTCAGGCCGAGAGCGAAGTCTCGGCCATCAACATGGTTTACGGCGCAGCTTCGGCCGGCAAACGTGTAATGACCGCTTCTTCCGGCCCCGGGGTCAGCCTGATGCAGGAGGGAATCTCCTACATCGCCGGGGCGGAACTTCCCGCCGTCATCGTCGATGTCGTTCGCGGCGGCCCTGGTCTCGGCAACATCGCGCCTGAACAAAGCGACTACAACTGTGTCGTGAAGGGTGGCGGCCACGGCTGCTACAAGAACATCGTGCTCGCCCCGGCCTCCGTTCAGGAGATGTTTGACCTGACACTGCTCGCCTTCGAACTCGCCGACAAGTATCGCAACCCGGCCTTCATCCTCACCGACGGTTTTGTCGGTCAGATGATGGAACCGCTTGAAATCGAAGTTAAGGAAGTGCAGCAGTACGACAAACCATGGGCGGTTAAGGGAACGGCCGAAACGCGCAAGAACCTCATCAGCTCGATTCAGCTTGAACCCGATGCTCTTGAAGCCCACGTTCGTCACCTTGAAGACAAGTACAAGCAGTGCGAGGCCACCGAGGTTCGCTACGAGACCTATCGCGCTGACGATGCCGAAATACTCATGGTCGGATACGGAATCATCTCCCGCGTGCTGCGCTCCACCATCGACCACGCACGCGAGCAGGGGATGAAAGTCGGCTTGTTCCGCCCAATCACGGTATGGCCGTTCCCATCGAAAGAACTGGCTAAGGCAGCTTCCAAGTGTCGCACCGTGATGGTGGTCGAGTTAAGCACCGGCCAGTTCGTCGAAGACGTCCGCCTTGCCCTCGAAGGCAAGGTTCCCATTGAGTTCTACAGCCGGGTTGGTGGCAATGTTCCGTCGGCGGAAGAGATTCACGCCGAGTTGTTCTCCCGCGTGGCAGCGCTGGCATAGGCGGGACGGAGGATACAGTGAGCGATTACCAGGTAATTCACGAGAAATCCATTTCGTTCTACGACAATTACGATCGTAAGGGCGAACTGCAGCACCAGACACACTATTGCCCGGGCTGCGGCCACGGCGTCGCACACAAACTTATCGGCGAAGCGCTGGAAGACATGGGCCTGCAGGATCGCGCCGTGTTTGTCAGTCCCGTTGGCTGCTCCGTGTTCGCGTACTACTACTTCGACACCGGGAACGTTCAGGCCGCCCACGGACGTGCCCCCGCCGTCGCCACGGCCGTGAAGCGCTCCAACCCCGAAGCCATCGTCATGAGCTACCAGGGTGATGGCGACCTCGCTGCCATAGGCACCGCCGAGATCATTCACGCCGCCAACCGCGGTGAGAGTATCAGCGTGTTCTTCATGAACAACGCGATCTACGGGATGACGGGCGGCCAAATGGCGCCGACCACTCTCGTCGGCCAGACCTCCACCACCTCCCCATGGGGACGTCGCCCCAACAACGAAGGCTTCCCGATTCACATGGCCGAGTTGCTCGCCACCCTTCAGGCTCCGGTCTACATCGAGCGCGTTTCTCTGGGCGACAACAAAAACATCATCAAAGCCCGTAAGGCCGTTCGAAAAGCCATCGAGAATCAGAAGAATGGCAAAGGCTTCTCATTCGTCGAGATCCTCTCTCCGTGCCCGACCATCCTCAAGATGGACCCCGTCGTCGCCCGCAAGTGGGTCAATGAAACTCTTACCGCCGCTTTCCCACTGGGCTGCTTCCGCGATAAAGAAGTCGAGGTCGTTAAAGTCGACGCGCCTCAGCGCGACATCGCGGACGTCCTCGGAATCAGCAAAAAGCCTTCACCATCGATCAAGGACCTCAAGTCCCATGGTCGCAATCTGACCATCAAGATCGCCGGATTTGGCGGCCAGGGCATACTCCTGCTTGGCCAGATGATGGCCGAGATGGGCATGCGCGAGCAGTTGGAAGTCAGCTGGCTTCCCTCCTACGGTCCGGAAATGCGTTCAGGTTCCGCACACTGCCACGTCACCCTATCGCACGAGCGCATCGGATCCCCGCTCATCTCGCATCCTGAAGTCCTGGTTGCAATGAACGAAATCTCGCTGCGCAAGTTCGGACCACAGGTCGCACACGGCGGAATCATCTTCTATAACCGCGACCGCGTCCCCGAGGACGTAGCGATCGATCACGCCCGAATCGTCTGCCTGCCCGCCTCCGAGATTGCCGATCAAATCGGCTCCGCGAAGGTGGCCAACGTAGTCATGCTCGGCGCGATCCTGGAAGAGACCGAATGCCTTTCTCCTGAAACCGCCATGCGGGTGATCGAAGAAACGGTCCGCAATCCGAAAATGCTTGAGTTCGATCGTCAGGCAATGCAGCGCGGCCGCGAGTTCGTCGACAACGAAGTCCGGGTCGGCGCCGTCAGCCAACCGGATGGATATTCGTACTGAGCAGACGCCATTCGCAATCCGCAAAAGCTAGCCCCGAGATTTCTCTCGGGGCTTTTTTCTGTATTCGTGGAGATTCGTTTGTCGCCTTTGCGGATGGCGAATTGCTGATTGCGACTACTCCCCGCCCCCGACTGACTGAGTGCTGACTGCTGATTGCTGAGTGCTATTCCCCTCCGAGAACCTCCCCAGGAACGCGCTTCGCTTCCCATGCAGCGTCCACTCAGTTCCCAGTCCCGGACCATCGTATCGGTCGGTCAGCGCCACTGCCGGAACCGAATGATCCAGCTTCACCAGCGGCGGATAAAACGTAACTTCGTTTCCGCATAAGTGGTCGGTATCGTTCAGAGGCCGCGTCTGGATCGCAGCCATCGATCCTGCCATCATTCGCGCCGGCCCATGCTGGTGATGATTCTGTGGAGTCTCCATCATCACCGGTTCGCTCCTCACTTCGACCACGTTCTCCAGCAGGCGTCCTGCGTAATGTTTGGCCAGACTCACTAGCGCCTTCTTTTGCGCGGGCGACGCCTGGTCGTCCACCATCAGCACTGCCTTCGCCGGATACGGATCGGCGTACGGGTCACCGAGTGTCGCGTTCGCGCGCAATGCGGCAGCTATCGTGCGCCCATCGAGGTTCACACCATCCCACGATCCTCGGTCGACTTTCCACGCCAGAATCGCTTCCGTGCCAACCAGGTTCACTTCCCCGTTGGCAAAACATTGCCCGGTATACACATCGGCGCTGCGCGTTTCCATGTACTCGCCCTGGATTTGCGCTGCAAGAGACGTTGCGAAAAGAGAGATGCCGGCGATCGCCAGCAGAACAGATTTGCGCATGACTGCCACTCCTCACCCGTTGTCATTATTTTAGATGAGGTCGGACTTGCGGAGATCCGGAATCGTACTCAGCTCGAATTCCCGCATTCTGAGTCACTTAGGGACAACACCCCACTGTTACTCATCAAGTGACTCCCGTTCGTAGAACTCTGCCCCGGCTGTGCTACGCTCACGGCATCTGTGGCCAATTTCGAAAAAGCCCCGTTGGACGTCCAGGAGATTCTCTCCAAGCCCATTCAGCAACTGGGATTGAAACTCGAAGGCTCTCCGCTTGAACGGTTTGTCCACCAGCTTTACAAGGAATTGGAAGCCAAGGGACTAAAGAAATTTCGGCCCAAGTGTTACCTCACCGACGAATGGGGCTGTCCCAACATGGAGCCGGTGATTGGAATCCCGTTCTATCTCGCCGACCCCAAGCTACAGCGCCTCGAGTCGGAGATGAACGACATTGAAGATTCGCGACAGATCATGATGTACATGCGTCACGAAGCCGGACATGCCTTTAACTACGCCTACGAGCTCTACAAGACAGAGCAGTGGCGCGACTTGTTCGGTCCATTTCGTCGGCCCTATCGCGACAACTACAAGCCCGTACCCTTTTCTCGCCAGTTCGTGCGGCATATGGAGGGATGGTACGCGCAGAAGCATCCTGACGAAGACTTTGCCGAAACTTTCGCCGTTTGGATGACACCTCGTTCCAATTGGCGCAATCGATACAAGGGCTGGGCCGCGATGAAGAAGTTGTTGTACATGGATCGCATTGGCCGAACCCTCGGTGACGCAGACCCATCACGGGCCCAGGGTGACACCGATATCACTGTCGAGGAAATGGAAGTAACTGTAGGCGAGTTCTATCAAAAGGCACTCGATCAGCAACTCACCCCCGGCGAACTTCCCTTGGACACCGATTTGCGGGATATTTTTAGTGTATCGAAACGTCG
>Ga0163163_10005990_pt1 | contig 10575 bp, 5 predicted proteins | sample S65metaG_FD_119766 | JGI IMG/M metagenome (GOLD analysis project Ga0163163, IMG submission 119766) | Switchgrass rhizosphere microbial communities from Kellogg Biological Station, Michigan, USA - S6-5 metaG | ecosystem: Host-associated > Plants > Roots > Rhizosphere > Soil | place: USA: Michigan... | reverse complement strand
ATTTCCCGCAATGCGCGGGCACAGACTCAGCTGATCGAAGACCTGCTGGACATGAGCCGTATTACTTCCGGAAAACTCAGGCTCGAACTGCAGCCCGTCGATCTCGCGGAATCGCTCGCTGCCGCTGTGGAGTCGCTGCGCCCGGTTGCCGATGCCAGGGAAATCCAATTGACCCGGTCGTTCGATGCGAAGCGCACTTTCGTGATGGGCGATTCTCAGCGCCTTCAGCAGGTGGCATGGAATGTCATTTCGAACGCGATCAAATTCACACCGAAGGGCGGTAGCGTTCAGGTTGTCCTGATGCAAAACCAGTCCCAGCTGGAGTTCAGCGTCATCGACAATGGGAAGGGCATCCATCCCGAGTTTCTGCCATATGTATTCGAGCGATTCCGACAGGCGGATGCTACTTCGAAACGAGCGGTTGGTGGACTGGGCCTGGGACTGGCCATTGTCAAACAACTGGTGGAATTGCATGGTGGAACGGTTCACGCCTCAAGTGCGGGCGAGGGCCTCGGCTCGAAATTCACGGTCACACTTCCGCTGGTTTCCGTTCAGACTCCAGCGCTGGAACTGTCGGATCTCGGCACGGAAACTTCGCGACTGGGTCCTCCGATATCGCTGGATGGCATCACGGTTCTGGTCGTCGATGACGAACTGGATGTGCGCGATCTCATCCGACACATACTCGACGGCTATAGCGCCATCGTCGTTACGGCCGGGTCCGTTGTCGACGCCATGGAAGCATTCCATAAACACCGGCCTCACGTCATCGTCAGCGACATCGGTATGCCCGAACAGGATGGGTACGAGTTCATTCGCCTGATTCGGAAGCTTCGACACGAAGAGGGAGGCCAAACTCCCGCGGCGGCACTCACCGCATATGCACGCATGCAGGATCGACGACAAGCGCTCATGGCCGGATACCAGATGCATATCGTCAAACCAGCGGATCCTCTGGAACTGGTAACCGTCATCGCAAGTCTCGCGGGAAGACTGGACGGAGAACGGCCAAGCCCCGCGTGAGATCAAACATGGATTCCGCGATCTGGTCGGCGCCGACGATGACTTCGCCGCCGAACTACTTTTTGAGACCGGCAGTGAAGGGATCATTATTTCCGCAGCGCCCCCTACTTACCCGATGGCTGAGCACCACCGTCTTGATCCTTGGCAGCAGCCGCCATCATGCCGACGTCCTCTGGAGTGGGATGCGTTAAATGTAGAAAGTAGAAGTACAAGAGACTTCGATCAAGTATTGCTATTTTAAGGTCGCAGTCGCTTATGTAGACGAGCCTTCATCGAGAGAGGTTTTGTGTGAAGTCAGCAGCTTAGCGGAGAGCACGCTGAGCGAGGCCGACGTGAGACACCACAACATATGGTAATTCGCCTGGGCTTTGCATCGCAGAGTGGAAATCGAAGCCATAATGTCCGACGCTTCAGCTGAAGAAGTACTTCGACTTGATCACACCCTCGAGATCCAATGTTCCCCTCGCGTTTCTGAGGGTCGCATCCAATGTCTTTTTCATGGCAGTCTCGCCCCGGACCTGTATCAAAAGGCTCGTCACGAAGTCCAGAAGGATATCGTTGTTGAGAAAGTCGTTCTCAGTCTCAAGAGGCGTGTACATCTTTACGAACTGTTCCCTCGTCATCCTGGCAAGCTTCTCCGCATCGGCTGCGTGCGTTCCAAAGCTATCGTGGATCATGGCGAAATGGGTTACGTCTTCATCCACTGCGGCACAGGTCGTGAGCATCAGATGTGCTGCGTCCAAGGAATGGATGAAGTTCGGAGCGATGCCATCTCGCTGCTTCCTCGTGTTGTACTTCAGTGCGGTAGCCTCCTCGTCTGTCGCTCGCACCTCGTAGGTTGGCCGATACTTTCCCCCACCCATGAGAGTCTTGCCGATCTGATAGGGGACTTTCGCCCAATTCTGCTGGACTACGTGGAAGCCACTAGGGGCCGTCCATTGGATTGCCAGGTCATTCTCGATGTGACGATCAACCGCTGACCGGAGAAACTTAAGTCCTTCCTTGGCTGAATTGACCACGGTGTCCAAGGCAACCCAGATTGCTTTAGCCATGTATACACAATGCGGGTCCTTTTTGTTGAAGCCATCGGCCTTTGCAAAGTCAGGACGTTTATGAGATGGAAGGTCATCGAGCAGGAATGTTGCGATCTGACCTCTGAAGGTCCACTCCACTGTCCCGTACGCCAAGGTCATCACTGGCCGCTTGCAGATCTTGCGGTTCACTCCTTTCCACTCCAGCCAGTCCTTGGCTTCACTGTTGGTGGGAGCATCCCTCTTGAGACGCTCGATCACCTTGTCTGCGACATCCTGATAAATATCCCGAGGTGTCTCGGATGGCACCAGGTTGACAGCCTTACCGGCTGCCTCGTCACGCAGGAGGGCTGAGTAGTGTTGCAGACCATTACAGCTGCCGACTTGAGCGATTGGGATCCGAGACTCGAAGGCGAGGCCCATTCCACGTTCACACGCTGCCAAGTATCCAGCCCACTCGAAACAGAAAGCGAGGAAGCACAGCGGAGAGTCAGCGTCCTTCCACCACTCGATGTTCTTGATCGGGTCCTCAGCGACCGCTCTGATCTCGTCGCTGTGATCATTGACCCAGTTGATCCGGGCAGCGTGTGTCTGCTTGTCGAGCTTGACGCCTTCATGCTCAGCCATCGTATTGGCTCCGTGTATTGCCAGCCAGTTGACAGCAGCCTGTGTGCCGAGTGCTTTCGCTTCTCCGAATTGCAGGAGACCTTTCGGCAGGTCGTTGCCTTGCGGTTGCAGGTAATGTGGGAGTGGATACACTCGTCCGGTGAAGTCGACGTTGTGGGGGAAATAGAATGGCGCAACCCCCTGGCTGTTGAGAAGCTCATCGGCAATTGCGATCACGGATGCCTGGCTCACTCGCTTCTGGATGCGTTTGACGCTGTCGTCACTGTTCTCATCCTCATCGATCCCTGCGATCCCTGCGAGGTCTTCACCTCTGCCAATGATTTCCTTGACGACCTTCAGGACTCTCTCATTGACGGCCCAGGACGTTTCTTGGATTGCATTGACTGCCTTGTACACGGTGACTGGAAACTCGTCAGGAATCTCCCTATCGATCGATCTCAGGAAATCCTTCTGAGCGTGCTTGATGAACGTGTCCATGCACCGCATAGAATAGCGATAGCCACCGTCCCTGGTGTTCGTCCAAGGTTTCGGCGGAAGAGCCATGGGGAGATATTGCGGAAGTACACGGGCGGGAGAGGCATCGCTTGTTGGGTTGTCTTCAGGTGCGACCAACTCAACGAGGCCCCTCATCGGGACCACGATCTTGAGATCTTTTGAATACTTCTTGTCCTTGCCTTTTAATTTCTCTCCCCTGACATCACGGATCTCGACACAGCCAGGCATCGATTCCAGAAACAGGTGCAGGCAATCCGCTCCTATGCGGCCAGACTTAGCCACGGGCCAGATGAAATGGCTTCTGTCCCTGATGCGCCTGCATCTCGTCTTCAGTTCGTCACTTAAGACTCTGGCAATGTTGCTTGTTACGCGGGGGGCGGTCACGGCATTGTGCGAATCGTCGCCTCTCCTACCACGGAGAACGATGGCTTGCAGGATACCTTCTACGATGAGGCTTGCTGCCAAGCTGGGATCCCCAATTTCGGCCAGCGCCTCGAAGGTTTTGGTGTCACTTGGCCGACCAGCTTTACCACGAGCACGACGACTGATCTCCTCTGCCTCGGTGGTGGCCATGAACTGTTCTATTGCCTTCGCCAAGGGATCGAGCAGGACGTTGGCAGGATGATCTCCACTTTGAGGCTGCTTTCCGGCTTCCCGAGCCTCTTGGATTTCCTCCAACTCATTGATAGATAAGGTCATCGACCGAACCTAACCATAGACGCAAGGATGCCCGGAGGATAGATTCATGTCAATTAAATACTACCTAATAAAATAAGGGGTCTGTTTTTACGGAAGATCCTGTAGTTCCTGGAGTTGAGACGAGGGTAAGGATAGCCGTCGTACGGCCTGCAGTGAATCGCCCCGGGTTCACCGGAGACTGAATAAGGTGAGTCAGGCCACTATGGCCGACTCTTCAAGTTGGAAATAATGCGCCGTTTCGAATTCTACCGGAGGCAAGTTACGGATCGGTTCCAGTAACCGGCGGTTATTGAAGCAGTCGACCCACTCCAAAGTTGCATACTCGACCGCTTCGATGTTTCTCCACGGTCCTCGATGATAAATGACCTCGGTTTTGAACAACCCGATGATGGTTTCAGCCAAGGCATTGTCGTACGAATCACCCGTCGTTCCGACCGATGGGTCGACTCCTGCAGCGGTTAACCGTTCAGAATACTTAATCGACAGGTACTGACTTCCACGATCACTGTGATGAACGACTCCGTCAATTCCTGGACGCGACCAGAGCGCCTGTTCCAACGCGTCGAGAACAGCTCGGTCTGCATCGATCGAGCGACTCTCCAGCCGATGACGTGACGTGCGAAAACATCGATGATAAAGGCCACATAAACAAATCCTGTCCAGGTGGCAACGTAGGTGAAATCCGCAACCCAGAGCTGATTCGGCCGTGCGGCTTTGAAATGCCGATGAACCAGATCCGCAGGTCTGTCCCCTCGCGTATCGGGAATCGTCGTCCGGCATCGCTTCCCGCGCCGGACTCCAGCCAGTCCGAGATTGCGCATCAACCGCTCCACCGTGCACCGCGCGACCTGGACATTCTCGCGTTTCAGTTGCCGCCACACTTTTCGCGCACCGTAGACCTTAAAGTTCGACTCGTAGACGCGACGGATCTGTCCAGACATAGAGACGTTCCCAGCTAACAGTGAAGACCACGGTGAGGAAGTAGCAGCCGATGAGCGCCGGGATGGTTCACTCACATCCACCTTGGGCTGGCATCCCGACTATCGTCAGCTGAAGCAAGCTTCTTCCGAAACCCGCGGCTGGCTTGCGGCCACACCCTAAACATGTTGCGCCCTTCGGCCATCGCCACTTCAATGGCGCGCTTGGAGTGAAACTGGCCGCGCAAATCCTGAAAGTCATCGAAAAGGGTGATGGACTTTCGGGCGCGCCTCATAACGTCGCATTATTTTTGAAAGTCTGCCGGGGATCTGCCCCCAATTCCTCGGAATTTTCCTCCTTCGACAGAAAGTGTTTCGAATTAGAATCGAGCTACTTGAACGGTCAAAGCGGATATAGAGCGACCACAATCCGAAACAGCTCGTTTGGCTAAAAGAGGCAAAATGATACACCCGCCCAATTTCGTTAGGCGCCGCTGGATCTGTCCTGCCAGATTGATCGGCCAAAGTCAGTTGATTCGCATATTGCTTTCTTCTCTTCTGTCCCTTTTCGGTTTCGCAGTAACTGCAGTGTGTGTTTCTGCGCAGCAGACTGCGGGGGTTGGTGTGTCACTCGCGATAGAAGGAGACGCCCTTATTATTAAAGGAGTGGTCGCAGACTCCCCAGCGGGAAGGTCCGGATTACTTAAGGTCAATGACCGCATCCTTGAGATCGGCCAGGGTGACTCCCCTGCTGTTGCGGTAAAGGGAATGCGGATGGAAGATATTACGACGCAAGTCCGCGGGCCTATGGGATCTACTGTAAAGTTGAAAATCGTCTCACCGGGGGACGACGATTCAAAGGCGCGCGTCGTTACATTTACACGAGGTGCGATGTTCGTTCCTAATCCTTGGGGCTCGGACGCGGGGCCAGCGATACCCGGCACCGAACCGTCCCTGCCATCGTGGGTTGTCTCGCGGTTGTCGCCGATGCGCACGCAGGGTTCTTTTCTAGTAATACTTCCGCCGGACTACGACAAGAGCACTCGAAAATATCCTGTCTGTGTGCTGCTACATGGCGCTGGAGGTAATGAGCGTCAGTTCGGGACGGTTTCAACTCAATTGGGACGCGACGGTGTGATCTTCATTGCTATTCGCGCTCCGTTCTCGAATCCAGATGGGACCATTGCCCTGAAGAGCCCATCCTATAGTGCATGGCCCTCAGATCCAATTCCCAACGATTCACCAGTTCTTGATATCGCCTTACGCGATTACGTCGATTGGATCTTCGATGCTGTGTCGGACGTACAGAAAAACTACCGTGCGGAGGAAGGAAAGATATCGCTGTACGGATTCAGTCAAGGTGGCCGAATTGCTTTAAGTGCGGCGGCGTTCTATCCGGAAAGAATCAAGTCCTATTTTGCGAGCTCGGGCTCGGTTCCTCCGGAGACCGTCCTGACTAGCGAGCGGCTCCAGAGGATGAAACAGGAAAATGTACAGGTCTGGATGCTGCATGGCCGCGAAGATCAGACAGTCCCAGTCAGTGCGGCCTCGGCCCTTGCAGATCGTCTCAAGGCGGCTTCTATAAATGTCACCTTTCAAATCGTGACCGGCGGTCACGAAATTACCGACGAAATGGCTTCTGTGGGAAAAAGCTGGCTGGACAAGGTTGTCAGATCCGGGAAGTAATCGAACGGACGTGTCGGTTTATACCTCACTATGTGGCCCGAGTATCGAAGTGGTATCGATGGATCCCGCAGCGGTTCGAGAGGCCGAATCTCAGATTGCTGCGCGTGAGAACAATGCCATCCCGACTCGTCCGAGATTCGATTCGATTGGATTCTGCGAGCATTCGATGCGAAAGGCGATGTCGACTACATCCTGCCGGCGTCTGGAGTGATCCGACGTCGTTGGAAAGTCGGTTCGCGGCGGTAAAGGAGCTCGAATCGACGCTAATCAATTAGCTTAACGGTAAAACTTCGGCAGAACTTTCAGGCAAATGTCTTCGGCTCATCCAGAAAAGATTGTCCAACTTCCCATAGCTCCCGGTAATGACAAATATCGGACACCTCGCCGCACAGCTCCTGTCTGAAAGGTTATAGAGACCATGCTTAAACCACTTATGCTCATCTCTACCCCTGATAGAATACCCGCGCGCTTTTCCCGCAATCCATGATCGGAACGAAGATCGGACATTACGACATCCTGAGCCACCTTGGGGCCGGTGGGATGGGAGAAGTCTACGAGGCCAGGGACTCGAGGCTTGGCCGCAGTGTCGCAATCAAGGTTTTGCCTGAGGCCTTCACTCATGATTCGGATCGTACGGCGCGTCTGGAACGCGAAGCACGCGTCCTGGCATCTCTGAATCATCCGAACATCGCCGCTATTTATGGAATCGAGGAATTCGGTAGTCGGCGGTTTCTGGTGATGGAACTGGTGCCCGGCGAAACGCTGGCCGAGATTATCAAGCGTGGCGCCACACCCGTTGCTGAAGCACTAGCGATCGCCAGGGAAGTGGCGCAAGGATTGGAGGCCGCCCACGAAAAAGGAATCATCCATCGAGATCTCAAGCCGGCGAACATTAAGGTCACGCCGGATGGGCGCGTCAAAGTACTCGACTTTGGTCTCGCGAAGGCCGCTCAAGCCGAATCAGCCGACGTCACAATTTCGAATTCCCCCACTCTGAGCATCGCGGCTACGCAGGTCGGCATGATTCTGGGAACGGCCGCTTACATGAGTCCTGAACAGGCTAAGGGCAAGCGTGTCGACAAGCGGGCGGACATTTGGGCTTTTGGAGTTGTGCTCTTCGAGCTGCTGACCGGAAAATCCTTGTTCCACGGCGAAGACCTGACCGATACGCTGGCCGCAGTCGTGATGAAGGACCCGGACCTCAGCGCGGTGCCTGCGAACCTGCGTCGACTACTGCGAAAGTGCCTGGAGAGGGATCCGAAGAAGCGGCTGCGCGATATCGGAGATGTGTGGGAGTTGGTCGAGAGCGAAGTCCCAGCTTCTTCGGCGCCAAAGAAGCGGCCTGCAGCCAAAGCGCCCTGGCTGGTGGCCGCGGCGTTAGCCATTACAGTGGCTGGGCTAGCCTATGTTCACTTCACGGAGAAACCGTCGGCGCAGCTTTCCGCTCGCTTCCCGCTTCTGTTGGCCGAGAAGTCCAATCTTGCTTATTTCATGCTCTCGCCGGATGGTCGTTCGCTTGCGTTCACAAGCGATGAGGGCGGGCCGGTTCGCGTCTGGGTACGGCCTCTCGACTCCCTCGAAGCGCATTCCCTTCCTGGCACCGACGGAGCGATGTTCCCGTTCTGGTCACCGGACTCGAAGAAGATTGGTTTTTTCGCGCAAGGAAAGCTCAGGAAGATTTCTGTCGCCGGAGGCCCTGCCGAGACTGTATTTGAAAACGCTCCGACGCCGCGCGGAGGCACCTGGAATCGGAACGGTGTGATCGTGTTTGCACCGAATATCTCAGGTGGCTTACTCCGCGTCTCCGACGAAGGCGGTGCCGCTACCCCAGTCATCAAGCCCACGGGTCCGCGAGAATCTCATCGTTATCCCGAATTTATCGCAGGCGGCAATCAATTCCTGTTCTCGATATCGAGTGACCGGCAGGAAACCGCCGGTCTCTACGCGGCTTCGCTGGATGGAGGGCCGCCGATTCGTATTCTGCCTGACGCGGTCCACGCGATCTACGCGACTTCGACTCCGGGCGAACGAGTAGGTGCGCTGCTGTTTTCACGCGAGGCGACGCTCATTGCGTTGCCATTTGATGCGGATAAACTTCGGCCGACAGGTCCAGCCATGCCTGTCGCACAGGACGTGACCAGGGCGGGTACGGTGGGCTTTGACGCTTTCTCTGCATCGGAAAGCGGCGTTCTCTTTTATCGCACCGGTAACGTCAGACCAGACCAGACGCTGGTCTGGCTCGACAGGAAGGGGAACCAACTGGAGACAACGAGCGAGGCCCAACCGTTCGCCACGGTGTCCCTATCCCCAGATGGAAAGCGCGCCGCGGTTTCCATCACACCAACAACCCAGACCAAAAGCGCCCTATGGATTTACGATTTAACCCTCGCAACGCCCACTAGATTTAGGTTCGGGCCTGAGGACCGAGCCTGGGCTCTCTGGTCCCCAGACAATTACATCATCTATGCCACGCAAGGGCGCAACGGAGCCTTCTTCCGGAAACCTGCCAACAGTGAGGCCGGCGAAGAGATCCTGTTGCCTAACCCTGGCGGTAATGCAATTCCGCTCGACATCAGCGAGGACGGAAAACAATTGGTGTACTCGGCAACCGGAGGGGAGACAAGAGACGACTTGTGGATCGTACCGTTGCAAGGAGAACACAAAGCCGTGAAATACCTTGGCGGCCCTTATGACGAACGCCACGCGCAGTTTTCCCCAAACGGCAAGTGGATGGCTTACTCGTCAGACGAGTCGGGCCAGTTCCAGATTTATGTGGAGCGCATACCCGCTACCGGCACCCAGCGCCAAATCTCGATTGCGGGAGGAACACGCCCGCGGTGGCGACATGACGGAACCGAGCTTTACTACATCGCCGCAGATTCGAAGTTGATGATGGTCCCTGTGAAATTCGGTGCGGACACATTCGAATTCGGAGCTCCACAACGGCTGTTCGAGCGTCCGGTTCCTGGCGGCGGTCCGCGTCAAATTGGCTACCAGCCTACGAAAGACGGGACGAAGTTTTTGGCATTGATCCCTGCCGAAAGCACCAAGGTCGCCACGCCCACCGTCACAATTTGGATGAACTGGATGGCCGGGCTCAACAAGTAGGGCGGATTTTCCATCTTGACAGGAGTCTCCGGCACCACGACGGGATCGGGATTTACCAAATTCGACATCACCGATCTCTGGGGTACCACGATTCACCAATTCGCAATAAAAGCACACGCAAAATTGTTGGTGTGTGCGAAAGCTTCTCGTAACCGACATACAGATCGGCACAAATCTTAAAGAATCTTTACGTCGGGGGAATGTGTTCCGGCAGTGGAGCATTGCAGGTCGGGTCCGCGGGATTGATCCTGTCACCCACGCTCAAGTTCGTTGAGATGATTCTTCAGCGCGAGAACAGAGATCAACAAGGGCGAATCGCGTTGGTTCTCGTCGGAAACCTATTGGGGGTTGAGCCCAAGTTGGAGGCCAGTAATATCCTTGTCGGCAACGACAACACTTACCGGGGCTCCGCCGACTCGCGAATAATTGCACCCGATGCACGATCGCAAAACAATGGCCTGGTAGGTCCCGGCCGAAACGTTTTTGACTTGGAACGACCCGTCGCTTGCGACTTCGGCTGTGATGATCAATCCGGACGGTCGGAGGTTTTCCATCAACTCGACTCGAAGAATCTCAATAGGCTTGAGTCCAGCCAGTCCTGTGACTCTCCCACTGACCCTGCGTAAAGAGGGATCTAGAATCGATGCTGCGAGCGTCATGGGATCCACCGTTGCCATGTACGTCTCCGCATAACTGGAGGGCGAGCGGCCTGCTTTGTAAAGCTCCACCAGTTCGGAGATTGGCGACAGCATTGTTACCACCCCCCACACGCCGCCCATATCGGGCACATACCAGGGCACATACTGTATCGCGGGCCTTGGAGCCCACCGGATCAACATGCTCGAAGAATCAATGGGTAAAGTAGAAACGTTCGCATGGAAATTCTTCATCACCTGGCCTGAAAGATACATCTCGACGTTAGAGATATAGAAAGCAGCGACGGTCGCATTGCGTTGTTTGAGATACTCGGAAACCATCCGAATCGTCGT
>Ga0163163_10005987_pt1 | contig 10576 bp, 5 predicted proteins | sample S65metaG_FD_119766 | JGI IMG/M metagenome (GOLD analysis project Ga0163163, IMG submission 119766) | Switchgrass rhizosphere microbial communities from Kellogg Biological Station, Michigan, USA - S6-5 metaG | ecosystem: Host-associated > Plants > Roots > Rhizosphere > Soil | place: USA: Michigan... | reverse complement strand
ATGCAGTCGGTCCAGCAGGAGCAGCAGATCGGCGCATCCGGGGCCACCACCAAGGAGACGGCGGCGCAGACCGGCGCGCTGCTCGGGGCGGCGGTCCTGATCACGGGCGACATCACCGGCTTTACCTATCAGAAGTCGGGGCTGGGCGGCGCTCTCACCAATATCGTCAAGGGACTGTCGGTAGCCGCCGAGCGGGTGACCGCCGAGGTGATCATCGATCTCCGGTTGATCGACGCGTCGACCGGCGAAGTGCTGATGTCCAACAAGGGCGTCGGTAAGGCGAGTCAAACCGGGCTGGCCGCCGACCTGACCAAGGACGAGAAAAACTACAGTGGCAGCGCTACGCTCTCGACTCCGCTGGGGATGGCCTCGCGCCAGGCGCTGCAGAACGCGGTCGCGGGCCTCCTGATCGGCATGCCGCGGGTCAAGTGGGGCGGGCGGGTCGTGGACGTGCGGGAAGGCGTGGTGTATCTCAACGCCGGCGCCGACCAGGGCATGCGGGTCGGCATGGAGCTCGATGTCTACGAAATCCAGCCGGCCCTGGTGGATCCGGAGACCGGCAAGAATCTCGGCGCACCGGACAAGATGATCGGCAGCATCGTGGTGAACTCGGTGCTGGAGAAGTTCAGCACCGCGAAGATCCAGGGCGGGGAAGGGTTTTCCCGCGGCAACATCGTGCGGATGAAGGCGGGGAATCCGCCGCCGCCATGAAACACGATCAATCTCTACAACATTCGCACAATCATTACTGGGAGGGTCGTGTGATGCTTCCGTCGTTGATCCGTCACCGGCGCAGCTCTATCGCAGCCGCTCTGTTCCTCTCGCTTCCCGCCGGGCTGGCGGCGCAGAAGGGCACCGGCCCGACCGGCATCGCCGTCACCGGCACCGCCACGTCCGCGACCGTGACCTGGCAGCCGGTCGCCGGCGCCCTGAGCTACAGCGTCAAGCGCTGGAAGCAGGACGACCTCCGCTGCTGTAATAATGCCGTGAGCACTCTCGGAAAGCCGACCTGGATCGATTACGGCGTGTCCGAGGCGGGGTTCCCACAGGCCGGGACCTACGTCTTCGAAGTCGGCGTCGTGCTGGACAACAACACCACCGGCGCGACCCAGTTTCTCTGGACCCGGCCCGACCCCGTGGCCGCTTCGATCATCGCGCCACCGCCGCCGCCCACCCTCGCGGTGAATACCCTGGCGACCGTGAGCCTGGCGGCTCCGGCCGGTGTCGTAGTCCGCAATGATCCGTCCGCGCTGGTTTTCAATTGGCAGCCGGTCTATGGAGCGACCGGTTACCAGATCGACACCGGTCCGACGATCACTGGTCCGTGGACTCCACTGGTGCCGGCGCCCATTGCAACGACCCAATTCGCGTACACGCCCGCGCCAGCCACCCTGATGTACTACCGGGTGTCGGCGGCGCACTCGCTGGCCGTTTCAACCGCGTCAACCATCGTGCCGTTCGTGTATCAATTACCGCTTAACCCGCTCGGCGTGAGCGCAACCCAGTCGGGAGCCGACGTGACCGTATCGTGGAATCCGGCCCCGGGGGCGAGCGTGTACACCATCACGGCCTCCAATGGGGGCACCCAAGTCTCGCGAAAGGTGTTGGCCACCTCGACGTCGGTGACATTCGTCGGCTTGATCCCGGAATCGACCACTCCGAACGACAACCTGACCCTCAAGGTCGTCGCGCACTTCCCGCCGAACAGCGCGCCTGGCGTGGATCTTTCACACGTCGGGACCGGCAATCTGACCATCAACCCGCCAAGCGCCTGCTGGCCGGTAGCCGGCGAATTGCCACCCACGGCGGGTCAGACCCTCCCGCCGCCAATCGCGTACGCAGGCGGCATGTCGCTGACCTGGCCGCTCAGCGGTCAAGTCAATGCCTATAGGATCGATCGCGCGCTTGCGGGATCCGGGCAATGGGCCACACTCATGTGCCTGCGCGCCGGTACCGCGCTCACAAGCGGCGGCCGAAGCACCCAGTCCAGCACGACGTTCCGAGACGAGTCTATCGCGCTTCAGCCCTCGACCGCTTACCAGTACCGAGTCACGGCCCTGGGGCCGGCCGACGCCACCGGAAAGCATTTGACCTATGAGAGCATCGTGTCAGCCACGACCGCGCCGCGACAGACGCTGGTTGTCGGTGCCCTTGTGGGGTCAACAACCAACGGACACTTCGTGCGGCTATCCTGGCCGCAACCCAGGGCCGGGACCATGAATGTTCTGGTCACGTCGTCTCTCGGGCAACGGCTCGATGCCTATACCACCATTGGGGGTTATTCGGGCAGCAGCACTGGGGCCTGGCTCGAGGCGCCACGAGGCACCCACACGTTTGCCGTGACGCCGCTCTACCACGGCGGAATCCCGGCGGCGACCACCACCGTCTCCGTGATCGTTCCGTGATTTGCCATGACGTGCCGCCATCGCACATCACGCAGCGGGAGGGTCAGTGCCCGGCCGCCTGCTGAAGCCGCGCCAGGTGAAGGCGGGTCTCTCGCAGCACCGCGAGATCGGCGTCGGCCCCTTTCCAGCGGTCCAGCAGCGTCTGCAGCGCGGCACGCGCGGTCGCGGAATCGCCCAGCGCTTCCGCAATCCGGGCGACGGAAAGCGGAGCCAGGACCCAGTCGCCCTGAATCTCCTGGCCGAACTCGTCTTCGCGGGCAAACTTGGCCGTGGCCGCGAGCGCCGAGTCCAGCACACCTCTCCGTTCGAGTATCCGGCCGGTCAGTCCCGACCGCCACTCCGCCAGCGTCGGATCCACGTCATGCCGGATGGCATCTCCCGCGGCCTCCGGCGCGCCGTGGGCCAGCGCCAGCTCGGCGGTCAGCAGGCCGTGCGCGCTTCGATCGGTCGCGTTATCGGGCTTGAGGGCCTTCTCGAGACGCCCCAGCATTTCCCGTGCATCGTTGAGCCGGTTGGCCCGCACCAGCACGCGGCCGAGCAAGGCGAGAAACCCGGGCTCCACGTACTGGGCCCGAGCCACCTTGAGCGCCGCATCGAGCTCGCGCGCGGCCAGCGTCGGCGAGCCGCGCGCCAGATAGGCTTCGGCGAGGAGCGCCTCGTTCCGAAGCTCGGAGAGGCCGGCGTTGGTTTCTCGCGAGAGCGATACTGCCGTGATCAGGTGGTCGATGGCGGAACGGTAGCGGCCTTGCAGCATGTCGAGGTAGGCCAGGGAGCGGTGTCCCCGCGCCTGGTCGTTCTTCTCCGGACGCGCCAGCATCCGGCGAAAGGCCGCCTCGGCCTCCCCGTATCGCCCGAGCCGAACATAGACCGTGCCCCATTGGTGATTGATGAAATTCGTGACCAGCGCGGTGGAGTCGGCGCGTTCCGCGGCGGCGAAGGCGTCCAGGGCCAGCCGATTCTCACCCATCTTCTTGTAACAGGTGGCAATGTTGATGTAGCTATTGGTGGAGTTGGAGTCGAACGTCAAGGCGCGTTGGAGTGCCCGAATGCCTTCGGCGCAGCGGCTCTCCCGCTGGAGCCCGGTGCCGTAGTTGTACCAGGTCTCCAGAGAGGGATAGCGTTCCGCCAGCGTCCGGTCGATCAAGATCTCCTTATCATGGTTTCCGTTCGCCGCGGCCAGCCGGCTGTCGAGGAGGAGCTGCTCGCGAAAGGTGAGCCGGTTCCGGAATCGCACCGCGGCGGCGTACTGGACATCTCCGCTGGGCCGATCATTGATGAAGTAGTAGAGTCCTCCAAGCGCCACGTGGGCCATCGCGAATCCCGAATCGATCGACACCGCCCGCTGGAAAAGCTGCTGGGCGCGGTCGTACCGGGCGTGGCGATACGATTCTCCCCCCTCAGAGAACACTTTGAGCGCCTCGAGCGACGTCGTGGTGACCAGGGGCAGGGACGGCAGGCTGTCACGGTACAGGCGGGAGTCGCCGGCACTGGCCTGGATCTTCCGGATCAGGCCATCGAGCGCCTTGACCACATCGTCGAGGGCCACGGCCGACACCCGGTGCACTGCAATGTCGGCCCCCTCACCGGGCGACAGCAGGCGACCGGTCAGCTCGTACCTGCCGCTCACCCGAGCCACGGTCAGGGAGAACACCGCGCGGGCATTCTCCCGCGCCGCAACCTCGACGGCCAGGGAGTCCGTCAGCACCGTGTCTCCGGAGCGCCCCATTCGCTTGAGGCCTTCCGCGATCCGGGTACGGGAGAGCAGGGTGAGGTGGCGCGATTGCTGGAGTCCCACCGCGGCAGCGGACGCCAGCGCCCGGGAAAGTCCGGGCTCTCCGGTCAGATCGACGGGATCCGCCATCACGACCACACTCCCGGTCGGGAAAGCGGTCCGGCCGGACAGCATGGGCGGCACCAGCCAGAGTGCCAGCACGGCGACGGCAACCGCGGAGGCCGCCGCGATCCAGGGCCATGGCCGTCTTTCGCTGGGGCCTGGCCGCGCCGGCTCGCCGATCGCCTCGAACTCCGGGGCCGACTGCGTCTCGGCCTGGGCCGGTGGCAGGACGAGGCCGCGGCCGGTGGGACGCCACTCGCCGCGGGTGAGCCGGGCCAGCAAGGCACCGACTGCGGGGTCGGGTTGGGCGCCGAGCTCCTGGCGGCGGGCCAGCTCGTGCGATCGTCCGTACTGAAGGGCTCCGGCTACGTCACCGATGTCGGCGAGCGCGGCCATGTACCCCAGCGCGACCCGCGAGTTGTGCGGGGCGATGACGCTCAGACGACGCCAGTGAGCGGCGGCATCATCCAGCCGCTTTGCCTCGGTGGCCTGGCGGGCCGCGGCCTCGATCACCTGAATCGCCAGTTCGCGAAGCCGAGCCCGTTCGACCTCGGCCCAGCGCTCGAATTCGTCGGCGCCGGGAATGTAGAAGCCGTCGAGGAACGGTCCCGTATACAGCCGGGCCGCGGCTTCGAAATCTCCGCGGGCTTTAGCCTCGAGGAATTCGGTGAGGTCGCTGGCGAGCTGAGTGGAATCGAGCAGCAGCTCGGTGGGCCCGGATCGAATCAGATCGTTGCCCAGCTCGCGCCGAAAGCTGTACAGCGTCTGGGCGAGCGCGTGTCGCGCCTTGGATTCGGTGGAGTCAGGCCAGAGCAGGAGCAGCAGGCGGTCGCGACTGATGCCGTGGTCGGCGGCGGCGACGACGGCAGCGAGTAGTCCCAGGCGACGAGGACTGGTACCACCGACTCGCTGGTGGTCCCGTTCCAGCCAAAGGCCGCCGAACGTCCGTAGTCGGAACACAAGGCTCCGCGCAGATCGGGCAGTGACTCAGGATTGATGCGAGAGAGACGGCGCGGAAGTACCGTGCCACCCTCAAGCTAGCTCGCCGGATCCGATCCCGGCAAGCGGACCGAATCGGCTTCAGTGGAATCGAAGGGAGGCACCCGTGCAGCCTGGCATCCTGATGCTCGCGACTCTGCTGTTCGGTGGTCCGTCCTTCGGGCTGCGAATTGACCCACCGACGCCGGCCGTCCCGGCTCCGGTGGCCTGTCCGCCGACCCACTCGCGGGCGCTGCTGGGCCTGGTGGCCGTACCGCTGTCGCTCGCCGAGATGGTGAGCGAACTGGAGCGGGGCTGCCTGGCGCTTGAGAATGTGCGATTCCTGCCGGGCCAGGACACCATCGAGTCCGTATCACCGTCCCAGTTTGCCCAGGTGGCCCGGGCCCTGGGCCTGGCCAAGGGTGCCTACCGCGTGGCGGTTCCGCCGGAAGCCGCCCCGGGGGCGGTCCCCGATTCGCTTCAGGCGAGGCGCCGGGGGATGCGCTTGCGGGACGAGCTGGTCCACTACGGCGCCTCGTCGGAACGGCTTCTCGAGGACTCCGGGTGGCCGCCGACTCCGATGGTCGCGGCCCCCGGTGCGGCTGTCCCGATGCTGGTCAGGGTTCCGGAACCTTGAGCAGTCCCTGAGCCCCCGGGTTGCAAAGGCCGTCCCGGAGTCGGCGAACAGGATTCAGGCTCCGGCCTTTTGTTTGGCGCGCAGGTAGCGGTCTCGGAATTCGGGATCGGCACGGCGCCAGGCGGACTCCACCGCGCGCCAGTGCACCCGGGCGCTGTCCGCATGTCCCCCTTGCTCGAAGGCCTGGGCCAGCGCCTCGTGCAGCTCGGTGCGGCTGGTGTAGGTGTTGCTCCCGTCCACGCCGCCGCGGATCGCGGGACGCAACACCGCGATCGCCTCGTCGGGACGGTGCAGCGCGAGCAGGCTCCGCGCCATCATCAGGTTGATGCGGGTGTAGCCGTCGGTCAGCGAGAAGAGGGATCGCCGGAACGCGTCCACCGCATCGGCATGGCGGCCCTGCGACTGGAACAGCAGCCCCCTCAGGAAGTAATGCAGTTTGGCGTCCCGTCCGAACTGGCTGGTCTGGCCCAGCACCTCGAGGGAATCGGCCAGCCGGCGGACCACGGCGGTGTCGCCGGCGCGGGCATGCACGTCGCCCGCCAGGGTCAGGAACCAGACCAGGTAGCGGTTGCGGATGCCTGGGGGACCATTCGAGCGCATCGTTCGCTCGGCGTCGTTCCGAAAGACCCGAATGGACACCTCAGGATGGCCCCGTTCCACCCCGATCATCATGGCGTCGACCGGCTGGGCCTCCGGACGGTCGCCCGAGGCGAGGTTGTCGGCCCGCCACACCAGCCGGACGCTGTCCGCTTCGCGCAATCTGCCCTGGTCGCGCAGGCTCAGCATCAGCAGCCACCACGCTTCGTCGCGGTCCCCCTCCTTCGGGCTCTTCGCCGCTTCGCGCAGGGCGGGTTCGAGCTGGGCGTAGCGCCCCCAGCGGATGGCGTCACGGGCCAGAAACGGCACGGTGGCGATGTCGCTCGTATCCGTGGTAACCATGCCCAGCGCATGGGCCGCTTCCCGGGCCCGTCCCTGGCGCAGCAGCGGCTCGACCAGATTGGCCCAGGCATTGGTTTCCGCCGGGCGCAGCGCCATGAGTCGCCGGGTGGAGCGCTCCGCCCCCGCCGCCGAATCCCACCACGTGTACTGCTGCGCCATGCCGCCGAGCGCCTCGCAGACCCGGCAATAAGGCCCCCGCAGGGTCCCGGCCATCGAGTCGAGCGCCACCGCGCGATCGTAGGCGGCGACCGACGCCGACCAGTTGCCCGCACGGCCTTCGACATTGCCGAGCAGGATATGACCCTCAGGATCACTGGGGTACTTCACCGTGAGAGTCTCGGCGACGGCGAGCGCCTGCCGTAGCGGCGCGTCCACCTCCGCAATGGAACCCAGGATCAGCAGTCGCTCGCGCTCGATGGTGCGGGCCGCGAGCCGCTTGGCGCGTGCCATGTGCTCAGCCTGGGTGGTTTCGTTATCGAGGTTCCGACTGAGCTGCCAGACGTAGTAGGCCGCCATCGCGAAGCCGGAATCGCGCTGGAGCGCCGCCTTCATCAAGCGGTAGGCGGCGGGGCTGTCGTATCCGTAGTTGGCGCGCAGACCCTCTTCATATAAGGCGTAGGCGCCCGGTGACGAGGTCCGCATCTCCGTCACGGCGACGGAGGGCGGCACCAGCCGCAGGTCCCGGGCGATCGCCGCGGTGGCGCTGTCCACCATGGCGAAGCGGTCGGCACCGCGGATGATGTAGCCTTTGCGCACGATTCCGCCCGGCAGTGCCACCCGGCGCAGTGACAATACCAGGCCTCCACTTCCCGCCGTCAGCTCGCCTTCGATCACTTCGGTGGCCCCGGCACGACGCGCGGCGTCGTTGATCGCCCCGGGGCCGGGTGCCGTGCCGCGCGGCATCAGCTCGACCAGCCGCGAGTTCGCGACGACCTGCAGACCCTCGATCCCGCCGAGGCTGGTGGAGAGCATGTCCCGCAGGATCGCCCCGGGTCGGGTGGAGTCGGAAGAGGGCTCGACCCGGATGTCACCGACCGCGAGGAAGGGGAGGCGCGAGGTGGAACTCCGCGTCGCCACCCAGACCGCAACGGCGAGAATGAGGCCGGCGACGAGGGAGAAGGCGAGGAGCCGACGCCGCGCGTCCGGGCGCCCCGGAGCGGCTGGAAGGAGCGGGGGAGCAACGATCGGTTCCGGCGTGCCGTCGGCGCTCGTCGGGAGCGGCGCCGACACGGGATCGGCGGGGTGGGGAAGCGCCCGTAGCTCGGCCTCCAGCCTCCGTACCGCAGGGTCGGGCTCGGCATCCAGCTCGCGGCGCACGGTTTCCCGGTAATGCCTCGCCTGGGCGAGGGCATGGGGGCGATCGCCGGCGGATACCAGGGCGCGCATGCAGCCCACGGCGTAGCGGGCGCTCAGGGGGTCGAGCTCGGCGAGGCGCTGCCAGAGGCGTACGGCGTCGGCGTGATGACCAGCCGAGTCGGCCTGGGCGGCCAATCGCTCGAGGGCGCCGAGGGCGGCACGGTGCAACCGGGTTCTTTCCTCTTCCACCCAGCGCTCGAACTCGGGCGCCCCAGGCAGGTAGAAGCCGTCCAGAAAGCGGCCGGTATACAGGGCAGCGGCGGCTTCAGGGGTGCCCGCCCGAATCGCGTCGTCCAGATCTCCGACGTCGCTGCCCAGCGCGGTGTCGATCCGGAGCTGGGTGGTGCCCTGGACCAGCTCCGATCCGGTCTCGCGGCGCAGGCTATAGAGGGTCTGCGAGAGGGTGTGCCGCGCCTGCTCTTCGTCGGTCTCGGACCAGAGAATCCCGATCACCCGATCGCGCGACACCCCCTTCCGGCCGGACGCCGCAACCAGCGCCAGCAGGGCCAGCTGGCGCGGCCCGAGGGCAGGAGGGGCCGCGGCCCCCTCGATCCACAGCCCACCGAAGGTTCTGAGTCGCAAGGAGTTCCGGAGTTTGATACCCGCTTGATGCGGGTCTGATGGCCGGTTGACGAGGCGCCGATATCCTGTCCGCCGATTCTACGGACAATTACCCCCCTTCGGCAAGCGAGAAGGTGATATGAGCCGGCTCGTCGCCTTGGTCCTGTCCATTCTCGCGGGCTTGAACGCCGCCAGCCGGCAACGGGTGCTCTGGCAATCGGATCTGCAGATCCAGAGTCTGACGGTATCGGAGGAAAAGGGAAACCTCATGGCCCGGGTGGTCGTAGCCGCCGAGATGGGGGAGGCCCTGGGGGCCAGGGTGGACCTCCTGCTGCCGGTCGGGGTGGGCATCGTGGCCATGGGGGAGGGCTGCCACGCGGGCCCCAGCCTGACCGGGATCAGCGAGCTGCGGGCCCGGGTGGAATGCAGCCTGGGCAACATGGCGGCGCGCACCAACCGTTCCCTCTTCGTCGTGACGACGCTCCCACCTGCAGGAGTCGCGCGCGGGTTCGGCGCGGTGGCCATGAGCGACACCCCCGATCCCAAGCCGGGCAACAACTTCGCCGAGCGGGCTATTCCATGAACTTTGCGGACCTTCACCATTTCCGAGAAAGCCAATGAACTCCACTGCGCGTGTCACGGCGACCGTCCTGAGCGTACTCATATCGGGGCTTCCCCCCTTGGCCGCTCAGCAGCCGCCGCCCGGTGTCGCTGTGATGGGATTCGTCCCGGGCACCCGCACGATCTGGCAGATGAACCTCGCGAATCTCCAGGCCGGCGACTTGCCCGCGGGGATGAAGCTGCTCCAGGGCAATCTCGAGCTCGGCAGCAAGGATGGAAAGCCGACGCTATTCACCAACAAGCCAACGGAATTCCTGATTCGGCTGCCTGAGGTGCTGCCCGCCGATTTCACGATCGAGTTCGAGATCGCCGCCAAGAAGTGCTGCAATCCGGAAGACCTGATGTTCGAGGGCTCCTTAACGAGGAATCGGGGCGTGGCTTCGGCGGAGGTCACCTGGTCCCCGCCACATATCGCGGTCGTGGGTGGCGGCGAGATGTATCAGAGTGACGTGCCCGAGGATCTCGGACTGACGCTGCCGCAGACGCTGGCCCAGGTGAACGTGAGTTACGCCGGGGGCGCGCTCAAGCTGTATACCAATGGCCGGCGTCTCTACACCCTGAGCGACCGGCAGTTCGCGCGCGGGAGGGTGCTGCACGTGACCCTCGGCGGCCAGGATGGGCCCGAGTACGCGGTCCATCTGGCGGGACTTCGCATCGCGACCAACTCCCCTGCCGCCCTGTTTGACAAGGCCGCGAGCGGCTTCGTGCCAGGCAAGCGGACGCTGTTCGACCTCAATGCGCCTCCGCCGAAAGTAGTGACTGGCCAGCCCCCCAAGCCTCGCCCCGGGATCAGGGTGGTGCAGGGTGCCTGGGCGCCGGTGCAGAAGGATGGCATGCGGATGTTCAAGACCGGGGTGCCGACCGAATTGCTGGTTTCGCTGCTGGAAACGCTGCCCCAGGATTTCACGCTCGAGCTCGAGCTGGTTCCCAAGGCCTGTTGCAACCCGGCGGACCTCACCATCGGCGAGGTCAACCAGGGCGACGCGTCGGCGTTTTTCTCCTGGTACCCGGAGGCCCTTATTGTCAACGGCGGCGCGCCCGAGATGTATCAGGCTCCGATGCCGGAGGACTTCAAAGTGATCCTGCCGGCCGCGCTGACCGAAGTGACCGTGAGCTTCGAAGGCAACACGGTCAAGCTCTACACCAACGGCCGCCGCCTGTACACCCTCACCGACCGGCGATTTGCCCGGGGTAAGACGCTGCGGCTGTCGCTCGGCGGGCAGGACGATGGGGATCAGGCGGTGT
>Ga0163163_10005986_pt1 | contig 10577 bp, 18 predicted proteins | sample S65metaG_FD_119766 | JGI IMG/M metagenome (GOLD analysis project Ga0163163, IMG submission 119766) | Switchgrass rhizosphere microbial communities from Kellogg Biological Station, Michigan, USA - S6-5 metaG | ecosystem: Host-associated > Plants > Roots > Rhizosphere > Soil | place: USA... | reverse complement strand
GTGCGGGTTTTTTCTTTTTGGTGGTCATCTTTTCCTTCGCAAATCTTCGAGCGCCCACTCCTGGGCCTCACGCAGTAGCAGCTTTCGGCTGTTCGCGTCCTTGACCGTCTCGGCACCAGCTTTCATCTCGCTCGCCGTCGCGAACTCCTTGCGGGCGTCACGCAGCCACTTCGTGACCGGGTTGTTCTCTCTCACGCCAGCACCACGCGCAGCGATCCATGAGTACCGCGATCGGTGGTAGCAAATTTGAAGCCAGCTGAATCGTAAGAAACGAAGGCTTGAAGCGAAAGCCGATCCCCAGGCTCCAAGAACACAGATCCCGAAACACTCGCAGTGCCGGACAGCTCCAGGCGCTGCGATGTAACAAGATTGCTGAAGATGGCATCCACAGGAGGCCTACTGTCCTGCTCTACCAGGATACCGAGGCTCAACGAGCTGCGGTTGAACAGCAGGCACGCTTTGCCGAAGAGCATCGCCAGGCGCTTCGTGCGGCCACGGTACACGAGCGTGGCCGCGTCCAGCATCTCGAACTGCACGAGCTGCTGGAGCGTGTAATTGCTGAAGACCATGTTGGGGCTAGGGCTGTTGACGGACGCGCACTCGGCCTCCTCCAGCAGCGCGAACCCAACGCTGGCCGACTCACGCACCCAGCGCCCCTGCTCGTTCGGTCCCGATGCCTTCACCACGAAACGCCCATCTGCTACGAGCGTCGACTCCGCGAGCCAGCGGTAGTTCGCCTCCTCCTCGATAACAAAACACTGAGCGCCGTCTACGAGCGCGAGACCGATGAAGTTTTCGAGGCTGCGCGCAGCTCCGGTCGTCGTGCGGACGGTATTCAGGACACGATGGCTGACGTTACTGCGGTCTCCCATGCTTTGTGAGAGCAGGGTTACCAGGTTCTACCAGGTACGTCTAGGCCTCGTATGTGCTAGGCTTTTTCGTCGCCGCGCGCGATACCTAGCTCCAGGGCATGCACAGCCAGCGTGTGCAAGCTGTCTTCCTTGGGGCAAGCGTTCGGCCACCAAAGCGCGGCGGGATCGAGGCCTCGGGCAACCACCGTGGTCGCGTTGTCGAAGCACAGTTCTTGGCGCCGGTTGCGATCGGTGACGCCTCGGTTGCCTGTTTCACGTAGGCGAGCGTGCGCCTTGGCGCTCTGCCAGTCCCCGGCCTCGAACGCTTTCACGAACTCCGTCCTCGGCGGGTTAGTCATGTCGAAGCCAGCGCCCACTGCCCAGGCGAGCGACATGGCGCCGAGCTGCGCGTCTGCCGGCGCGCTTCCAATGCTCGGGATCAGGTGCTTTTCGATGTAGTCGTAGTTGGCGTGGAGCTTCTGGATGGTGAGCCGCTCGATGGCTTCCTGCTTCAAGCGAATGCTCGTGAGCGGCGCCTGCATCTGCGCCGTCCAGTGCTGCATCTGCTCGTCCGTCATGCGCAGCGCGCGGTCTTTCAGGGCGTGCCAGTCGTTGGTGATCTCGGAGATGGTCGCTCGACGGTCACCGATCCACCAATCGAGCACGATGCAGCGCTCGATGGGATCGCAGAGAAAACCCACGCCGGCACTGACCAGTCGCCGCACGTCGCAGTAAGGGCTCGTGAATACGCCCTCCAGTTCCGAGGAGTACTGCGGGAAAATGTGCTCTACGTTCTGGCGGATCAAGCGCGCTCCCCGATGATCAAATCAGCCACTTCTCCCGTGAAGTTGTCGTCGAACGGAATGCCGTCGAGCGTGGCCTTCGCGGTCAGCGTCTCGATGATGTCGACCAAGCGGCTGACGCGCTGCACCTGCTTTGCGTGCACACCTTCCCCGTACCACCAATGCTTCCCCTTGAACGTGAGCGGCGCATTGCCGACTTTTGCGCCCGGGAACACGGCCTTGGACATGCCGCTCACGCCGTAGTTGGCGGTGGCGGCGCGGCTACCGTCGAACGAGATGATCGAGAGCGAGTGCGCATCGGGGCCGCTGTTCCAGATGAGCATCTCGTCGCCGGGAGACGGTTCCCACGAGGCGTCCGGTGGCGTCGCTTCCTTCTCGCCCTTCTCGTTCAGCACGAACAAGCACGGCGCGCCCTTCTGCACGTCGTGGAGCCGCGAAATATTGACCCCCCAGTGAAAGTCTTTGGGGTACGGCGTGCGCTCCTCGCGGTTCACGAACGGCAGCCGGCAACCGAGCCTCCAGTAGCGCCAATGGGCCCTGTCAGCGCAACTAGAGTAGTGTTCGTAGTTTGCCGGCACGTCGCGACCCTCGACGACCAGCTGGTACTCGGGAGCCGTCTTGGGGCGGCCCGCCGTGCCGTTACACGCCCAAGTATCGAGCGCAACGACAGCGGCTTGGTAGCATTCGAGGCGGTTCATTTACCCAGCAGACCAGACCGCTGCAGAATGACCAAGATTGCAATGAGCACCAGCACCACGTTGATGAGCGGGCGAAAATTGGCTGGGATCACCGGCAGCTGACCCACGGCATAGATCGCCAAGGAGAGCAGGATCAAGACGACGACGATGAGCACTAGTATTGGCATTTGTGGGGCCTTTCATTTCAACAATTTTTCGGCTTCCTTCAGCACGATCGGTAGCTCCTGGCTGAGCATGTACATCGAGTAACCCATGCTCAAAACCTTTACGATGCCGTCCACTGTCGTCTCTTTGGCCTTCACCGCCGCAGGCGGCTGACCCTTGGCGTCGAAGTGTTCTTTGCGGGACTCGATGATGCTGTTGACGATGATCTTTCCCAGCAAGAAGGTCGCCGTCATCGTTATCGCGCCGAGCACCACGTTAGCCAAATCCTGGCTGCTCACCGCGGCGCTACCGAGCCCGTCGACCGAGTAAGCGGTGATGTCACCAACCACAGTGAAGCTTAGGGGTACACCCAGCCAGCTGCGTGGCGTTTGCTCGCAGGCGAGGAGCGCGGCAACGTGCTCGCGCGTGTCCACGTTCACCTGTAGCTCGTAGGGGTCAGGCCCCATGCACTTCAGCTGCGTGAGACCGACCCCACGAAACCAGGGCTGGCCAGTCAGCTTGAGCCGCAAGTCGTCCTTTGCGGCGCGTGCGGCTTGGAGCGAGGCCATTGCGGATCAGGCCGGCGCGGGGCTCGTTGGCGCTGGGTTGAGCGACACGCCCGGGTTGGCCTTCTTGTAGAGCCAAACCGAAACCAACCCGCTCACGATGATGGCTGGCACGAGCCAGTTCGGCGTGGAGCTGTTCTTGCGGTGCTTGCGGCGCTTGGCCATTCAGTCTTCCTCTGCTGCCTGTCGGCGGAGCGACGCCGCGTTGTCGTGCTCGACACCGTGTTTTGTTTCAACCCAACATGGAGTGGAAAAGCTATCAGCGAGCCTCTCAGCGTCACGCAAGAAGGCCTGAGTGAACACCGCGATCACACCATCATCGTCGGACACAAAAACCAGGTTTGATTTCGGATCACCAACGTGTTTGGTGGCAAGTCGCTCAAGCTCTTTGGACACGAGTTTAGACATGCTCACTCCATCGTCGCGCTGACCGGCAGGAGCGCGAAGCCGTTCGGCGGCGGCAGCCGCATGCCGCAGGTCGCTACCGTTTGCGGCACGACGAGCTTGCGGCCACCGGCGCACCAGACGGCGCCCGATGTCTTGTGCGCCTTGTGGCTGACGCGCAAGCCGTGGTTGGCCAGCCACGACGCTGGCTCGAAGGGCCGGCCGACAGCTGCCGACTGATCGATCATGTACACCGCAAACTTCACGCGCTTGGCCAGGCCGATCTGTTGACCTGCGCCGACGCTTTCACCAGTGACGACTTGCGTGACGAGCTGTCCGGGATCTGCTGCGTACTCGACCAGCGTCGGCTCGCTGTTGAGCGCGATGTAGATGCCGGCAGGTGAAGATGCCACGACGGTGCCGCTACCGAGCGCGTAGATCTCGCTCTCACCCTCGAAGCTGTCGATCGTCATTGACGGATCGCAGCTGCCGTCGGAGGCGCAGCGACTCGGGAAACCGTTGCGCATCACGGCGCGGAACGGGTGGTACAGCGCGCGTACCGCGGCAGCGATGCCGACCGTCCCCCAGAACATTGCGCCCCAAGGGTACTTGCTTTTCTTCTTCGGCTCGTCCGCCATGTCATCAGGCTACCTGAAGCCGGCGGCAGCGCCAAAAAGTGGGAACTAGTCGTAAATCAGCTGGATTCTTTGGACAATTGAGCGTGAGCCTGCATGACTGCGCGGAGCGACTGCTCGAACAACGTTCGCACCTCGGCTTCAGTGACACCACGGCCCACGAGCTGCCCTACGCCAATGCCGATGAGGCAACCGTGCAGGCCTTCTTGGTTGGGCTCGCTTTTGATCACGTCGGTGATCTTGCTCACGAACGCGGCGTAGCGCTGGACTTCCTCTGCGGTCATGAGGCCTCCTTGAATTGCGTCTTCAAGACCTCGAACGCCTTCTGGATCTCCTTGAAGCGCGCCTCTGCGCTCGCCTTCGCGCGCGAGGTCTTGTGCATATCAGGGTGGTTTTGAGCGGAGAGCTTGCGGTGCGCAGCCTTCACCGCATCGTACTTGACGCCTGGCTTCAGTCCGAGCGTTTGCAGCGCCTCGACGACCTGCAGCGCGGTTGGTCCCGGCTTGGGCTGCTGGGGCGGCGGCTTTCGCTCACGCGGCGGTGGGGCGCCCTGCTCTCGCGCCCGGGCGCGCTGCGCAGGCGGCACGAGCTTTATCGCGTCGACCACGCAGATGTAGCAGATGGCGTCGCCGTACTGGTCGATGCGAGCGTGGTGCAGACACACCGGACGGTGGCAGACGTCACAGGCTGCGATGGCAATGTGATCGCAGGTGTCTTCCGACAAGACGCCGCGTTTGACGAGCGGCACCTCGCATTCGACGCCGCTGGCGATGCGAGGGAGCCACTTTCTCGTCGCCGAGGGGCCAAGATTGGCCAGCCACGGCCTCAGCTCATTCCAGATCCGCATGTGAGCGCCATCAGGCGACCCGGCGATTCCGGAAAACATCGAGCTAAGAAACTCTCCGATCCCTGCCATCTACCAGGAGCAGATACCAGGTTCAGGGCGCGTGCAAGCTTACTTGCGCGTTACCGCGTAGAGCACGACGCCGAGAGCGACCGCAGCCCCGCCGATTACCAGGGGTTTCTGGTAAAATGGCGTCGCTGGAGTGGACGCCGCGACCTCGTCGGCTCCCATGCCGCCGCTGCAGCCACAGCCGCCACCGAGGCCATTGACGGCCGGGAGCGCTTGTGACGCCATTTTGCGCTGCTTGGTCTCCTCTGCCATGCGCAGCCTTCGGCCCTCGTTGGCAACTGTCGACAGATCCAACTTGAGTTCGGCGGTTTCCAACTTCACGTACAGGAAAAACCTAGCCAGTAGCTTGGAGTCCACGCAGCCGCACTGGCGAAGCACGTCATAGGCCGCGTAGCTGTAGCTGACCTTTGAAAGATCTCGTGGGCTTCCCAAGGCCCTGGCGAGCAGGATCTTGGCGGTGAGCATGTAGTGACGCTGCGCAATGCTTGCTCCTGCCCCTACTCTGCCAACCATACTCTGGTTCACGGCGCCCATCAGAGCATTGATGTATCGGTCGAGAGAGGATGTGGCTGCTAGCCCGAGCGAACCGTCGCGGAACGAACCCGACTGCGACATGATCGCGCCGAGCACGCCGTCTCGGGTTGCGTGGGGCTGAGCCATGAGCACGCCGAGCGAGCCGTCACGAAAAGAACCCGACTGGGACATGATCGCGCCAAGCGAGCCGTCGCGGACAGCGCGAGGCTGCGACATGAGTACCCCGAGCGAACCGTCGCGGAACGAACCTGACTGTAGAATCCCAGACATTGCATTGCCTTTCTTGAGAGACATCACGTAGTTCTGAAGGATCGCTGCTGCTTGTTGATGCACCGCCCTTCGTTGGTTGGCGGTCATTGTGAACATGCCGCAGATCTTGTCCGTGGTGACGAGCAAGCTGTTCTGGGGCAGACCAAAGAACGCTGCCGAGTAGCCGGCGGCAATCGCTGTTGCGAGCTTCGTGCTGAAGTCGCTATCGATGCCGTAGGCATCCTTGGCCAGGTTGACCGCGGCGGCACCGGCAGCGCGGCGCGCGTCGGCGCGCGGGGCCGTAGGCGAGAGGCTACTCGTGGCCGCGGCGGTCGACACGATGAATTCGCTCAGCGCACTGTCGAGCACGCCGGCCGCGGTCTCTTCGAGCGAGCCGCTGTCGAATGCACCAATCATTTTCGCCATCAGCTGTTCCTCCACACCAAAAACCCGACGTAGCCGGCAAGTGAGAGGCCTACCGTCAAGATCAGGAATTGCCGGATCTGCCTGCCACGGTCGAGACTTGCGGCGCAGGTATCAATGTCGGCTTGCAGCGTGTCGAGCGTGGAGATCTTGCCGCTCGTCTTGAAGTCGTCGAGGGCCTTGGCTTTTGCGTACTCGTTGCAACGGCGCACGACGTCGCTGGAGCTTTCGAAGCTCACCGCGCCGGGGAATGCAACCGTACCGAGAGACCGCATAACGACGATCCTCGCATCAGCGGAAGAAATCTCCAACTTTTCGGCGTAAGCTTTCCGAGTACAACAAACTGGCTGCAGCGCCTGCGCCAAAAGCGATTGTCACCCAGGCCCAGGTGGGCACGCCGGCTTCCAGCTCACTAGAACCGAGTCCCGCCAGGCGTCCCGCCAGGCGCATGGGATTGGTGTCGAGGCGCTTGGCGGCGCTCCAGGCTCGCTGCACGTCTCCGAGCGTGACGTTGCCGACGAGTTCCATGGCTACGACCTGCGCTTTTTGCTCGGGTTGAGCGCGAGCGTGCCGATGAAGATCCCGACGGTGAGACCGACCACGATGCCCCAGGCGAGCATGGTGTGGCCGGATGGAGCAGCCGTCGACTCATCGCCGAGGCCCGCGATGGCGACGATCTTGCTCACGCAGTGCTCCGCAAATTCTGGACAACTGTCTTGCCCGCCCACACGGCGGCTGCTGCGGCAGCAAATAGACCCATCACAGTGAGCGCGCTCAGCGCAGCGCGCTGCTTGGGCAGCAGGGTCGCATCTCCCGGAGCCGGCGCCGACACGACTTGCGGCAAACGCGCCGCACTGATCACCGGCGATACGTGGACAGGAGTCGTGAAGTAGTCGGAGCCGACACCTTCGACGGTCTCGTAATAGCCGATGCCGATTTGCGGCCCGCTGAACGACGGTGACAAGGCTTCAAGACGCCCAGACGCACGGCTCCTTCCCGAGATCATTGCACTACCTCAAGCGATTTTTTGGTGTTCGCCAAAGGGCACAAGACTCCTGAGAGACGAGCGTCTGGACGCTTGAAATTCATTTAGCCGGCTCCTGGAAGAGGCGGGACCATCGCGTCCCCGACGGGAGCGGCTGCCTTCTGGTAGGCGTCGTAGACGTTCTGGGGCATCAAGACGCCGGCTATGTTGGCTTCGAAGAAGCCAAGCGGGATCGGTACGTAGTTGATGATCGAGCAGCTCACCTTGAGGATGCTCGTCGAACGCGCCATGTAATTGTTCGAGACCTTCACGTTACCCGGTCTGTGATGGCGCTGCGGCATCAGCGAGAGCGCAGGCCCTGCAGGGCCTTGATTCTGCGATGCGCGCACGAGGTCGAACTGCCACGGCTGAGCCGGAGCGAGCGGGTTGTTCTGAGGGAAAGCCTGCTCGAACTGCGTCTGCACGCTGGGGATTATCTGGTAGCTCAGCTGCCCCTGGCGCACCTGATCGACCGTGATGTCCCAGCCCACTTGCGTCGAGAGACGGTTGGTCTCGATTGGCACGAAGTCGCTCGCTGACGCGCCCGAGAACCGGTAGATGTCGAAGTTGTAGTCGACGATGATGAGCACCATGCTCTTTGGCACCTGGAAGGCACCCATCGTGAACGTGAGCGGCTTGTTCGGTGTCGCCGAGTACATGCCGCTCGGTGGCAGCTTGCGGTAGAGCTGCTCGAAGTAGACGATGTCCTGCGACTGCACGTAGCCGAGCAGCTCTCCGCCGGGCCGCTGCGCGCGCAAAAGTTCGATGCGCGTCACAGCAGCCCCAGGCATAGGCTGCGCCAATCCGCCACCACGAAGGTCCGGGTTAGCGTCTAGGATCGACTTGAGCGTGGCACTCATGCTCGAATCCTACCACGGGATCAGTACGGGCCAGCACCAGGCGGCTGGATGATCTTGTAGCCGTGGAAGCCGATGATGAGCAGGCCGTTCGGCAGGCGCGTCACTGGGTCGGCAGTGACGTCGGTCAGCACCTCGTCGTTGATGCCTTCGATGGCGTCGAACTGCGATCCCAGGAACGGCCAGGCGCTGCCGGGGCCCGTGAACGACTGGATGTCGCCGAACGCCGGGTTGTTCGGATGGTTCGGCTGAACACGGAAGGTGATGACCTCGCCGCGCTCGAACACGTCGAGGGCGCCGAGTTCGAAGGGGCTGTTGATCTGCTTCGTCCAGGCCGCGCTTGGCACGTAGATGTTCGAGCGCGGGTAGGCGAAGCCTTCGTTCTCGGTCCGGATGCTGAAGTCCGGCTGCATCGAGCGGAAACTCGCAGCGTTCGAGGGGGAGATGATGTGGGGAGCGCCCGCACCTGGCGGCGGCACAGCCTGCACGACTTCGCTGCGCGGCAGACCATCGTTCAGATCCCAGGCCGAATGCACGGGGCGCCAGCGGCCGAAGCTGCGGCCGTTGAAGATCGTCTGGTTACCGGTTTCGGGGTCGGTGAACTGGAAGGCGTACTGCGACAGAAAGAAGGCGTACCGGGCGACCGCGATGAATGGGCCGTCCTGGTTGATCGTCATGCTGCCCTGGGTCTCGCTCGTGAGGTCAGCTCCGATGGGGATGCTGACGAGCAAGTCGAACGGGACGCGGCGACCAGGGATGTTTTCGACGTACTGCAGCGCGGGGTTTCCCCCCGTACGCTGAGCGGCGAGCTGCGCGAGCATCTGGTTGAGCTGCTGCGCGTTCTTGATCATATCCGCCTGCTGGCGGGTCAGCGTTGCAAGCGTCTCAGCGTTCTGGCGAGACTGCTGCGCGGCGTAGGCGGCGCTGGCGGCGAGCCGCGAGAGGTCGATATTCTGGGTCATGTGGGCTTCCCTAAGGAGACACCGGCCGAGGGCCGGGAACATGGAACGCACGGTTCACAACATGAGCCTGCCGCCGGAGCCCGTGGAACCCCGGCGGCAGTTTGGCAGTCCTGGCGCGCGTTGCCGCGCTCCTGCCTACTCGTGGCGAGCTTACTGAACGTCGCGCGAGAAGAGACCGTCGAAGGTGAACGTGATCACCTTGTTGATCCCGTCGTACGCATTCAGGTTGTCCTTGAGGGACAACATGTTGCGCGACGCCTGCGTGAGGCCAGCGATCGTGCTCTGTCCGTTGTCGGGCAGCGCGTAGATCGTCGCCTTGCACTGGATGTTCTGGCGGGGCGGCAGCAGGATCGCGCGCGCGAGGCGCAAGATACCCGCATGGCCATCGTAGCCAGAGTTCTGCCAGTGGATGAGGTCGGTCGCCCCACCCATGTCGCCCGAGATGCCACCGCCGGCCGGGAAGTACCAGGTCGGCATGTTGCTGATCGATGGCTTCTCACCGGTACCGAAGGTCCAGTGCAGCTGCTCTTCCGTCTGGTAGTGCAGACGGTACACGTCCTGGATCTGGCCAGGCGCCGAGGTCCCAACGGCAGCGCCGCCGGTGAGCCACGGAGACAGGTTGCCGTAGTCGCCGTTGAGAGCGACTTCCGGAGGCACGGCCCCGTTGACGCGCAGCTGCGAGTTGCGGAACCACGAGAACACGCGGAGCGCCAGCACGACGTGGCTTTGGTCGGACGGCAGCGTTGCGCCGTTCACCAAGTTCGTCGTGGCGTCGCCACGGTTGCCGTTCGGGGTGAACAGCGGGATGTTGTCGCCGAGGTTGCCGAGACCGAACCCTGAGGTACGGATGACGGTATCCCAGAACGGCTGGTGAACACGCTCGCGCATCGTAACAATTTTGGCCATGACTGTTTTCCTTCTGCTCCTACCGTTGTTGTTGGGGCCTGGTTCCCCATCGGGAGCTGACACGCCGCAAGCCCCGGGCCTGCGGTTTTCCGCAGGAGCCGGGGCTCCACAGCTAGGCCGCTTCGATCAGCCGAAGATGCCCTGACCGCCTTCGGTCTCCAGCACGCCCGCCGGCTGCATCTGGTTGACACCTTGGTCGTTCGTGATGGAACGGGTGCCAGCCCAGATTTGGCCGTTGGTGGTGCCAGGGATCCAAGTGTCGCCACTCGGAACCGTGTCGACGGTGCCGAAGCCAGCCGCCGCCTGCATCAGTTCGGGTCCGCCCATGCCGGCCGCGGCCGAGTACGGGAACAACGTACCGATACCTGCGGCAGCTTCCGCGATCGTCAGTTGACGGTCGAGGTCGCCCGAAGGATCGATGTGGTTGCCTTGGTACTCTTGGGCACCCATGCCCGCCGCCGCCTGCATCAGGTCGCCGTTGGGCTCGTAGGTTCCCAGGCCATTGGTCGCGGCGAAGTACTCGCCGAGGCCGCTCATGGGGCTGCTGAAGTACTCGCCGAGACCGTTCGCGGCAAAGTACTCGCCCATGCCTTGCACGGGACGACCGATCGACTGGTAGTGCGGCATG
>Ga0163163_10005985_pt1 | contig 10577 bp, 8 predicted proteins | sample S65metaG_FD_119766 | JGI IMG/M metagenome (GOLD analysis project Ga0163163, IMG submission 119766) | Switchgrass rhizosphere microbial communities from Kellogg Biological Station, Michigan, USA - S6-5 metaG | ecosystem: Host-associated > Plants > Roots > Rhizosphere > Soil | place: USA: Michigan... | reverse complement strand
CGGATCGGCGGTGCTCCGGGTGCACGGCAACACCACCGATGAGCCCGACCGGCCCGACGCCGGGCGCGCGGGTGCTGCGGTCCGCGGCGCACGCCACGAGTGACCCGTCCGCCCAGACTCCGTACCAGCCGAGCACATGCGGGCTGCCCGGCCGCACGCCGGCGTCGGGGAAGGCGACGTCCAGCAACGCTCCGACCGCCGCCTCGTCGTCGACGGGGACCACCCGCTCGCCGCCGGGCTGGGGTGGCGCCGGGCTGGTCGCCCAGAGCAGGTCCCACTCCTCGTTGCGGACGTACCCGGGCCCGGGGTCGTGGCGCGGCAGGTTGATCCACCGCACCTCCCCGAGGAAGTCGGCCCGATCGACCAGATCGACCACTGTGGACACATCGCCGAGGCCGTGGGCGACCCACCCGTACGGGGAGCGCCCCACCCACACGACCGCGCCTGCCTCGGCCGCACCACGGACGTGGGCCCCGTCGGACAGGCTGACGCCGAACCGGGCGTACGGGTGGGAGCTGGTCGCGGCCAGGACGGCGGCCGGTCCGTGGAGCGTCTGCACCGGTTGATCCTGCCGCCAGGGTTCGCGCGCACGGGCGACGGGTACCCCCCGCTCGACCGTCGACCCCCGGAGGAAGACATGTTCGCAGTGATCGCGGCAGTGATATTCGCCCTGATTCTCATCCTCGACCTGGCCAAGACCGACCTCGGCTCGGTGCTGACGACAGGTTTCCTGACCACCGCCGCCTTCCTCTGCATCGCGCTGCACCTGGCCGGCGCGGGCGGCTGGAGACGCCGGTTCCGGCGCCGCTGACCGGGGCGCCGCTGACCTGAGCCGCGCGATCATGACGTTCACCGTGCCGATTGTCGTCGATCATGACGCTAACGTCATGATCGGCGCGTAGGGGTGCGGTGAGCGTCATGATCGCGGGATTGGGGTGTCGTCAGGGGGGCCGGGTAGCCTGTCCTGGCGATGGATTCTGACGCGCTGTTCCCGCTCGATGAGCCGACCGACGCCGCGGCGACCGGCGCGGTCGTCGCGTCCGGGGTGGCCGGGACCGGCAACACCGGCGACGGGCCGCTCGCGGTCCGGATGCGCCCGCGCAGCGTCGACGACCTGGTCGGGCAGGACCATCTGCTGGCGCCCGGCGCACCGCTGCGGCGACTGGTCACCGGCGGCCCGCTGACCTCGGTGATCTTGTGGGGGCCGCCCGGCACCGGCAAGACCACGATCGCCTACCTGGTGGCCCACGCGACCGACCGCCGGTTCGTGGGGCTGTCGGCGCTCAACGCCGGGGTGAAGGACGTGCGCGCCGTGATCGAGGAGGCCCGGCGGGTGCGGCGTACCGGCGGCGAGAACACGGTGCTGTTCATCGACGAGGTGCACCGGTTCTCCAAGACCCAGCAGGACTCGCTGCTCGCGGCGGTCGAGGACGGCACGGTCACGCTGCTCGCCGCGACCACGGAGAACCCGTACTTCTCGATCATCTCGCCGCTGCTGTCCCGCTGTGTGCTGCTCACCCTGCGCCCGCTCGACGAGGACGCGGTGCGCGAGCTGGTGCGCCGGGCGGTGACCGACGAGCGCGGCCTGGCCGGCCGGGTGACGCTGGCCAAGGACGCCGAGGACCACCTGGTCACGCTGGCGGGCGGGGACGTGCGCAAGGCGCTCACCGCGCTCGAGGCGGCGGCCGCCGGCGCCGGCGCGCTGGGCGTCGACGAGATCGACCTGACCACGGCCGAGGCGGCGCTGGACCGCGCGGCCCTGCGCTACGACCGGGACGGCGACGCGCACTACGACGTGGTGAGCGCGTTCATCAAGAGCCTGCGCGGCTCCGACGTGGACGCGGTGCTGCACTACCTGGCCCGGATGCTGGTCGCCGGCGAGGATGCCCGGTTCGTGGCCCGCCGCATGGTGATCTTCGCCAGCGAGGACGTGGGCATGGCCGACCCGACCGCGCTCACCGTGGCGACCGCCGCCGCGCATGCGGTGGAGTACGTGGGGCTGCCCGAGGCTCGGCTCAACCTGGCCCAGGCGGCGATCCACCTCGCCACCGCGCCGAAGTCGAACTCGGTCATCATGGCCATCGATGAGGCGATGGCCGATGTACGGGCCGGCCGCGGCGGCGCGGTGCCGCGCCATCTTCGTGACGCGCACTACCCCGGAGCCCGGGGACTGGGCCACGGTGCGGGGTACGCATACCCACATGACGATCCGCGCGGGGTGCTCACTCAGCAGTACGCCCCGGATGACGTCGCGGACCGCACGTACTACCGTCCAACGGGACACGGCGCGGAGCGGGCCATGGGTGAACGGGTGGCCCGGTTGCGTACGGTGGTCCGACCAGGAGGCGACCGACCGCCGCAGGACGGATCGACCTGGGGAGAGGAGCGCTAGTGGCGCGCGAGGACGAGGACAGGTCCAAACGTCGTTGGGGCCGGGGCAGCGGCAAGCCTGAGGAAGGCCCCAGCGAGGAGGAGTTGGGCTGGCTCGCCGACCTGCGCGGAGCCCGCGACCGTCGCGACCCGCTCGAAGAGGAACCGCTCACCGGTCCCGGCACGCCACGCGGCCGCCGGCCGTCCCGCGGCGTGGGCGACCCGCCGCCGAGTTCGCCGCCGTCAGCCCCTGACCCGTTCGGGGACGAGCGCCCGGCCCCGCGCGCCGCCCGCCGTAGCTCGCCGCCGCCTCCACCGCCACCCGTCGCGCCGGCGCCACCGCCGCCCGCCGCACCGACCTCCGGGGACGAGCCGCGGTCCAGCCGCTGGAGTCGGCGCCGCGAGGCCTCCGCGCCGCCGCCGGCCGCCGCAGGCCCACCGCCGCCACCTCCTCCGCCACCCCCGGTCGCCCCGGCCCGGCCCGCCCGCGCGGAACGGCCGGATCGCACGGAACGGTCGGAGCGGACGAGCGGCTTCAACGCTCCGACGCCGCCGCCGGAACGCACCGGCGGATTCGGCACGCCGGAGCGAACGACCGACCCGCGCGGGTTCTCCACCCCCGAGCGCACGGGCGGGTTCTCCGCGCCTGAGCGCACGGGCGGGTTCTCCGCACCTGAGCGCACGGGTGGGTTCTCCGCACCTGAGCGCACGGGTGGGTTCTCCGCGCCCGAGCGCACCGGCGGGTTCTCCGCCCCCGAGCGCACCGGCCCGACCCGCCCGGCCGGACCGGGCCCCGGACCCTCCGGCCCGGTACCCTCCGGCCCCGGCCTCGCAGGCCCCGGCCCGGGCGGCCCCGGCGGCCCCGGACTCGGCGGGCTCGGCCCCGGCGGCCCCGGACCTGGACCCGGTGCCCGACCGGGCGGCCCCCGCCCGGTCGACCTCGTCACCACGGGCATGATCAAGCGGGCCGAGATCCGCAAGCACCTGCGCATCGCCCAGCAGCTCAAGGTCGGCACCCTCGCCCTGGTCGCGCTGCTGATGCTCGCCGCCTACCCGGTGTACCTGTTCGCCCGGGAGGTGGCACAGGACCCGGTGATCGGCGAGTTCGATTCGCTGAACCTGCCGGCCTGGGCCAACATCGACCACACCGACACGGCCGACGGCAGCCGCTGGTGCATCTCGAAGTGTCGCTACCGGCAGCGCACGTGGGCGTCGCAGCGGGCGCCGGACGAGACCCAGGCGCAGTACGAGACGTCCCTGCGCGACGCCGGGTGGCGACCGCGCACCGAGGGCACCTGCGCCCCGATCGAGGACGGCCAGGTCACCTGCTGGAAGCGCGACGAGTACGTCATGGATATGTGGGTACGGGCACCGATCTGCGACCTGCCACCACCGCGGCCGGTGGCGTCGGGTTCCCCCGCGGCCTCCGCCCCCGCCGCGCCGCCGCCGGCGAACCCGACCTGCCCCGGCGCGTACGTGACCATGCGCGTCTGGAACGCCATCGACTACGACACCTCCTCGAACGGCGACACGGGCCCGTCCGGCCCGTCAGGTCCGTCGTCAGGTCCGTCGTCAGGTCCGTCGTCAGGCCCGGCAATTCCGCCAGCCCCGTCGAATTCGCCGGGGTCGTAGGTACAAGATCCGCGCGACCGCTGGCCGCCGAGAACCTGACTGGTGGGAGCGCTTCCATGAAGCGCCGTGCGCACAGATGTCCGGATCATGGCCTGAGAAAAAGGTACAGTCCGCCCAATATCGCCGGTGCATGTGTGGCCGGCGTGCAGAATGGGGAATCACGGACGGTTTGGTGCACGCCGTCACGATCGACCGTCGGCGTGCCGGTAGTGTCTGCAAGCATTCGCGCCGCACCGTCCACCTCGGACTGAGGACCCCCCACCGGAGCCCTTCACGAGACAGGGACGAGGGCGCACCAAGGACGGAAGGAAAGGAGGGCTCGTGGGAGATATCGCCGCCCTGATCGCGGCGCTGGCGTTCCTGCTTCTCGTGGGCGCGGTCGCGGTCCCGGTGCTGCGTCTACGCCACACCATCGACGCGGCGACGCAGACGATCAACGATCTGAACGACCGCACCGGCCCGATCCTGGGCAACGTCAACGAGACCATCGAGCACGTGAACATCGCGCTCGGCCAGTCGCACACGACCCTCGATGGGGTCAACCTGCAGCTTGCCCGCATCGACACGATCACCTCGCACGCGGCCCAGGTGACCGCGAACGTGTCCAACCTGGTGACCGTGGTGACGTCGGCCGCGTCCAGCCCGCTCGCCAAGGCGGCCGCGTTCGGCTTTGGGATGCGGCGCGCGGCGGCTCGGCGGCGCGCGGCCGACGAGGAGGCCGACCTGCGCTCCCGGCTCAAGGCCGAGCGCAAGAACAAGGGAGCGATGCGATGAGGCGACTGTTCTGGTTGGGCCTGGGCGTGGCGGTCGGCGTCGTGGTGGCCCGCCAGGTCACCCGTACCGTGCAGGCGTATTCACCGTCGGGAATCGCCGGGCAGGCGCGGAACTCGGCTGCCGGACTGATCGGCTCGGTGCGAGACTTCGTTGCTGATGTACGCGAGGGCATGGCGGAGCGCGAGGAGCAGATCCACTCGGCCTTCGAGCAGGGGGTCAGCCTCGACGAGCTCGAGCGCGACACGATCAACTAAGGGGAGTCGATGAGAACGGCGGAGATCAAGCGCAGGTTCCTGGCGCACTTCGAGGCCAACGGGCACACCGTTGTCCCGTCGGCGCCGCTGCCCGCCGACGACCCGAACCTGCTCTTCATCAACGCCGGCATGGTGCAGTTCGTGCCGTTCTTCGTGGGCCAGGCCACCGCGCCGTACCCGCGTGCGGTCTCCGTGCAGAAGTGCCTGCGCACCCCGGACATCGACGAGGTCGGCAAGACCAGCCGGCACGGCACCTTCTTCCAGATGAACGGCAACTTCTCCTTCGGCGACTACTTCAAGGAAGGCGCGATCGACCTCGCCTGGAAGCTGGTCACGACGCCGATCAAGAAGGGGGGCTTCGGGCTGGACCCGGAGCGGCTGTGGGTCACCGTCTACCTCGACGACGACGAGGCGATCGACATCTGGCGCCGGGTGGCCGGGGTACCGGTCGAGCGCATCGTGCGCCGTGGCAAGAAGGACAACTACTGGTCCATGGGCATCCCCGGGCCGGCCGGTCCGTGCTCGGAGATCTACTACGACCGCGGCCCCGAGTACGGGCCGGACGGCGGGCCGGAGGTGGACGAGGACCGGTACATGGAGTTCTGGAACCTCGTCTTCATGCAGCACGAGATCGCCGACGTGAAGTCCAAAGAGGACTTCCGGATCGTCGGCGAGCTGCCGGCGAAGAACATCGACACCGGGATGGGCCTTGAGCGGATCGCCTCGCTGCTGCAGGGCGTCGACAACCTGTACGAGATCGACGAGGTGCGCCCGATCCTGGACACCGCGGCGCAGCTGACCGGCAAGACGTACGGCGCGCAGTCGGGTCACGTCGCGTCCGAGTCGCACCCGGACGACGTCCGGCTGCGGGTCATCGCCGACCACGTACGGACCTCGCTGATGCTCATCGGCGACGGCGTCACACCGTCCAATGAGGGCAGAGGCTACGTGCTGCGGCGCATCATCCGTCGCGCGGTGCGGGCGATGCGGCTGCTCGGCTGGCAGTCCGGACCGTCCCTGCCGCACCTGCTGCCGGTGGCCCGCGACGCGATGTCCCCGTCGTACCCGGAGCTCGAGTCCGACTTCGAGCGGATCAGCGCCTACGCGTACCGGGAGGAGGACGCGTTCCTGGCCACGCTCAAGGCGGGCACGACGATCCTGGACACCGCGATCGCGGAGACCAAGAAGGCGCGCAAGAAGAAGCTCTCCGGCGACAAGGCCTTCCAGCTGCACGACACGTACGGCTTCCCGATCGACCTCACGCTGGAGATCGCGGCGGAGGCCGGCCTGACTGTCGACTCAGACAGGTTCCGCAAGCTGATGGCGGAGCAGCGCGCGGCGGCGAAGGCGGACGCGAAGGCCCGCAAGACCGGCCACGCCGACCTCACCGCGTACCGGGCAGTGCTCGACGCGGGCGGCCCGGTCGAGTTCACCGGGTACCTCGAGGTGGCCCGCGAGTCCAAGGTCCGCGCGCTGCTGTCGAGCGTCGGGCAGCTCGAGGCGGCCGTCGAGGGCGACGAGATCGAGGTCGTGCTCGACGTCACTCCGTTCTACGCGGAGGGCGGCGGCCAGCAGCCCGACACCGGCGTGATCACCGTCGGCGACGGGCGGCTCGAGGTGTACGACGTGCAGCAGACGCTGCCAGGACTGATCGTGCACCGGGCCCGCGTGCTCTCCGGCGAGGTGCGCTCCGGCGGCACCGGGTATGGCGAGATCGATGTCACCCGGCGTCGGGCGATCTCCCGCGCGCACACCGCGACCCACCTCGTGCACCAGACGATGCGCCACTTCCTCGGCGAGTCGGCCACGCAGGCCGGTTCGCTCAACGCGCCCGGCCGGCTGCGGTTCGACTTCAACACCCCGGCAGCCGTGCCGCCGTCCGTGCTGCACGACGTCGAGCAGCAGGTCAACGAGGTGCTGATGAACGACCTCGAGGTACGCGCGTTCATCACCACCCAGGCCGAGGCGCGCCGGATCGGGGCGATGGCCCTGTTCGGCGAGAAGTACGGCGACCAGGTCCGGGTGGTCGAGGTCGGTGAGTACGCCCGCGAGCTCTGCGGTGGCACCCACGTATCGCGATCCGGGCAGCTCGGCCTCGTCAAGATCCTCAACGAGGCGTCGATCGGTTCCGGCATACGCCGGGTCGAGGCCCTCGTCGGCTTGGACGCGCTGACCTTCGCGGCCCGCGAGCACGTGCTGGTCTCCCGGCTGGCCGAGCTGTACCGGGTCCGACCGGACGAGGTCGGGGACCGGGTCGAGCAGACCATCACGGCGCTGCGCGACGCCGAGAAGGAGCTGGAGCGACTGCGGGCCCAGCTGGTGCTGTCGAACGCCGGAGCCCTCGCGGACAGCGCGCGCGACGTCGGCGGCGTCGCACTGGTCGCGGTCGAGGTGCCCGAGGGTACGTCCGGCAACGACGTGCGCACCCTCGCCCAGGAGGTACGGGGAAGAATCGCCGGCCGTCCGGGTGTGGTGGCCGTGGTCTCCCGCTCTGGTGGCAAGGCATCGCTGGTGGTCGCGGTCAACCCGGCCGGCAAGGACCGCGGGCTGGACGCGCAGGTGTTGGTGAAGGGCGCCCTGTCGGGTCGGGGCGGCGGAAGCGCCGAGCTGGCCCAGGGTGGTGGCGTGCCGGCCGACGAGGCGTCGTCCCTGCTCGCCGCGGTCGAGAGGCTCGTCGCGCAGCCGTGAGCCGGGCCCGCCGACCTCGTACGAACGGCGCCTGGCGACCGGGCGTCCGGCTTGGTATTGATGTCGGAAAGGTCAGAGTTGGGGTAGCCAAAAGCGACCCAGCCGGCATTTTGGCTACACCATTGACTACCCTGCGTCGTGACCTGGAACCGCCCGGTGATGGTGTGCCGCAGGATATCGCCGAGGTAGTGCGACTCGTTGAACTCCATGAGAGTGTGGAGGTCGTGGTCGGGCTTCCGGTGAACCTGGCCGGGACCGAGGGTCCCGCGGCGGAGCAGGTCCGGGTATATGCGCGGCTACTGGCGGGGGCTATCGCGCCGGTACCCGTACGGCTGGCCGACGAGAGGATGTCGACCGTCGTGGCAACACGTAGGCTAGCCGAACGCGGCGTCCGAGGTGGGCGCCGCCGCGCGGTCGTCGACCAGGCCGCGGCGGTGGAGATCCTACAGGGATGGCTTGATGCAGCGCGGAGGCAGACCGATGCTTGACGATCTGGACTTGGCCTGGGAGGAGGACCAACCCAGGAGACCGCGCCGCGGTGGTCCCCCGAGTCGTCAGGTGCGCCAGCGCCGCCGCAAGGAGAAGAAGCGCCGCCGTCGCTCATTCTTCGCGCTCTTCATGTCGATGGTTCTGCTGGTGGGGCTGGCCGGCGCCGTCTACTGGGGCGTGGGCAGGGCCATGGACTACTTCGGCACGCCCGACTACGACAGCAACCCGGCCACCGTCGCGGTCAACGTGACCGTCAACGACGGAGACACCGCGTCGAACATCGCCGTCGAGCTCTACAACAAGAAGGTCGTCAAGAGCACCAAGGCCTTCATCCAGGCCGCGCAGGCGCAGCCGAAGAGCAAGAACATCCAGCCCGGCGTGTACAAGCTGTGGGAGCAGATGCCGGCCAGCGCCGCGCTGAACATGCTGCTGGACCCCGACAAGAACATGCTCGTCAACAAGGTGACCATCCCTGAGGGCATGATCACGCTCGACATCTACGACAAGCTGGCCAAGGCGAGCGGGCTGCCGGTCAAGGACTTCATCGATGCCGGCAAGGACCCGGTCGCCCTGGGCGTGGACGGGTCATGGTTCACCACCAAGCGCAGTGACAACCGGGCCGTGATCAGGTCGGTCGAGGGCTTCCTGTTCCCGGCCACGTACTCGTTCCAGCCCGGCCAGTCCGCCAAGGACATGCTCAAGCAGATGGTGAAGCGGTTCAACGAGGTCGTCACCGAGACCCACTTCGTCGACCTGGCCACCAACAACCTGCACATCACGCCGTACGAGGCGCTCGTCGCCGCCTCCATCGCGCAGGCCGAGGCCGTCAACAAGGAGGACTTCGCCAAGGTGGCGAAGGTTCTCTACAACCGGTCCTTCAGCGGCAACTTCCCGTGCAGCTGCCTGGGTCTGGACAGCGAGGTCAACTACTGGCTGCGGCTGCAGGGCAAGTCGGTGTCCGCCTCCGAGCACCTCACCGTGCAACAGCTGAACGACCCGAACGACCCGTACAACACCCACAACAAGCCCGGCCTGCCCGGCGGCGCGATCTCGAACCCGGGCCAGGACGCGATGCAGGGTGCGGTCACCCCGGTCGGCGCGGCCAACATCTTCTACTTCATGACCGTCGACAAGCAGGGCACGATGGCGTACGCCTCGACCAAGGCGCAGCACGACGCCAATGTCGCGCTCGCCTGCCGGAACGGCATCCCTCTGTGCTGACGCATCGTCGGGCGGGGGTGCTCGGTCGACCGATCGGGCACTCCCTCTCGCCGGTGATCCACAACGCCGGGTACGCGGCGGCCTGCCTCGACGGGTGGAGTTACGACGCGCACGAGTGCGCCGAGGCCGATCTGGCCGCTTTCGTCGCCTCCCTCGACGGCAGCTGGGCCGGCCTGTCGCTGACCATGCCGCTCAAGGAGATCGCGCTCGACGTCGCCGACGAGGTGGCCCCGGTATGCAGCGCGATCGGCGCGGCGAACACCCTGCTCCGCCTTCCCGACGGCACGTGGCGCGCGGAGAACACCGACGCGCCCGGCATGGTCGACGCCCTGCTCTCGGCCGGCGTGTCCACAGTGGAGCGCGTCAGCATCCTCGGCGCCGGCGGCACCGCCCGGGCCGCCCTGGCCGCCGCCCGCGACCTCGGCGCGAACGCGGTCACCGTCGTCGCCCGCCGGCCGGAGGCGATCGAGGAGCTCGACCCGGTCGCCGCCGACCTCGGCCTCGACCTCATCGGCACCGACTGGGCCGCCGCGGCCGACGCCGGGGACGCCGACGTGGTGGTCTCCACCGTCCCCCGCGGTGTGGCCGACCCGCTGGGCGCGACCATGCGGTGGCGCGCGTCCGGGGTCCTCTTCGACGCCGTGTACGACCCGTGGCCGACCCCGCTGGCGAGCTCCGCGACCGCGGCCGGAATGCACGTCGTCTCCGGCCTGGACCTGCTGCTGACCCAGGCGGTGCGCCAGTTCGAACTGTTCACCGGGGTCTCCGCTCCGGTCGGCGCGATGCGGGAAGCCCTGCACACCGCCGCCGCCCACCGCTGACCCTCTGCCCCCCGGAACCCTCGCGATCAAGACGTTTACGTCAGCAAACAGGTGAAACCTGACGTAAACGTCTTTGTCGCGGCGCAGCGTTGCGGGTGTGATGGGTGGCGGCGGGCGGGCACTATCGGGGCGTGGCGGATTGGGTGGCCGGGCTGTTCCGGCGGGAGCTGCCGGTGCCGGCGACGACGGCCAGCCGGGTGCTGCGCGCGATCATCGTCGCGACCGCGGCCACCGCGGTCCTGGTCGAGGCGGTCAACCTGCTCTCCGCCGACGAGCCCGGCTTCTCGCTGCTGGTCCGCTCGGCGTGGGCGCTGCTGCGGGTGATCGG
>Ga0163163_10005984_pt1 | contig 10579 bp, 7 predicted proteins | sample S65metaG_FD_119766 | JGI IMG/M metagenome (GOLD analysis project Ga0163163, IMG submission 119766) | Switchgrass rhizosphere microbial communities from Kellogg Biological Station, Michigan, USA - S6-5 metaG | ecosystem: Host-associated > Plants > Roots > Rhizosphere > Soil | place: USA: Michigan... | reverse complement strand
CTCCAATGCGGGATTCACGTCCGGACGGACCGGGGCGGTCCGGTGGCACGTCGGCGCAGGTCGTGTTGTTGCTACACTCCGGCGCTGTGAACATGGGTTCGATGCTCGGACGAGTCGTGGCTCTGGTGCAGGAGCGATCTCGGGTCCGACTCATGGTCGCCGGTCTGGCCTGCCTGCTGGTTGCGCTCGGTAGCTGGGCGGTGGCCTCGCCGGTGGGCGCTTCGCCGGATGAGGACTACCACCTTGTCAGCATCTGGTGTTCACAGGGCGAGCGCGCCGGCCTGTGTGAAAAGCCGACCGCCGACTCCGCGGTGGTGCCCGCCGCCTTGCTGTCGCAATCGTGTTACGCATTCCATCCCGAGCAGAGCGCGGCATGCACGCGGGTATCTCCGACCCAGTCGATGGTTCGGACCAGCCGCGGGAACTTCGACGGGGCATACCCGCCGGTTTTCTACTGGGTGAACGGTCTCCTCGCCGGGAAGAACATCAGCACGTCGGTCATCTTCATGCGGATCGCGAACCTGCTGCTATTCCTCGCGGTCTTCGCCGGGGTCTACCTGTTACTGCCCGCTGGGCTGCGCCGCGCACAGCTCATCGCGACTCTGGTGACGCTCGTCCCGCTCGGCATGTTCCTGATCCCTTCGATCAACCCGAGTGGATGGGCCATCCTGTCGGCAGCCACATTGCTCGTCAGTATTCTGGGTTATCTGACGATCACGGACCGGCGTCGCCGGATCGCGCTGGGCGCCGCGGCCGGTCTGATCGTCCTTCTCGGTGCTGGCGCTCGCGGGGACGCCGCGGTGTATGCCGTGGTCGCGATGATCGCCGCGGCCATCCTGACGGTGCGGTCGGTCCGTGTTCCGTGGCGACGCCTCGCCTACCCGGGTGTGCTGGCCGTCGTGGCCGGACTGGCATTCCTGCTCGTCGGGCAGGCCGGCTCGGTCAATCCCGGCACGGCCAACACCGACCACGCGTCGGTCGGCCGGTTCCTGCGCATCGCGTTCGACGTGCCCGCGCTGTGGAGCGGCGCCATGGGCTCGCCGGCCCCGTTCAACAACAGCCTGCCGGCGTGGGCCTGGGGTCTGGGCTGGCTCGACACCCCCATGCCTGCGGTCGTCTGGGTCGGTGCGGGCGGGGTATTCGCCGCAGTCCTTTTCGCGGCGGTCGCCCGCGCGGGTCGGAGAACCGCGCTGGCTGTCGGATTCGTCGGCCTGGTCACGTTCCTCGTTCCGACCTATATCCAGACGTTGTCGGACACCCCGGTCGGTGGGTTGGTACAGCCGCGCTACGTCCTGCCGTTGCTCACGCTGCTGGTTTTGGCGGCGACGGTCCGGCTTGACGGCGCCGCATTCTCCCTCAGCCGGGGCCAGCGCTGGATCGTCGTGGCGACCCTGGCGGTGGCGAACGGCGCAGCGCTGTACGCGAACATCCGCCGCTACGTCAGCGGTACCGCGGGCAAGGACTGGAACCTCGACCAGAACCCGCAGTGGTGGTGGAACGGCCTCATCCCGCCGATGGTCATCTGCGCCATCGGCACGATCGCCTTTGCCGTCTCCCTGGTGCTGCTCACTACCGACATCACCACCGTCACGACGGCCGCCCCGGTCGACAAACCGGTCGTTGACAACGCCATCGCGGCGCGCGTGCCGGCTCAGGCGGGCATGGGACGGGGGCTGGAGCTGGAGCGTGGGGAACCCGACCTGACGGCGTCGACTGCACCGTGAAACCTGGTAGGAATCAGGCCACTTGGTGAGCTGCTGAGCTCTTCGCCGCGGACGCATCCGTCGGATTGTCGAGTCGCCGAACCAGCACGAAGAATGAGATCAGGACCGCGACGCCGATGACGGCCTGAACCCACATCAGGGCGGTGACGTCGGGCACCGCGAGCCAGAAGCCGATGCCCTGCAGAATCGCAGCGACGACGAGAACCGCCACAGCTGGCCGGGATGCGCGCGCGATGAGCCGGATGTACACGCTCCACGCCATGATCCACGGCAGGTAGGCCAGTGAGAGCTTGAACAACAGACCGCCGCTCTGGGCGAAGGCGGCACCGTACAGCAGCCGGACGATCAGGTCGCCGAACAACCAGAACACCGCGGCGAGAGCTAAGCCCGAGACTGCTGTGACCCCCAAAGTCACCCGCTCACCTACCCGGACCAGCTGCTCGTTGCCGCGGTTGCGCACGAACCGCGGCAGCAGGTACACGGAGAGCGTCGACGGCAGCATGAAAACGGCCTTGACGAGGATCGCCGCCGACGCGAAGGTGCCGGCGACCACGCCTGGCGCTCCAACACGAAGTGCGATGACATCCGAGTTGAGCAGCCAGGCGAGCAGCAAGCTGAGGAGCAGGACGGTCAATCCGGTGGCAGTGAAGACTCTGCGGGTCGCACGGGGAACTCGGCGCACCGGAATCCTGGCGACGACCACTCCAAGACCGGTCGAAATAAGCACCGCGGTCAGCACCCCCGCGATGCCAAGCCCCAAGGCCAGGGCGACCACCATGATCGCCACGCGGGCGACGAGGGCCAGGGCCGGCCACCATGTCGCTTCAGCGGCCCGGCCGAGCCCCTGCAGGACCCCGACGGCCTCCGACAGCCAGAAGCACAGAGGAATGACGGCGACGGCGACCAGGACCACGACCGCGTCAGTGTGCAGGAGGTGGACCAGCACCGGCGTGAGCGCGAGGACCACAACGGCGAAGCCGGTGCCGAGAAGCGTAACCTCGCTCGGACCGCGCCGCGTTGGTACCGCGTTGGTCGAAATGCTGGTCTCGGCGATTCCGACCGCGACCGTGTTCTGCATCGCCGAGCTGGCTATCGCGGCCACGTTGAGGATCGCGAGGAACGCGGCGAGCAGACCGAAGTCCTCCGGACCGATGGCTCGCGCGGAGGTCACCTGGAACGCGAACGTAGCCAGAGCGGCGACGACCGCCGCCAATCCGATCGACAGGACCGCCACAACGTGAGGTGCGGCGTGACGCCTGAGGCTGGCGGCCCCACGCCAGCGAGTGGCCGTCGCGTCTCGGCTGGTTACCATTCTGCTCACTTTGCGTGTCGCAGGTCGTACGCGCCGTGACACGCGTCGCAGGCAGACCTGACTCGGGGGAACCCCGGCAGCGCAACCATACCCGAACCGGGCACCCCGCCCGAGCAGCACGCACGGGTCCTCCGGGATCGTCTACGATTGTGCGCCGAGCCGGCCCGCGGGCCGGACCCCGTCGGCGGCGGCCACCACGGAAGCCAGAAGCAAGGAAGGCAGGGACTTCACATGCGGGCCCTTCCAACCGGTGGCAACGGCATGCTCGCCCGAGGCATCGGGGATGGACTGGTCGCCGGAGAAGACGCTCCGCTGGGGATCCCGTTACTGCCGCGGATGGAATGGTTTGCATGAGACATGCGACCGCGACCTCAATACTCTAAACGCGCTGTAACCACCTGACTCTCCACTATGGACAACCCTGAAAGGCGAGAAGACCTGATGGTTGAAGCAAGCCCCAAGCGCGCCCTGATCACCGGGATCACCGGTCAGGACGGTAGCTATCTGGCGGAATTCCTGCTGGCAAAGGGGTACGAAGTGCACGGCCTGATCCGTCGCGCTTCCACCTTCAACACATCGCGCATCGATCACCTCTACCGGGACCCGCACACTCCGGGAAACCGACTGATCCTGCACTACGCGGACCTCACCGACGGATCGCGAATGGTGACGTTGCTCAACTCGATCCAGCCGCACGAGGTCTACAACCTGGCCGCCCAGTCGCACGTGCGGGTGAGCTTCGACGAGCCGGAGTACACCGGTGACACGACCGGTCTCGGCAGCGTCCGGCTGCTCGAGGCGATTCGGGTCGCCGGCATCGACTGCCGGTATTACCAGGCGAGCAGCTCAGAGATGTTCGGGGGGGCGCCGCCGCCGCAGAACGAGACGACCCCGTTCTACCCCCGTTCCCCGTACGGCGCGGCCAAAGTCTACTCGTACTGGATCACCCGGAACTACCGCGAGGCGTTCGACCTCTTCGCCGTCAACGGCATCCTGTTCAACCACGAGTCGCCGCGGCGGGGCGAGACGTTCGTGACCCGCAAGATCACGCGGGCGGCGGCCCGGATCGCCGCGGGCGTCCAGGAGGACCTGTTCCTGGGCAACGTCGACGCGGTCCGCGACTGGGGATATGCGCCCGAGTACGTCGAGGCCATGTGGCTGATGCTGCAGCACGACCGGCCGCTGGACTACGTGGTCGCCACTGGGGCCGCCTACACGGTCCGCGACTTCCTCGCCTTCTCGTTCGAGCACCTGGGACTCGACTGGCAGAAGTACGTCAAGTTCGACGGGCGCTACCTGCGGCCGACTGAGGTCGACGCCCTCATCGGCGACTACGGTCTCGCCGAGCGTGAGCTAGGGTGGGCGCCGCGCGTGCGTACCCCTGATCTGGCACGCATCATGACAGACCACGACATGGCCGTTGTCGAGTCCGGCGACACGCACCGCTTGGACGAGGTCGACTGGTCCCGCGCCCGATGATCCCCTCACGAAAGCAGAACGCATGTCCGAGCAGATGAAGACCGTCGAAGCCGCGGCGCGGATCTTCGGCCTGGAGCCACGGCGCGGCTTCCGTTCCGTCGCGCGACTGCGGGCGTTCGCGCGCGAGCGGCGAACCTACATCAACATGCACAAGAACAGCGGCGGTGAGTTCCCGCTGGGCCGGCTGTACCCGTGTCTCGACGACATCTACGACAACGCCGGGACCGCGAAGGGCCACTACTTCCATCAGGACCTGCACGTCGCTCGTAAGATCTTCCAGCGGTCGCCGGTCCGGCATGTCGACGTCGGCTCCCGCGTGGACGGTTTCGTCGCCCACGTCGCGTCCTTCCGTGACATCGAGGTGTTCGACATCCGCGAGCTCGACTCGCTGCCGGGCATCACGTTCTCCAAGTGGGACGCGATGTACGACACTCTGCCGACCGACTATGCGGACTCGGTCTCCTGCCTGCACGCGTTGGAGCACTTCGGGTTGGGCCGGTACGGGGACACGATGGACTACTACGGGCACCTGAAGGGCCTGGCCAACCTGGCCCAGGTCGTACAGCCCGGCGGCGTCCTCTACCTGTCCGTCCCCATTGGACCGCAGCGTACGGAGTTCAACGCGCACCGGGTGCTCGCGCCCCGCTACGTCCTCGACCGGGCGGCCGACCACTCACTCAAGCCGATCGGGTTCTCGTTCGTCGACGACAACGGCGACCTGCACGCCGACGTCGGGATCGACGAAGCCAACCTGGCGAACCACTATGGCTGCACGTACGGCTGCGGGATCTTCGAGTTCCAGAAGTAGGTCAGGGCGCCGAGGCGGCCGAGTCCGTCCGGACCCCCGACCGGCGTGTACTGGTCGCGGCGAGATAGAGGCCGCGCAGGATGCCGACGCCGAAGATCGGGATGAACACCGGCGTCAGCACGGCCGCGGCCCGCACCTCGTACCACGAGCCACCAACCAGCCGTACCACCACCGGCGTGGCCAGCAGCACCGCCAGTACGCAGGCGAGGCCGACCAGCGGCGCGAACACGGTGACCGCGGCGATGGCGACCACGCCGACCATGGCCGCGATCAACGCCCGCCGGATGGCTCCCGCCCGGCCGAGATACCCGTCGATGAACGTGGTGCCGCGGAAGTAGCACTGGCGCCGGAAGCCGCGCAGTCCGGACTTTCCGTGGTACGTGAAGGCGAACTCGGGCGAGATCCAGATTCGCTCATGCTCGGCCACGTACCGCAACATCCGCGTGTCGTCGCTGGACAGCTTCTCGTTGTCGAACATGGACTCGAAGCCGGCGGTCGCGTCGACGACGAGATCGCGCGGGATGTACAGGCAGGTCGTGCCCTTCGGGTAGTAGTCGAAATCCTCGGCGCCGAACGAGACCAGGCGCGGGTTGGCGGTGTACCGGCGCCAGCCGATCTTCACCAGCCCGGACCAGTAGGCGGCATAGATGTTGTGGGTCTCGACGTCGACGTGGCCGTTCCAGACCCGGCGCTCCGGGTGTTCGGTCACCTGGGCCTTCAGCCACACCAGGGCCTGCTCGTGGATGACGACCCGACTGTCGAGCATCAGGACGAACGGCTCGTTCGCGGCGGCCAGGCCGGCGGCGCGCGCGGCCAGACGCCCCGAGTTCGACTGCGTCAGCACCCGGATCCCGGCGCGGGCCGACAGCTCGGCCAGGACGGCCGGAGTGTCGTCGGTGCTGCCGTCGTCGACGACCACCACGTCCAACGCCAGCCCGGCCACCTCGCCGGCCCGCAGCAGCGCCTCGAGAGAGGTTCTGACCCAGCTCTGCTCGTTGAAGACCGGCATGACGACGCTGAGCGCGCGTAGCCGGTCGGTGGTCACGGCGGCAACCCTACCGGAGCCGCCGGGTGTGCCCCCCACCTGCGATGGGCCTCGGATGCCGTTGGGAGAGCGCGCCCGCAATGTGGTAGAACTTCTCATCCGGCGCGGGGGTGCGTGATGCCGTGGCCGTCGCCAGCTCCGTCTTGGCGGGCCCCGCGGGCCAGTCGAAGGGGTACGGAGTTGATCGCAATCATCGTCGGTACGACCGCCGAGCTCATCAAGATGGCGCCGGTGTACCACGAGTTGATCTCCCGAGGCCGGCGTACCGAGTTCTGGTACTCGGGGCAGCACGTCGAGGAGCTCGCCGGCACGCTGTCCGATCTCGATCTGCCCGAGCCGCAGGAGTGGCTGGTGCCGGCCGAGGGCGCCCGCAACCTGGCCCGGCCGGCCGACGTGCCGCGATGGGCGACCCAGCTGACGACGACCGTGTTGCGCAAGCGACGGGCGCTGCGGCGCCGCCTCCGGTCCGACGGCACCCCGCCGGTCGTGCTGGTGCACGGCGACACGTTCACCGCGCCGCTCGGCGCGTTGATCGGACGATTGCTCGGCGCTCGGGTGGGACACGTCGAGGCCGGTCTGCGCAGCGGCAGCCTGCGGCACCCGTTCCCGGAGGAGCTGAACCGCCGGGTCACGGGACGGATCGTGCACGTGCACTTCCCCCCGGGTCAGGTGGCCGCTGACAACCTGCGCGGCCGCCGGCTGGTGGTGAACACGGGCGCCAACACGATCATCGACGCGGTCCGCTACGCCCTCGAGCACCCCCGGCAAACCTCGCTCGCCCTGCCCGAACAGTTCGGCGTCGCCACCCTGCACCGGTTCGAACTGGTCCGCCACGAGGACATGTACCGGGCGGTGCTGGAGACACTGAAGGAGTACTCGGCCAAGCTGCCGATCATCTACTTCGCCGGCGCTTCGGAACGCGAACGGCTGGAGCAGTACCGCCTGCTCGACCTGTTCGATCCGGTCGACTTCCGCATCGAGGACAAGCTCAGCTACGTCGCGTTCCTGCCGATCCTGGCCAAGGCCCGGTTCGTGGTCACCGACAGCGGCGGCCTGCAGGAGGAGTGCGCCCACCTCGGCATCCCGTGCGCGGTGCACCGCGCCCGCACCGAACGGCCCAACGGCGAAGGCCAGAAGATGGTGCTGACCGGATTCAGCACCGACAAGGTGCGCCAGTTCCTCGACGACTACGAGCGCTACCGGGGCGGGGCCGGGGTGGATCAGTTCCACCCGAGCCAGGTCATCGCCGACACCATCGAGAACCTTGGAAGATCGCGTTGACCGCCACGATGGTCGACTCGGCGGACACCGACGATACCGACGCCACCAGCGTGGCGTCGGCCACCGCGGCGCCTGACGCCGCACTGCCCGGCGCGATCTGGCGGCTGCGGGTAGTGGCCGGGGTGGCCGCCGCGCTCACCGCGGCGTGGACGGTCGTCGTGCTGCTCACCGTCGGTCACGGGTTCGCCGCCAGCGACGAGGGCTTCTACCTGCTGCTGTACCGGTGGTGGGCAGAGCTGCCGCCCAACTTCACCGGCGTCAACTACATCTACGGCCCGATCTTCGACCTGCTCGGCCACAACATCGTGGCACTGCGCGTGTTTCGGCTGCTGACGGTGCTCGGCACCCACGCCGCCTTCGGCTGGGCCTTCATGGTCTGGCTGCGGACCCGGCGCCCGAACGCCCCGGCGACCCGATGGTGGGAGGCCGCCGGCTGCCTGGCGCTGGTCACCACCGGCGCCATGGTCTACAGCTGGCTTCCGCTCAGTCCGGGATACAACGACATCTCGACCCTCGGCGGGTTGCTGGCCGGGGCGATCGTGCTGCGGACCGCGGCCCACGTGGAGCGCGGCACGAAGATCCCGGGTTGGCTGCCGGCCCTGCTCGGCCCGATCGCGATCCTGATCGGGCTGGCCAAATGGTCCGCGGCACTGTCGACATTCGTCTTGGTCGGCGTGGTCGGCGTCATCGCGGTCCGCCGGGCCGGCTGGCGGCAGGTCGGCCGGGTGGTTGTCTGGGCGGTGGGCGGTCTCGTGCTCACGTTCGTGCTCTGGCAGCTGCTCCTGGCGCCGTTGGCGTCGATCTTCGTGGACATCGCCAAGGTGAACCGGCACATCACGTACAACCGCGTCCAACCCGATCAGTTGCTGGTGTTCTACCGCGACCAGGTCATCGCATTCGGTCAGGCCGCGATCGAGGCGAACCTCGTGCTGCTCCTCGGCGTCGTGATCGTCACCCTCAGCCGAGGCCCGTACCTGCGTTGGGTGGCTCGGGCCCTGGTGGTGGTCGGCGGCGCACTGTCGCTGCAACAGCTGCTGACACAAGACGCCTACATCGGCGGCGGCTTCCACGGGACCCTGTTCACGATCGCGCTGATCGGGCTGCTGCTCGTCCCGTTGATGGTCGGGTTCGCCGCGCTGGTCCGCGACCGGATAACCCTCTCCTCCGATTCGTCGTTGACCCGGCCGGGCGGGCGCAGCTGGGCGGTCCTGGCCATGCTTGTCCTACTCCCCATCGCCCAGGCCGGCGGCAGCAACACCGGGCTGCTCGGCATGGCCATCGACTCGTTGGCCGCCTGGGTCGCGGTCGCGATCGCGATCCTGACCGGGATCGAGGCGGCCCCAGCCACGGCCCGCTGGGTAACCCGGGTGGTCACCGCCGTCGTCGTGGTCATGAGCGCGTCGATCGCCATCACCGGGTCATGGGCGCACCCGTACTTGTCCCCCGGACGAGACGTCACCACCGCCTCCGTGCCGGGCGTGCCGGCCTTGGCCGGCATCAAGGTGGACCCGGAGACCGCCCGGCTCTACTCCGACCTGCATGAACGGCTCCGTCCCTGGATCGAGCCGCCTGGCCGGGCGATCATGGCCTTCGACCAGATCGCAGGTCTCGTCCTGCTGCTGGACGGGCGGCCGGTCGGCGAGGCCTGGACCGGTGCCGCCGACCCGTGGCGGACCGCGGACAGCATGCAGGCTGAGTGTCTGGGACCCAACCGTTGGTGGGGCGACCGGGCGCCATTACTGCTCTTCAACCGGCCGGTGACCGACATCGAACGGGACACGCTGCACATCTGCGGCTACGACCTGCAAACCGACTACCGCCTGCTCGCACCCAAGGACCAACTCGACGGACTCGAGGTCTATGTCCCGCGCGCAGGCTGACCGTCTCGGGTCGGGCCCGGTCAGTCGACGCGTTGGCGGACGACGTAGGTGGGGCGGCCGATGCCGCCGGCGTGGATGCGCCCCACGTACTCGCCGAGCACCCCGATAGCGATCATCTGGGCCGCCGAGAACAGGGCCACGGTCGCGGCGATGGTCGTGAAGCCTGCCACCGTGGTCGACCCGAAGATCTTCTGGACGAGCACGTACGCGAACAGGACCAAACCCAATCCACCGACAGCCAGACCCAGATACGTGACCAGACGCAGCGGCACCGTCGAGTAGCCGAGGATCATGTCCACCGCATGTCGGAACAGAGCACGCAGGGTGTAACCGGACCGACCGTGAGCGCGCCGGTCCATCCGGACCTCGGCGGCGACGACCCGGGTGGTCGACCAGGACAGCGCGACGTCCACCGAGACGTGCGGCCCGTGCACCCGGTCGAAGCTGTCCCGCGCGAACGTGCGGAAGGCCCGGAACGCGCTCATGTTGCGGGCGTTGTTGACCCCGAGCGGGCCAGACAGGCCGGCCTTGACCAGACGTGACGCCAGGCTGCGCATAGCCCCGTGCTCCTCGCGCTCGGGCGTGCCGTAGACCAGGTCGACATCGTCGGTCAGCGCGGCCAGCAGCTTGGGAATCTCCTCCGGCGGGTGCTGGAGATCGTCGTCCATCGTGACCACGACCTCGTGGGCCGCGGCCCGGACCCCAGCGATGATCGCCGGGTGCTGCCCGTAGTTGCGGGCCAGTCGGATCGCCTTGACGTCGTCGTACTTCACGGCCAGTGCGCTTGCGGTGACCCAGGTGTCGTCTGGACTGCCGTCCACCACCAAGATCACTTCGTACGCGTCCGTGGCCTCGGCCAACACTGGGAGCAGTCGCTCCAGGAGCTCCGGCAGGATATGTGCGGATCGGTAGCACGGGATGACGACGGATAGGTTCACCTGATGCTCCAGCGCCGACGGGGAGAAGGCGACACACTACTGTTACCCCGTGGTTGACGTCCAGGAGGGTATCCGAAAGCCAGGACAAATGCCCTGGTCAGCGGTGGCCCGG
>Ga0163163_10005983_pt1 | contig 10579 bp, 8 predicted proteins | sample S65metaG_FD_119766 | JGI IMG/M metagenome (GOLD analysis project Ga0163163, IMG submission 119766) | Switchgrass rhizosphere microbial communities from Kellogg Biological Station, Michigan, USA - S6-5 metaG | ecosystem: Host-associated > Plants > Roots > Rhizosphere > Soil | place: USA: Michigan... | reverse complement strand
CTCCTGGCCAGGAGAGGCAATCGATCGCAGCTAAGACGTCACCGTCTTTGCTTTCATGCCAACACCGGCAACGTCATGAGACATGGTCGTCGACGAGAGCACGTATTCGGGGTAAGCCGAAATTCCGTGCTGATCGACGTCAAGTCCGACCATTTCGCCTTCGTGAGAAACACGAAGCAATCCAAATGCGTTAAGTAATGCGAACATTGCCATCGCGCTGACGAATGTGGCCGTACACACAACCACGCTGCCGATGCACTGAGCGATAAGCACCTTCGCACCACCGCCATAAAACAAGCCAGTGAGTGCATCGGGCGAATGCGAAACGATCTTAGGCACACCAAACGGACTCGACCCCGCGGCTGAGAATTCACCGCTGGCGAATAATCCGATCGCGATCGTGCCCCATATTCCGCAGACGCCGTGAACGGGCCACGCTCCAACCGGATCGTCAATTCTGAAGTACTCGAGCAGTTCCATTCCGAGAATCACGAGTACCCCTGCCACAGCGCCAATCATCATGGCGCCTTCGCTGCTCACCCAATAGCAGGGTGCTGTAATTCCCACCAGGCCGGCAAGAAAGCCGTTGATGATCGCCGTCGTGTCCCACTTTTTCGTTCGGAAATACATGACGAGGATCGCAGCGATTCCGCCGGTACATGCGGCTAGCGTCGTATTCGTCGCAACGCGGCCGACGCCCGCGTTGTCCATGAGAGACAACGTCGATCCGGGATTGAATCCGTACCAGCCGAACCAGAGGATCAAGCCGCCAATAACGGCGATGGTGAGATCGTGTGGAGGCATGGGACCACCGCCATCACGCTTGAACCTGCGGCCCAACCTGGGCCCGAGCATGATGGCACCGGCTATTGCAACCCACCCGCCGATCGAGTGGACAACCGTTGAACCCGCGAAGTCATGGAAGTTCATTCCAAGACTGGAAAGGAAACCTCCCGCAGAGCCCATTGTGGCCAGGAAACCATCCGGACCCCAGCACCAGTGGCCGAAAACCGGATAAATGAAACCCGATACGCCGATCGAATAAAGGACGTCACCCATGAAGAGAGTGCGTCCGACCATGGCGCCGGAACAAATGGTCGATGCGCAATCCGCGAAAGCGAACTGGAAGAGATAGTGAGCGAGAATCGGAATGCCCGTTGATCCGTACGTCGTCATGACATCGACGTCTTTCATGAAGAGCAGACTTTTTGTGGGGTCGCCCGGCAGATGCCAGCCGATGAACGCGTTCCCACCGCCGAACATAAATGCGAAGCCCCATGCCCAATGCAGGATGCCGCAGACACACGTATCGAACATGCATTCCACCAGCACGTTGACGGTTTCGCGATTTCGACAGAAGCCGGCCTCCAGCATGGTGAATCCGGCCTGCATGCCGAACACGAGGAACGCTCCAAGCAGAACCCAGCCCGTATTTATCGGGTTGATGATATCGCCTCCCGCTATGGCCTTATACGGATCGGGTGGCGCTGCGGGGACGTCCTGCTGGGCGTGAACAGACGTGTTCACGAGGTCTGACGCCGCGTGAAACAGAATCGGCCCGCCTAAAATCAGCGTCAACAGGACGGCGAGGCCAAGCGTTCTGCCTGCCAGCAACAGCATCCCGTACCGTCTCCATCGCTTCTCTTTTAACCGCCTGCCCAATCGGGAAATCTTCTCCCGAAAGGTCAACTTTGCTCCCTTCGACACACTGGTGTTCCTCATCGCAAGCTCCTTAATAGTCCTGAATAAATGGTTGCCGGTCCGTACTTGTTGATCGGGAATGCGAAATCTGAGGCAGGTGCGAAGCCCCGGCTCAATTGCGCATTTCAGCTCGCCTTTGAGCCAGTTAAGTTGCTAACGGTGCAGAAATTCCGGAATTCGATTTCTGAATCGGAATCGTTGTAGAAAGTTACAGGTTTGAAAGATCCATAAACATTACGCATTGGTGTCGAGAGATACGCTGAAGGTGGGACGAGGGTATTTCTTTGGATTAAGCACTAGTGCTTTCGGGTAATGGCGCCGGCCGAAAGGATCTGTTTTCTTTTCATACGACCGACAATGACTGTGAAGATGTGAAGGAATTGGAGGAGAAGGAAGAACAACTCCCCTCCTGTTCCAGGAGGGGAGTGGCTCCTCCTTCTCCTAAAATCAATTCACACCGTGGATGACCGCCCACGCTCTTTCATCCGCGCCCACAGCCGGAGCAGGAATCCTCTATAATGTCTGCCGGGCGGCTTCTCTCATGACTCTACGCAACAGGCTCTTCATCGTTCTCATCATCGGGTTGCTTGCCGGACGTTCCACCGTCGGACAGTCCATGGTGAATCTTCGTGATGTCGACGGTGTCGAGCATCGTCAGGCCGAATGGGACAGTAAGCGGGCGGTCGTCGTCTTCTTCACGACCACCGAGTGCCCGCTGAGCAACGGATACATTCCCGAGATGAATCGGCTTCAGAAGGAATATGCCGCTCGAAACGTCGCCTTCTATGCGGTTGAAGTCGATACCGCCCTTACGGACCGTGACGTCCGCAAGCATGCGAAGGAATTTGCGATCGCCTATCCGGTACTGATCGACAAGCGGCAAACCCTGGTTCGACTTGCCGGCGCAACAGCGACTCCGGAAGTCGCTGTCTTATCGAACAAGGGAGCGGTGCTGTATCTCGGCCGCATCGATAATCGAGTGGAAGATTTTGACCAGCATCGAAATGTCGTCACCGAACACGATCTGCGCGAAGCGCTGGACGCCATCCTGGCGGGCCGGGCGGTTCCACACGCGACTACGAAAGTTGTGGGTTGTGCGATCCCGATGAAGACCAGCGCACGATGAGGGAGAAAGTTCAGCTATGAAAATCCTTTTAATGTTTCCCGTGCTTCTTGTGGCTGCCGCCCTGCCGATGGCGCAGGCGCCTACTTTCAACAAAGACATCGCGCCGATCCTTTATCAGAATTGTGCAATCTGTCACCGACCGGGAGAAGTCGCGCCGTTTTCACTGCTGACTTATTCGGACTCCGCGAAGCGCGCAAAGCTGATATCGACGGTGACGGAAAAGCGATACATGCCGCCATGGAAAGCGGAGCATGGCTATGGAGATTTCGAGAACGAACGGCGTCTCACCGATGCGCAGATCGGGCTCATTCGCGCATGGGCCGATGCCGGTGCGCCCGAAGGAGACGCGCGAGACAAGCCCCAGGCGCCGGTTTTCATCGATGGCTGGCTGGGCGGCAAACCCGACAAAGTGCTGACGATGCCCACGAAATATTCGCTCGCGGCGGATGGACCGGATCAGTTTGAGTGTTTTGTCCTGCCTTCCGACATAGACCATGACGTTTACTTCAGCGGTTTGGAATTCAGGCCGGGCAATCGCCGGGTGGTGCATCACGCCCTTGTATTCCTCGACCCGAACCACGCAGCGCGGCAGCTGGCCTCACCAGACGGTTCTTACCCGTGCTTCGGAGGACCCAAATTCCAGGGAGCAGCCCTCATCGGAGGCTGGGCACCTGGATCCGTTCCTGACGCGAATGCGGAGCCCGGAACGCGTCCTATTCCCAGAGGCTCGGATCTCGTCATTCAAATTCATTACCATCCGTCCGGAAAACCGGAGATGGATCAGTCCTCACTTGGAATTCGTCTCACCGATCATCCGGGCAAGCAGGGCCGCATGGCGGTGATTCTCGTGAATCGGCGTATCGATATTCCGCCGAACGATGCGCACTACGTGGTCAAAGCGTCGCTGGAAATGCCGCGCGATGTGGAATTGACCGGCATCACGCCGCATGCGCACTATCTGGGCAAAGAGATGAAGATCACCGCGCACCTTCCCAATGGTACGGAAAAGCCGTTGATATGGATCAAGGACTGGGACTTCAATTGGCAGGGATCCTATCGCTACGCAAAGCCCGTTTCTCTGCCGAAAGGAACGCGGGTGGATCTCGAATACACGTACGACAACTCGGAAGCGAATCCGCGCAACCCCGCACATCCGCCGGTCCGCGTGCGGTGGGGAGAGCAGACCACCAATGAAATGGCGCTCGCTTTTCTCACCGTCAATCTGCCGCCGTCCGAAGTGGCAGCATTTCAGCAGGAAATGCAGGGCGAATATCTGGATGCGATTCTCGGTCCCGGAGCAACACTTGCCGATTTCCCGCCGGAGCTTACGGATCTGCAACGTCAGAACCTGAGGTTAGCCTTCAATCTGTTTGACACCAACGGCGATGGAAAACTGGATGCTTCCGAAAGTGCCGCACTCATTCGTTTTCTTCGGAGCCGCCGGCAGTAAAGCGCATTGAAGTGCAGTGAAGTAAAGACGGAATCGGACCATTGGCCGTCTCCAGCGGATGGTATCGGGGCTCGACGATTTACCTGCTTGTGACCGGCCTTCGACCGCCGTACAATCGGCCCTAATTTTGCGATGAGAATCCTGGCGATATTGCTACTCGTTTTGCAGCAAGCCGTACCACAAGCATCCCTTGTGGTACCTGCCCTGAGTCCTCCGGTACGTGTGTCGCCCCCAATCTCTCCTGCGGAAGCGCCTGTGCTTCGTGAGGGCATTGCGCTCTACGACCAGGGCAAATATGACGAAGCCATTACACGTTACGAGCAGGTATTGAAGCAGAATCCGGATAGCACCGGCGCCATGTACGAACTAGCGATGACCTACGGCCAGAAGCGTCAGTTTCAGATGGCCATTGATCTGGCTGCGAAGGGCACGGAATATTCGTGCCCGCAGCTTCCTCAGTTTTACGCGCTCATCGGGAATATTCTTGATGGGCAGGGCCAGGTCGATCAGGCGATCGATACCTATAAAAAAGGCATCGCGCTCAATACTCCGAATGCGGGAACCCTGTACCTGAACATGGGCGTGTCCTACCAAAGTGGAAAGAAAGATTTCGTATCATCGAAGGCCGCATTCAAGCAGGGAGCGCTGGTGGATTCCAATTACCCGGGCCTTCATCTCCAGCTTGCGACCATTTATCTCGGCCAGGGATTGAAGACGCCGGTCCTGATGGCGTTCAGCCGCTTCCTGGTGCTCGAACCCAACACGCCCCGGGCGCAAAGCGCTTACAACGCATGGCGAGCGATGCTCGATAACAGGGCAACACCCGTGCTGCAACCGGCGACTCCTCTCTATGATTACGTGCATTCACCCCAGCAGACTTTCGAAGGTGACCTGACCCAGCTTGACGCCGCGCTGATCACCAGCAAAGCCGCAGCGGCTGCGCCGGGCAAGTCGCAAATTCAACTCCTGGTCGACCAGGTCGATAACCTCTTTGGCACTTATGCCATGATCCCGCCCGGCAACGACAAAGACACCTTTCTCTGGAAGTACTACATCCCCTACTTCGTGGAGATGAAGAAGAACGGATACGTGGAGCCATTCGTTTACTTCATCAATCAAAGTACAAACCTGCCGGGTGTTCGGGACTGGCTGATGGCGCATCCCGACCGCGTCAATGCCTTCATGCAATGGTCGAGAACCTATCACTGGCCCGACAAGGCGACCGTCGATGCAACGCGATGAAAAGTGCGCGATGAAAAATGATGGGAGATATTCGATGAAAATGATTCCGCTTCTCCTGATTTCTATTTTCGTCACTTGCGCGGCGATGGCGCAGGTCACCTCGTCAGTTCCGCAGAAGATCCTTTTTATCGGCGATAGTTTCACCTACTTTCAGGAAGGCATTTACACGCATTTCGAAAAACTGGCCGCCGCTGCCAATCCACCCCTGAAGGTCACGACGGGGAAGTCCGTTTTCGGTGGCGCGTTTCTTCATCGTCTCTGGGATCTTAAGGAGCCGGTGCAGGCCATCAACACCTCTGCATTTGACGTCGTCGTGCTTCAGGAAGACATACCGGAAACGACCGTCGCCGACTTTCGCGAATACGCGCGAAAGTTCGTCGCCGAGGTTCGCCGGAACAATGCCCGACCGATTTTGTTTATGGCCTGGGCCTATCCCCGGCTGGGCTGGATTTCCATGTCCGAGATTGCAAGCGCACATCGCGATGCCCAGAAAGAGTTGAATGTGGAAGTGGCGCCGGTTGGACTGGCATGGCAGGAAGCGTCGAAACAGCGGCCTGGAATGAATTTCTATGGGCCGGACCGGGAGCACCCGAACATCTTCGGTACGTATCTCGCGACTTGCGTCATCTACGCGACGATTTATGGCCGGGATCCCGCAGGGAATACCTACGTCCCCTCCGGGATTACAGCTGAAGAAGCCGCGTTCCTGCAGAAAATCAGCTGGCAAACTGTACTGGACTATCGCGCCGGCCGGATTTGAAAAGACAAATTAGTTTTCGCAATGTTCGTTGGGCCAGGATTGGAGAAACTGCCCTCCTGAGTGAGGAGGGCAGTACGATCGAGACAACAGGCGAGATCGTGCGGGGGGGTGGTTCCAGAGCCGCACTCTTTCAGAATTCATTCTGAAACATTTCGTTTAGGGAACCACCCCTCGCGTCATCGCAAAAAACGCGCTGACGCTGCCCTCCTGACTCAGGAGGGCAAATCGCATGCATTTATCGTTAGCTTTCCTTGTCGCTAGATTTCCACGGGGCTCGCAAGCGTGAACAGGAGTCGAGTCTCAGGCGGATAGTGCACTTGATTGATCCTGGTCGTCCGGATGGTGTCGCGTGCGGATTCATTTTCATCTTCGCCGATTTTGCCAAAAGCGGTTCCAATTCCGGCGGCCTCTCTCTTTTTGGTATGGTGTGCAATTCCCACGTAGCTCTGCGTTTGAATTGGAACATCTTTTCCATTGTGTTCCACCGAAGTCAATTCCAGTTTCAGCTGGGCCCGTCCCTTGCCCGGGCCGGCTTCCTGAACCTCCAGCACGCGACCGTGAACGATGGATCCTTTCTGGAAAGCGGTGAGACCATCAACGACGACATCCTTGCTCAAGCTCCCGGTGAATGGGTCTCCCGGAGAACTTTCCGCCGTGCTGATGGCGTCGTCCAACTCGACCATCATGTTCGTACCGGACGGCACCGTAAGCGTTGTAGTGGCAGGCGAAGCTTTGGGAGCGTCGGATGTGCTCGCGTTCGCACATGCGGATATTCCCATCGAAACCAAAAGCCCAAAAACAATTGAGGCCAGTGTTCGTCTCATGTCAGTCCTCCTTATATGAAATAAGGGCCGTCAGAATGCGGCATCGGATCTGCCGTAGATCGAATGGCGACCTTATATGTACGTGCACGCAGAATGCCCTGCGGCCTGCATATAGCGCTAAAGCCTGAGCCCGTATTACTTATGCCCTCTGCCGGAATAATGACGCCATTTATTGTGGTAACCGGGGAGCATTTCCCGGGTGTAAATGTCCGTCGCGGGCCCGTATGATGCCGGTCTACTCGAGCTTTGCCCCACCGAATTCCAACGGAATTGTGCGACGATGTGGGGCATGTCTGAGAAAAAGACTCTGAGGCTTGCGATACCTAATGGCAGCCTCCAGGAGCCCACTGTCGATTTGTTCTGTCGTGCGGGCTACAACATGAAGGTCGGCGGCAGATCCTATTATCCCATCGTTGCCGATGACGAAATTGAGTGTCTGCTGGTTCGTCCGCAGGAACAGCCGCGCTATGTTCAGGACGGGCTCATCGACCTTGGCGTGACCGGGTATGACTGGGTTTGCGAAACCCAATCAAAGGTCGTGGAAGTCATGGAGATGGTCTACTCGAAAGTCAGCAGAAGACCGACTCGATGGGTACTCGTCGTGCCGGATGCTTCGCCGGTGCGAGCCGTGAGTGACTTGGCGGGAAAGCGTATCGCCACTGAAATCGTGCGTCTAACGCAGGAGTTCCTTGAACGAAACAAGGTCCGCGCGCTCGTTGAATATTCCTATGGCGCCACTGAGGTGAAGCCCCCGCTGCTTGCAGATGCCATCGTCGATGCAACGGAGACGGGGACCTCTCTTCGCGCCAATGGGCTTCGCATTATTGAAACCGTGATCGAGAGTACACCGAGACTGATCGCCAGTCCCCAGGCCTGGGCCGACAAATGGAAGCGTCAGAAAATCGAAGACATTGCACTGATGCTGAAAGGCGCAATGGCGGCGGAAGGGAAAGTCTGGCTCTCGATGAACGCGCTTCGCACGGATCTGGATGCCGTGCTCGCCATCCTGCCAGCGCTCGACAAACCAACCGTTGCCTCGCTGTCGGATCCCGCATGGGCGGATATCACGACCATCGTTGACGAAAACGTTGTGCGGGTCATCGTTCCAAAGCTGAAGAAAGCCGGCGCGCGAGGCATTGTGGAATACCCGCTGAACAAGATTATCGAGTAGATCGATCCTGAGGGCTCACTTCCTCAGCAGCGGTTCGAGCGAGGTCATGACGGTTTTTACAACTATCGCATAGCCATCGGCGTTGGGATGCGTTCCGTCGGAGATCGTAAGATTGGGATTGCCCGAAACACCTGCGAGGAACGATGGAATGAGAGTGAGTTTGTATTTGGTCGCAAGGTTGACGTAAACATCCTCTCCGCCTTCTCTTCCGGGCAGGCTTCGCCCTGCCAACACCACGGCAATATGCGTTTTCTGAAATCGCGCGATTATTTGATCGAGATTGTCTTCGGTCTGCTTTGGAGAAATTCCATTCGCCCGGTCATTCGATCCGAGTTCCAGAATCACAATGTCTGGTCCTGTGCCTAACGCGCGGCTCAGTCGTCCGACTCCTCCACGGGTGGTGTCGCCGGTGATACCCATATTGACGACACGATATTTGTATCCGCGCTCGTCCAGTATTTTTTGAAGCTGTGCGGGATAGTTCATGTCCGCTGGTACGCCGTAACCTGCTGTCATGCTGTCGCCGAACGCGAGGATTACGGGGCGCGAATCCTCCGCCTGGCTCCGACCGGGAAACGCGAAAGCAAGAAGGAGCAATGCAGCGGCCATTCGGGCCATCATGGTTTGTGTTCCTCGAGCTTCTGGTACGGCCCTGCCGAATAAACGATTTTGCCTCCGACCAGCGTCAGCACCGATTCAATCCCGCCGATCTGTTCGATAGGCGCCGTCATGTAGTCCTTCGAGAGTACGGCAAGATCCGCCAGCTTGCCTGTCTCCAGCGATCCAAGCCGTTCTTCATCGTGTGAGAACCATGCGCTGCCGATCGTGTAAAAGCGCAGGACATCTTCACGGCCAGGCGCTTCGTCAACTCGTCGCAAAGCAGTGCCCCCCGCGGTCTTCCCGTCGAGAAGCCATTGCAGGGAAGTGAACGGATTGTACGATGCAACCCGATGTGCGTCCGTGCCGGCGCCGACTGGTACTCCGAGTTTCTTCGCCGTCATGACGGGAGGGAGCGTTCGATTGGCGTCTTCGGAAAGATACAGCGCGTCTTGAACTGTCCAGCCCACTCCCAGCGCTTTCATGCGTGTGAGAGACGCCGGCGATGCGTCATTGAGATGTGCAATCGACCAGTGAAGTGCCGTTATGGGAACTTCACGATTCAGCCTTTCAAACAACGTGAGCATATGATCCACCGACGCGTCGTTGTTCCAGTGGATGGTCAGAGACATCCCGCGTTCCGCGGCCCATTTTGCGATTTCGTAAAATTTCGCTTTGTCCGCATCGGTGGGCATGTCGTTGTTGTACATCGCAACAGTAATCTTCTCGCCGATTCCGTTGAATCGCAGCATGCCGTCCCCAAATCCGCCGGGAAGCAACCGAGTCAGGTTTTGATAGTCCTCAAATTCCGAACCCGACGCCTGGCAGTTCAGCCAGTACGCGACGCGAACTGTCAATTGATGTTGCTGCCAGACGTTGAATAACGCTCGATACTCCGAAGGCGGAAGGCTGTTGCCTCCCGGATCGCCCACACTGGTCAGGCCCAGTCGGTTCAGCTCGCGAAAGAATTTCGTCGTACCGTCGAGTTCCTGTTCATAGGTTGGACGAGGGAGCTTGTCGTACAGGGCGACAATGGCCGGCTGGCTGCCGCTGATTCCGCCCGTGAGGTTTCCGTTGCTGTCTTTATCAGCCCGGGCACCGGAAGGCAAATCGGCATCGGATGCGATCTTTAGAAGTTTCAGTCCAGATCGGGAAAGGAGAGCCCAGCTATATCCGAGTTGCACGTAAATCGGATTGTTCGGCGCTGCCGCTTCGAGTTCGGCCTGTGTGGGACGCCGTCGTTCCTTAAATTGGCTTGTAGTCCAGCCGCCGCCGACGATAAGCCAGGCACCCGGCTTCATGGTCGCCGCCGCCTGATGGATTCGATTCATGGCTTCGGCGATCGAGGGCACGCCCACCCAGTTCACTTCGCTGCTGTAGGTCAGTCCAGCACGAATCGCATGAATGTGAGAGTCGATCAGGCCTGGAATCACAGTGCGGCCCTGCAGATCGATCACCTGTGTGCGCGGCCCCGCCGTTTTGCGGATATCGGAAGTTGTCCCCACCGAAAGAATCCTGCCGTCGTGAATCGACAGCGCTTCGCGAATGGAGAATTTGCCATCGACCGTCAGGATCTTCCCATTGATCAAAATGGTATCCGGCGTTTGTCCCCACACGGGTGCAACGCACAGAAAGAGAACTGTCAATATTGCACAGATCGCCCCTCCTGGACAGGAGGGGTGGCTGCGCCGAAGGCGCAGACGGGGTG
>Ga0163163_10005980_pt1 | contig 10582 bp, 15 predicted proteins | sample S65metaG_FD_119766 | JGI IMG/M metagenome (GOLD analysis project Ga0163163, IMG submission 119766) | Switchgrass rhizosphere microbial communities from Kellogg Biological Station, Michigan, USA - S6-5 metaG | ecosystem: Host-associated > Plants > Roots > Rhizosphere > Soil | place: USA... | reverse complement strand
GTGATGACCTTCTACATTGATGAAGTGCAGTCGATCGAGGTCGTGAAGTGACGGCCGGAAGAGCGAGCGGTGCGCGACATCCACTCGTCGCCGTCTATGCCGACGAATCGTGTCTGGGCAACGGCCGTGAGGGTGATAATCCGGGCGGCGCCGGTGCGCTCATCGAGTACATGCGGCCCGAGTCGAGTGAGGTTATCCGCCGCGATCTGTGGGTAGCTGAGCCAGCGACGACGAACAACCGTATGGCGCTGCGGTCGGCGATCGAGACCTTTCGCACGCTGTCGCGAAAGGGGAAGCAGTTCTCGGTGGTGTTCACGAGCGACTCGCGCTATCTCGTGGACGGGATGGAGTCGTGGGTCCATGGCTGGGCGCGGCGTGGCTGGACGCGGAAAAGCGGCCCGATCGAGAACCTCGAGCTCTGGCACGCGGCGGTCGACGCCGTCACGGGCCACCAGGTGCAGTGGCGATGGGTGCGCGGGCATCATGGGCACCCGCAGAACGAGTATGCGAATCACCTCGCCACGTCGGCGGCGGCCAGACAGACGCAGTCCGAAGGGCTGGTGGCCTCGCAGTTCGACGCGTGGCTTGCATCACAGCGAGAGCGTGGCGCAATCCGCAACGACATCGACGAATTTCCGTCCGTGGCGTCGTTCAAGGCGGCCGCGCCGTTACCGGCGGTCTCGACAGGGCGTCAATAGAAACAGACCCACACGGATCGGAAGTCATGTTCAAGTTTGCATTCGCGCTCGTGGTCGGTATCTCGATCGGATACTTCTACGGCTTCGCTGATGCGAGGAAGCACGCAGAGAACATCGTGACGCGAGTGGTCGCCGAGGTCGGTGGGAGCAATCGCGATAGGTACAGCAACGACATCGACAAGCGGATGGACAATCTCGAGAAGAGATAAAGCCCGGCTCCGGCCCCGCGGGCTCGCATGACCACAACGAGGGACGCCAAGGGAACGGCGTCCCTCGTTCGTTTGTACGAAGGGAGGTCAGGTGCTTTTGTACGCCGAGCTTCCGGGGTCACCTTGCCTTTCCCGAACGCCGTACTCTCTTTTCCACGCATGGACGAACTCGACCGCATGTATCGACGGCTCGTGCAGAACCTGCGCACGGGCTTCCCTGATCTGCTGGGCCGCCCGTTCGAAGTCGCCGAGCTTTACACGACGCTCATTCCGTACCGGCACAATCGTCGCGAGTTGGAGCTCGAGACCAACCAGGACTACGAGCACGTGCTGCTGCGCCTCTTGTCCGGTGAGCGTGGGTACCTGATCGGCGATCCCCAGATGCAGACCGATCTTCGCACAGAGCTCGACGCGCCGAACCCGGACCTGACGAAGTTCAGGGCGTACGCGACGACGATGGTCTCGGTCGCCCCGGACGGGGCGCGTCCGGCGGACGCGCCGGTTGTTCGGCGTCCAGGCAGCGGTGGCGCCACGGAGGCTCCAGCGAGCCCGCCGGCGCCCGCACAGGCCATGGCCGAGCGCCCAACGTTAGGCGTTCCGGATCAGGCGGCACCGCGCCAACAGCCCGCGCCCCGTCCCGCCGCGCCCGCGGCACCGCCGCCACCTGTACCGCCGCCCGCCGCACCGGTCACGGCACCGGTCACGGCACCGTAGACGATCACATCCGCGATCGGGCAGCGTTCCATCGTCGCATCCGGCAATTGCCGATACTGTGGCGGTGCACTGCCTGACGGCCGAACCATCACGTTCTGCCCGCACTGCGGCCAGAATCTCACCGTGGCCAATTGCCCGGCGTGTGGGACCGAGCTCGATGTCGGCTGGAAGTTCTGCACCACTTGCGGGCGCGCGGCCGGCTGAGGCAGTCGTGCGCATCGCGTTAGGCATTCTCCTCTGGGGCGCGGTCGCCGTCGACGGGACGGCGTGCACTACGCTGGGCGGCGATCCCATCCCGGCACAACGGCCGGCCCCGGCACAGCAGCCGGCGATGGGCCAGTGGACCGTCGACTCGCGGGAGCACGTCGATCTCTGGCTGCACTCGTTCACGCTGCTCGAGTCCGACTCGAGCCGCATTCCGTACTTCCGTCGCGGGTATCGGGATTCGGTGCTCGCGGCCCGGAAACGCGCGAACGTCGTGTCCATGCTCGACGCGAACCGAGAGAAGCTCGCGTCCCGCTTCGTGGCGTTCCCGAATCTGGTGTCCGCCCAGTTCATTCCGCTCTACTTCGGGACCTGGGAGGAGACCCGGCAGAGCGCGGAGCTTTTTCTGCGAACGCAGGGTGACCCGAACCAGGCCGGCGATCTCCGTTCTCAGCAGATCGTCGCATTGTTCGGCGGCTACTTCCCGACCCCGCCCGACCGCGAGTGGTTGCGCCTGTTCATTCAGGCGGTTGACGACGAGCGCACGAAGTTCTTCTCGGCCTACTGGCGGCAGGAGCAGACGAGACGGGTCGGCGTCCGCGCCAGTGTCGACTCGATCTGGCGGAGCGGCCTTCGGCAGAAGTTCGCGCGCTTCCTGAACAATGCGGGGGCGGACCGCGGAACGATCCTGCTCTCCCTGCCGCTCGATGGCGAAGGACGTTCGCTCGACGTCGGTCAGCGCACGCGACTCGTGGCGGTGAACTACCCCGAGACGCCAGCGGATGCGCGCGAGGCGATCTTCACGTTCGCCCACGAAGTCGTGGGTTCGGTGACGTCCGTCGCGATCGAGGACAACACCAGCCCGGCCGAGAAGCGCAGCGGAGCCAGCGACCGGTACTCGAGCGCCGCACTCGTGCGTGGCGGCGCGATGCTCATCCAGCGGTTGGCGCCGGAGATGGCGGATGGGTACGCGCGGTACTACTTGCGTGCGGCCCGCGTACCCGTCACTGGCGACGCGGCGGCGGCGCTGGCAAAGGCGTTTCCGCTGCCGGACGCGATCCGCGATGGAATCCAGAGACAGCTGGATGTCGTATTGGGCGGGATATGACCGACTTGCCCGATAAGCCTGCGCCGAGCGGCCGCCCGCTCGATCGCGCTGCGCTCGAGCGTGTGCTCGCGCGCGCGAGCGAGCTGCAGGCAGGCACGAGCGAGCCCACCGAAGCCATGACCGAAGACCAGCTCATCGAGCTGGGCAAGGAAGTGGGCCTGTCGCCGGAGCACGTTAGGCAGGCGATCGCCGAAGAGCAGACGCGCGTCGCCGTGCAGCAGCCTGTCGGACGCGTCACGGGCGTCTTCGGACCGAACACCGCGTGGGCCCAGCGCGTCATCCCCGGTACACAGGCCGATATCCTCGCGCGGATCGACCGATACATGCAGGGCCAGGAAGCACTGGCCGTGCGGCGACGGTACGCCGAACGCATCACCTGGGAGGCGCGCCGCGACTTCCTCGGCCAGATGAAGCGCGGGTTCGGGCTCGGGGGGCGAGCGTACGCTCTCACGAGGGCGGACGAAGTTGGCGCGACGGTCGTCCCGGTCGATTCGGCTCGCGTCCTGGTCAGGCTGGATGCGGCCTTCAGCGACGCACGTCGCCGAAGTGTCACGGGCGGCGGCGTGGTGGCCGGGACGGGGCTCGCTGGGGCAGGCGGTGTGATCGCGCTGGCAGCGACGATGCCCGGCTCGTCGATGGCGGTCGCGTTGCTGATCGGCGGCGTCTGGGCCGCGATCGGTGGCGTCGGCTTCACGGCCGTCGCGAAATCGTATCGGTCGAACGTCGAACGCGCGCAGCTCGCACTCGAGCAGGCGCTCGACCGGTTGGAGCACCCGGAGCCTCCGCGGCAGGGAACGCTGTTCGACGTGCTGTCATCGGTGATCCGGTGACGGCGCCTGCGGGCGCGGCGGCAACCATCTCGCGGGTCGGCGTCGTAGGGGGTGGGCTCATGGGCAGTGGCATTGCCCAGGTGGCGGCGCAGGCGGGCCTAACGACGATCGTACGCGAGCTCACCGATGCGCTCTGCGAACGCTCGCGCGGCGCCATCGCGAAGTCGCTCGACAAGGCGATCGAGAAGGGGAAGCTCAAGCCCGATGCCCGCGCGGCTACGTTCGAGCAGCTAACGTTCACGACGCAGCTCGAGGACCTCGCCACGTGCGACATCATCATCGAAGCCGTCGTGGAAGACCTGGACGTGAAGAACTCGCTTTGGCGCGAGCTGCATACGCTCGCCGACGACCGGGCGATCTTCGCGTCAAACACGTCGAGTCTCACGATCGCCGCGATGGCGGCCGCGAGCGGCCGGCCGGATCGACTCGTGGGACTGCACTTCTTCAGCCCGGTACCGCTGATGCGGCTGGTCGAGGTGGTGCGGACCATTACGACGAGCGAGGACACGTTCGAGCGCTCACTCGGATTCGTTAGGCGAATCGGCAAGCAGCCGATCGTCGCGCGGGACCAGTCGGGGTTCATCGTGAACCGGCTGCTCATCCCGTACATGCTCGACGCGATTCGCGCGCTCGAGAACGGCGTCGGCAGCGTCACCGACATCGATGCCGGTATGCAGCTCGGCGCCGGTTATCCCATGGGCCCGTTCACTCTGCTGGACTTCGTCGGCCTCGACACCGTGCAGCGGGTGGCGGAGGTGATGTTCGACGAGTACCGGGAGCAGCGGTTCGCTCCGCCCCCACTGCTCCGCCGGCTCGTGCTCGCCGGGCACCTGGGGCGGAAGTCGGGGCGCGGATTTTACGATCACTCGGTCGACCCGCCCGTCCCAGGCCGCCTCGGGTGACGCGGCCAGCGCACGCGGGGTATACGAGGTATCCGCATGCGGGAATGAAAGTATGAGACGAATCCTGTTCGCGCTGTGCCTTGGGGTGGCGGTGGCGTCGAGCGAGGCGTGCACTCGGGCGCCAACGTCGTCGCGCAACGAGAGGTCCCTATCGACCTTTCAACCGTTCCTGACGCGGACGCTGACTCCGGCAATTGCGCGGTCGCAGTTCGGCAGTCCGGACGAGGTAGTAGGGAGCGGATTGCTCATCTACAAATACCGCCTCGGCGGCGGACCGACGCTGTGGCTCGGGTTCCCCGGCGAGGCGGCGATCGTCTACGCCCGCCTGGAGAGCAAGGACGGCACGTTCAGCGATCTTCCGCTCCGGTAGGAGTCTGACCCCACACGCATCTTTCCGTCCCACGTGAGCTGCGTTAACGTCAAATGATGGCGCCGACGTCATCCACGTCGTTCACGCGCGGAGGATACGGCATGAACAAGCGAGACAAGCTCGAGCCCATGGCCGATGGGTGGGTCGCCTTCCACACTGAGTCGGGCGACCGGTGGAAGCACAAGGACGTCACTGAAAGCGGCGAGGGAGGGACGACTGTTCACTACCGCTCATTCGTGAGCGACAAGGGCGAGCAGAAGCGCTACACGTTTGCTGCCAAGGACGCTCGCGACTCGACCGTCTGGGACCTGCGCGAGCAGCTCCGCCGCTCAGAGTCCGTTACCGCCGCCGCCGGGGCGAGGTGAATCGAGGCGCCGCCGGATTGTTCGGGGCCGTTCGTCGCGCACTCCACCAGCTCCGGCTGCGCCTCTTTCCCGTCCGTGACCCGTGGCAGCGCCTCCCCTACGAGGCGCCGCTCGACGTGTACGGCGATGGCGCACGACACGGCTTCGATTGGGTATTCGAAGGCGACAGCATGATTGCTGTCGCGAGCATCGACGACATCCTCGACTGGCTCCGCACGTGTCAGTATGAAACCGATGTGAGCCTCTTTCGCGAAGAGGACTACTGGCAGCACCCGCACACGTTCGAGCAGTTGCGGCGAGGCGACTGCGAGGACTTCGCGCTCTGGACGTGGCGGAAGCTCGTCGAGTTAGGCGTCGACGCCGACCTCGTCATCGGGCGCCGTGTCCCGCCGGGATCGGAGAACAGCCGACACGCGTGGATCCTGTTCCGCGACGCCGAGGACGAATTTCTGTTCGAGCCCATCGTCCGCGATCGTCCCGAGGCCATTCGACGCCTCGCGACGGTTCGGTCAGAGTACATCCCGGAGTTCGGTGTCGCGCGCGACCGCAGTCGGTTCCTGTTCGCCGGCTACGCGTACTTCCTTCAGAACCGACACCTCGGAAGGGCCGCCTCGTCGACGGGTGAGCGAGTGGAGTCCCGCGGAGCAGCCTGACGGCGCGCGACGGCCGGGCTCGCTGGGAGGACCTTCCGCCGATTCGAGACGTATGACGGGTAGCCCAACCGACTGACCTCGCTTATTGTGCTGTCCCGATAGGGACGTCCGAGCGCGCCTCTCTCACACGCGCCGGCGCGTACGGTTTTCTACTCTTCGGAGGACTGATGATCTCCCGCCGCGAATGGCTGCGCATCACCGCCAGCGGTCTCGCGCTCGGCACGGCGAGCGCCTCGCGCTTGCTCGCGCTCGCGCCGGCCAAGGAAGCAACCGTGTACAAGGACGCGAGCTGCGGCTGCTGCAAGAAGTGGGTGGAGCACATGGAGAAGAGTGGCTGGACCGTCACCGCGCATGACGTTCCAGACGTCGGCGTGTACAAGAAGAAGTACGGTGTTCCGGACAACCTGGGCTCCTGTCACACCGCCATCGTGACGAGCGGCTATGTGGTCGAAGGCCACGTGCCCGCCGATCTGATCGACAAGCTCGTCGCGGCGCGGCCGTCAGACGTGATAGGGCTCGCGGTGCCCGGCATGGTGCAGGGGTCGCCGGGCATGGAGACGGGACGGTCCGACAAGTACGACGTCATTGCGTTCAGCAAGGGCGGAAAGACGAAGGTTTTCGCGAGCCGATAGGTCTCTGTCACGCTGACGCCGTTTTCGCTGAGTCGTCCTGTTGTCGATGCAGTCGTCTCTCGTTGCCACCGCACTGATCGCGGCATCGCTCATCGCTGTACCGCAGCCGAGTGCGGCGCAGTCTCTTCGCGGCTCTCACGCCAGCGTGAGTCTCATGTACCGCCGCGCCGTGCGCGGTGGCCTCGACTTCTACGAGACGTCGTCCGACGTCAAGCGCGCGGTCATACGCGGTGAGCTGGTAAGCCTGAATGGCAACGCGCACTATCGGCTCGCCGACATCGGAATGCCGTATGTGCGGCCCGAGACGAAGGCGTTCGTGCTCGGTCTGGCCGCCGACTATCATCGCGCCTGCGGTGCGCCGCTTGTGATCACGAGTGCGACCAGACCGATCTCGCGCCGGCTCGCGAACTCCTCGGAGCTTTCGGTGCATCCGACGGGGATGGCGGTCGACCTCCGAAAGCCAGCGGGCCGCTGTCGTATCTGGTTGCGACGCCGGCTGCTCACGGCCGAGCGCCGAGGCGTGATCGAGGCGACGGAGGAACGCCATCCGCCCCACTTTCACGTGGCGGTGTTGCCGTCGCGATACGAGAAGGTCGCGTCCGCGCGCAGCAAGCCGGCGTCTGCGGGACCGAGCCGCGGCGGGCGCTGACGGGCGAGCAGCGTAGCGCGTTTCGAGCTACCCGCTCATGCGCGTGTGAGATACCGCGCAACTGGATCGTCCCGTCGCGCGGAGGCATCTTCCGAGTCTGGACTCACGCCCTCAGGAGCGCACCCGATGACTTCCACGGCCCAGCCGTCCAGCGACCTCTCCTTCCCGACGGGAAGGTTCCAGCGGCCCGCCAAGCTCGATCCCGAAGCCCGAGCCAAGGCGATCGACACCGTCGCCGCGACGCCAACCCGCCTGCGTGAGGCGGTGCACGGACTCACCGAATCGCAGATCGAGACGCCATACCGACCGGGAGGATGGACCGTTAGGCAGGTCATCCACCATGTCCCCGACAGCCACCTCAACGCCTACTGTCGGTTCAAGCTCGCGCTGACCGAGGACGAGCCGACGATCAAACCATACGACGAGTCGCTGTGGGCGCTGCTGCCCGATGTGCGGGCGGTTCCGATCGAAACGTCGTTGGCGCTGCTCGATGCCGTCCACGCGCGGTGGGTCGCGATCCTGCGCGCAATGAAACCCTCCGACTTCGACCGGATGCTCGTGCATCCCGAGTCCGGGCGTCAAAGCCTCGACCAGATGCTGGCGCTGTACGCGTGGCATGGGCCGCACCATACCGCCCACGTGACGCGGCTGCGCGAACGCATGGGCTGGTAACAGGCCGATGACAACGTCTCAGGTGTCGCACGCCGGCGTGCCTAACGCCCCGGTGGAACGGAAGCCCTGGTTCGCACGTCGGTTCAATTTCGACCTGGAGCCGTGGGCATTCCCGAACATCGTGGAACGACTTCGCGGCACGCCGGCGCGGCTCGACGATAGACTTCGCGGGCTCGGCACCGCGGTGCTGACGACGCGGCTCGACGGCAAGTGGTCGATTCAGGAAAACGCCGGCCACCTGCTCGACCTGGAACCGCTGTGGGCGTTGCGGCTCGACGACTTCCAGCGCGGGGCGGAACGGCTGTCGCCAACCGACCTGCAGAATCAACGAACATTCGATGCAAACCACAACGCGTCGAGCTTATCCGACCTGCTGGCCGCGTTTCGACGCGAGCGTGCGACGATCGTGGAACGGCTCGAGCGTTACGACGAAAGCCTCATCGTGCGCACGTCACTTCACCCGCGGCTCGAGCAACCGATGCGCGTGATCGACCACGTTTTGTTCGTGGCGGAGCACGACGATCACCACCTGGCAACCATCACGTCGCTCCTGCGCGCCCTGGCCACGCGATAACGCCCACCGCGGGCCAGGTTGGATGCGGGTCGGCCGCTACTGGCGGCTCGCGCGCTTCATGACCGAGGAATCGACGACGAACGTGAACGGCTGCTGAACGAGCTGTCTCACGCGCTTGCCATCCTTCATCGCCGGCGCGTAGGCCCAGTCGGGCAACGCACGTTGTACCGCCTCGGTGAACTTCGGGTTCGTCGACGAGATCACGCCGAACGTGTCGAGCTCCACATGACCGACCGTGTCCACCACGAACTCGGCCAGGACCTGCCCCGGCACGCCGGTGAACAGCAGCGCCTCCGGGTACTGCGGCTGTGGTCGCGACACGCTGTCGCCGCGAGCCGGGACGTCCACCTGATCCTTCGTGTAGACCTTGAGCGACGCCACCATGTCCGCGAGCTCCGTGGCGGTGACGGCATGCTTCCGCTTCTTCTGACGTCGCTCGCCTTCACGCGACCACACGACGATCACGCCGCACGAACCGAGGCCGCGCGCTCCCATGAACTGCGGCGGGATCTGCGAGACGCCGCTGTAGACCTCGATCCCTTCGATCGATTGTGGCGAGAGGAAGTCGAGGTCGAACTCGGCCGTTGGAAGTGGCGCGCCGTCGAGCCATACGAGTGGCCAGCACGAACCGCCATTGCCACGGAACCGAATCGCGTTCCGGATCGTGCGCGTCGAGGTGATCTGCACGCCCGGCAATCGACGGAAGACATCCGTGAGCTGCGCGGGATTGTCGTGCTCGAGTCGCTCGCGCGAGACGAAATGGCCAATGCCAAGGTCCCGCCGCTGGTAGAACCCCGCCATGCGGCCGGTGTAGTTCGAGCCGCCTTTCACCACGATCGGCGCGAGGATCTGGGCAATTGGCGAGAGCGTCACGACGCTCGTGGATGGCACCCGCTGATCCACGACGACATCGATGCTCGTCGGCTTGAACCCGAGCCGGCGGATGCGCACCGTCGCCGGGCCGCCTCGGACGGCGGTGAAGCGAATCTCACCGCGGTCATCGGTCACGCCGCGAACAGGCGTGCCGTCGACGGTCAGCTCGGCGCCGGAGATCGATCGTCCGAGCGAATCGTGCACGCTCACTGAGATTGTGCCCGGCGGTAGCTGGTCCTGAGCCTGGACACGGTTGGGCATCGCTGCGACTGAAGCAGCGACGAGTAGAGCGCCAAGAGAACGATACATGGACACGTTGGCCTCCAGAGCGCGACGAGGCTGTGCTGTCCTTTTATAGTACAGGCGGTGCAAACGCCGCGCGAGTGACGCTGGTCCGTCCAGTGTGTCACGGGGGCACGCCGCGCCCCGGTGGGACGAAACGCATCCGCTGCCCCCATCTGGCCACGCGAAACCGAAGCGTTACTATGTCCGTAACGGATATATCCGATACGGACACAGGTAACAGGCCCCGTGCGCTCCAGGGAATCCCGTCCGGCCGAGTTTCTGCCGCTCACACCGGCAGTCCTCCACATCCTCCTCGCGCTCGCTGACGGCGAGCAGCACGGCTACGCGATAGCGCAGGCCATCGAGGCCGTCACAGCCGGCTCGGTGCGGATGGGACCCGGGACTCTGTACGGTTCCATCGGCCGCATGGTGGCGGGCGGGCTGATCGAGGAGTCCACTCGCGCGCGCGGCCGGGGGGACGATGATGAACGGCGTCGCTTCTATCGGATGACGGCGCTTGGCCGCCGCGTGCTCGAGTCCGAAACCGAACGCCTCGCGAGAGTGGTCGCGCTCGCCCGAGCGAAAAACGTTCTCCGTCGCCCGGAGCCTGCCTGATGCGCGCGGTCAAACACGTCTTCGAGCTCATCCTGCGACTCTACCCGGGCGACTTCCGCCGCCAATACGGCGATGAGATGCGGGCGTTCGCGCAAGCGCGGCTCGGCGAGCCGCGTTATGCGACCCCGAGGGGTGCTTTCGCCTTCGTCTGGCACGTCCTCGTGGATGGCGTTGGGGGCGCCGTTCGCGAGCACCTGTTTGCTCGTACGCCGGCCGCACGTGTGAGCGG
>Ga0163163_10005979_pt1 | contig 10582 bp, 7 predicted proteins | sample S65metaG_FD_119766 | JGI IMG/M metagenome (GOLD analysis project Ga0163163, IMG submission 119766) | Switchgrass rhizosphere microbial communities from Kellogg Biological Station, Michigan, USA - S6-5 metaG | ecosystem: Host-associated > Plants > Roots > Rhizosphere > Soil | place: USA: Michigan... | reverse complement strand
CGTCGCCGCCAGACTCGCGATCTCGGAAACAAGTGACCCGCCGCGGTCCGCGTAAACATCTGCGTTACTGTCGCCATTGTCGTCGTTGTTCACACGCACTTCTCTGACGCCGTTCAACGTCTTGAGTCGATCGATGAGGTCGGAAGATTGCGCGCCGAAACGCAAGCGCAAAAGGAAGCCGCCGGGAACGGACGCTTTCAGTTCCGCGGGCGTGCCCAGCGCGATGTTGCGTCCGTGATCGATGATGGCGAGTCGCTGGCACAGCGCGTCAGCCTCTTCCATGTTGTGTGTGGTCAAAAGAATCGTTTTGCCACTCTCGTTGTATTCACGAATGATTTCCCAGAGCAGCAGACGCGTTTGCGGATCGAGACCGGCGCTCGGCTCGTCGAGGAAGAGCACCTGCGGATCGTGCATCATTGCGCGCGCGATCGAGAGTCGTTGCATCATGCCGCCGGAGAACCCGCGCGTTAACTGATCGCCGCGGTCACTGAGTTTAAACCGATCGAGTAACTCCGTGGCCCGAGCGGCGCGCGTTCGTGAATCCATGCCGAAGTAAGCGCCGTGGAAGAGCAGGATCTCACGGGCTGTCAGAGCGAAGTCGAGATTTGGTCGCTGGGCCACTACGCCGATCAGTCGTTTTACTTCGACCTGTTGCGCCCAGATGTCGTAATCGCCGATCCACGCTTTTCCATTCGTCGGGCGCACACGCGTGGTCAGAATGCCGACCGTAGTCGACTTGCCGGCGCCGTTTGGACCAAGCAGTCCAAAGATCTCGCCGCCGCGCACGTCGAGCGACAAGCCATCGAGCGCGACTACCTCACGCGCCGGTTGGTCCTTGCCTTTGCGTCTTGGTCCAAATCCGCTGCCGGCCGCCATTGGCGGTGGAGACGTGTAAATTTTGCGAAGATCCTGGGTGTGGATACCGGCGAGCATAATGGGCGCCATTCTAGCCCAATTCGCGTTATCTGTGGTCAAAAGCACCTCGATTTAACTCATCCACTGGAACTTTTGACAGGCTTTCGTCGACCCGCAGTCTGCTAAATTTCTGCAAATTGCAAAGGAGCCTGCCATGAGAAAGACCACAATGCTGATTGCGTTTTCTTTGTTGTTGGCGTGCGCACTCGATGTAAGCGCGAAGAGCAAAGAAGAGAAACAAGCGGAAGCTCGCAAGAAGGCGGATGCAACGCTGGCGCGACTTTACAAAGCGAAACCGTCCGCTCAGGCCGCAATAAAGAAAGCCGCCGGTTACGCGGTGTTCAATAGTTCTGGCGCGAAGATCCTGGTTGCCGGCGGCGGCAGAGGAAGTGGGATTGCCGTCGACAACGCCACGCAGAAAGTTACCTACATGAAAATGCGTGAGCTCCAGGCCGGATTGGGAATGGGTGTGAAGAAGTTCAGCACGATCTTTATCTTTGAAACAAAAAAGGCCTTCGACGATTTCGCAAACGGCGGCCGGGAATTTGGCGGACAAACTACCGCGGCAGCGAAGACTGGTGACGGCGGCGGGTCGTTACAGGGTGCGGCTTCCGTGTCCGAAGGCGTGTGGATGTATCAGTTGACCGACAAAGGCCTCGCGCTCGAAGTTACCGGCAAGACGACGAAGTACATGAAAGACGGCGACTTGAATTAGCCACAACAAAGCACAAAAATTGAGTACACTGCTTGTGCTTTTTGCTGGCTTATGAATCTTCTCCCAAGATCGCTGCTCCTCGTCACCTGTCTAACCGCGTTCGTCGTCTCGGCCTCTGCTCAACAAATCGTTCCCACCAGCAGCGCAGATCGGGCGGCCGCCACCAGCGTGGACCGTGTTATCCGGCAGCAAATGTCGGAGAACAAGATCCCGGGTGTGTCTCTGGCTGTCTTGCGTAACGGCAAAATCATTCTGCTGAAAAGTTATGGGCTCGCGAATGTCGAACACCAGGTGCCTGTCACACCCGCTACGGTTTTTCAGTCTGGTTCGATTGGAAAACAATTCACCGCTGCGGCGGTGATGATATTGGCCCAGGAAAATCGGATTTCACTCGACGACAAGATCTCCAAATACTTTCCTGATGCGCCGCTTGCCTGGAAAGACATCACAGTGTGGCATCTGCTGACGCACACCTCCGGTCTGGGTGATTATCCGGAGGAGATCGATCTGCGTCGCGATTACACGGAAGAGGAGCTATTCGGGTCGTTCAAAAAGGCGCCACTCGGTTTTCAGCCGGGCTCGAGTTGGAACTACAGCAACATCGGCTATGCCACGTTGGGGATGTTGATTGGGAAGGTGACCGCCAACTTCTACGGAGAGTTTTTGCAGGAAAAAATTTTCAAGCCGCTCCATATGACGACGGCGCGCATCATCTCTGAGGCTGATATTGTGCCGAATCGAGCGGCTGGTTACCGGCTTGTCAAAGGTGAGTTGAAGAACCAGGAGTGGGTTTCACCGTCTACAAATTCGACCGCGGATGGATCGTTGTATCTCTCTATTCTCGACTTGGCGAAGTGGGACGCGGGTTTGTACACGGATGGTCCACTGACGCCAGCGAGTCGAGAGAAGATTTGGACGCCGGCGAAACTGAACGACGGCAGCACGAAGGGTTACGGTTTTGGCTGGCACCTCGCGGAGCTTCATGGTCATCGCCTGGCGCTTCATGGTGGCGCGTGGCAGGGGTTCAAGTCGCATATCGTCCGCTTTCTCGATACGAAGTTGACGATCATCTTCCTTGCGAATTCGTGGGAGACAAGAGACTTCAAACTCGCGCGCGCGCTGGCGGCGAGTTTTTATCCCGCCTTCGCGCTGCCGAAAGTGACACCGATTGCAGATTCCGAACCCCAGACAACGTCATTGGTGCGACGCGCGTTGATGCAGTTGGCGATGGATAAAGTCGACGAACATCTCTTCACGCCGGACGTGCGCGCGACGATTCCAGCTAAAGGGATCAGAGAAAGCTTGAATGCGTTTAGCTTGCCGGCTGCAATAATCCATTCGAGCGAACTGGTTGAGCGGAGAACTGAGAACAATCTGCGCGTGTTCCGTTATCTATTGACCGACATTGGACGCAGTTTGTCGTGTACGGTCAAACTCACGCCGGACGATAAGATCGCCGCGCTTGAAGTTGCCGAGTTGTGATTACGCAAACGTTATGGTGGGTCGCGATCCGGTTACGACAACGCCTCCGCGATCCCCCGGCGTGATTGAACCAAACCGCTCCGCGTAAACTTCAGGCAGCGGGCGTGCGTTCGGTGGCGCCAACCACAAACGCAAGAGATGTCGCTTCCGCTCTGGCTCTGGAAAATCTTCGAACGCGGTGCGATCGTGAAGAATCGTGTGGTTGTGCACGAGTTGAATATCGCCGGGTTCGAGTTCCATCATGAAGTGCAGCTTTGGATCGTTCGCGAGTTCATCGAATAGATCGAGTGCTTCGGTCTGAATTGGAGTCAGTGGCGCGACGCCGGGGAAGCGCCGCGCGGATTCGATGTACTGGCGCTGGTAGATCGCAGAGACTAAACCGTCGCGGTAATTGAATACGGGAATCGTGAAATACGGTTTGGCGCCATCGGGAACTTCGCCACGTCTATCCGTCTCAATCGGATCAAGTAACACTCTGAGCAGGTCCGGCCGGCGCCGGCGCATCTCGTTGAAGATCGTTGTTGACGACACGAGACTTGAGAGCCCACCCGACTTCGCCCTCCTCAAACACATCAGACCAACAACGTCGCACGAGTCGGTGTGGAACGTCTGCCGCTCGTTCGTCTGATAGATGCGCGTGTTCGGATCAGCGCTCGACCGCCCAAGATCTCTGACGTGCCCGAGCAAATGCCCGTCCGCGTTTTGCATTCGCAGCGCGCCGAGTTGCGCCCCAATAATCAGAAACGCCAGCGCCGCCTCACGTCTGCTCCAACCCTCAACCGGCAACCCCTTAATCAGAACAAACCCACGCCCATTGAGCACCTCATCGAGAAGGCTCTGCAATCGTGGCCCAAGCGACGGAAGCGAAACGTCCTCAGCATTGATAGCCGCAAGCTCAACCGCCGACCGCTCTAACTCTCTAACCGCCCGTTCCACCTCACCGATCTCGCTCTCAGTCAGTCTCTCCACCCACTCGACGCTCTCCGCTATCTCCGACCCATACCAAACAGACCGATCACAAATCTCAGGCGGCAACGGACGATCGATTTCACTCACGTTCGGTTGCCTTTTTGAGCCACCATTGTTGTCGATTAACCCCGACCAAAGAGTCTTTTCCATTGCAGAAAATCTTAACACGCCTTGTTGGTAGCCTGTGGGCGCTCTGGCTACCAATGTTACCGTCTCACGTAATTGCTAAATCGCAAAAATCCTGAGGATTACAAGTTTTTGGCCGCGAGAGAGGCTGTTCGGCTCGGAGCAGAATTAGCAATTGAGTTTATCCCAGAGCAGAATTTAGAACGCCTAACCTGTAAGCAACTTAGAGAGATACTAACCTCTTCGTTCAACAGTTAGGATTGGATCTCTTTTTAGGCTGCCCACTCAACCCCGAAGCAGGTTGGTACTGGTCGGCTTTGCAGAGAGCATTTATCTGAAATATCTCATGATCTCAGAACCGATCCATTTCCCGACCGGCACCGATACGCCATTGCCGATCATTCGATACGCATCGTTAGCACTGCCGACGAAAGTGAAGGTGTCAGGCACGCCTTGCAACCGCGCATACTCTCGAACTGTGTATGGTCGAACTCCGTGTGAGAATCGCGTATCAGCCACGAGTCTTGTGCTCAAGTCTTTCGAGTAATGTGCAACGCAGGTGGGTGCGATATCGCCGCGTTTTGGATCGCTGATTATTGGTTTGTCGCGATACTTTCCGGCGAGTCGTCGTTTCACGTAATCAGGAATGTGTGGAGTTGGGTGAGGTTCCAGTATCTCAGTGAGTGTCACCGCTCTTTTTGCAGTTGGCTCTCGCCACGCGAAGCTTCTTTGACTACCAATGATGATTAACCGGTCCCGTTTTTGCGGGAGCCACGTCGATGTCTTAACTGGGCAGGCGACATGTACATAATAATCTGGTAACTTCGTCATAGCCTCCATTACCACTGGAAACTTCTTCATGCCGGGAACATTCTCCACTACGTAAAGCTCAGGTCTGCGAATTGCGACATGGCGAAAGAAATGCAAGAACAAATCATCGCCAGTTCGCACGCCGTGAATGTCTGCTATTGGCGAATACTTGGTACACGGATACGTCGCTACCATTACATGACACTCTTCATCGTCCAAGGCTAATTTCTTTGTAATGTCGGATTGAATGACTTCATGAGAAAAGTTACGCCGCATCGTGTCACAACAGAGACGATCAATCTCAAAGCTCTGCTGTAGAGTTAGGCCGCCTTCCTTCAGACCGATGTCCATCAGTCCGGCGCCCGAGAAATAGGTGTTGGTAAGTATTCGGAACATCCAAAAAGTTTACCCTGGGAATTTTCGGTTGGGAGTTTCAGTTGGCAACGCGGGCGAGACTTAGTCAGAGGCTCGTGTTTACTTATCAGAAAAACGCACAAAGACTTCTGTGCGGTGGTACTCAAGGAATCCTTGATGGTGGTTTGAAAAAGATCGAAGCCTATCCTTCTGGTTGATTCCCAGCTTTGTGGGTTCTATTTGATCGAGGACGGGCGAGCTGACGATTCCACCACTCTCATCGAAGGTAATTAAGCCCTGGTCAAACAATTGGTCGTATTGCGGCAGTAACAGTAAGCCGTTGTATGGATTCAAACGTTCGTTGTTCGTGCTGAAGCGCCATGGTTTGATGTGAGATGCGCGCAGCACATTAGGCAATCTGACATCCGTTACGGCGCAGCCCTCCCACATTTCAAGTAAGCGTTGGCGGAATGTGCCTTGCCCAATGCGTGCATTGGTAACAGCTTGTCTTTCGGTATCGGTGAGCGCATTAAGCTCGTCTTGATGCGTGAGAATGTCATCCACCGCGGTCAAGTCGTGAGCCAGACGAAAAACAAATTGCATTGGTTTACGCGGGATGGTAGCTGATTTAACAAGAGTAACTAAGCCTCTGTATTCAAATGGAGAGTGGTGAATTTCTCTAAAAAAAAGATGTATCGCATCTCCGGTTACGGTGGCGTTTGCTATTCGAGTGTCGTGGCTATGTCCTCTCTCACCTTCCCAGAATAAATACTCTCCACTAATGTAATCGTTGTATTGTTCTAGGCTTTCCTGTTTGATTCGCGTCACAAATAGAATTATCTGGTTGGTACCTCGCGGACAAAACACTCCCTTCGCAAACGCGCGATAGTCTCTATAACCCCACTCTTTCGCGAGCCAAGGCCTATCGTATTTCTTGCCGATTAGGATTCTTGAGAAATCAAGCATCAACGGGAAATGAAGCGGTTAGTAACTTCTAAGACCCTAGACCTCAAACGCGCGTTTCAGAGCCGTTTGTTAGCTCGCCCAATAATTCCAAAAGCCGATCGTAATCCACCGGCTTCACCAAATGTCCATTGAAGCCTGCTTCTTCGGAGCGGCGGCGGTCGTCTTCCTGACCCCAGCCGGTCAGCGCAATGACGACGATGTCTTTGCCCCAAGGTTGTTGGCGGACGCGGCGACAGACTTCGTGACCATCGAGTTTCGGTAAACCAATATCAAGCAAGACGACTTCCGGACGATACTTCTCGATCGCTGCCACGGCTTCGACACCATCATGGGCCATGTAGGTTTTATTGCCCGTGATCTCCAACAACATCGCCAGCGAATCCGCAGAATCTCTATTGTCGTCGACGATCAGCACACGACGTTGCGCAGTCGACTCGCCGGCGCCGTCAGGTGCACTCGTGAACGCAACTGCCGGTTGAGGAAGAATGGGCAGACGCACGATAAACTCACTTCCTTTTCCTTCACCTTCACTGCGCGCCTCAATCGATCCGCCATGCATCTCGGTCAAACGCTTCACCAGCGTCAATCCAATTCCGAGTCCGCCCTGCGAGTGCTCCGAGTTGAGATCCACCTGCATGAACATATCGAAGATGCGGTCTAACTGGTCCGGCGGTATCCCGGCGCCATTGTCCTTCACGGACACCACGACTTCACCATCGATTCGCTTCGCACTCACCGCGATTTTTCCGCCCGGTCTCGTGTACTTACAACTGTTGTTGAGCAGGTTGCCAAACACCTGGGCCAACCGCGCCCGGTCCGCATTCAGGTAAATCGATTCGTCAGGTAGCTCAACCGTTAAATCGTGCCCTGCTACGTCAAGGAGTGGCCGCGCCACCTCCACCGCCTGGTGAATCACCGACGACAGTTCAACTTCACCGCGACGCAATTCAAGACGATCGTGCGTGATGCGATTCAAGTCGAGCAGATCGTCCACCAGCCGGACTAACTGCCCAAACTGACGCTCCATCGTGCCATGCGCGCGTTTGAGAACCGCCGGATCTCCGTCGGCACGTTTCAAAACTTCCAGCATGTTGCTCATCGGCGCCAACGGATTTCGGAGTTCGTGAGCGAGCGTCGCCAGAAATTCATTCTTGCGACGATCGGTATCAGATAAATCCGCCGCCAACCTGTGCAGATCGTCCGCGAGTTGCTTTCGTTCAGTGACGTCCTGGCTGACAGTCGCGTAACCGATCGGTTGTTTGTCATTGTCCCGCAACAGCAAAACCTTGTACGCCATCCAGCGCGCCGCGTCCGTTTTGAAGTTGCGAAAGCGAACCTCGACTTCGCCATGGCCGGTTTCCAGCACGCGCGGTAAAAACTCATTCAGGATCATTCCCTGATCCTCAGGGAAGAAGAATTCCAAAAGCGACGTGCGGCGCGCGTCGTCAATGCTGTCGAGCCCGACCATCGCCAGGCCCGCGCGATTGACGAAAAACGGAATACCGTCGAGATCGCACATGCCGATGAAGTCGGTACTGTTCTCGATCACCGTGACGTAGTTCTGACGATCCCTTTCAGCAACCTTGCGCTCGGTGATGTCGCGCACGATCTTCGACGCCCCAACGACGTTTCCCACCTCATCCCTGATCGGAGAAATCGTGAGCGAGACAAAGATGCGCCGCCCGTCTTTGTGAAGGCGCTCGGTTTCGAAATATTCGATCCGCTTGCCCACTTTCAGCCGCGCGATGATGTCATCTTCCTCGGATATTCTTTCGTGCGGAATGACGAGCGAGATGTGCCGGCCCACAGCTTCTTCAGCCGTGTAACCAAAGACGTGTTCCGCGGCGGCGTTCCAACTTTGGATGATGCCCTCCAGCGACTTGCTAATGATGGCATCGTTTGACGATTCAACGATGGCCGCGAGTAGCCGCGCGGTGTGAAGTTGAGTCGCCTTCTCACGTTCCCTCGTTCGTTGTGCCGTCACATCGCGAAAGATCAGCACACATCCTGAAACGTAGCCGTGTTCGTTACGAATCGGAGCCGCGCTATCGTCGATCGGACACTCGCTGCCGTCTTTTCTGATCAGGATCGTGTGGTTTGCCAGACCAACCACCACGCCCTCACGCAACGCTCTCTTAGCCGGACTCTCGACGGGCTGTCGTGTTGCTTCGTTGACGATTTGAAAGACGCGCTCGAGCGGCTGACCCAGCGCGTCAGTGTGCGACCAGCCTGTCAACGACTCAGCGACGCCGTTGAGATAAGTAATGTGTCCTTCAGTGTCCGTGGTGATTACGGCATCGCCGATGCTTCGCAGTGTGACTCGGAAAACTTCTCGCCGGTCATGCGCGCGCTCGTTAGCGATCCGCGCCGCTTCGCCGATAACGATGATCAGCGCGCAGGTGAAAAAGTATGCAACCAGGCCGACGACATCAGCCACACGACTGAAATTGAGTTGGCCTCGCGGTGATATGAACAAGTAGTGACAAGCAACATAGCCGATGATGGTAATTGGAACCGCGAGGCGATAGCCGCCGAGCCAGACTGCGGCAGCGACTGCGCCGAAGATCGTGACGAGAGGTAGCGCATCGCCCATCAGCGGGTCGAGTAGCCAGCGCAGCAGGACAGCCGCGGCCACCGCGAGAAGGCCGAGCCCATAATTTTTTAGCGCGCTGCCAGATGCCATTGCGATAAATTTTAATGCGTCAGATTTAAAAGTTGCAGGGTGAAATTAGCGCCGGGTTTTTCGGCGGCACTGTGTCCTTGAACTTCACCTTCTTTCGCCGCATGTCGGCGACTGCCGCGTCAACTTGTTCCGGTGTCAGAGCCACGCCCGAGTGAAAGAAAACCCAATCGATATCTTCCTGATACTGTCGCTTCTCCTTCGCTTGCGACATTCCATCGCGAATGAACCAGAGATTGAAATTGATCGACATCGTGTCTTCCGGATAATAGTTTCCGCCATGCTCGACAAATAACTTGCCGTCGACAAAGTAGCGAACCTTCTGATCGAGAACCTGCGTGACCAGAGTGTGCCAACCGGCCTGACTGCCGCTCTCAGTTTTGAAGACATTGTCCTTCTTCCAATTTGGTTCGGGACTGAACGTCTCCCACGTAGTGGCGTAGAGCGTTGGACCATCGATGCCCCAGCCGCCATTCGGAAGATATTCGTAGTCCAACTCGCTATAGTCAGGATCCATCGGCGCTTTCAACGGAGCGATCGTGTAGAAACTCTGCACGATTTGATCGCCGCCCGGACCCGACACGGGTTTGTCAGTGAAACGAACACGCGCCGCGTACGTGCCTTCGAGATATTTGCGTTGATGACAGATCTGCGTCTGCGTGGTGTTCGCGCTCGTACCGTCAGTGGAAGAAGTCATGCGCACGATCTGGTTGTTACTTTGATCGGGATCTTTCACGATCGTGACGCCTGCTTCCGACCACGTGGCGCCGGGAATTCCCGGCCAGCCCGCTTCAGTACGAATGATCCAGCCGTTTTTTGTAAGCTGGCTTTTGTTTGTGTAACTGAAATCTTCGAAAAGAACCTGCGGCGCGAGGTTTGTCGCCGGCGCAGTGCTCAAGAGCGAAGCAACCGTCAGTGCGAGGGCAAAGAACTGCGCGAATCGTGTCATAGGGGAATCCATTCCAGGACTAGGGAGTTGGGCGTCTCCCTGGAGTGCGGCCGCCGCACTCCAAGAAGGCGCTCATTCGACTGATCTTCCGGTGCTTGTAAAGTTTACGCAGATCGAGAAGATTTGTCGAAAACCCGCCTAACTTTTTGCTCGTAACATGTCTCTATATCAATGAATGCCGAATTAGGGCGGAGAATCGATGACAAGGTCTGAATCGCCTGACGAACTGCTGGTAGTCGCGGCGATTCTTGGAAATCTGGAGGCGTTTGAGGAGCTTGTCGTGCGTTACCGGCCTGCCGTCGTGCGGCTGGCGCGGACGATTGTCGGCGCCAATTACGCCGAGGATGTAGCGCAGGATTCATTGTTACTCGCGTTCAAGGCGCTGCCGGGTATCGAGGAGCCGGACAAGTTTCCGGCGTGGTTGTCGGCGATAACGCGTCATCGGGCTTTCCGATTCAACAAGAGCGAGACGGCGCTCAATAGTAAACGAGTGCCGCTGGATGAGGCGCTGCTTGAACAAATCGAGGCACTGGCCAAGCCGTTGGCGGAGAAAGAGCGTGACCAGGAGATGATTTTGGCGCTCGACGGTCTTGCGGCTGATTATGCGATGCCGTTG
>Ga0163163_10005976_pt1 | contig 10587 bp, 11 predicted proteins | sample S65metaG_FD_119766 | JGI IMG/M metagenome (GOLD analysis project Ga0163163, IMG submission 119766) | Switchgrass rhizosphere microbial communities from Kellogg Biological Station, Michigan, USA - S6-5 metaG | ecosystem: Host-associated > Plants > Roots > Rhizosphere > Soil | place: USA... | reverse complement strand
ATCAAGGGAATACCATTCGCCCGTCACGTCGCTTGCCGGCGGAGTGTCGCTGTGCCGCACATAGTTGCCGACCAGCGCACGTGTCACCCCGAACTGCACGTCAGTCTCGAGTTTTTCGTCATCATTGACATAAACCTGCGAGATCAGAGTTTTGAAGCCGTCCTTGAAGATCAGAAAGTGCAGGTGCGCCGGACGAAAATTATGACGGCCGGTTGCCCGCACGAGATCGCCAACCGGACCGTCAACGGGAATCGGGTAACCCGCCGGCTTCACGCTTCGAAAACTGAAATGGCCACGTGCGTCGGTCTTGAATTTACCCCGCAAGTTCATCGGGGCCTGCTTAGGGTCCTGTTGCTCGTAAAAACCCTCGGGTGAGGAGTGCCAGATATCGACTTCGGCATCCGCAATCGGCTTTCCAGCCTGATCCTTGACCCAGCAATTGACAAACAACGCAGGCCCCGGTGTCGGCGAACGCACGATCGAGCCGCCGCTTTCCGTGCGCGGCGAATTCATTCGCCAGAACGGCCCCAGCAGGTTCGCGGTGGTTTCGGTCTGCCCGTTGTTTCCGTTGTTGAGAAGACAAATAAGGGTTGAAAAGCCGAGAGAGCCTGACATCAACACAACTTCGTTGTGCTTGTCGTCGGTCTTCTGCCCGAGCTTCGCGACGTATTGGACCGCCTTCTCGAACTCGTCCTCGGTGAGGTGAACGTCGCGTGCGAATGCGTGCAAATGCTCCACCAGCGAAATAAGAATCTCCCGCAGCCGGAGGGGCTGCGTGTTCTTGAATGCTTCGGTCACAACTTTTGTGACGTCTTCCTGCCTCTGAATAATCATCTATCGCGTTCCATCTACGGCTGACTCATGGAAGAACTCATATATCTTTCGCGCGGTCTCCGCACTAATTCCGGGCACCTGGGACAGATCGGGCAGGCTGGCCCGCTCGATTGCTTTCACCGTGCCAAAATGTCGGAGTAAAGCCCGCTTGCGAGTGGGACCAATCCCCGGAATTTCCTGCAATCCGGCTTCGCGAATATCTTTCTTGCGACGCGTGCGGTGCGACCCCACGGCAAAACGATGCGCCTCGTCGCGCAATCGCTCGATGAAATAAAGCAGAGGGTCGCGCGGGGGGAGCCTGAAAGGCGCATGGCCCGCCATGAAGAACGTCTCGCGACCCGCATCCCGATCGGGGCCTTTTGCAATCGCCACGACCGGAACGTCAACGATGCCCAGCCCGGTCAATGTTTCCCGTGCGACGTTGAGTTGCCCCTGCCCGCCGTCGATGAGCAACAAATCGGGCCAAGGCTGGTCTTCGGTCCCGCTGGCGGTGAGATCCCGCGCGCCGTCCGCAACGGTGCGGGGGTTTTCTTCGAGCAGGCGTTTGAATCGCCGCTCAAGGACCTCGCGCATCATTCCGTAGTCGTCACCGGGCGTGAGGTCGGATGATCGAATATTGAACTTGCGATACTGATTTTTGCGGAAGCCTTCGGGTCCGGCAACGATCATGGCCCCCACGGCGTTGGTCCCGCCGATGTGGCTGTTGTCGTAGACCTCAATCCGGCCGGGGAGTCGGGGCAGCGAGAAGATTTCCTTCAAGGCACCCAGCAGTTTTTGCTGTGATGATGTGTCCGCAAGCTTGCGTGCCAGCGCTTCGCGCGCATTGGCCAAAGCGTGTTGCACGAGTTCCTTGCGTTCGCCGCGTTGCGGGGCGGTCACTTCAACTTTGCGTCCGGATTTTGCTGTCAGTGCTTCGGCAAGCAGCGCCCGCTCGTCAAAATCGTGCGAAACGAGAATGAGGCGCGGCGGCGGCTTGTCGTCGTAGAATTGTGCGAGAAATGCGCCGAGCACTTCCGCCGGACCGATACTCCGGTCCGCTCTCGGAAAATAGGCACGGTTCCCCCAGTTTTGTCCCGTGCGGAAAAAGAACACTTCGACGCAGGAGTACCCGCCCGCCTGATGAACGGAGAAGACGTCGGCCTCGTCCGTGCTGCGCGGATTAATCCCCTGGTGCGATTGAATCGCCGAAAGCGCTGACAGACGATCCCGGTAGATCGCTGCTCTTTCGTAATCGAGAGCAGCGGAGGCCTTGTCCATCTCGTGTGCCATCTCTTTTTGCACTGACTGGCTACGGCCTGACAGAAACTCATTCGCCTCCTTCACCAGTTCGGAATAGCCGGCGAAATCGATTTCCCGCGTGCACGGCGCCGAGCACCGCTTGATCTGAAAGAGGAGACACGGTCTCGTCCGGGACTCAAAATACGAATCCGAGCAGGACCGCAACAGAAAGGCACGCTCAAGCGCATTGATGGTGCGGTTGACTGCACCGGCTGACGCAAATGGACCGTAATATCGCCCTGATCGTGTACGCGCGCCGCGATGCTTCAGGATCTGTGGCGCCCAATGATCCGACGTGATGAGGATATAAGGAAACGACTTGTCATCGCGCAGGAGCACGTTGAACCGAGGCCGCAGACGCTTGATCAGGTTTGCTTCCAGCAACAGCGCTTCGGTTTCGGTCTTGGTGGAAACGAACTCCAGACTCACCGTCGCTGCAATCATGCGCGAAATTCGACTGTCGTGCCCGGTCGGACGCGCGTAGGCGGTCACCCTCTTCCGGATATTCTTGGCTTTGCCGACATAGAGCACGTCGCCCTGTGCATCGATCATGCGATAGACGCCGGAGGCAGATGGGGCGAGCTTTGCAAACCGCCCGATCGCGGCTCGGCCGGCAGCCAATGTGCCAGCCGTCGAACCCTCCATCTCGAGCTCAGGCAACGAAGGATCTTCGTCTTCCTCGCGCAGCTCGCTCGCTGGGTCGATATCTTTGTTGGTGCCGTTCATGCTGAAGAAGATAATGCGCGATATGCATTTGCGCATGAGCAAGTTGAAAAGCGCTGAGCCGCCCTTATTCCACAGCCTCGTTGTCGGCGATCCGCCATGCCAGATGCTGCCCACCGTCGACGGGGATTGTCACGCCGGTCACGTTCGTCGCCTGTGCAAGGTAGACGACTGCAGCGGCGATGTCGTCCGGCCGCGGGCCGCGTTTGAGCGGCATGCTTTCTGCTTGCGCCGCAAATTGGGCATCGGTCTGGCGCGGGCTTGGAAGCGTCGGCCCGGGTGCCACGCCATTGACCCTTATCCTCGGCGCCAAGGCTTGCGCCAGGGTGGTTGTCGCGGTGAAGAGCGCGCTCTTGCTCAACGTATATGAGAAGAAGCGCGGATTGGGTTTGAGCACGCGTTGATCGACGATATTGACGATTGACGCGTCAATGCCTTCGGGCGCCTGCGCCGCGAAGGCCTGCGAGAGAAATAGCGGCGCCTCGAGATTTACGGCAATCGCGCGCTGGAACCGTGCCTGCGACAAGGTCTCGATATCGTCTGGTTCGAATTCTCCCGCATTGTTCACCAGAAGGGTGAGCCTGCCGAATGCGCTGGCAGCCGGCACAAGGCCGCGAACGGCCTCGTGATCGGCAAGGTCGGCAAGAACAACGCGAGCTTGACCGCCGGCCCCCACGATCAAGGAAGCAAGCCTCTCTGCGTCGTCGCGTGAATTGTTGGCATGCAGCACCACCGCGTAGCCCACACGCGTCAAGGCAAGCGCGATCGCCGCCCCTATTCGGCGGCCAGCCCCGGTGACCAGCGCCGTGCCAGCGGCGCCTTTTGGATTATCAGCCATTGCACCCTGCCTGGCGTCTCCCCGCGGTCGCACGTTGTGCCACCGCACGCGCAAAGCCTGATCGGAGCCGATCGCACATGGTAAAGAGAGTCATACCAAAAAACATAAAACTAAGGGTTCTTTAGGGATGTCACTCTCGGGCTCTTTTGCATTCACAACCGTTTAACCTAAAAGGCCCGATAAATCCTCCACGAAACCGTCGATGTTTTGCCGACGGCTCGGCACGATCGCTCCTTCATTTGCACATTTGGGACGTGCAGGGAGCGGAGTTGAGTGGAGGGTGAGATGAAGAAGACGATCCTGGCGATGGCAATCGCGACGACGGCAGGCGGCAGCGCCGCCGCTGCAGATCTTCCGCGTGGCCCTGCGCCGTATTATCCGCCACCCGCGGCCGTCTATAATTGGACCGGCCCATACGCCGGTCTGAACCTCGGCTACGAGTGGGGCAAGGTCACAAACAACGTCACCGAGCCGAGCGGCATCGCTGGCGGTGGCCAGATCGGTTACAATTGGCAACTAAGTCCGTTTGTGTTCGGTCTTGAGACCGACATTCAGGCCAGCGCCGCGGACGATACATTCGCTCCGTACAAATTTTCGAACCCCTGGTTCGGCACGCTGCGCGGCCGCTTCGGCTTCGCCATCAATAACGTGATGCTGTACGGAACAGCGGGCCTCGCTTACGGCGAGCTCAAGGGCGAGTTTTTGGGCCTCGAGGAGAACAAGACCCTGGTCGGCTGGACTGCCGGCGCGGGTATCGAGTACGGCTTCACTCAGAACTGGTCCGCGAAGCTTGAGTATCTCTACATGGATCTTGGCAGCCGCACCTACTCGATCACCGGGGTCGACAACGGCCTGCACTCGAGCTTCCTGCGACTCGGCGTGAACTACCACTTTTGATCCGCACGCAAAATTTTGAACGCGGAAACCTCGGGCCAAGCGCCCGAGGTTTTGTTTTGGATCGATCAGTTTTTCTCTGCGCGCGAACAGCAAGATCCGAAGACCCCGTACGACTTAAGTATTCGCTTGTGCCTAAACGCACTCGCAAGATCGAGCCAACAACGTGACTTTTCGTCGTTCATAATCTGGCAACTCAAATGTCGACTGTCGGTCAGGTGTGTCTTTGGCGCACTAGACGCGAACGCATTTCTGAATATTTTCCCAGCACCAATCGGGCGGGTGGGTAATTTACGGAGGTTCTTGAAATGAAGCGTTTGTTTTTGGGGAGTGTCGCTGGGCTCGCCGCGTTGACAATGATGCAGTCGGCGAATGCAGCAGACATTGCGCGGCGACAAGCCATGCCGACGAAGGCGCCAGCTTATTTCGCTCCGTACAACTGGTCCGGCTTCTACGTTGGTGTCAACGGTGGCGGCGGATGGGGGAACTCCGAATGGACCAACACCGCCCTTGGCTCCACGGGCTCGTTCGATATCTCCGGCGGTGTGGTTGGCGGCACGATTGGTTACAATTGGCAAATGAACCAATTCGTCTTTGGCCTTGAGGGCGACATCGATTGGAGCAGCATCAAGGGCAGCGCCGCATGCCTGGGTTTTTCGTGCGAGACCCGCAATAACTGGCTCGGTACGGCTCGCGGCCGAATTGGTTATGCCTTCGATCGCTTCATGCCGTACATCACCGGCGGCTTGGCGGTTGGCGACGTGAAGGGAACGGTGGCCGGATTCGGCAGCACAACGGATACGCAGGTTGGCTGGACCATCGGCGGTGGTCTTGAAGCGTCGATCGCTGGACCGTGGACTGCGAAGGTCGAATATCTCTACGTCGATCTTGGCAACGCAAGCTGCAACGCTGCTGCTTGCGCTGCGTTTGGCGTCCCGACCGATGTGGACTTCAAAGCCAACATTGTCCGCGCGGGTGTGAACTATCGCTTCTGATCCTCGCCGAACTGCAAAGCATGAAAAGCCCCGGCAACACCGGGGCTTTTTTCTTGGAACTTCTGCTGCTTGAGCAACTACCGAGGAACCTCCACACCCTCACCGCGTTAGATGCTCGATCGGGGGACGGCGTATTCACGGCCGTCCGCATAATTGCAAGTGAGGTGCGTCATGAAGAAGCTCCTGCTCGCGGGCGTGGCGGTGATCGCGCTCGGAACAATTTCCGCAACGGCTGCGGATATCCAGCGCCGGCAAATGCCGGTGAAGGCACCGGCTTATGTGCCACCACCGGTTTATAATTGGACCGGCTTTTATCTCGGCATCAATGGCGGCGGCGCATGGGGCCGCTCCGATTTTTCCGCGCCATTTGCGTCGAGCTCATTCGACACGTCGGGTTGGCTCGCTGGCGGCACGATCGGTTACAACTGGCAGACTGGACCGGTTGTGTTCGGGTTTGAGGGCGACATCGACTATGCTCACATCAACGGCAGCGCAATCTGCGGCGGCGGCGTGACCACCTGCGAGATCCGCAACAACTGGCTTGCCACCGCGCGCGGCCGGCTCGGTTACGGGTTCGATCGCATCATGCCCTACGTGACCGGCGGTGCCGCATTCGGTGGCATCAAGACGAACATCCCTGGCTTCGGCAATACGAATGACACGAAAATCGGCTGGACGGTCGGCGGCGGCGTTGAAGCGGCAATCGCCGGACCGTGGACGGCAAAGGTCGAATATCTTTACGTCGACCTCGGACACCCCGATTCAATCCTCGGCTCGGATGCGAAGTTCAAGACGAACATCGTGCGGGCCGGCTTGAACTACAGATTCTGATCCGCGATGAGATTGTGCAAAGCCCCGGTCGGTCGACCGGGGCTTTGTCGTCATACGCATGCGGGCAAGTTCAGCCGGTGACCACCAGGTTCACCGCCTTTGGCCCTTTGCCCTTTTTGTCAGGCTCGACATCGAAGCTAATGCGCTGGCCTTCGTTTAGACCTTTCAGCCCTGCCTGCTCTACTGCCGTGATGTGAACAAACACGTCGCGTCCACCATCATCCGGTTTGATAAAGCCGTACCCCCGCTCGCCGTTGAAGAACTTCACGACACCCGTTTGTGCCATCAGGAACTCCTCTCCCCCTCTGCTCCGCCGCCGGCCCCACGCACGGCGGCTCGGCTGGACATTCACAATCGGGGAAAGCGTCGGCCACACAGGCCTCAGTCACTCCGCCGGCCCCCACAGGAGGCGGAACGTCACTGCCAGCGTGGAACTACACACCAACTGGGGGCCTGTGGAAAGAGCCCAGGGGTTCAATGGTCGTCCGGCACCGGCCTCGCCGTGAGCCAATCCAGCCGAAAGCCGGGTGTACCCGCTCCGCCAAAAACCTGAATTAAGGCCGGTAACAGGACCAAAAGCTCCTTCTCCAGGGTCCAGGGCGGGTTAACCAGGATCATGCCGGCACCGTTGAGGCGGGCCGGATCGCCTAGCGGCTCTACTAAAATCTCAGCCCGCAAGACCTTCGGCAGCCCCAGGCGGCCAAGACGCTTTGCCAACGTATCGGCCTCACGGCGGCCTTTGAGCGGGTACCAGAGCGCGTAAATACCCGTTGCCCATTTGCGATAGGCCGCACCCAGGCCGGTGACGAGATTTGAGAAATCAGCGTCGGCCTCGAAAGGCGGGTCAATGAGCACAAGACCGCGCCGTTCCTTTGGTGGCACGTAGGCCTTGAGTGCAATCCACCCATCTATTCCGAGCGTCTTGATGCGGCTGTCACCGCTCAAATTGCGGACGAGAGCGACATGCGCCTTGGGCTCGAGTTCGCAGGCGATCAAGCGGTCCTGAGGACGAAGCCAGGCGCGGACCAGCGCCGGGGATCCCGGGTACATTGTGAGGCGCTCCGGTTGATTGAGCGCACCGATCACATCGAAATAAGGGGCAAGGAGCTGTTTGACTGCTTCAGAAATTTTTGCCGACAGCAGTCTCTCGATGCCGCGGTGCCATTCCCCTCCGCGTGTCGCCGCATCACTTGCGAGATTATAAAGTCCAGCGCCGGCATGCGTGTCGATGACACGAAATGCGGCGGGTTTGCCGCGCAAATACCAAAGAATACGGCAAAGGATGGCGTGCTTGAAAACATCGGCAAAATTGCCGGCATGAAATTCGTGGCGATAGTTCACAACAGGACTTGCCTTATCGGCTGCGCACGGCAGGCATGACGACTTTGTCCCGGCGGCACGAGTACCGCGCCATCTCGGGGCAGCTGCGAAAGGTCAAGTCCTTGGTCAAACAGATACGGACTTCGGTCAGTCGCCTGCCGTCGCAGGAAACGTTGATCGCGTCGCGCGCAAGCTGCGGATTTGCTTTCAGGAAAGCACCGGTGACCTGACCGGGCGTCACGCTGATTGGCTGATCGACCTGCACGTAGTCCGGCGGGATCTTCACAACAGCCCACGCTGCACGCACCAGACCGAAATATGCTTTCGGTGAAAGGCCGGAGCATGTGCCGTGCCGGTCCCATTCGTGAAAGACCAGACGGGGACTCGGCATGATGTCGAGCATATCGTCGACGATGGCGCGCGCGAGCCGCGGTGCCGGCACTTGGCAATCGGAGGGGAAGCCCCGTTCGTATTGGGGCCAGAAACCGTGGACGACAAAGGCAAATGGCCGGCCCGAACATTGGTGATCGCGGCCTCGACCACCCGTCCGATACTCCGCCGCCTCGCAAAAAGAAGGCGACCACGACAATGACAGGACGTAAAAGTCGAATTGGCCGGCCATACCGTGCTGACGCACCTGGGCGATGGTCTCTCCAGCGATAGCGACGAGAAGGGTGATCGCAACGGCGCCGGTCAAGGCCCCACGATGCTTGGATACCGTCCACATCATCAACCTACGAACGCGGAAAAAGAACAAACCGGAAATTGACTTGGCGCAAAGGTTCCATGGTAGGGGCACCTTGGGACCATGAACAGCTCAAGAACAAATTGGAATAAAAAGAGATCGGCCGCCAGCAGTTCAGGGCTTGGCCATCTTGCACGCGGGGTTGTACGCCCAGTTGCGATCCAGACCTACCACGCACCATTCCACGCCCCAGAACATACCGATCATGCCGCCATCTTCGACAATCGAATAATGCACCGTGTGCTGTTGGCCATCGCTGACCTGAGCAACAGCGGTGCAGTAACGGCGTGGAACTGTTTGCGGCGCCCAGGGGCGGAAGGCGGTCTCGCGGACGCGATCGAATCCCAGAATCTGCAGGTTGGAGCTCCAGAAGCGGCCTTCCTTTTGTGCAAAGCGCTGCGCAATCACGTCGAGCCCCGCCTCGCAGGCCGGAAGCGTTCCGTCATACCGAGGACCTATGAGATAAATGCCCTTTTCGAGCCAATTCGCGGCGCTGGCCTGATGAGAAGTGGCGAAGGCCGCCATCAACGAAATAGCCACAATCCAGCGAAGGAAGGACAAAAAGGCTGTCATCGTTTTGATCCCCCGACCCGACTTTCTGAGTCTAGCACTGCTTTTTAGCAGGTCGCCCCGGCTTGGGTACACAGCTTTTAGCTTGCACCTGACCAGTCGCCGAGAACAGCCTGGACCAGTGCTAGCGCTGCAACCGCGGCCGTGTCCGCGCGCAAAATGCGCGGGCCAAGCGCGATCGGAACCACATTCGGGAGCTTTCCAAGCAGCAACCGTTCTTCGTCGGCAAAGCCGCCCTCGGGCCCGATCAGAATGGAGACGGGTGACTGTCGCCGCCGCGCCGCCGCCAGCGCGCTGACAGGGTCCGCGACCTCGGCATTCTCGTCACAGAAAATCAGAAGCCGATCGGCACTCACGGCTGCCTCAAGTCCAAGCACAGCACCGACCGTAGGCACGTGCAGGACCCCGCATTGCTCGGCAGCCTCGATTGCGTTGGCGCGCATGCGATCAAGATTGACGCGCGCAACCTGCGTGTGCTGCGTGATCACCGGCTGCAGGCGCGAGACACCCATCTCGACCGCCTTTTGCACCAGGTAGTCGAGACGTGCGTGCTTGAGCGGGGCGAACAGAAAGTGCAGATCGCCCGGCCGCGGTTGCGGGCGCAGACAGGTTTCAACTCTGATAGCGGTGGCCCGTTTTCCGGACCCCGAAAGGCTCCCGCGCCATTCGCCCTCGCGCCCGTTGAACACCAGAACCGCATCACCCAACCGGAGCCGCAGAACATTGAGGAGATAGTTTGCCTGGTTCCGATCGAGCACGGCATCTACGCCGGCCGTCAGCGGCGCATCGATGTAAAGCCGGGGCATGCGAAATTCGTAGCGCGGCATGGGGTTAATTGTCGCAAGACGATGGCCGGGTGTTAAGCGTTCTGGCAAGCCTGCGCGAGGTTCGGCGAGACCCTTCCGCCGCCTTCCCGACGCATTCGGGTTGTTATAAGCCAGGACGGTACCGCCCATTTAACCTGTTATAATGGGCCTAGAGAGAGGATCAGGTTTCATGCGTTCGCGCCGGGCCGTGCCAGTCATGTGCGTCGTTGCGCTTTTTGCCGGGAGCGCCCAGGCGCAATTCGGACCTCCGGCGCCGCAGCAGGAGCCGCCGTGCATAAACGATTTCGCCAAACTTCGCGAAGACACGGAAAAGAAAGCGGCGGCGATCAAAGCCGCCGGCGACCGCAAGGCTTCTCCGCGTGAGGCATGCCAACTGTTCAACGCGTTTGTTGCCGCGCAATCGAAGATGCTCAAGTACGCGACCGAAAACGCGACCTGGTGTGGCATTCCCAACCAAATCATGGCCAACCTTAAGGAGGGGATCGCCAAGACGTCCGAGGTCCGTACCAAAGTTTGTCAGGCTGCCGCCGCGCCGCAGCGTCCAGCGGGCCCAAGTTTAAGCGATGCGCTGTCCGGTCCAGTGCCGGACTCAAACAACATCAAGACCGGACGCGGCACATTTGACACCTTGACCGGCAGCCCGCTCGGAAAATGAGCGAAAGCACCGGACGCGTCGCCGATGCGACCGGAAACTGGGTCGACAGTCTCGCTCCGTCATATGCCCGACCTTAT
>Ga0163163_10005975_pt1 | contig 10588 bp, 9 predicted proteins | sample S65metaG_FD_119766 | JGI IMG/M metagenome (GOLD analysis project Ga0163163, IMG submission 119766) | Switchgrass rhizosphere microbial communities from Kellogg Biological Station, Michigan, USA - S6-5 metaG | ecosystem: Host-associated > Plants > Roots > Rhizosphere > Soil | place: USA: Michigan... | reverse complement strand
TCGGTATTCTTTTGGGTGATATCGGTCTTCGCCGAGGGAGTGAGAAACTTTTTCGCCGCATGAACCAGGGTCTTCGATAGCGAGAGCCCCTTGATGCGCTGCGCTCCCCAGGCGGCATCGATCCCGCTGCAGGGCACACCCCACACTTTTTCCGTGTAGGATTTGAAAAATGTCTGGTAGAGCTCCCGTCCAAAACGATTGATGAAAAACTCTTCGAGGGTGTCCTCCCGCTTCAGTGGAAACATCGCGCTCTTGATGTAGCTGATGCCGATGCGCGTTGTGCGCACAGGGCCCATCTTGAGCAGCGTATCTTTGTTGAGCCGGATCGGATATTCGAACAGTTTTCGCAAAAAGTAAATGCGCGATTTGCGGTTGCGCAGCAGCATGACCTTATCGGTCTTTTCCGGATCGGCGCTGCCGGCTCCCCCGTCTTCCACGCGGGACTGCATGCGATGATACCCGATGGTGCTGCCGCCCGCCCCATTTTCCACCGGCATCATCGCCATCCACCACTTCATCACGCGGTCAGATTTGGAAAAAAAGCGGTGACCGCCGATGTCGATGCGATTGCCTTTGTACTCCACGGTTTTAGACAATCCGCCCATGTCCTCGCTCTTTTCGAGAACGATGGGATGAATGCCTGCTCGTGTCAGCAGTTCGTACGCGGCGGTTAGTCCGGCGGGGCCGGCTCCGATGATAATTGCGCGCTCAGGCCGCTTCATTTGCCGCTTCATTTATGGTGATTGGACAACTCGGAACCACGGGCGCTCACTTCGAGGTCTCTTTCAGTATTTATGGCTTTGCATCTACGGGACCACAATAGTATCGCCGGGGGAGAGCAGAATGTTCTGCTCCATGTGCTCCCCCTTCAAAACGGCAATGTAGTTGAAAGGAAGTTTGTATTGTCTGCCGTTCTCGGTGTGGAGTACGTAGATCTCCTTGCGCTTGGCGTAGTCGGTCAATCCGCCCGCCTCACTGATCGCCTGCAGTACGGTCATGCGGTACGTGAACTTGAGCGGACCCTCCCTTTTTACGGCGCCAGTCAAATAGATCTTCTTGCTGTTGATCTGCGCTACGATGACGGTCACGTCCGGCGACCGGATAATCTTGCCCAGTTGCTCCTGTACGTTTTTTTCCACCTGGGCTGGCGTCAAACCCGCGACCTTGACTTCCTTGATCAAGGGCATCGAAATTTTGCCATCCGTGCGCACAGTCGCCACCGGAACCGATGCTGTGGGCTCACCCCAAACCGAAATCTGCAGAACGTCGCCTTCCCCTATAAGATAGTCGTCGCTGCGTGCCTCTTCTACAGACACCGGCCTCGTGCGCCCCGCCTCCGGCGTAACAGCGGGCGTAACAGCGGGATTACCGGGTTCGGCCGCTGTGGGCGATGCCGGCTTGGCAGATGAACCATCGCTTGCCGGCGGCGTCGTGGACGGATTGACCGGCGGCGTTGTAGGAGTACCCTCCTTGGGAGTATCCGTATCGACCACCTTCGGCGCCGCGGTGTCCTTGACTGCCCCTTCGGGTTTCAGCGCATCCTCCACGGTCGGCTCCGGCCACCCGGCCTTCAACGCGTTCTGACGAATCTGGGGGATCGTCAAACCTGCCTTCTGGGCATCCTTGATATATTGCTGGAGTTCCTTGGGAACGGCCTTATCGTCCTGCGCAGCAGGTCGGGCAGGCGCGCTCATGGACAAACCGAACCAAATCAAAGCCAATACGACAGCGGTCGATCTCAACATAACCATCCCATAGTCTTAGACTTCCCCTCAAATGCACGTTCGGGACCAACTCCGCCGGCACGCCGCGATTGAGACCCTGTGGCTAATCTAACGGATTCCGCACCAGATCCTCACATTTTCACAAATCCGGTCAAATTCCTTGTCATTGTTTCTCATTCTTTGAGATTTCAACCCGGCTTTGGCATTTTCCGCCTGACAATCGATACGACAGCCAGCATACCGCCGATAGCACACACCATCACCGCCAAAGCCGCAATTCCATGCCACCGACCGCCGGAAGGTGTTTCATGTATAGCCTATTTCAGTCCTCGACAACATGATGTTGGAAGGCACGCCTGTGTTCCTGCCACCGCGCCACATCTACCGCCCCGGAGTCATCCATGCAATCGCTCGCGGCATAGGCCATGGCCAGTGCATGGTGCGTGTTGTCGTGCGCGAACAGCCCCTGGCGCCCAAAAGTCAGGATGCCGTCCAGCCCGTTCAACCATTGGTCGATACGTTCGAAATGCTCGCGGTATCCCAGCGTATACAGCGGGTACGCCTGTGGCAGCCGGCGCGATGAGACCTCGATGACCTTGGCTCGCACCGGAATTCCGGAGGCCGCCAGCGCCTTCATCATCAGTGCTCCCAATTCCGGGTCGCTGGAGCGCCACACCGCATCACTCTGGGAACAGGGCAGTTCGGCGCAGAGTACCGTTCGTCCCGGCAGTTCCGCCAGGCCATAGTTCTTCGGTTCTGAAAGGCGCGTGATCGCAATCTCCGCGTCCGGAAAATAATGGGCGTCGAATTCGGTGAACTGCTCCGTCTCGAGCACCATATAGATCAGAATCATGGAACGAAAACGGAGGCTTGCCGCCGATTCCATCACGGCCGCGGGAGCAGCCGGCCGAATCAGGCGTGCCAGCACCGGAATGGGAATCGTCGACAGCGCCTGCCGTGCCGTCAACGTCTCTTCGCCCCCGGCATGTTTCACCGAGAGCCGGACGCCGCCACCGCCATTCAGCTCAATGCCGGTCAACTGCGTGGCCAACATGATGCGCGCCCCTGCCGCTAACGCGGCCGCATGATAGCTGTCGCTGATGGCGCCAAAACCGTTACGCGGGTAGTAAAACCGTCCGGCTCCCGGCTTCTTGAACCCCGGCAGCGTGTTCAGGACCTTGCCCACCATCTTGCCGAGCGATCCGGCCGATACGCGCCGGCGCGCCTGTTCCACATCCAGTTCTTTCGGCGCCAGCCCCCAGATTTTGCGCGCATAGGGAAAATAGAAATCGCGGCAGATTGTGCGGCCTAGCCCTCGTTCCAGAACATCCTCGAAGGTTTCCGCCGGATTCCCCCGGCTGCTCATCTTGCGCAGCGCATCGCCGATCACTCCGCCCGTGAACGACAACGGCAGGTGGGTCGCCAGATCCAGTGGTTTGAGCGGGAAGTGCACCCACCGCCCCTGAATGCGAATACGCCCGTGGCGCGGACGGCTCAGCAAGCCTTCGCCAAGCATCGACTGAATGTCCGCCATAATATGCGGAGCGCACGAAGGGTGTAGCCGGTGGCTGCCGAAATCCACCCGCAGGCCGGCAACATCAAAGCTGGCGGCATTACCGCCGACAAAGGCTTCGCGCTCGATAGCTGTCACGTCGAAGCAACCGCGGCGTGCCAGCCTGTACGCTCCTCCAAGCCCCGCGGGGCCGGCGCCGATCACAATCAGGGGTGTCTTATTCATGATCGCCATAAGCGCCGATCGAGGCCAGTTGCACGCACGGTTCCCATCAAAATGCCTGCTCCGCTATCCGGATCGCGTTCGCCATTAAAGTGAAGGTGAGGTTCTTCGAGGGCAGGTGGGGAAACGTGGTCCCGTCCGCGAAGTAGAGGTTTTCAAAATCGTTGCTGCGGCATTCTTTGGTGCAGGTGAGGGGCGCGGCTGTAGTGGTCATGGGCAGCACGCCCGCGTAGTGCACGCTCGCCCCCATGGGGCGTACGTGGGTCATGGGCGGCGGTGCCACACAGTTCAACTTCCATAGCAGCTTGCGGAAATGCGACTTCATCCGCGCCAGTCGCTGTGGCTCATCGGGGGCCGGCCGGTAGCGCACCAGCAGACGCCTGCCTTGCGGCCCGGCCTCGATCGTGATGTGGTTGTCTTCGCGGCGATGGTCGGAGAAGTTAATGTTCACCAACCCGAGCGCGGCATGCAGGTTGCGGAACAGCGAAGTCGAGGTGCCCAGGTCGAAAGGAAGGTTCTGAACCACCGGATGGATCAACGCTGTCTTGAGCGTGGTGACCAGGCCGTGGACGTAGTCCTGCGCCACCGGCGGCCGGACCCCGATCGCCAACTGGTGATACTGATAGCTGCGCGCTTCAAACCGCTTGCCCAGCATTCCCAGATTCACGAAAGGCATCAGCACCTGGCGATTGTCCATCAGTCCGCGCAATTCCACGCACTTGCCGCTGTCGCGCCGGATCGATTCCAGAAAGATCCCCGCCGAACACAGCGTACCGGCGGCCAGCACCAAACGGTCCGCCGCAAACTCCTGCGTACCGCCGCGGTTATCGAGCGCGACCAGGGTCCGTACCCTGCCCCCCAAGTCGAAGCGGAAATGGTCCGCATAGAGGCCGTCGCGATACTCGAACGTGGGCCAGGTGCGGCACTCGCGCAAGGTCACCGCCGGCGTATAGAGCGAATCCGAAGGACATCCCCAAAGGCAGCGGCCCGAATAATCGCATGCTTTGCGTCCGGCGTAATCGCGCGTGATGGTGGCCAGTCGTGCCCGCCCCAGGAAGCTGTGCAACTGCCCGTTGAGGTAGCTGCTGCGCTTGCGATAAGTCTCGAGCAACAGCGCGGAATGCTCATCCAGCGCGAGCGGGTCCATAATGCCGTCGTGCAGGGGGAAAAAGCGCGCAAGATCGTCGTTTTCGCCGCTTAATCCTATGCGCCGGGCCACTTCGCCGTAGAACGGTCCGAGTTCAGAGTAGCTAAAGGGGAAGTGTTGCAGATCGTCATCGTTGAAGGGATAGCTGCCGCCGGTCCAGGCCTCGGCGAGGCCGCCGGCGGCGAAGGAGACCAGCGGTGCAAAGCCGTCGGCTTGAAAACGGAACTCCTTGCACTCTTTGAAAACGTGGGTTTTGCTGGGAGGGAACCCATAATACTCCGAGCCGTGTCCCGGTAGGATCAAGGACTGGAAGCTCTCCCCCAGGAAATAGCGCGCGGGGTCCTCGAGATGCTGCTTGAGGCCGTTCAGCGAGTCGGCCGGATTTACCGGCATGGGCCGGGCATGCCCGACATCGATCATGGTGACGCGATGCCCCTTGCGCAGAGCGGTCAGCGCGAAGTGCACGCCGCTGGCGCCCGAGCCTACCACCACCACAGGGTCCATCAACGCCCCGTCACCGTCATCCACAACTGCACGGGGAAAAATAACAGGATCGCGAGCGGCAGCGCGGCGGCAAACAGCATGCCGTCGCCAGCCATCCGGACCAGTGCGCCGGCGCGGCTGCCGGACGAAACACCCTCCAGATATTCGAATGTGGCAGGCGAGCACTCGAGCAGGGCCAGCGTCAGCACCAGCTTCTTACGCAGCACACAGTCTTTACGGAAGCGGCTGGCGTATGCATCGGCTAGACGTGTCCACAGCGGTCCGCGAACCGAAACATCGGTCAGGAAACAGTCGAAAGGTTCGGTGGGCTCGGCAATCCGGCCTGTCGCATGACAGCCGGCATATTTCCCGGCCACGTACCGATCCACCTCTTGACCGGTGAGATAGCGGGCGTAGACGCGGCACTCCCGCTCCATCCGGCTCTGACTCATGCGAGCATCTGATCCACGGTCATCATGCGCGGCCGCCACCCGGCCACCCACGGATCGGGCGCCGCCGTTCCGTCGTTGACGAAGGAGGCGATCTGCCCGGCGGTGAAGGGCAAGAGGGGCAGCATCAACGACTCGAGCATCCCCACCGCGCCCGCAATCAACCCGGCCGGCAAATGCACAACCCTCTCTGCCCCACCCGTTTGCGAGCGACGTATCTTTAGCAAAAGCTCCTGCATGGTCAGTCGTTCGGGACCGCCGATCTCGACCGTCCGGTTGTCGAAAGCTCCTACTTCCAGGATCTTCGCCAGGCATCCATTAAGATCGTCCACCGCGATTGGCTGGACCATTGCACGACCGTTACCAAAGATTGGGATCACCGGCGCAGCGGCCAGACGGGAAAGGCCCTGCAGGACCGCCGCGCCTTTCCCCATGATCATGGTTGGCCGCACCACCAGAAACCGCAGCCCGGCGGCTGCGACAATCTCCTCGGCCTGCCGTTTCGATTGGGCGTAATAATAACGGTGTTGATCCTGGAATTTTGCGGCTATTGTGCTAATAAATAGGAAGTTTTTCACCCCGGAGCGGCGGCTTTCCTCGATCAGCGCCCGGGTGCCTTCGCGGTTCACCTGAAAGTATTTTTCGGGCCGGCACTTGCCGGTTGCCGCCGCCAGGTGCACCACAGTCTCGCACTCCGCAAGCGCCTTCGCATATACCCCGCGGTCCAGCAGGTCGCCTTCGAGGAATACCACGCCGGGCTGCGGCGTCACCGGCTTCCGGCGCACCAGGCAGTAGATTCTATAACTACTTAGCGCGGGCAACAGCCTGCTGCCGACGTAACCGGCCGCGCCGGTGACAAAGACGGATCCGCTCATCTGGCCACCATTTTGCAACAGTTCTTCCCTTCGATGGACACATTCCTGCATCCGGCTCCCTGGTCGTATTCTCCGCGAAACATCGCCGTTCGGCTTTTTGTCACCTGCTGGCTGGTTTATTCGATTCACGTCGCCACCAACACCGTGCGTGAGATCTACCTGGCGCTGGCGATCGGCGACCACCTTTCGTTTCGCGTGGATGAATACGCCAACATGCACCCGGATTTGTTCGATAAGCCCGGCTACGGATGGCACATCGGCGCCAACCCCGGCGCTTCCATGCTGGGGGCGATTCCTTATGCCGCCAGCCGGCCCCTGCTCGACCGGGTGATCGACTCGGTGAACCGCAGCCGCGCCAATATCAAGCAACCGCCGGCTTACGATTCGCCCTGGCCGATGGCGCGGAAGTTTTTCGAGGAATCCTGGAGGCGCGGCTACGACGTGAAGTTCGGCGCCGCCGCCATTATCATGCAGGCCTTCTGCATGGCCCCCATCTCGGCGCTGGCCGTAGTGGCGATGTTCTTCCTGCTGCGCCGCATCTTCGGCTCGGACCGCATCGCTGTCTGGATGGCCTTGCTCTATGCCTTCGGCACACCCGCCTTCTTCCGCACCGGCTACCTGAACCATAACCTGATGTTGGGGAACTTTGCTTTCCTCGGCTTCCTGGCCCTATGGAATCCTGGACAGAGCACACGACCCGATTGGCAGCGCTACTTTCTAGGCGGTGTGACCGGTGGGGCGGCGCTGCTGTTCGATTATTCGGGCGTGGTATTCCTGCTCGGGCTCTTCGCCTACGGCATCGCCAAGGCTGGTGGGTTCACCGCCCCCGGCCAGACTATTCGTCTTTCCGCCGAGTATGTCGCAGGTACGCTCGGGCCGGTGCTCTTGCTCTGGTTTTATCAATGGGCCAGCTTCGGCAATCCGTTTCTCCCGGGACAGCATTGGATGCCGCCGGTCGAATGGATTGAAAACGGGTACCAGGGTTTCACTCTGCCACAACTGGAACTGCTGACGAAGCTCCTGTTCGACTACCGATACGGCCTGTTCACCACCTGCCCCCTCTTCCTGCTGGCCTTGTTTGCCCCGCGCTGGAACCGGCGGGCGATTCCCGGTCTTGAACTAGCCTTTTTGCTGGGCCTCTCGCTCGCACTGATTCTGTTCTGCGGCGGCATCAGCTACACGCGTCTGCAATACAATAGCGGGCTACGCTATCTCGCTCCGCTGCTGCCGTTCCTCTTCGTACCGGCCGCCCTCGGACTGCACCGTCTGCCGCGGCGGGTGCAGTACTTCATCGCAACGGCAGCGGTCGTGCAGGCCTGGTGCATGGCGATGTACCGTGACGTGGAGCGGGGTTTCGGCCTGCTAGAACCGGTACTCCACGTCTTCACTGGCGGGTTTCAGCTCCCGGTGTTAACGGTTGTTTCGCGCATGGGGCAATTTGCCGAATATACCCGTAACGGCGCGGTTTCTCCGCTGCCGGTGTTCGTCCTGACAAGCGCCTTGATCTATGGCATCTGGGCGTTTGGGAGGGCCGCAACCCGCGAAAAGCCGGAACCGGAAAAGGCACGGGCTTTTGCCTCGCTTCCCAAACCTTAGGATATCACCTGTTTCTTTTGGACTGGCACTTCGCTAAGCCTCTTTAGAAACAGTAATTTGAAGTGGCATATGAAGTGCCCTCCGCTGGTTCGCCACGATGCGCTACGCTTTTATGGATCAGCCCGGGTTCACGGTCGATGTCGTGATTCCGGTACTCAATGAAGCACACGTCCTCGCCGAAAGCGTCGAAAAGGTGCTGGCCTTTCTTCGTCCGGATTTTCATTGTGCCTGGCGTATAGTCATCGTCGATAACGGCTCCACTGACGGAACCCAGAACGTCGCCCGCAGGCTGTGCGCGGACCATCCCGAAGTCCAGTTTCTGCACTTGCAGCAGCGCGGACGCGGACGGGCGCTTCGCCATGCGTGGCTGCAGAGCCGGGCGCAGGTTGTCTGTTACATGGACGTGGACCTGTCGACAAAGCTGGACCACCTGCGGGAACTGATCGGCTCGATTGCAGATCAGGGCTATGATCTTTCGACCGGTTCCCGCCTGATGCCAGATTCACAAACAACGCGGTCGTGGAAGCGGGAGGTCATATCCCGCATCTATAACGCGTTCATCAAGAGTATTCTGTTCACCCGGTTCAGCGATGCACAGTGCGGCTTCAAAGCGGTCAGCAGGAAGGCCGTGGAGCAGATCGTCCCGCAAGTCGCGGATCAAACCTGGTTCTTCGATACCGAGATGCTGGTCCTGGCGGAGAAACAGGGCTATCGCATCAAAGATATCCCCGTCGTCTGGCTCGAAGACGACGACAGCCGGGTGAAGATCTTCAAGACCGGTTGGGATGATATCAAAGGCGTCATACGCCTGCGACGCCAGCTTTGGAAGCAGGGTTCTGGTCAAGTACTGGTCCCCGAAGCCGACTCGAACCGAAGACAATAGCGGAATCCGGCACTCAACGTGCTTATTGCCGTGGAACAACCGTTTAACGGTTTTTTTGTCGGCCATGAAAGAATCCGTCAGCATCATTATTCCCGCATATAACGAACACCTGGGCGTGGGAGACGTCGTACGGGACGTCATCGAAACGCTGGAGTCTCACCAGATTCCGGGAGAGGTAATCGTAGTCGATGACGGTTCCGCCGATGGCACGGGCGAAGCCGCGTATTCCGCCGGCGCCCGGGTGCTACGCAACCGCAGCAACCGCGGCTACGGCGCCGCGCTAAAAACCGGCATTATGGCCGCCAGCAACAACATCATCCTGATTACCGATGCGGATGGCACTTACCCGGTAAAGTACATTCCGGAGATCCTCGCCGGGTTGGACACCACCGATATGGTCGTTGGCGCCCGCATGGGAAAGAACGTGGCGATTCCCCTGGTGCGCCGGCCCGCCAAGTGGGTGCTCAACAAGCTCGCCAATTACGTCGCCGGCTACCGTATCCCCGATCTGAACAGCGGCATGCGCGCCTTCCGCAAGAATATCGCGCGCCAGTATTTCGCCATCCTCCCCGATCAGTTCAGCTTTACCACCACCATTACGCTCGCCATGCACTGCGATAACTACGCCGTGCGCTACTTGCCCGTGGACTACCTTCCGCGTAAGGGCAAGTCCAAGATTGTTCCCTGGGATGCCGCCAGTTTCGCGGTTCTCATACTGCGCACCGCTACCATGTTCCGCCCGTTGCGCGTCTTTCTCCCGGTAGTGGGCTTGTGCCTGACCTACGGCCTCGTGAAAATGTCGATCGACATGTCACGCGATCCCAACATTTCGGCCTCAGCTCTCGGGGCGTTCATCAGCGCCTTGCTGGTGCTGTTGATCGGCCTGCTTGCCGATGGCATCGCGCTGCGCCTCGGACGCATGCATCAGAACGTTACCGGTGTTCCCCTGGCCGACGAGTTGGGCTCCGAAGAATCCCGGTCGAGTGCTGTCGGGGTTGGACGTTAGCTCGTGGACCTGCTTCGTGTCTACCTGATTGCCGGCATCGCGGCCCACAAGATTTATTGGGAGGTGACCAAGCGTCACGTGCCGCCAGCCCCGAAAATCTCTCCTTCGCCGCTGGTACGCTTAGTCAAAGCTGCTAAGGTCGCGATCCTGCTGGCCATCTGCGTTCAGGTTCTGATTCCCTGGACGATACTCCCCCTCAGCTCCGATGCGGCGCCGCTGCAAGTCGCCGGCCTGCTGCTCTACACCCTGGGTTTGGCCATGGCTATCGCAGGCAGGAGTCAATTGGGCAATAGCTGGTCCGATATCGAAACCCCCGGCCAGGTGGCCAAGGCAACACTCATCTCGCACGGCTTATATAGGTATATTCGACATCCTATATACACCGGCGACATTCTATTGCTGATCGGTCTGGAACTGGCCTTGAACTCGCAAGTTCTGTTGCTGATTTTGCTGATGGTGCCGGTGATCCTGCGACAGGCGATCCATGAAGAACGGCTGCTGATCCGTAATCTACCTGGTTACGTTTCCTATTGCGCCCGCACCAAACGCTTCCTGCCTTTCGTCGCGTGATTCGTGTTTAATTGCGGATCTCCTCGTGCGTTCGTGGAACGCAAAATGCACTAATCACTCATCTAAGCCGTGTGGTAAATCACTTCTCCGGCAGCAAGGGGGGAAAAAGCCCGTATTTCG
>Ga0163163_10005969_pt1 | contig 10594 bp, 12 predicted proteins | sample S65metaG_FD_119766 | JGI IMG/M metagenome (GOLD analysis project Ga0163163, IMG submission 119766) | Switchgrass rhizosphere microbial communities from Kellogg Biological Station, Michigan, USA - S6-5 metaG | ecosystem: Host-associated > Plants > Roots > Rhizosphere > Soil | place: USA... | reverse complement strand
GCATGAGAGATGCCGAGCGGCGCGATGCGCGACAGCGCGTCGGCCGCGCGTTTGTACGCGAGGATCCCGCGCGTGTTGTAGTCGAGGAAGAGGATCTCGTCGGGCAGCGACGTGAAGCTCTTCTGTCGGCCGTCCCGGGCGAGGTTGTGCGTCGCGAGGTGGCTCGTCGCGAAGCGCGGGACGACGCCGACCGACGCCCCGATGTGGAGGCCGAGCGCCGTGGCCTCCTCGTGCGGCGATCGCTGCTCACGCGCCGGGTTGGTGAGCTCGTGGCGGCGAAGCGACGCCATGTACAGGCCGAGATCGCCGAGCACGTCGAACGCCTGGTCGAAGCCCTCGTCGGTGTTTCCTTCCTCCGCGAGAGCGCGCACGAAGACGCGACCCTCCTCGAGGATCCGCTGCTTCAGGTCGTCGCCGACTCCCTCGACGTTCGCGCGGTCCTCCCGCGCGAAGTACAGCTCCTCGAGCTCCGTGTTGAGCTCGACGAACGTCGAGCGGATCCAGGCATCGAAGGCCTCGACGTTCGCGCTCATCGCGAGCGATGCTAGACGGCGGACCCGTTCGTGCCCACGAGGACCCAGGTCTCCACCTCGCCCTTGCCCTTCACGTCGACGAGGCCGCGCGGCTCCGTTCGGAAGTCGTCGGCGAGAAGCTCCCACGTCGAGCGCGTGATCTGGATCGTGTCGGGTGTCCCGTGCGACTCCATGCGACTCGCCATGTTCACGGTGTCGCCCCAGAGGTCGTAGAGGAAACGCCGGCGGCCGATCACCCCGGCGACGACCGGCCCAGAGCTGATTCCGATGCGGAGTCTGACATCGAGCGAGCTCGACTCGGGGAGGCACGTCCTCGCGCACTCGCGCATCTCGAGCGCCAGCGCAGCGAGTGCCTGTGCGTGATCGGCGCGATGCCGGGGCACGCCGGAGGCGACCATGTAGCAGTCGCCGATCGTCTTGATCTTCTCGACCCCGTAGCGGTCGACGAGCTCGTCGAAGCTGGTGAAGAGACGATCCAGGAGGTCGACGACCTCGCGGGCGTCCAGACGACTCGACATCGGCGTGAAGTCGACGACGTCGGCGAAGAGGATGCTCACCTGGTCGAAGTGGTCGGCGATCGTGCTCGGGTCCCGCTGGAGCCGTTCGGCCACCTCGACCGGGAGGATGTTCAGGAGGAGCGCCTCGACCCGCTCCTGCGCCGCGTCCCGGCCGCGGGCGAAGGTGACGAGCAGGAGCATCGCGACGAACGAGACCGCGACGATGTTGAGGACGTCGAAGGTCTTGACGAAGGCCGTTGGCAGGTCGGCGCCTTCCGGCCGCACCAGCTCGGCCAGTACGAGCGAGATCGCGATGGTGGCGACGAAGGCCCCGAACCACGGCCAGGCGCGCTCGGGGCGACCGAATGCGACCGCGCCGAGGGGAGCGAGCAGCGACCACAGGATCACCGAGCTCGACTCCTCGAGGCCCCCGATCATGATCAAGCCGAGGGCCGGGGCGATGAGGATGAGCAGGAGCTGTGCGTTGCGAAGGAAGTCGAAGTTCTTCGTCCGGGCGAAGATCACGAGGCTGACGATCGAGCCGACGACGTAGCCCCACGGCGTGAGCGCCACGGCGTGCTCCCCGACGAGCCAGTAGAGGAGACCCCAGGTGAAGCCGGCCGGCAGGATGATGAGCGCGACGCCGACGAGGAGCCGCTTGCGGAAGCGCAGATCCGGCGGGTCCGTCGGGTCTGCGCCGATCGACAGCGCACGCTCGATGAGCTCCCCCAGCCGCCCCGACATCACGACGAGGCTAGACGATCGCGCTTGTCAACCCTCGGCCGCGCGCCGCTCGAGCTCCCGCTCCACATCCACCGGGTCGAGGCCGCGCGCCGCGAGCAGGACGTACGAGTGGAACCAGAGATCGGCGAGCTCCGAGATCAGCCGTTCGTCGCTCTCCCCCGCTCCGGCGAGCGCCGCCTCGACGCCCTCCTCTCCGACCTTGCGCGCAGCCACGGCGGGCTCGGCTGCCAGCCTCGCGACGTACGACCCGTTCGGCCTCGTCGCAGCGCGTTCTGCAATTCGCCGCCAGAGCCACGGCGCGAAGCAGGACACGGATCCCGTGTGGCATGTCGGCCCTGCCGGGCGGACGCGCAGGAGGATCGCGTCGCCGTCGCAGTCGTCGCGGAGCTCCTCGACCACGAGCGTGTTCCCCGAGGTCTCGCCCTTGCGCCAGAGACGCCCGCGAGAGCGGCTGAAGAAATGGGCCTCGCCGGTCTCCCGCGTGAACCGGAGGGCCTCGTCGTCCATCCACGCGAGCATCAGTACGCGGTTCGAGTCCGCGTCCTGGACGATGGCGGGAGTGAGCTCAGGCAGCATCGCGGAGCGGGACACCCAGCCCATGCAGCTCGGCGCGGAGGGACTCGAGACGGGCGGGATTCTCGTGGAGGATCGAGGCGAGCAGCGCCGCCTGCGCGACGTCGAGCGCATCGGCCACGTCGCGAGCCGACCCTGCCCCGCCGGACGCGATGACCGGGATCGACACCGCATCGGCGACCGCTCGCGTGAGCTCGAGGTCATAGCCCGCACGGGTGCCGTCGGCGTCGATCGACGTGAGCAGGACTTCCCCCGCGCCACGCTCCTCGGCCTCTCGTACCCAGTCGACTGCGAGCCGCCCCGTGGCGGAGGAACCCGAGCGCGAGCGTGCGTAGCCGTCCTTGGCATCCACGGCGACGACGACGGCCTGCGATCCGAGGCGGGCGGCGAGCTCCGTCACGAACTGCGGCCGCTCGAGCGCCGCGCTGTTCACCGACACCTTGTCGGCGCCCGCCTCGAGAAGCGCCTCGGCGTCGGCAACGGCGCGCACGCCTCCGCCGACCGTGAATGGGATCGCGAGGCGATCCGCGATCCTCGCCACGAGCTCCAGCAGTGCCCCACGCCCTTCGAGAGTCGCCTTCACATCGAGGTAGACGAGCTCGTCGGCGCCCGCAGCGGAGTATGCGGCGCCGAGCTCCACCGGCTCGCCGACGTCCCGCAGGCCCTCGAAACGGACGCCCTTCACGACCCGCCCCTGGGCGACGTCGAGGCAGGGGATCAAACGCGGGAGAGGCATCGCTCGAGGAAGCGGGCACCGGCCGCGCCGCTCTTCTCCGGATGGAACTGGACACCGAGGAAGCTGCCCGACTCCGCGACTGCGACGAAACCCTCGGAGCGTGCCGTTGCCGCCGAGGTCTCCGCGGCATAGGAGTGTGCGAAGTAGAACGTTTCGCCGCCGGGCTCGATCGCCGCCCAGCCGATGCGCGGGACACGGCCGTCGCGGAGCCGTCGAGCGCGGCCGGGCAGGATCCCGAGACCTGTGACGCCGCCGTCCTCCTCCGACTCCTCGAGCGCGAGCTGGAGCCCGAGGCAGATGCCCAGCGTCGCTCGATGCGCTGCCACCCTTTCGCACAAGGCAGCATCGAGGCCGCGCTCCCGCAGGCCGTCCATCGCGCTCGCCGCCGAGCCGACACCGGGGAGCACGGCGAGATCTGCGGCAGCAACCTCGGCCGGGCTCGCGGTGACGGCCGCATCCGCGCCGAGACGACGGAAGGCCGCGACGACCGAGCGCACGTTCCCGGCGCCGTACGCGCACACCGCGACGTTCACACGACGCCCTTCGTCGAGGGCACGCCGGTGCCCTCGACCCGAACCGCCGCGCGCAGCGCGCGTCCCACGGCCTTGAATGCAGCCTCGGCGACATGATGGTCGTCGCGGCCCGAAGCCTCGAGGTTGATCGCGAGCCTCCCGGCCTGCGAGAGGCTCCGAAGCAGATGCTCCGCCAATCCAGGGTCGCGTTCGAATCGGAGTTCCGCAGCAGCGCGGCCGCCAAGATCGACGGCGGCCCGCGCGAGCGCGTCGTCCATGGGGACGACGGCGTCGCCGTAGCGCGCGATCCCGCGGCGGTCGCCGAGAGCTCGGTCGAGAGCCTCCCCGAGCGCCAGCGCCGCGTCCTCCGCGGTGTGGTGGTCGCCCGTCTCGAGATCGCCGACTCCGTCCAGCAGGAGGTCGAAGCCGGCATGGAACGCGAGCTGCTCGAGGAGATGGTCGTAGAGGCCGGCCCCTGTCCGCACGACGACCCTGCTCGCGCCGTCGAGCCCAAGGCGGACGCGCATTCGTGTCTCCGCAGTCGCGCGCAGGTGCCTGGCCGTGCGTTCGGCGGCTGGGGCGACCGGGGCCGGTCGATCGAGCGCCCGCGCGAGCGCCGCCAGGAGCAGGTCGTCGTCCTCGCGGTCGCGGACGTTGAAGCGGATCCCGTCCGGGTACACACGGACGACGATCCCCGAACGCAGGAGCGCCTGTCCGAGCGCCTCGGGATCGTCGACCGGGACGAACAGGAAGTTGGTCGCGGACGGAAGCGGCTCCAGGCCCAGCGCGACGAGGGCTCTCGCGCAGCGATCGCGCTCCTCCACCTGCGCCGCGACGCCAGGCGGAGCGGCGAGTCCCAGGAGTGCAAGCGCCGCCGAGATGCCCGAGATGGGCTGCGGCGCCTGCCGCCGGTTCAGCTCCGCGGCTGTCGCTGCGTCCGCGAGCGCATACCCGACACGCGCACCGGCGAGCCCGAACGACTTCGAGAACGTGCGGATGACGACCACGCCGTCCTCGATGAGGCCGACCGCGGTCTCGCCCGCGAACTCGTAATAGGCCTCGTCGACGACGAGCGGTCGGGCTGCGGGCAGCTCGCCGAGCTCCCCTGTCGGGTTGTTCGGGCGGCAGCAGAACGTCACGACCGGATCCAGGTCGCCGACCTCGGCGCCCGCCAGGTACGCCGCGATGCGATAGACCGGATACGTCCGCTCGTGGGCGACCGCGACGACGTCGCCGGGACCGGCAAACGTTCGCGCGCAGAGCAGGATGAGGTCGTCGGCGCCTGCGCCGAGGACGACGTTCTCCGGCGTGACCCCGGCATAACGCGCGATCCCCGCGACGAGCGCGGGAAAGCCTCCGTGCGCATAGGTGTTCACCTCGGCGAGCGCGGGCGCGATCGCTCCCGGCCGTGCGAACGGAGCGGGCTGTGCGGGGACGTTCCCGTCGAAGCGCACGACCTGCGACGGGTCGAGCTCGTACGTCCTCGCGATCTCCTCCGTCGAGGGCGCCCACGCATACTCGGAGAAGCTCGGCGAGAGGGCTCTCATCGCCGCACCGCCGCCGCGTGGGCAGGCATGCCCTCGACGGCAGCGAGCGCCTCGACCGTCGGGCGGAGCCCCGCAAGGCCGCTCTCCGTCAGGCGCTGGATCGTCACCGGCTTGAGGAAGGTCTCGAGACCAATGCCACCCACGGCTCGCGCCCAGCCGCCGGTCGGGAGCACGTGATTGCCCCCGGTCGCGTAGTCGCCCGCTGCGACCGACGACCATGCGCCGACGAAGATCGCGCCGGCGTGCCGGACGCGACCGGCGAGCTCCTCCGCGTCTTCGCCAAGTACCACGAGGTGCTCGGGCGCGAACGCGTCCACCTTCGCGAGCGCCGCCGAGAGATCCCCGTCGACCGAGACGAGACGGCACAGGGAATCCGGCCCATGTTCTCCCTGGGCCGCAAGCTCGAGCGCGGCGACCTCCTCGTCGGCGCCGTGCCCGGCGAGGACGACGACCTCGGACGGGCCGGCCGGGAGGTCGATCGCGACGTCGCGTGAGACGAGGAGCTTCGCCTCGTTCACGTACGAGCCGCCCGGCCCGCAGATCTTGTCGACGCGCTGGATCGACTCGGTGCCGTACGCGAACGCGGCGATCGCGGGCGGGCCGCCGAGCGCCCAGACCTCCTCGATCCCGAGGAGCCGGGCCGCTGCGGCGACGAGCCCGGCTCCGTCGGGAGGCGTCGCGACGGCTATCCGCTCGACACCCGCCGCGAGCGCGGGAACCGCGCACATGACGAGCGTCGAGACGAGCCGCCGCGGAACGTAAATGCCGACCGAGGCCAGCGGCGCCCACCGGCGCTCGAGCTCCACGCCGGGTCGGACCTCGAGCCGGACGTCAGCGGGTCGCTGCACCTCGTGCCAGACCCGGACCGACTCCGCGAGCGCGAGCACTGCGTCCTCAGGCAGGCCGTCGGACGGTTCCGCGCGCTCGGGCCCGACACCGTCGAGGCGGAGCGCCCACTCGCGCACGGCAAGGTCACCTCGTGCACGGACGTCGTCGAGGACCGTCGCGACGTCGGTCACGTCAGGGCACCATCCGCTCGACGGGGACGAGGAGGATCGACGAGCCGCCCGCAGCCTCGAGCCGCGGGAGCAGCCGCCAGACATCGGCCGCGGGAACGAGCGCGTGCACTGCGACCATGCCCGGCTCGGCCAGCGGGAGGACGCTCGGCGAGCCCGAACCGGGCACCAGCTGCGCGATCTCGGGCAAGGCCTCCTCGGGCGCGTTCAGCATGAGGTACCGCGACTCGCGCGCGTCGACGACGCTCCGCAAGACGGCGGCGAGCTCGTGCGCACGTCCGTCGCCCGCGATGCGCGACACGAGGACCGCCTCCGAGGAGAAGAGCGACCCGAGCGAGCGCAACCCGTTCGTGCGCAAGGTGCTACCGCTCGAGACGAGATCGACGATGGCATCGGCGAGACCGAGACGCGGCGCGACTTCCACCGAGCCGGTAACGCGAACGAGCTCCACGTCGAGGTCCCGCGCACGCAGGAGCTCCGCCGCGAGTCGTGGGTAGACCGTCGCCACGCGGAGCCCGTCGAGATCGGAGAGGTCGAGAGCCGACGACTCGGTCGGGACGGCGGCCTCGAGCGTGCAGGCGCCGAAGCCGAGCATCAGCAGTTCGTCGACCTCCGCCCCACTCTCGCGGACGAGATCCGCACCTGTGATCCCGCAGTCCACGACGCCGTCCTGCACGTACTCGGGAATGTCGGCAGCCCGCACGAGCATCACGTCGACGGGCGCGTTCCGGCACGGGAACGCGAGCGCCCGCTCACCGGGTTGCTCCGGGCCGAGGCCGGCATCGGAGAGCAGCGCGACGGCCGGCTCACGGAGCCGGCCCTTCGCCGGTACCGCGACGGTCAGGCGGTCCGGCCGGACGTCCGGTTCCGCCGGTCGAGCACCAGGCGATACCCGTCCGCGCCGCGTTTCAGCCACTGCGCGACCCGCGTCACCGTCGTCGTCGACGCTCCCGTTCTCGCAGCCACCTCGAGGTACGGAAGTCCCTCGTCGAGCAGCCTCGCCGCCTGCCAGCGGTGCGTCAGCGCCTCGATCTCCGCGAGTGTGCAGAGGTCGCGGAAGAACCGTTCCGCCTCGTCGACCGTTCGAAGGCTGAGGATCGCCTCGAACAGGTCCCGTGTCTCGTTCGTCCGCCATTCGTGTGGAAGGTCGCTCATGTAGAAGTGCCGTGCCTGTGCTGGATGAGCATAGTAGCATGGTAGCGTGATAACACGCAATACCGAGCGATCGGGTACGACGCTGGCCCTGATTCCGGCAGTCGATCTCCTCGGCGACGACGCTGTTCGGCTGCGCCAGGGGGACTACGGGCAGGTCACGAACCGCCACACCGATCCGCTCGCACTCGTCGAGAGCTACCGCGACGCAGGCGCGCAGCTGATCCACCTCGTCGACCTCGACGGCGCGCGAAGTGGAGAGATCCGCCCCGACGTCGTGCGCCGCGCCGTGCTCGCGGCGGCGCCGGCTCACGTGCAGGCGTCCGGCGGCATCCGCTCGATCTCCGATGCCGAGCGACTGCTGAGCGCGGGCGCGGCGCGTGTCGTCGTCGGAACCGCCGCCTTCGTCGAAGACGCTGCGCTCCCGCGCTTCGCCGCTGCGCTCGGCGAGCACCTCGTCGTCGCGGTCGACGTGCGCGACGGCCATGTCGCCGTCGGCGGTTGGACACAGGCGACGACGCTCACGGTGGACGCGGCGGCCGAGCGCTGCCGCGCCGCCGGCGTACCACGCATCCTCTGCACCGCGATCGACCGCGACGGGACGCTCGTCGGCCCGGACGCGGAGCTCCTGCAGCGTGTCGTCGAACGCACACGCGTTCCGGTGCTCGCTGCCGGTGGCGTTCGCTCCCAGGACGACCTCGCGGCAATCGCCGAGGCCGGCTGCGAGGCGGCGGTGGTCGGCAGAGCGTTCCTCGAAGGGCGGCTGCCTCTGTCGGTGCTCCGCGCCCAGAGAGAGCGAGGCGTACGCAGATAACGTCCGCGGGCGTGGCCGCCGACTCTTTGAACGTTCTCACACGCCCGGCCGTCAGCGACCCCGAGGGCCTGCTCGTCCTCTTTCACGGTCGTGGCGCCGACGAGCATGATCTCTTCCCACTCCTCGATCTGCTCGATCCGAGCCGGCGACTCCTCGGCGTGACGCCGCGCGGGCCGCTCCACCTCCCGCCCGGCGGCGCGCACTGGTACGCGGTCCACGAAATTGGATACCCGGACCCGCAGACCTTCACGGAGACGTTCGCCCTCGCCTCGGAGTGGCTCGAGTCGCTCGTGATCGATGCAGGCGTCCCGTACAAGCGAACGGTCCTGGGCGGCTTCTCGCAGGGAGCCGTCATGACCTACGCGCTGGGGCTCGCGGAAGGCAGACGGCGACCCGCCGGGATGATCGCCTTGAGCGGCTTCATGCCGACGGTGCCGGGCTTCGAGCTCGACCTTACGCTGCCGCTCCCCCGCGTCGTCATCGGGCACGGGGCACGTGACCCCGTCATCTCGGTGGAATGGGGACGCCGCGCATACGCAGCGCTCGAGGAGGCTGGAGCCGACGTCGGCTACCACGAGTCGCCGCACATGGCGCACTCCATCGACCCCGGGCTCGCGCGCGAGCTGCCCGGCTGGATCGACAGCACGCTCGGTCTGACGTGAGGCTCGCGACAGGCGCGGAACTGCGCGTCACAGGCTCCGTCGGCGAGCGGGCCGTCGTCTGTGTGAACGGAGGACAGCAGCGCGAGGTCGAGGGAACGTGGAGTGCGTCGGTCGAGTGGCTCGTGCGGCAGCTCGCACCGCGTCTACCGGAGCTCGCGTTCGCCGAGGTGCGCTATCGCGTGAAGTCGTGGCGCCGCCTCGAGTCGTGCGTCGAGGACGCGCGCGCAGCCATCTACGAAGTGGGCGCGCGGCGCGTCGCGCTCGTCGGTTTCTCCATGGGCGGCGCCGTGTCCATTGCGGTCGCGGCCGAGCCGAAGGTGGAGGAGGTCGTCGGGCTCGCGCCCTGGATTCCGGACGAGCTCGACGTCTCGACGGTTCGCGGCAAGCGGCTGAGCGTGATCCACGGGTCATTCGACCGTTGGCTCCCGGGTATCCCCGGCGTGTCGCCGTCACACTCGCGCAAGGGGTTCGACCGCGCCCGCGAGCGCGGGGCCGACGGCAGCTACACCCTCGTCCCGGGCGGGGTACACGGCATTGCACTCCGCTCGCCGTGGGGGAAGCTCGTCACGCTGCCGAAGGCACGGCGTTGGGCCGAGCTCGTAGAAGCCGAGCTGCGCCGCTTCGTCTCGACGCCGGCGGCCTAGGCCGCGGCGAGGACGAACGTCTCGATCATCTCGTCCTTGCCGCGGAGCGTGAGCGTCCGCGACTCGAGGCCCGCCGCGTCGAGCATGGACGCGTCGGCGGCCGCCTTGCTCACGAGGATCTCGCCAGGGCCCGCCGACGAAGCGAGCCTGGCCGTCGTGTTCACCGCGTCGCCGACGGCCGTGAAGTCGCAGGCATCGCCCTCCCCCACTCGCCCGACGTACGCGACGCCGGTGTGGACGCCGGCACCGAGCGGGACCCACGGCTCGGCGCCGCCGTTGCCGGTCGCCTCGAGCAGGGCGCGCGCAGCCTCGATCGCCCGCTCCGCATGCATCTCTCCCGCGAAGCCGGGAACGAACAGGGCTACCACCTCGTCGCCGACGAACTTGTCGACGATCCCATCCCACTCGTCGACCACGCGTGCGGCGGTGCCGTAGAAGCGCGAGATGAGCTGGGAGAAGTCGTGCGCCGGCATCCGCTCCGCGAGCGACGTAGAGCCTCGCACGTCGGCGAACAGAAGCGAGAGCTCGATCTCCGCTCCCCCGGGTTTCTTGTCGACCGCGCGGAAGCACGCCCGGCAGAGCCGACGGTTGAGCTTCGAAGGGCCGAAGCCGAACGGCTTGAGGATGACGCTCCCCGGCGCCTTGAGCGGGGCGGCGCAGAGCTTGCAGCGCGGCCCGGCCGGGATCTTCCCGAGAACCGCACGGATGTACCTCAGCTGGCCGAGATCCCCGGTGAGAACCGCGCGCCACGCGTCCTCGCTCTCGTGGTCGTGGTCGTGGTCGTGCGTGACGGGCTCGGTCACGACGCCATTGTGTTGCTCAGCGATGGAGCGCCGCAAGCTGCTCGGCCTCATCGGCCACGTCGCGCCGCATGGCCGCATCGAGGCGGGCGAACGGCTTCCACGTGATCCGTCCGTCCTCGTACCGCCAGGTCCCGGCGACGGCGCCGTCGACGAGGAACGTCCCCACCGACTGCGGCATCTTCGTCGAGAAGACCCGCGGCCGATACTGCTCGGGCAGAACTCCGGTCCTGCGCGCGTGGACGAGGAGCACCGCGTCCCAGGTGGGAAGGAACCGCACCGGTGCCGGCGTCTCGGGATCGGGCAGCGGAGCGCGCGGGACGTCCAGGAGCTCGCCTCCGGCCTCGTCGCGGAAGCGGCGTAG
>Ga0163163_10005968_pt1 | contig 10596 bp, 9 predicted proteins | sample S65metaG_FD_119766 | JGI IMG/M metagenome (GOLD analysis project Ga0163163, IMG submission 119766) | Switchgrass rhizosphere microbial communities from Kellogg Biological Station, Michigan, USA - S6-5 metaG | ecosystem: Host-associated > Plants > Roots > Rhizosphere > Soil | place: USA: Michigan... | reverse complement strand
TGGTGCTGGTGGTCTGGGGTTTTCATCTCGCCATGTCAGCAATGGCAAGGACGGAGCTCAAGATGGGTTGCTCTGACGCTTACGATACTGCGTAGGTTGTCGCATCAAGTCGCATCTCTTTCCCCGGACTGAGGTTGGTACATCCAAACTGATCTGGCGATTCGCGACGTTCTTTGTCGTTAGCCGGCGGAATCCGGTATCAGAGGTGTTGCCGGCGTTGCCTCACACCTCCTTTGGATAAATATGCAGTCCAAAGTGGTCGCTAAGGAAGTGAGTTAAAGGTCGCCTCTTCGGATGGTTAATAAAAACGCCCGAAGCTGGCGCGGGAGGTCTGTGATGGCCAGTACGGTCGCCGATTCTGCCGTCAGGTAAACTCGCAGCTGAAAAGTTGAACGCCACCAGTGAGTGGAGAGGGTCCAAAAGATGCAAGCGATGCTGCGCGGTCCGCCACGCAGCCCAAGTACGATCCGCTAAGCCACGGTGTCGATCGTGGCCGCACCAGCACGTTGGAAGGCGACTTTGGCGCGATCTTCGGCCTCAGAGTCGAAGCACAGAACGCCGATCGAGATCTTGTCTTCCGGAAGTTGATCTTTCTTGCGCGTCTCGTAGCGCGCCACAATCATTCCCGTGAAGGCGCCCAAAACGGTCCCTACCACGCTTCCCAGACAAATAAGGAATGCGGCCGGAAGAATGGGTGGAAGTCCACGGGCGACGATGCAAGCGATCAGTGCGGCTAACAAACCACCGCCTGCAAATCCCGCAACGATGCCCTCGGGGAGACGGACATAGATCGCCTGGCTCCAGTCAAATCCAGCCAGAGCGTCTCTGAATCTCTTTTCGATGGCGATCTGACTCTGTCCGAATCCATCTGACTCCAATAAGGTCAGCGCCGTTCCGGCTGCTATCTGGTCCGGAAAGACTCCCCAAATCGAAACTCGTTGTGACATTTGGCCCATCCTTCGGTCGATATACGAGCAGCTGGAGTGCCACTCGAACAATAATCCCTCGTCCAGGTCGGAGTAGGCAGCATCGTATCTTCCCCGGGTAGGGAAGAAACTTCCCGGTTCTCCGCGCTCGCTAAATGTTAACTATATTATTTGTAATGACTTGTGGCTTGGCTCCTGACGTGCTTTCCAGGATTGCCATGAACCGCTACACAACCACTCTTCGCATTTTGGTTCCGGCAGCGGTGATCTGTTTCGCCGTCCCGGCTCAAGCCCAGACCGATCGAGACCAATCGCCGACGGTCTTCCGTGTGGAAGTCGTATCCAGAACAACCAAGGCAATCAATTACCACCACCGCCAAGGGTCAACATCTGTCACGCTTGTGGGTTCGCAGTTTGCCCCCCGGGCAAAGGGCGAAGCAAGAGTCGACAGCAAAACCGGCGCAACCAAAGTGGACGCTTCCATAGAAAGGATGCCGCCCGCAAGCACGCTCGCAGAAGGGTACCTGACATATGTACTCTGGGCGATTACTCCTGAAGGACGCGCCGAAAACATGGGTGAATTGATGCTCGAAGGAGAGCACGCCCGTATTCAGGCCGCGACTGAGCTGCAAACCTTCGGAATGATTGTGACGGCGGAACCTTATTACGCAGTCACTCAGCCGAGCGACTTGGTTGTGATGGAAGGCGTCGTCAACAAAGACACCACCGGAACGATCATGCCGATTGAGGCCAAGTATGAATTGGTCGCTCGCGGAGGATACCTGCAACAACTTCCTCCCGCCGACCGCGTGCGGCTCCGCGAGGCCAGGAACATCCCACTCGATCTGATGGAAGCGCGTCAAGCGATGGCAGTCGCCCGTGCCGCAGGAGGCGATCGCTACGCCGCTGACACGATGGCCAAGGCCAGTGTGGATCTTGGAAATGCCGAAGCATTCCTGCAATCCGGTCAGGACCGCAAGCGGATCCAGACCTTGGCTCGCCACGTCACCCAACTGTCAGAAGACGCCCGCCTGATTTCCGTGAAACGTCTGAATGAGGAAGTTCTGGCACGCGAGCGCTCTGATAACCAGCAGCGCCAAGCGGAATTGACTCAGACTGCCCAGAGTGAGGCGGAACGCCGTCGTGTGGCCGAGTTGGAAGCGGCGGCAAAAAACCGCGAAGCAATTTCATCCCAACAGCAGGCTGCCGACGCTCGCCGTGCCACGGAACAGGCCCAGGCGCAATTGGCACTGGAGTCGGAGCGCGCCAAGTTAGCCACGGCTCGGGCAGAAGCTGAACAGTTGAAGCAACAAAATCTTCAGGTTGAAGCCGCCAGGGCTCGCGAATTAGCCGAACTCTCGGCCGCCAAGCAACGTCTCATGGAAGAAGAAACCGCCCGTGCCCGTCAAGCCGCCCAAGCTGCGGAACTGAAGGGCCGGGAGTACGAGGAACAAGCCCGTATCGCTCGTGAAGCTGCCCAACGCGCCGAAGAAGAACGCGCCAAGACGCGCGCCGAGTTGGCTCGCCAATTGAACATCGTACTCGCTACGCGTGAGACCGCCCGTGGTTTGATCGTCAACATGTCGGACGTATTATTCGATACTGGCCGGCACACCTTGAAGCCGGGTGCTCGCGAAAAGCTGGCCAAAATCGCAGGAATCATCCTCGCCCACCCCGGTCTGAAAATCGAAGTGGAAGGCCACGCTGATAGCACCGGCGGACCCGTTATCAACCAGCCTCTCTCAGAGAAGCGTGCCGATTCCGTGCGCACCTACCTCGTGGAGCAAGGCGTGGACGGCAGTGCGATTACGTCGAAGGGATTCGGTGACACCAAGCCGGTAGCTGACAATAACACCGCAGCTGGCCGCCAAGCCAACCGCCGTGTGGAACTCGTCGTCAACGGACCAATGCTCACGGGCGGTGAAACGAGTAACGCCGCCAACGGAGTCCGATAGTGAAACCGTTCGCAGTAGCATTGATCGTTCTGGGTATTCTTGGGATCGTGTGGGGAGGAATTTCGTATACTCGCTCAGAGAAGGTTGTTGACCTGGGACCCATCGAGGTCCGCAAGGACAAGACGACGAACATTCCGATTCCGCCGGTGATTGGTCTAGTTGGGTTGGGGGCTGGGATTTTTCTGTTGGTACGCGAAAAATCCTAGATTGTTTTACGCTGGTGAAAGAATCATACCTCCGAATTGGTCAAGGGCCGCAGCCACTGCCTCCAGTGGTTAGCGGCCTTAGGCAGGTTTTAGCAGGAGTCGCGCGGTCCGCTGGCCGTTTGAAAATGAGTCTGAACTTCTGGAGGCGTCCGTTCAGTTCGTACGTGTTCCTGTGGATGGCTCTAGGACTGATGTCCCTGACCATCCTGCTGATGGCCGGGGCACTCATGTCCCGTGAGCGGGATCGCTGGGTAAACCACTCGCTTGAAGTCCTCCAGAATCTCGAGCGTTACGAAGCGAACATAATCGCGGCGCAAGTCCGCGTCAGAGATATGGTGCCCTGGACCGATCCGGGTACCGAGGGGAAACTTGCAGAATCCGGCTTGCTGATCGCTCAGCATTGTGTAGCAACAATGCTGGAATTGACCGAAGATAATCCCCGGCAAGCGGTGCGCATCCGAGTGCTGAAGAGTTTCACCGAGCAGCTTGCCGATCGCCTCCACGCCAAGAACCAAGCGCCTCCCTTGATCGGGATTCCGCTTCACAACCCCCTCACGGATGTCCCCCTCGGCGACACGATCAGCGAAATCAGAAGGGACGAGCGCGCCCTCCTCGAGACGCGCCAGCGGCAGCGTTCCTCAGCAGATGACTCATTCTGGGTTTTTACCGCCCTTGTAATAACTTCTAATCTCGTCATTGTCTGGTGGGCTTACACCGCGAGCCGCCGCTACGTTTACGAACGCAATCGAACGGAATTTGAGATTCGGGATCTGAATGTCCGCCTCGGCGATCAGGTCGTTGCCATCCAGAAGTTGAATTCCTCGCTGGAGGATCGAGTCACGGAAAAGACAGGTGAGTTGGAAGCGACTGTTGCGAAACTCCAGATGACTAATCAGGAGCTCGAACGTTTCGCATACGTGGCCTCGCACGACATGCAGGAGCCCTTACGCCAAGTAGCCAGTTTTAACAACCTGCTGGCCCTCAAGTACGGCGATCAGCTCGATGGAACCGCCAGCCGCTATCTCGAATACTCGGTCTCGGGAGCCAAGCGGCTCCAACTGATGCTTCGAGGCTTACTGCAGTACACGGTTACAACTCCCTCCGCGGTTCACGCTGTCGAGGTGCCCGTCAACGCGTTGATGCGGTCTGTCTTCCAGGATCTCCATGCGGATATCGAACACACCGAAGCTGATGTGAAAGTAAACTCGTCAGACGGGTTGACCGTTCTCGGGGACCGCGACATGCTCCGAACGGTCGCCACGGCTCTGGTTTCGAACGCCTTGAAGTTCCACCGGAAAGACTCGAGGCCCGTTGTCGAGATTGCCTTCGCCCGCCAACCCCAGCAGTGGTCTATGTCCGTGAGCGACAACGGGATCGGCGTCGAGGAACATTTTGTGCCTCGAATGTTCGAGATGTTCGCGCGCTTCCACCCGGTCGGTGAGCATCCGGGTGCCGGCGTGGGCTTGGCGCTCTCTAAGAGAATTGTGGATTGCCACGCCGGGAAATTGGCCGTGCGTTCCAACCCGGCGGGCCAGGGTACGATCTTTACCGTCACCGTTCCGATTTCCCTCAACGGTGGCAAAAACTCCTTGGAGACACAACGTTTTCCGTACTAAGATATGAGTGCTGATGTCTAAAGTACCGTTTGAGATCTTGCTGGTGGAGGACAACCCTAGCGATGTCGAGTTGGTGCAGGAAGCGCTGTTGGTATGGGAATCACCCACGCATTTGAGCGTCGTCGATGATGGAGAGAAAGCACTGCGCTTCCTTCAACAGGAAGGTGCGTATGCGGATGCCCCCTCGCCCGAGCTCATCTTTCTCGATCTGAATCTGCCGAAGAAAGACGGCATCGAAGTGCTCCGTGAGATCAAGGCTAACTTGGGATTTTCGCTCATTCCGGTCATTGTCTTGACCACTTCCGATCGAGAGCATGACGTGAAAACGGCTTACAGCATGCACGCCAATTGTTATTTGACCAAGCCTCTCGAAATCGACGAGTTTATCGCGAAGGTACGCGCAATTGAACACTTTTGGTTGAATAACGCGAGGCTGCCGAGAAGTCTGACCGCCTAGTTTTCAGTCTTGAGCAGAGGAAAACTGAGGATCACCGCCGCACCCGGCCCGGATTGATGATCCTCGAACCGAATCGTCCCCCGAATCGACTCCATCAACCTGCGGCACGTAGCGAGGCTCATCCCGCTGCCTGGATACTCGCTCACCGGGTTTAGCCTCTTGAATGGGTGAAAAACGGCCTCGCGGTACTGCGGCTCGACCCCGATCCCATCGTCGCAAACCCGGACGGTGATCACGCTGTAAGCCTGCTCCGTCACTTCCACCTCGACTTTCGGGCTGGCGCCGGGTGAGTGGAACTTCAAACTGTTATGGAGGATCTTTTCGAGAACCCGAGACAGACCAGACGGCGCAAACACCGCCGGAATACTGTCGGGCTCATATCGAATCGCTCCATCACGCAGCCGCCGGAATGCATCGACTTTCATGCAAGCGGTCTGGATCACCAGACGGAGCGCAAGATTCGTATCGCGCGAGAGACCCGTTTGAAGAGCTTGATCATACTCGACGACGCCCGCTATCAGCTCCTCCTGCCTGCGCGCCGCGGACACGATCTCTTCCAACTTGCCTTTGACTTCGTCGCTGAGTGTATCCGGGCTTCGCTGGAGTCTTTGCGCCGCCATCAGGATCGACCGAAGCGGTTGCCTCAGATCATGGGCGAAGGTCATGACTAGTGCGGAGGCCGCATCCGCCTCCGATGTCGTTTCAGTTGGCATCCGCTGTCTCATCTGACACCGCCGCCCCATCCAACCGGTACTGTCGAAGCTTGACGTGGAGCGTCTTGGTCGAGATGCCCAGGATGAGAGCCGCTCGCGTCTTGTTGTTTCCGGCGTGGGCCAAGGTCGCCTCAATCAGGAGGCGTTCGGCCTCGTCGATCGTCATCCCAACATCTATGCCGACTCCGGCATTCGACTCTGAAGAAGTCCGTTCCAACTTGACAACAGGCTGAGCACGTTTGATGCCGAACGCAGCGTGCTTCGGTTCCAGAATTCCTTCTCCCGCGATGATGACTGCACGTTCGACTATGTTGCGGAGTTCACGGACATTGCCTTCCCAATTCAAAGGCGTCAATGCCTCGTAAAATGCACCGGATGCGCTTTGGACCTTCGTGCCGTGTTTCTCATTCATGGAGTCGATCATTGCCTCCACGATCTGAGGAATATCTTCCCTCCGCTCCCGAAGAGGTGGCAAATGAATCTGGAACACATTGAGCCGGTAGTACAGATCTTCCCTCAAGGTCGCGTCCTTGATCGACTTCAGAGGGTCGCGATTGGTGGCCGCCAGGATACGGACGTCCGCCTGAATCTCCTGCTTGCCTCCAAGCCGGCGAAAACGAAGATCTTCGAGGACGCGCAACAGCTTGGCTTGCATCGGCAGCGGCATCTCGCCCAGTTCATCGAGAAAAAGCGTGCCTCCCTGCGCGGCTTCCATGGCGCCTGCCCTGCGCTCCACGGCTCCCGTAAATGCTCCCTTTTCGTGTCCGAAGATTTCACTCTCGATCAGCGCTTCAGGCAACGCAGCGCAATTGATCGCAACGAATGGACCCGAACTGCGCTTGCTGTTTGTGTGGAGCGCGCGCGCTACCAGTTCTTTGCCCGTTCCACTCTCTCCGGTGATCAGAACTGCCGCTGATGTCGGTGCAACCTGCCGGATGAGCGCGAAGATCTCCTGCATGGCGGGCGTCTGGCCGACCAGATTGCCGAGGACCCCCGTAAACGACAGTTGCCGCCGCAGTTCCTCGTTTTCAATGGCGAGCCTGCGATGCGCTCCGGCGCGCCTCAGCAGCAACTCGAGTGCGGTCAGATCGATCGGCTTCTCTAAGAACCAGAATCCGTCCAGCTCATGAATCGTGTGAAGCGCCTTGTCCAGACTGCCAAACGCCGTCATGAGAATTGTCGGAGGCAGATTGCCCTGCGACCGCAGTCGCCGCAGCAGCTCAAAGCCGTCCATCTTGGGCATCATCAAGTCGGACAGGACGATGTCGAAGGATATCTCGTTGAATAGCTGCAAGGCCTCCTCGCCGTTTGCGGCTTGGCCAACTTCGTACTTCCAGCCGGAAATGACTTCGGCGAGGTAATCCCTGTGAGCGGACTCGTCATCAACGATTAGGACGCGCATTCTTGGTTCCAGCTCTCCATCGTAGCGTTTTCTCCCCGACTCTTACAAAACTACAGACCGCATGGACTTCTTGTTAAACGCACGTGTTGGACTGCCGCTGCGTTGCGGGCATAAGAACCACCAGGTTCACGGCTCCGATAAAGGCGCATTAAGCGCTTGTAGATCAATAGTCTGCGAGCGTAGAAGTGCCGGCAAGCCACGCCGGCGTGGTTGGCGGCAAGGATTTCTCTCGCGCTGCACGACGCTTTTGAACATGCCGGCGAACTTACTGAGCGCACGGATCAGTTCACGCATAGCGCTTCGAGTGCCATTCCAGCTCCGCTAGCGGTCGTCATCATCAATGTACACCGCCATCGGCGAAAAGATCGAATGGACCACCCTCGGATACCGGACGTTCATGCCCATGGTCGAGCGCCACAGAATCCGATTCAACTTCTCAGTCGGAGCGGCGTCCGGAATATCAAAGCGCATTGCCAATGAAGCTCTCGCGTCCCGCCGCTCCTGACCGCGCATAGCTTTGAGTGGCGGATTCCGATCGAACAGCGATTGCGTTGGTTCGAGGTGCGTGAAGGCGCTGAGATCCGCGGTAGCAGTGAAACTCGGATGCATCCCGGTGGCGATCAGATCGAAGAGTGACATTGTCGGCAAGCCCAACATCAACTCAATCGTCTTCACCATGCTCGCCTGCGAATAGAACGTGGAATCAATCGCGCCGCGCTTGACGTACGGGCTGACGACTAACCCCACGGTCCGATGTCCATCCACATGATCTACGCCGTTCTGTGCATCGTCTTCCACGATGAAAATCGCCATTTTCGGCCAGAAACGGGACTTCGTGAGCGCTTCCACCATCTGCCCTAGCGCCAGATCGTTGTCCGCAACCATGGCCTTGGGAGTGGACGCATCCGGCTGCGTGCCGCTGGTGTGGTTGGAAGGCAAGCCAAGAATTGTCAGATTCGGCATCTGCCCATCCTGCTGCCAACGAGCAAGATCAGTGAGGAAAATCTTGGCGCGCACTACATCGGGAATCAGCGTCGAGTACGCCGGATAGTTCGCGGCGAGGATAGCATTCAGCGGTGCTATCGGAGCCACCGTGTGGAACATGTTGTTGAAGTCCACGTTGTCCCGCCACTGCTGCAAAAGCTTCTGCCGATCCCAGCCGGCCGTAATTCCCGCAAACTCGCCATAGATACGGACCGACTTCTTCATGCGGATCGCGGCATCCCACAGGAATCCACTGTTCGAGTAAGCGATCGGATCGGATCCGTCGAACGGATAGCTCCGCCCCTGGTAGCCTGGCCACAAACAGTAGTCCGTTTCATTCGCCTGCGTCAGCCATTGATGGCCGTCCGCGCTGTTGCCGCCGACCGCGTAGAAATTGTCGAGCAGGACAAACTGCTCCGCCAGCTTATGCTGGTTGGGCGTCACGTCACGCCCGAACATCGTCAACGTCGGATCGCTGTTGCCCTTTCCAATATCACCGAGCACCTGATCGTATGTCCGATTTTCTTTGATGATGAAGACTACGTGCTCGATCAACGAAGGATCGCCGGCTCGACTGGGAACGGGTGCGGGCGTTGCATTCGAAGACCCGCGTGCTACAGGGCCCGGCGCTCCCAGCGTCAGATGATTGTTCTCCGCAACCGCGGTCGTGTAGCTCGCGAGCTGCGCCGCATCCGGGATCTCCACGACCGCGATCGAACCTCGCGCCGCCTGCACGATGCGCCGCTTTGGATCCTCCGCTTGCGGTCCCATGCCTACTCCGAGGAGCGTCGAGATCGCAAGAAATTTCCCATCCGCGCTGAGTGAGAGCCCGTTCGGATACCAAGCCGTCGGAATCATGCCGGACAGCTTTCCGGAATCCGTCCGAATCACCGCTACGGCATTCAGTCCGCCGCAGGCGACGTAGATCGTCGAGCCATCCCGGCTTAACGCGAGAGCCGTTGGCGCGACGCCGAACGCAGTCTCCTTGAACGGTTTGATCGAAAGCGTACTGACCACTTGATCAGACTGTGTGTCGATGACTGACACTGAGTCCTGATTCCCATTCGCGACGTAAAGCCTGGACCTCTTCTCATCCCAGGTCATCGCAGTCGGATGCAATCCAGTCGTGATGGATTTCAGCGCCGCCCCTGTGCGGAGATCAATTTTCGTTACGGTGCCCGTAGAGGCTATGCCACGCTGGTCCACCACGATGCGTCCGGGATTTGCGCGGAACCCCATCAGGCCGAACACGTCGCCCTCGCCAACGCGCCTGCCGCCCCAGTTGCTGACATACGCCGTGACACCCTCGGTATCCATCACGGCTGCGAAAGGCACCATACCGGTATCAATTCGCTTCATCACCTGGCCGGACTTCAGATCGACCATGGCGACCTGGTTCTCGCTGAGCAGTGGCACGAGCGCCGTACCGTTCTTCACATTCACCGCAATCGCGCCGCTTTGATTGCGGCCGAGGCCGAGAGACAGCAATTTCGTCTTGCCGTCCGCCACCCCCGCCAGTTGGACTTTGTCGCTGATCGAGGCTGCCGCAACGACTCCATGATTCGCCGGATAATACTGGATCGCCTGCAAGCCAGCCGCGCCGCCCAGTGGCGCCTCCGATACCACGCGATTGGTTTTCCAATCCATCTGGTAGACCTTGTTGTTGGTGAGCACCCACACTTCGGATGTACTCGAGCCGAACGTGATGCCATGCACTCGTCCACTGAAAATGCTGGCGAGGCCCGCTGGAGTGATGGTTTGCCGGGTCGTGATCGTTCCCGGATCGGTGACTGTCCGGAGCGGACGTTGCGGCATTTGGGCCAGCGCGGCAGCGGCACAAAAGAGCGAAATAGCAGCGGCGGATGAGCCTGCGAAAATACGCATGGACTCATTGAACCATGCGGCGTCGTTCTCAATGAGAGGGCGGCGGCTCAGTCAGCATTTGCCGCATTTTCATTTCGAACGCTGCCGCGGAGTAGCATTGCGCGATCTTTGTGAATGTCTCGTGCGTAAGGCTTGTTTCGACTTCTTCAAATCGCGCAATTGCTTCTTCCAGAGCGTCCACGGAGGGCTTGTCGAAGAAGTAGCCGGCCGGCTCACCCTTCGCGATCTCGAGCGCACCGCCGCGTCCACAAGCGATGATCGGCTTGCCGCTCGCGAGACATTCGACGCTGGCGATTCCGAAGTCCTCCTCACCCGGTTGGATGAGCGCTCTGCTTCGAGAATAAAGATCCGCCAGTTCAGTGCCCGAAACTCGCCCGCAAAACTCAATGGTCGGCCCCGCGGACTCCTTGAGTTTCCGATAAGCAGGACCATCTCCGACGATCTTCAGACGGC
>Ga0163163_10005967_pt1 | contig 10596 bp, 8 predicted proteins | sample S65metaG_FD_119766 | JGI IMG/M metagenome (GOLD analysis project Ga0163163, IMG submission 119766) | Switchgrass rhizosphere microbial communities from Kellogg Biological Station, Michigan, USA - S6-5 metaG | ecosystem: Host-associated > Plants > Roots > Rhizosphere > Soil | place: USA: Michigan... | reverse complement strand
TCTCGACGTCGAAGAAGTGGTCCAGGTGCCGAACGTCTACAACGCGCAACGCGGCGTCACCTCCGAAAAGGGCGGCATCGTTCCGCATTACATGGGTATCGAGAACAAGAACGGTCGCCTGATCGCCTTCATCGCGCGCAACTGCGATCTCGGCGACGCCTGGGAATGGATCAACGACCCCGTCTACCCCGTGAAGTACGGCCTCCCCGCCTACAAAGTCGGCATCAACGTGGTCATCTACGCGATGAGCCACTGAAGGCACAGAAAGAGCCAGCCACAAAAAGGCACAAAAGGCACATAAAATCTTTTTTTGCGACTTATGTGCTTTGTGTGGCTAACTCTTTCCTGTGCTTTTTAGTGGCCGCGCTCGCGGCTAACTCTGTCACGCACGTCACGATCGTCGTAAACGTCCATGAAGAGATACTTGCGCCACTCAGCGCGTGCTTCCGCGTAGTGACAAAGCACCACGCGCTCGAGCTTCACGCGCAGGGCACTCTGCGAGGTGAGCAGCGGCATACGCGCTTCAGCCGGCGTGCGATCGCCCTTGCGGTTGTTGCACGCAACACACGCAGTAACGACGTTGACCGGTGAATTATCTCCGCCTCGCGAACGAGGCAGAATGTGGTCCAACGTCAAAGTGCCGGCGGTTTTCTTTTCGCCGCAGTACTGGCAACGAAACTTATCACGCATGTAAATTCGCAAACGCTTCATGCCCGATGCTTCGCGCCGGCTACGGATGTTGATGTAAGTGCGACGCCGGATTACCGACGGCACGGGAAATTCGGCTCGCGCCGAATGCAATACACGATCGCCGTCGAATTCCTCTACCGTAACCGTGTTCTTGAAAGTCATGATTACCGCTCGGGCCACGCTGACGGTGCCGAGCGGTTCGTAGGTTTGGTTTAGCAACAATACTCTTCCATCGAGTGCCATTACCCGGCACCTCCTTTCGTTTATTTGTGGGGTGAGAACGTTTGTATTGGAGTTCAAGAGCGGCTGGTGAGGAGATCGACTTCACAAGGCGCGAGGTCACCGCTCTTGAAGCTTGTGTTAATCGAGAAAGACGACTGATAGTGCGCCGGGCGCTTCGCGTTCGGTGTTCATGAACACGCGGTGCCAGCCGTCGAGTACGATTGTCTTGTGGTCCGGATGCCAGACTCTGCCGCGAACGTAAACTGAAGGTTCGCGCTGCATCTGTCTCCAATCCCACTTCTTTGCGCCACGGACCGTCAATAGGATTGAACGATACTGATGTTCCAGTACACCTTGCGGGTGCTGGCGACAGACCCACACGATTTGTCCACCAACGCGATAGAGGAACTGGCACATGTGCGACTTGCTTCCTCCGCCACGGCTCAACGGTTCGTTTCTCAACACGCTAACTGGACTCACAATCACTGGTTGCGGAACAAAGAACCATTCTCCCTGTCGCACGAACGCTTTGTTCTTACGACGGAAACGATCCTTCACGCGCTTCACGCGGCGAGTAACGAGCGCTTTTACTTCACGTGGTTGCAACGCTTCCATTGCGTTCACGACGTTAGACACCGAATCGCCCGGAACGGCACAAACAAACCAGTGTCGCTCATCATGACCGCAGAGAAACTTTTGCTTGCCCGTATCTCTGCGCGCCATCAAGAGCAGGTGGCGCATGTCAGTTCGAACGTCGATTACTTCGTAGTCAACTTCGTCATCGTTGGCGACGCGAATATCGAAGTATTCGCCCTTCCGATCGGTTCTAATGTCGATACCGGCATTGTCTCGGCTAAAACGGTTAACTTTGAAAGGCGTGACTTGCACGCGTGCTCCTATCAATTCGAATTTCTTCGACAACAAACTCGTATCCATAGTTCTTGATCACCTCCTTTCCACCAGCAAACAGGCACAAAAAAACACAAACGTCTCCGAGAGAACATTTGCGTCTTCTGTGCCTTTTTGTGGCTGAACTAGTTTGTGCTTTTTGTGGCTAACCCTTCACACAAACCACTTGCTTGATCTCGGCAACAACTTCAACCAGGTCCTCCTGGTTCTTCATCACTGCTTCGATTGATTTGTAAGCGCCGGGAATTTCATCCAGCACGCCTACGTCCTTGCGACATTCAACGCCCGCTGTCTGGCGTTCCAGATCGTCTTTCGTAAAAGCACGCTTGGCCGCGCCGCGGGAAAGCTTGCGTCCGGCTCCGTGTGAGCAGGAGCTGAAGCTCTCAGGCAAGCCGCGTCCGCGCACGATGAACGACTTGGCCCCCATGGACCCGGGAATGATGCCGTATGTTCCTGTCGCCGCGTTGATCGCGCCCTTGCGCGTGACGAAAACTTCTTCGCCGTAGTGCTGCTCGAGCGCAACGTAGTTGTGATGACAGTTAACTTGAAGCTCAGGCTTGAATGGTTGGCGATGATTGAACAGCTTGTTGAATACCTTCAACAGACGCGCCATCATGATTTCACGATTCTTCATCGCGTAACCTTGCGCCCACTTCAAATCTTTCCAGTACGCTTTGAATTCCGGCGTTCCGGAAATGAAGTAAGCGAGGTCAGGAGCGGGCAATTCGTTCAAACGCCACAAGCTCTTCGCGGTTGAGATGTGACGTTCAGCCAGTTCCTTTCCGATGTTGCGTGAACCGGAGTGGAGCATCAGCCAAATGTGCGTTTCTGTGTCGAGACAAACTTCGATGAAGTGGTTTCCACCACCGAGTGTACCCAACTGCTTCATCGCTTTTGCTTTGCGATCCTGAACACCTTCGTGAAGATCTTTGAACTCGCTCCAGCCGTCCCAGTATGAGGCTTCGTCAACCGATTCTTTATAAGCACTGAATCCGGTGGGAATTGCTTCTTCGATCTTCAGTCGCAACTCCTTCAACTTACCGTCGAGGATGCCACTCTTGAACGGTGTCTTGACCGCCATCATGCCGCACCCGATATCAACGCCGACTGTTGCGGGAATCACAGCTTCCTTTGTGGCAACAACCGAACCGACCATGCTTCCTTTACCAAGGTGCGCGTCAGGCATTAGCGCGACGTGCTTGAACAAGCATGGCAAACGCGAAACGTTGCGCAGCATTGATTGCTCTTCGATACTGAACTCGTGATTTGCCCATGAAAGAATTTCATGTTGCGCTCCTCCGAGTTGAAGCCTTTCGTAAGGCATGCGGTAAACCTCCTTTCTTAGAATAATAAAAACTATGAAATCGATGAAGGCAGAGAGAAACAAAGCCGCGAACACACTTCGAGGCACACTTCTCCCAAGGATGGCGAAACTCGCGGACTCTCGCAAAGCACCGAGTTCATCATCCGTGAAGGCTCCCTGCCTTCATCTCGCAAGACGTATTTCGATTGTCAAAAAACGACAGAGCGGGCCTTAAGCCTCCCAGGGAAGCTGCCCGCTCCATACAAGTCTCGCGATTTTTCGTTGAGATTTGGGAGCGGGAGTCCGCTCCCGCTGACTAATTCCTGATATACCGGCTATCGACTATGGTCGCCGGTTGTGCGAGTCGACCGCCAAATTTGGAGGGTGACAAGCTCAGACCGATACCACACCACGCGGCGCGCATTTGCGTGCCCTGCTTCACGGTGTGTTCTCGTTTCGATCTGCTCATCATCATTTGGCGGTAACCTCTTCGCGTTTCGTTAATGGACCTTACGCGCGAACGCACTTGTATAGAGTACTCGCTCGGTCCTGTCAAGACTTTTTTCAAAAATATTTTAGAGATCACGATCCAGTCTTCGCGTAATAACCGGGACGGTGGCGTATCTCCAGGTTCTCTTTACGCAATTCCGGGTTCGTGAGTTCGATGGTTATTTTGCGGTAACTGCCGTCGCGCTTCTTGTTGGTCGAGGAATAGGCGATCAGGTATTGAGTTCGCAGTTCCCGCTCGATCTCGGTGAACGCTGCATTCATGTCAAACTTCTTGTCGGGGAAAAAGGCGCGGCCTCCCGTGCGTTCCGCTAGTTCGCGCAACGCGCCGCGATTGACGCCTTCGCGCGCGTTGCCGATGCCGATCGCGTAAATCACGGTTTCCGCAGCGAGCGCGCGATTGATCGCCGTTTTCTGATCCAGTCGCTGATACGTGTTCAGCCCGTCGGTAAGCAGGATGATTGCTCGTCGCCGGAGACCGGGAGCGTTGGCGAGCACTTTGTCTGACGTCAGCGCCACTGAATCCCAAATCGCGGTAACACCTTCTTCAGGCGGCGCGGGCAGACCTGGACCAGTCGGTATTCCCGTTAACGGGCGACCCGCGCCGAGATAAGCGGGAACGGCGACGTCGACGCGCTCCAGCACGCGATACACGCCTAACAGATCGCGCGTCAGTGGCTGTTCGAGATAAGCAAGCCCGGTGAACGGTATGATCGCGACCTGATCTTTGTGCGAGTCGATCACTTTTTCGATAAACGATCGCGCCGCCGCTTTTTCATCGCTGAGTGTGTATTCCTGCGAACGACTGACGTCGATCAGAAAAGCGATCGCGAGTGCCCGATCGGTTTCGCGTTGAAAAGTGAAGAGTGTTTGCGGCACCCCATCTTCGAGGACGCGCACGTCGGCGGCGGTGAGAGTGGTGATGAAGCGGCGTTGCTTGTCCATCGCAGTGAAGGGCAGATTTGTAACGTCAGTGTCAACACGGATCACATCATCCTGATCGGTAGTCTGCGCACACACTAACGGCGTGCAAGCCACCAGTACCAAAATCAGTAACAAAATCCGTGTCATCTGTGGCTAACTACTCCGGCAAACCAATGCGACGAATTAACTCTTTAAACCGCGAATCCGATCGCAACTTATCCAACTCGGGCGCAACGCTGAGCAACGTCATCCGAAAATCACGCTCCTCGTAACCTCTCTCCAGCCACTTGATCGCATCGTCATTGCGATCCAGCCTGGCGTAGAACGTCGCGATCACAAATGGCGGTAGCTGCACTGGCTGGGACTCGGGCGCGAGTCGATCGAGGTTCGCTTGCACGTAAGCTTTCCAACCCGATTTCAGATAGATCTCGTTCAATTGCTTCAACGTATCCGGCGCCATCGCTCCGAGCAGTTGTGACTTTGAGTATTCCTGAACCGCCTGATCGTACATCCCTTTCAGTTCGTAAGCACGACCGAGGAAATAGTGTGCGGTCGGGAAGTTGGGATCCAACTCGAGCGCTCTTTGATACTGCTCAATCGCTTCGTCGTACCTGCGGCCGTCCGTCAGAATGTCCGCGTAAATGCGATTCATGATCACTGACAGCGGATCGAGTTCCAGCGCCCGCCGGATCTCAGCCAGTGCCTCGTCGTTTCGCTTCATCGCGGCGAGATGTTCCGCCAACCACTGGTGCGCGATCGCATAATTCGGGTTCAGTTCAATGGCGCGACGATATTCTCTCTCCGCCGTCGGAAAGTCGTAATCGTAATACGCGGCGATTTGGCCCAGCGAGGCGTGTGCGTCCGCAAGCTTGTCGTCGAGAGCCAATGATTTCAACGCCGCTTCCTTGGCTTTCGGCATTAACTGGCGCGCCGGCTCGCGCGTGTAAGCCGTGAGCAAGGCGTAAGAGTCAGCAAGACCTGAATAGGCCATCGCGTAGTTTGGATCCTTGTCGATCGCCTGCTGAAAGAACGGCACCGCTTTCTGCAAATCCGCCGGCGTCCGCTTGTTCCAGTAGAAGCGTCCCTTCAAATATAGTTGATACGCTTCGGGGTTGGCGGTGTACATCTTCTCCATGCGCGCCTGTTCCATACCCGAGAGCGTTGGGCGCAGGCTGTTGGTGATCTCGCGTGCGATTTCACGCTGCACCGAAAGCATGTCGGCGAGTTGTCGTTCGTACTGGTCGCCCCAGAGTTGTTTATTATCGCGAATGTCGATCAACTCCGCGCTGATCAGCATCGTTTCGCCGCGCTGCATTATTCGTCCGGTGAGCACAGCTCGCACGTTCAACTCTTTACCGACCGCAATCGGATCAGTTTCCTTGCCTTTGTAACGAAAGACAGAACTGCGCGCGATTACTCGCAAGTTCGGCACGCGCGTGAGATTGTTGATGAGCGTCTCGGTTAGACCATCGGAGATCCATTCCGCGTTCGGATCCTTACTCTGGTTCACGAAGGGCACGACCGCGATCGATTCAATCGCCACTTCTGTGTTGGCGGCGTGCAGATACGATCGAATTCCGACTGCCGCGCCGATCGCGAGAATCACCACGAGCACCGCACCGGCGATCCATGCAGTCTTGTGACGTTTGATTTCGTTGACGATGAACTCCGCGCTCGAAGCGCGAGTTGAAGCTGAAAGCGGAGTTTCCGCAGTGCTCGCGTGCGTTTGTACTCGCGTGGTTTCTGATTGCCAGATCGTCGGCGCGTCACTGCTCGTCGACGAAATGGGCGGCACCGTCGTATCGCCGCCGCGCTCCTGCATCTCACGTCGAACTTCTTTCAACTCTATCGCGACGTCTTTGATGTTTTGATAACGCTGCTCCGGATCTTTCGCCAAACAACGCCGCACGATTCGTTGTAAATCGGCGGGTGCATTCGGATTGAACGCGGCGAGCGATGGCGCAGGCTCGCGGATAATCTTGTTCATCACTTCGATGTTGTCTTTACCCGCGAAAGCTTTTTTGCCGGTGATCGCCTCGAAGAGAATGCAACCGAAAGAGAAGATGTCGGAACGGTTATCGATCTCTCTCGTCTTGCCCTGCGCCTGTTCGGGCGACATGTAACCCATCGTGCCGAGAATCAAACCGGGAGTTGAATGCGACTGCAGGATCGTGGGCTCTTCGCTGCCGGTGCTCGTTTGCGGTTCGACGAGTTTAGCGAGACCGAAATCGAGAATCTTCGCGTGACCGTCGGAACTGATCATCACGTTGTCAGGTTTCAGATCGCGATGAACGATGCCGGCGTCGTGGGCCTTGGCGAGTCCTTCGGCGACGTGTTGCAACACACGTAGCAGCTTCTGAAGATCTTGCTCCTCCGCACGAATCTTGTCGCGCAGAGTGACGCCATCGACGTACTCCATCGCGATGAAATTGAGTCCGTCAGACTGTCCGATCTCGTAGATGTGCGCGATGTTTGGATGATTGAGAGATGCGGCGGACGTCGCTTCCTGTTTGAACCGGCGCATCCGATCCTGGTTTGCAGCCACGTCGGGAGGGAGAACTTTCAGCGCGACCTTGCGATTCAAACTGGCGTCTTGCGCGAGATAGACCTCGCCCATGCCACCGGCGCCAAGGAGCGAGCGAATCTCATAGCGTCCGAGCTGTGTTTGGGGGGCAAGCGTCATGAGCCACAGATTTTCACAGATTAACGCCGATCTGTCATGGTCAACCGGAGTCCGCGGTTAAATTTGTTTGACACTGTACGTACGCGACACCTATAGTGGTTCTTGTCCTTCCTCACTCACGATTTCCACGCATGAAAACTAAAAGTCCGACCACGCTGTTGTTCGGCGTAACTATCTTTGTCAGTTCTGCACTGCTCTTCTCGATTCAGCCGATGATCGCGAAGATGTTGTTGCCGTTGCTCGGAGGGACACCGGCGGTTTGGAACACGTGCATGGTGTTCTTCCAGGCCGTGTTGCTCGGCGGTTATGGTTACGCGCTACTGATTTCGCGTTGGTCGTTGAAGCGGCAGTTGATCGCGCAACTCACGTTGTTGTGTCTGGCGTTGATTAGTCTGCCGGTCGGGCTTTCGTCTGCATGGGCCAATTCAGTGCCGCCGAGTGATAACCCGTCGCTGTGGTTGTTGCTGTGTCTCGCCGCTTCGGTTGGTCTGCCGTTCTTTATCCTTTCGAGTAACAGTCCGTTACTGCAAAAGTGGTTTTCGCGAACAGCGAGCGAGTCGGCGCGCGATCCTTATTTCTTATACGCGGCGTCAAACGCGGGTAGCTTGCTGGCACTGCTGGCTTATCCGGCGTTGATGGAGCCGTTCTTCACGCTGCGCGCGCAAGGACGTTTGTGGACCGTTGTGTACGTCGCGCTCGTGTTGCTGTGCGCACTTCATGCGTTTGTTCTTTGGCGATCGAAGAGTGACGAGCCTGTTGCAGTGGAAGCGGAAGTCGACGTCGTCAAGCCGAGTATGAACCGGCGACTGCGCTGGTTATTACTGGCGTTTGCGCCGTCGAGTTTGATGTTGGGCGTTACGAACTACATCACGACTGATATCGCGTCGGTGCCGTTGTTGTGGATCATTCCGCTCGCGCTTTACCTGCTGACGATGGTGTTCGCGTTCGCGCGCAAGCCGCTGTTCTCGCCGCGTCTCGGCTATGTGGTCGTGCCGGGTGCGACGATCGTCTTGTTGATGCTTTACATGGCCGACACTTCGGGTCGCGGCTCGCGCATGCTCGTCATCTTTCACCTGGCGTACTTTTTCTTTGCGGCGTTGATGTGTCACGGTCAGCTTGCTGCAGACCGGCCCGGTGCGAAGTACCTGGCGGAGTTTTATGTTTGGCTTTCGCTCGGCGGCGTGCTGGGCGGGATCTTCAACGTGCTGCTGGCGCCGTTGCTGTTTCATTCGGTGGTTGAATATCCACTCGCGATAGTGCTCTCGTGCCTGCTCTTGCCGAATAGAGATGCCACGAGTGTGAAAAACAAAAGACTACGATTGGACTTCGCGTTGCCGGTTCTCGTTTTTGTATTCACGATTGGTTTGGGATGGATGTCTGACAGGTTTGCGCCACCGCAAATTAGCGGCTCGATGTTGGTGGTCGGCATTCCTTTGTTCATCAGTTATCCGTTACACAAGCGCCCGGTACGTTTCGCACTGACGCTCGGCGCTATCATTCTGGCTGCGGGTCTGGTGACAGGTCTGGGACGGCGCACACTGCATTCTGAACGCAATTTCTTCGGCGTGTTGCGCGTCACGAACGATGAGCGTCGCAGCCTGCATTCATTCCTGCATGGCAGCACGGTGCACGGCCGGCAAAACACTCTTCCCGAGCGACGTTGCGAAGCGCTCGCGTACTATCACCACGAAGGTCCATTCGGACACATCCTCGGACAGTTCCAGGGCTCGCATCCGCAGGCGAACGTCGCGATCATCGGACTCGGCACGGGCGGCGCAGCAGTTTATGCACGACCGAGCGAACGCTGGACGTTTTACGAAATCAATCCAGCCGTCGTATCGGTGGCCCAGTCTCGTGAGTATTTTAGTTATCTGAGCGATTGCACTGCGGCGCCGGTGGACATCGTGTTGGGAGACGCGCGGTTGAAGCTGCACAGCGCGCCAAATCGTTCATACGATCTGCTGGTGCTCGATGCGTTCAGCAGTGATTCGATTCCCGTTCACCTGATGACGCAGCAGGCGCTGGATCTGTATCTTTCGAAACTCGCGCCCGGTGGACTGATCGTATTCCACATTTCGAATCGCAATTTGGATTTGACTGAAGTGGTTGGAAATCTGGCGAAGAGTCGCGACCTGAGTTGTGTATCGATGCTGGATCTCACACCGCCGCAGCCAAACGGCAAAGACCCCTCACATTGGATCGTGCTCGCGCGCAACAGCGCTGACTACGGCAATCTCGCTAACGACCAATACGCGCACGCACTGACGGGCAACGGCGCAAACGTCTGGACTGATGACTTCTCAAACATCCTCAGCGTCTTTAAGTGGCGTTAGCACTTAAAGACGCTGATGGCTAACTAATTATTCCGAGGCCCCCTTCGCGGCCTTGTTAGGCTGTGGCGTGATGCGCAAGTACGGCTTCGGCGCTCTCCAGCCACCGGGAAACTTCTCCTTCGCAGCTTCGTCTGACAACGACGGCACGATGATCACATCGTCGCCATCTTTCCAGTTTACCGGAGTCGCAACGCTGTATTTCGAGGTCAACTGCAACGAATCGATCACGCGCAGGATCTCGTCGAAATTGCGTCCGGTGCTGGCCGGATAAGTGATCATCAACTTGACCTTCTTGTCTGGACCAATCACAAAAACCGATCGCACGGTGAACACGTCGCTGATCTCGGGATGGATCATGTCGTAGAGTTCCGCAATCTTATGATCGGGATCTGCGATTATCGGGAAATTGAGTTCCGAGCCTTGAGTTTCCTTGATGTCCTCGGCCCAGCGTTTATGCGAATCGGTTGGATCGACGCTGAGACCAATCACTTTTACGCCGCGCTTTTCGAAGTCTGGTTTGCAACGCGCCACGTAGCCAAGTTCCGTTGTACAGACGGGCGTGAAATCTTTCGGATGGGAGAATAGGACCGCCCAGCTATCACCAATCCACTCGTGAAAGCTAATCGGGCCTTCGGTTGTGTCTGCTTTGAAATCGGGTGCTATGTCGCCAAGTCTAAGGGCCATTTGTATCTCCTTCTGTTTCGGAAAAACCGATTCCCGGAACAAGACCGGGAAGTAGGGATGCGGGTTAAGTTGTCTTATGAGGCCACTTTTACAACTATTGCCCGCGCTAAGTCAAACCGCGAAACGAGACATGTTATTCTGCTCTGAAAACCATGAAAATCGCACTTAACGGCGCTACTACCATCAGGGCTGACCTCGCTACCGACTTGCAGGCAGCCAAAGCCGCGGGCTTCGACTATCTCGAGATCTGGGCCGCTAAGCTCCGAACATTTCTCAAGGAAAAATCCGCGGCGGAACTGAATGATCTCTTTGTCGAGTCCGGCTTGTCGCCACTGAGTATC
>Ga0163163_10005966_pt1 | contig 10597 bp, 12 predicted proteins | sample S65metaG_FD_119766 | JGI IMG/M metagenome (GOLD analysis project Ga0163163, IMG submission 119766) | Switchgrass rhizosphere microbial communities from Kellogg Biological Station, Michigan, USA - S6-5 metaG | ecosystem: Host-associated > Plants > Roots > Rhizosphere > Soil | place: USA... | reverse complement strand
GGGTCGGCGCGATCATGAACATTCAAAGCGCAAACCTGGCCGTCCACGGCTTCAGTACGGATCAGGCGTATCTCAGACTCCAGGAGGAATTGCCGCGTTTTCGTCATCCGGTGGCGGTAGTCACATTGTTCATGACAGCGCTCTTTGGCCGAAACCTCGACGATGATCGGCCGCATCTCGGGCCGGGTCTGGTTTGGCTGCCGGCCGTCGAGCACACGCGACTGAAATCGCTTGCCACACTGCTGGTCCCGTATCGCAGCGATGCAACCGTGGAGCGCGGAATCGCAGTCACGCGCGAAGCGCTTCGCGCCACGATGGAGCTGGCCCGCGCACGCGGCGCCATACCACTGATCGTTGTGCCACAGTTTGGCCGGGAGGAAGAACTGGAACGGACTTTGCGTCGACACATCCTCGACCAGGCCGACTTGCCGTATACGTTCGTGGAGATCGATCCGACATGGCGCTTGCCGTGGGATCAGCATCCCGACGCGCGCGCCAGCCGTGCCATTGCCAGTGCCATTGCTACTCGGCTGCAGGGTGAATTCATTGGACATTGACCAACGAGCAATTACCTGTGTTCAAGGTCTATCGACATCGTGTTTGACTAAGAGATGAGGCATCTCCGAAGCGGCACCTTTATTCATTTCAAGATCAATGATGCAATTTGTATCAAGCGTCAGCGTCATCATTTCGTCGTAAGCTGCGGGAGCGAAGCGACCGTCAGCTCCATTTTCTTAGCCCGTATGGTCTAAAAACTTGATCCTCTTGAGAAGCATGGAGAACGTGGCTGTCGCTTCAGATGGTAGGATTCACGAATGCCTGCGTTTCTGACTCCACTTTCATTCATCATCACGTCCATTATTGGATTGCCCGTGTGCGAGTTTTTACATCAAGGCGCGTAACGGGTGAACACCAGGTCGCGCTCCTTCATCTTCTGATGGCAAGGGAAGCAGCTTTTCATGAACGCGTCGTCAACGGTTTTGCCGTCGTTGTTGAAATGACCGAACCCCCAACCACCAGTCGCGGCGTACTTCCTTGAGTCCTTGACCATGAATTGAACATTGGTCGGAGCACCGGCAATGAAAGATTGATCATGACCAAATGCCTGGTTGTTCTCCGCAGATGGGACGAATTGGTGGTGCAATGCGGCAATGATGGCGCCGTCCGGGAAAGGAAGCCTGCTTTCGCGATATGCCTTGATAGCGATGTCGTTGCCCAAAATGGAGGCGAAACTATTGAGGTTGCCTTCCTCGTGCGCGACGGAGATCAATTTCCAGTCCCGGTATCCGGAAGGCATTTTGGTTAGGAAAATCGGGATGGCCTGTTGTTCGGGCTGCCCGACGCGGCGGCCATTAAGGCGACAATACCGACCGTAATTGCGATTGGCAATAGAGCGGACCATTTCAGGATAATTCCTCCGACTTCTTCCAAAGCGCGCGGGTGATTAACGCCGGGAGGGGGCGCTCTTTAACGCTTCTGGTACGGATGGAAGATGTAATCCTTCGTCGACACGGCCATATGGCACGTGTGTCCGCAGTCTGAGAGACTTTTGGAATCGGCCCTGAACTTGTCCGATGCGGCGTCGTAGTTGAAGACCGCGTATCCCCATCCACCGCTTTTCGGAAATTTCTTGCTGTCCTTTTCCATGACGAAAGCCTGGCTAAAGACGTCTGGCACATCAACGACGAACGGAGCCTCCGTACTTTTCTTCGGCTTCCACTGGAGCTTCGCGATCATTGCGCCATCCGGGAAAGGCTTGCCGTTACCCGGTACTCCGGCCTTGTACGCCTTGATCATCGCCGGATTGGCGACGATCACCTTAAGGACTTCGTCCGTCCGGGCGGAAGAGACCACCGCCCAGTCCTCATATCCCTTGAAGTCGGAGAAGGCGATCCCGCTCGGCGATTTCAGCGAGTACTTGTCCTGCGCGTAAACTGCCGTGGCGACGAGGACGGCGAGAACTGCCGTGGCCATCGCACCGATGCTAAGGCCGGAGATTCGTTTCAGTGCGGTTCGCGGTTGTATCTTCTGTCCTTGTTGATTTTGTGGCTTAGATTCTTTCAGAAATTCAGACATGGTGTCTTCTCCTTCGCGAAAAGTCTTCTCAAACGATTGCGATTAAGCCAGAGGCGAGTAAAACAAATAGAGGATGGTATTGGCTATGCCTTTTTTCGGTCGACTGCGATTTACTAAAAGCCCGCGAGCGTAGGCGCGTACCACTGGCGTGGAGCCGTTCACGTCTGTCCGATTATAAAGCCCGCATCATCCAACAATGTGCCAGGCGTAACGAGGCGGACAGTTCTGCAATCTGAGGTTAAGACTGCAATTCGCCGTTCGCTAACGATCTCGCAAAGTGCATTTCAGGAACCAACGCATATGCGCGCGCGTGGAGCAATGTGACGCATACGAAATCAAGCGTTTACTCACGGATGAAAAACTCGATCATCACACTGAATGTCGGGAAAGGCTGGCATCGGAGAACTCTGTAAAGTTGATGGTCGACCATACTGGAATCGATAGGGTCCCCAGGTTTGCTTAACTGTCTGAACCGTCACGTCAGTGTGGTTCGGCTTGCTTTTGGCATTGGCTGTTCACTACTTGAAGACGCTCGCACCAGGACCATTACGCGCATCAATGGCAGATTTGCATTGCGACTTCAAGCCCGGCAGTATTCTGCTGGATGAAGGCGGACTACCTTGTATTACGGACTTCGGTTTTACGAAAAGACTGGTGGAGGACGGAACCGCAGCACTCGGCAGCATTCGAGAGCAGTCCGCCCATAGATTGTCCTTAAATGTAGTTGCAAATAGAGCGGATGGCTTATCGGTCCAATTTTATTCTTCGAGAAGCTGCGTTGCCTTCCCGCTCCGCGATGGCTAATTTCACGGGGTAGGAGCAGAATGAAGTGAATGCCTGTTATTAACGCCGATCAGATGCTGGTGAATTCAAATCTTGTCCTGACAAGCAGACTGTCGGATGGCGACTTTACACGCACGTCACTCTCGAACAGGCTTGGTCAATCGCTTCAATTGGCAGAAAAGCTATTTGGTCCGCGAAATCCCTTCTACACGATACTGGGCGTTGATTTTTCGACGATAGACCATCCTTCTCAGATTTACGTTGGCACGGACCACCGGCAGGTTATCGTTTTGCTTACACAAAAGAGCGCGCAGGACGAGATGAACGCGCTATACACACTCGGCCACGAGACGTTTCATCTCCTTTCGCCCGGCGCCACCATCGGAACATTTCTGGAGGAAGGCCTTGCCGTTTTTCTCTCCGAATGTTTTATGGCTTCGATCAATCAGCCCTTTTCGAGGGATCGCATCGGTGATGGTACTTACCTTGAAGCTTACGATGACGTGTGCGGGCTGCTTCGATGTTGCCGGGACATGAAAGAAAGAATAACTGAGTTCAGAATCGAACCGGGATTCCGTCAGATTACATCCATGACGGATGAGGAATTCCAGCAACTGTTTCCACTCGCACCTCACCAATTGAGAGCAAGATTACTCCGCAAGTTCTATTGAGATTTAGGCCGCTGTGGCTGGCGGAAGAATGCCACAGCGAATCCGCCTCGCGAGTGGAATACAAGCATGTTGAGTTGGCCGTGCCCCTCGCGAACTTTCTGCGCACGACACAGGACCGGTCAGCCCCGCCTTCGTCCATTACTCATGCGCGCTTCTGCGAATGTCTGATGCAGAAGGGCGGCGGCAGCCCAGCGCAGCGTTTCCCGTGCTTCTTCCTTACAAAGCTGGGGTTGATCGTAGTCGTCATCCCCGCCACTTAAATCAATTAGGAAACGAATTTTGGAGTTTCGACTCTTGGCCCAATCTCCAAGTGTTACTTCCGTCAACGCGTTGTTATGGATGAAAGTTGTAGAGCACTCCGCCGGGAGTTGCCGACTTGCGAGAACGTCATTCGTTATTCTCTCAATCCGAGAATCATTTGTTGCCATTTAGTATGATGCTGCCGCAGCTTGCACGAGAGAGGAGTTAACGCCATGAAATCCATAGCCATGTGGGCCGTTTCCGTGGGATTGGCAGCCGTGATTGTTTTTGAAGTGAGAATGCATACCGGCAATAGCGTCGTGGAGGCTCAAACGCGTAAACCTGTTGTCGCGACCCGGCTTTTCACAGGTCCGGACGGTCAGACGTACGCCGAGAAATTCGAAATCAAACTCGCGGGAAAAGACCCTCTCAATGAGGTTTCAGAGATGCTAAGGGTCACAGGCGCAGAGATTCATCGGAATCCGCCCGGCTTCGTCAATGACTGGCATACGGCAACGCGGCGTCAGTACGTGATCACTCTCAGCGGGCGGGGGGAAATTGAAGTAGCAGGCGGAAGAAAAATTCCGCTCGGACCGGGAGACGTATTGCTTGCCGAAGACGTGACGGGAAAAGGGCACATCTCACGGACCATCGGGAATGAAGACAGGGTGACTCTCCAGCTTCCTCTGGCCGCTGCGCCATGAAAGCAGGTTTGCTCGCGGCGATACTGCTTTTCCCTCTCGGCATAACGCTATATTCCGTGTCGGCATATGCCTTAAGCAAAGATGTTGTTGCGCTGGATGGAACGCCAACGTTTGCAGTTCCCGTAGGAGCACTACAAATCAAAGGCACTTGTCCGTGATACCGACAATACGGCCCCCCGGGTACCGAGGGGTATGCTGGGTCCCGAAGTTTTCAAATTAGGAATGCGCCCTCGCCCTTCGTCTCAAGACCAGAAACGTTACGGCTAACGCGAACAAGAGGAATGCGCTGGCCAAAATGGCAACCGTCCTCTCCGGATGCATGCCTGCGCGATGGAAATCCTGCAGCGCTTGCCATGGATGCCAGAAGAGACGTGCATTCGCCCGGTTGATGTAGGCATAACGGAAGTCCGGCTTCAATTCGATAGCGCGATCGAAATCAGGCACTGATTTCGCTGCGCCGTAACCACCCTGCATATAGGCAACTCCGCGGCTGTTGTAGGCCTTCGGATAGTTGGGCCGCAATTCAATAGCACGAGTGAAGTCTGAGATCGCCCGCTCAAAATCGCCTTTCAAGTAATAGGAAAAACCACGATCGTTGTAGGCCTCCGCAAAGTTTGGCTTCAACTCAATTGCGGCAGTATAGTTTGCGATCGCCTGGTCATACTCTCGTGCGCCGGAAAGGCTTTCCCCTCGCAGTAGATAGAACTCTGCGCTCGGTGGCGACTTCGCATGTGCATTGGTTTGGGATTGGATCTCAGTTATCCCAACCGCAACTACCGCCAGCAGCAGAGCCAAGCCAAGAGCATTGCGCCACTGGTCAACGTGCGCTCGACACCAACCGCAGAGGCGATCCCACGCGGAGCGACTGGTTACGTCCACGCCTGATACCTCGCATGGAATCGACAATATTACAACCGTGCGTCGTGCGATAGCCCAGCGTCCTATTATGATTCCAAACACCGCGACCAGGATGAGCGTCATTTTCGACCCCTCGTTGATTGTCGGAAGAATGATAGCGGCATTGGTGGGGCGCAGCAATGACGACGGCTGTGTGCGGGACAGTCGAATAGATCGAGCAAATGGACGTATAAACCGGCAAAGCGTCGATGTCATGTCGACGGCGCCATTGAAGACTGTAGTGTTTTTCGGCAGTGACGATGCGAGTAGTTGGGAATCGCATTGGCAAAAAACTCGAGATTCGATAGTCTGACGTCAAATGTTATGCCGCTCAATATGAGGTCAGCGACATTTCTATTTCTCCTTGCGGTGTTTGTCGCGGGGATGAACGCACAGACGAAGGCTCCATCCGCTGACGTCACGCTGGCGATGAGTGCAGACACGCCCGAATATTGTGCGGGACCGATGACTCCCAACTGGCCCAGTGCCGGCTTCTTCAAGACGCAAAACCCGGATGACATCGTGCTGCGCCTGCCGGTAACGCTGCAGTACAAGAACCATCGGTCGGAGACGATCATTCTCCCGCCTAGGATTGGCCTTTTCAATCGGATGATTGTTCCTGGGCGGAACGAGCCGATTGTTCTTAGGGAAGCGAAATACTTCGGCGGCTCGTACGTCAACGAGGTGACGACACCGCCGCATCCTGACGCGCCTTTCGATTCAATTGGTTTCTCAGCTGTCCCTGGAGGGAATTTCCTTTGCCTGCTTGCGAAGGGGCCCGGATGCACCTCCGACACTGTCTTGATTCCGGTGGTGGATCACTCTTCGCAGTTGGACCTGCGTGGGAAGACAATTCAGATCGTGATGACGCGCGACCATACGTTGCAGCCCGCGCTTTTGCAGAAGCTGACTGAGTTGTGGAAGGCCTCCGGGACCGTTTGGTCGGGAGTCGCGGAGTCCGCGCCGCTAACGTTCCGGATTCAGGACGAACTTTTCGTCAAGAGCTGCTGGCCGTCAAAATCAAATATTCAGCAAACAGCCGATCCGGGAATAAAAGCCATGATTTACGTCGGTTCAGGTGGTGGTTCGATTCCCTTAGCAATTGCTATGCAGGAAGAAAAGACCTTAAATCCACACAACTACCCATTTGGCGATGTCATGCCGGATGGAACGGTAAAAGTCGGTGACGCGGCGAATTTCGGACCATTTAAAATGAATTGGTTCATGATTCAGCAAACCCGCACCGCCAAATCCATGATTGGGAAACGCAATTCTTTAAACCCAAATGTCGAAGAAGAAATTGGGAGGAGGATAAATGATGATGCAGCTCTTGCAACGAGAATACTCAAAGAAGCAATGTCTGTCTGGGATACGTCTCCTCCGGATCATCCAATGAAAAATAACTTCTGGGCCGGCCATCGATACGGACAATCCGGCTTGGAGAATAACAGCAACGTCACCCAAGCTGATTGGAAAGACTTTCTGAAGTATTACAATAATATCAAGCAATTGCAGTCGTGGATTGATCAAGATCCACAAGATGCTTGGACAGGGAATTCAAGGTACTGGCTTCATTTGCAAAACCGATAAGTCTCGAATATCAGGAATCCCCCCCATCAAACTAGACAAGAAATCAACATACAAGTAGTTGGTGTCCACATATAAGAAGTTACTTCCAAATGGACGCTCGTACCTGAACCTTCTGCTATCGTATTGCGTGTCGTCGGCCTCGCTGGAATAATCAGCTTTGCTGGGTTTCACGGTACCATTCGTTCGTAGAAATCGCATCGCGCTTCTGTACCTCCCAACCACGCCACAAATAGGAAGAGTAAGGCGAGCGGGAAAAGACGCGACGGTGAGATTTTCCTGCCGCATTTTTCTTGAAACGTTGTTACGAATACTGACACTACTCCCTGAATTGAATGTTCGTGGCTCAAATCTCCACTGAAAGCCATGGGAACGCCATGCAGTCGACGTCGAATCATTGCAAATGCACCAATCTGGAAATCCAGTTGAAACGTTTTGCAAGGAATCTGCATTAGGAATTGACGAACAGAAAGTTTAGTTGCGAGTGCATTTAAGTGTTTTTGAATTTCGTGTGAGAGATGCTGCCCATTTTTCGCGCCTGTATAGGTAGAGGGGAATTCACTCCCCACTTGGAGAAGACATGAAAAGAAATGCTCGTTTCATCAGCATATCGTTAACGATCATTCTTCTTTTCAGTTCGCCTTCCTATGCCTGGGATAGTCGAGACCATATGATGGTTGCCGCGATCGCCTATCAAAAACTGTCGCAATCCGCAAAAGACCGCGTCGACGCGCTGCTACTGTTGAATCCGGATCGAGACAACCGGCTTGCTCTCATCCCAGCCGGTACCTCATCGGCGAAACAAAAGATGATGGTCTTTATGATCGCAGCGGCCTGGCCGGACCGAATCAAGAGTGATCCCGATTACCATACGGATGGAACACATAATGGGAATCGTCCACCAAATGATCCTTCCGCGGGTCGGAATATCGGCTATGACGATCTGGCGCGTCACCAATATTGGCATTTCGTAGATACGCCGTTTGCGACCGATACCACGGCACTCCCAGCGATTCCCGCTCCCAACGCGCAAACCCAGGCGGTGAATGATCTAGTCGTGTCGCATTGGATCCAGGAAAGCTTCGAGGTGGCCAAACTGACTGTCTATAAGACCCCATTTGCGTTGGGGCGGGACCATTTACCGTGACTCCAATTTACAGAGCAAAGGCTCGTACCGCTGCGGAACAGCGGGTCGCGCTTGCCGGAGCCCGACTAGCAAAGATTCTCAACGACGAACTCCGATAGTTGTAGATCACTGTTGCAGTCCAAGCTATGAAAAGTATCGTACCCCGAAAGGAGATAGAGAAATGTCGAGAAAAACCGATGTCAAAGCCGCTGCCGTACTGGTTCCGCGTCCCGAATGCGATCCGGGTCCGTTGCACGAGGGATGCGACGGGCCTCCTCCGACTCCCTGGCTCTCCTGGAAGCATTGCTTCAAGATCTACGAGTTCCGGGAGTATGTCATTCGCCTCGACCAGGGTGTCGCGGCCGTCCGCGAGGGCATTAAGATCCGCGTCCGATTCGAGCATGCGTTGTGCCCGATGGGCCGCAAGCAAGGGCCCATCGTCCACAGCCTCACTCTTCTTCCGCTGGAGGAGGTTAAGATCTACGAATACGATCGGTATCGCCAAGCCACCAACACGTCCGCCCGGTTCAGTCAGCGTTCCACTTTCTTTTCCTACGTGAGCCGCGTGACCGAGTCGCTGGCAAAGGTCAAAACCGACTTTGGGACCGCCTTTTCCAGCACGGCCTCGGTCGCCGGCGCTACCGGTGGAGGGATTGATCTAGGCATCGTCAGCTTCGGCGGCGAGGCTTCGTCGTCGGCCTCGGTTTCCGTCAGCAACCATCTTGACGTGGATTCGGTTTTCGAATCGTTCCGTCACGTCGCCGAGATCAGCTCGCAGGCCGTTGAAACCGAGCGCTCCATCGTAGTGAGCACTTTCACGGAGAACGTCAGCGTTAACACGACCTTCCGCACGTTGCGAAACGCGAACCATTGCCGCGCGGTGACTTATTTCATCCGACGTGTGTTCGAGGTCTACTGCCTTTCGACCCGACTCGACGGGATCGAGGTCCAGATTGGCAGCAACTGGATCGATATCAAAGCCGTACCAGATGCGCTGCGCGATGCGATCCTCAAGCAGCTCGGCCCGATCGTCGTCGGCCAGGCATCCCAACGAAGCACCGAGATCGCAATACCGACGGATGGACTGCTGTTCGAGGCTGAGCTGGCCCATTGCACCTCCTGCGAACCCGAGATGGAAAAGCGGATAGAGCTCGAATTAAAGAAGCTGGAGTTGGAAATCGAGCTGTTGGATAGGGAGAACGAGCGACGCAAGCAACGGATCGCAAACGGCGAGCTGTCGGAGTTCGAGCCGAGCCTTCCACAGCCGGTAGAGAAACCCTAGTGCGAGCATTTTCGTTGGCTCAACCCCTTCTACGGCGGCCTCGTGCGCGGCGCGCATCTGATTGTATGGCCCGCGGTGAACAACCTGCGCGGTGTATGCCGACACGTGCGGCGCCGGTGTCCCGGGTAATATCGACGCCCTTGCAGGTTTTCGAAGTTCCTTTGGGATATGACACTAATATCGGATTCATCTGCTTCACGCTGAAGATCGAATCATACGGGCATTTCGCGAGCCGGAAGAATGGAGGAGCTTTTCGTGATCGAAAAAGTTCGGTGACGTTGATGAATGCGTTGTGTCGTTCCCAACAACGTCACCGAAATTCTCGCACCGACTATCTGGCATCCGTCTTGAGTCCTTCGACGCGGGTCAAATTTTCTTTCGCCTTCTCGTAGCCGGAGTCGACGATCAGTGCTTTTCGATACTCTGCAGCTGCGCCCTTGATGTCGCCGGTGTTTTCCAGCGCCAATCCCAGATTGTCATGGAACACCGCCACACTCTTCCGCAGCGAAACCGCCTTTTGCAGCACCGGCAACGCTTCGTCGTAGCGTTGCTTCTCAATGAGCAGGGAGCCCAGATTGTTCATTGACCAGACATCTTTTGCATCCAGCTCGATCGTTCGGCGATAGACCGCGACGGCATCGTCGGATTTGTTCTGTCCGACAAGGGCTCGGCCTAACAACCGCTGTACATCCGCTGAATTCGGGTCGAGTTCGCCCGCATGCGTTAGCCGCACGACCGCATCGTCGTAGCGCTTCTGATCGACCAGGAGCCGGCCGAGGTGCAGCAAGCTCTTGAAATGATCAGGATCCAGACGGAGCGCTTCGTTGAACGATTTCTCAGATTTCTCGAGATCCCCTGCCTTCCACGCGGAGAGGCCGAGCATGTAATGCCCCCACGGGTTCTTCGGCCTTTGATCCGTGTATTGATCGAACAACTTCACAGCGTCTTCATATTTTCCCGCGGTATATGCCGCTTCGCCATCGCTGAAGGAGCCCGAGGTCGGCTTGGCAATCGTTTCCTGGATTGCTTTGACTTTCTTCGGTGTGTCATTCGTCATCGCGACGGTGGTCATCTTCGCGGAAAACTGCGGCTCCGGAGCCTTCGATGTCTGCGTTTCGTTGTTTTTGGAACAAGCTGTGGTTGCGACTGCAGCGACAAGCAGAGCCGTTGTGATTCGTTGGTTGCCTCTCATATGTCCTCCTCTTTGTCGTCGGCCGCTTCGTTGCGGTCG
>Ga0163163_10005963_pt1 | contig 10599 bp, 10 predicted proteins | sample S65metaG_FD_119766 | JGI IMG/M metagenome (GOLD analysis project Ga0163163, IMG submission 119766) | Switchgrass rhizosphere microbial communities from Kellogg Biological Station, Michigan, USA - S6-5 metaG | ecosystem: Host-associated > Plants > Roots > Rhizosphere > Soil | place: USA... | reverse complement strand
TGGACGACGACCGAATTCTTCCCCAACGCTGACGTCGACGATGGCGGCAGCAGAACGGCTCACGACCGTGGCACGACGGTCCTCGCCGTTCCGCCTGCCTGACATCGGCAGCGCGCGGGCCACGACATACGGACCAGCTCCAAGACGGTGATCGCGTCCAGCTGCAGCGAACGCCGCCCGCACGCGAAGAGCGACGATCCGCACAGTTCTGGTCGTCGGCTTACCTGAGGTTCTACATGATGGGGCGCCACGTCGAGTCTCGCCAACGACCCGTACCTTCCCCGGAGGCGGGACTCGACTTGGACGTCGCGGACCCAGAGCGCCCACGCCGGTCGGCGATGGGGGACGCGCACGGATCGCTGAACGGTCGACGAGCTGTCGACCGAAGCAACCGGCACTCTCGGACTCGTCCTCGACGTCGATGGCAATGGCTGGGCAGACACAGTGTTCGCGTCAGCGTGGACCCGGTTGGCACGCCGCGTAGGCGTGCAGTTCACGTTTCACGATCTGCGCCACTTCTTCTGTTCGACGCTGCTCTCGCAGGGGATCACCCCAAAGGCCGTGGCGAAGGTGGCGGGCCATTCGTCGGCGGTCGTGACGCTGTCGACCTATGCCCATGTGATGCCGGACGACGACGATCGGATACGCCGGGCGCTCACGCAGACAGTGGCTCCGGTGATCGCGTTAGGACTGGCTGAGGACTGAGGGCCGAACCAGAGGCGGTGGAGAACGCTCCGTCGCTGGTCAAGGCGAACGCGGCTACAGGCGGTTGCCCTTCTGGGTGAAGCGGAGGCCGCCGTCGATGCGGATGACCGTGCCGTTGAGATACGGGTTCTCCCAGATCGACTGGCACAACTGGCCGTACTCGTCCGGCTCGCCCATGCGCTTCGGGAAGGGGATGACCGGGCTCCATGCCGCTTGCAGCTCGTCCTCGGGCATCTGGTAGGCGGGGGTGAGGAACGTGCCGGGGGCGATGCACACGCAGCGGACGCCGACGGCGCCGAGATCGCGAGCGGCGACGATGGCCATGGCGATCACGCCACCTTTGGCCGCGCCGTAGGCGATCTGACCGATGGTGCCCTCCATGCCGGCGATCGAGGCGGTCGTCACGATGCAGCCGCGCTCGCCGCCGTCGAACGGCTCGTTCTTGCTCATCTGGGAGGCGGCCAGCCGGAGCACGTTGAACGTGCCGACCAGGTAGGCGTCGATCGTGCCCTTGAAGGCGTCGAGGTTGTGCGGCGTACCGTCGGGCGCGATGGTCCGCCCACCGCGCCCCGGGCCGCCGTGGCAGATCACGGCCACCCGTAGCGGTCCGGCCTCCGCGGCTTCGGAGATCGATGCGACGACGTTCTCCTCCGACGTGACGTCGGTGCGGATGAAGCGCGCCTTCCCGCCCAGTTCGCTGGAGAGTGCTTCGCCCCGCCCCTCGTCGAGATCGAGGATGCCGACCTGTGCGCCGGCCGCCACCAACCGCTTGACCGCCGCAGCCCCGAGCCCTCCGGCGCCGCCGGTCACGATGGCGGTCCCTCCCTTGATGTCCATGTTCTCTCCTTGGTTGCTTGAACGTGTCCGGCGCAGCATCGGCCGGAGATCGACGATCCGGACGACCTAGGGCCAGACGATGGCTCCCCGGTCGCGCAACTCGTCGAGTGCCGGGCTCTCGAATCCGAGGTCCGTGAGGACGTCGCGCGTGTGTTGGCCGATGACCGGGGCCGCCCGCTCCATCCGGCACGAGAGGTCGCCGAAGTCCCAGAGCGCGCCGAGCTGCTCCTCGACCCCGTACCGGGCGTGGCGATAGCGGGCGACCAGACCGATCTCGACGTTCCTGGAGTCGTCGAGGAACGCGTCGAGCTGATCGAGGTGGACCGGCTCGGCCGGGACACCGGCCGCCTCGAGCGCCGCGAGGACCTCCTCGCGCTTGCGTGACGCGACCACGGGCTCGAGGTCGTCGAGGTCGTCGACGGCCAGCGCGCTTCGCAAGCGTGCGCTCGCCTCGGCCGTGACCGCGGCAACCGCGAGCCACCCGTCGAGCGCCTCGTAGATGCGATGGGCCGGCCCGACCCCGGTCTGCTCGTGATCGAGCCGGGGGAACGGGGCGAGCCGCCCGTCGGTCTGGACGAGGGTCTCGCTGCAGGTCAAGAGGGCGGCCCCCAGCAGGGAGGCGGCGACGAACTGGCCATGACCCGTGCGGCCCTTGTGCTCCAGTCCCAGCAGCACGGCGTAGAGCGACGCCATCGCGCACTGATGGTCCATCATCCCGAACCGGTGCCACATCGGCGGGTTGCCCTCGCCCGCGCCCTCGAACTCCCAGCCGCAGGACGCCTGGAACAGCTGGTCGTAGCCCGGCCAGTCGGCGCGCGGACCCACCGGTCCGTACGAGCTGACGTGGCAGTAGATCATCTCCGGGTTCACCGGGCGCAGCGACTCGTAGTCGACGCCCAGCTTGCGGGCGGCGGGCATCCGCAGGTTGTGGTGGACGACATCAGCCCAGCCCGCGAGCGCTTCGACGATCGGTCGGGTGGAGGCATCGCGCAGATCGACGGCCACGCTCCGTTTGTTGCGCTGGCAACCGTCGAAGACGCGGGCCACCCAGCGCATGGGATCACCCGTGGTGGACTCGAGCTTGACGACGTCCGCGCCGAGGTCGGCGAGGAGCATCGGCGCGAGAGGGCCCGCGAGGTAGTTGCCGAGGTCGAGCACCTTCAGACCCTCGAGCGGCCAACCGTCGCCCGTGCCGGCGCCGGAAGCGCTCGGAGCAGGCACCGGCCTGGACCGGTCGCCCGCTTCCGCGAGGACCTCCGCAGTGTGCTCACCGAGCCGCGGGGCGGCCCGGGTGATCGCGGCGGCCGGCGTCGTGGCGAACGGGATGCCGGCCTGCCGGACCGGACCCCACTCCGGATCGTCGATCTCGACGACGTAGCCGTTGACGTTGGCCTGCTCGTCGAAGAAGATCTGCCCGAGGGGCACTGCAGGTTGGGCCGGCACGTCGTGCTCCCAGAGCTGCGTCAGCCACTCGTCGCTGGGCCGGCGGCGCATGAGGACCCCGTCGGCGCCGAAGTTCGGGAAGTTGGGGTTCGGCCGCGTGTCGGCGTGGCCGGCGTTGGCCTCGGCCACCGCCTCCTCGCCCATCTCGGCCAGTAGTTGCTGCATGAGCGGCGTGTGGTCCGGTGAGTGCATGAGGTGCAGCCAGACGCCGTCCGAGCACTCCCAGAGGGACGGCCGATTGACCTTCGGCAGACCCGCGGCGAAGGCCTCGCTCGGGTGCTCGGCCCTGGACCAGTGCATGAGCATGCTGGGGAACGAGCCCTGCAGGATGCTCGTGTTGGCGACGCCGCCCCGGCCGGTCCGCCGGCGGTGCTGGAGCCGGGCGAGCACGCCGCACGCACCGAGCCACGCCCCGCCCCAACTGCCGAGCGGGAACCGGATGAAGATCGGCCCGTCGCGATGGCCGTGCTGCTCGTCCATCAGGCCGGCGCGGGCCATCACGAGCGAGTCGTACGACGGGCGGTCCGCCGCGGGATGACCCGTCGGCCATCCCGGGACGGCGCACACGATCAGTGCCGGGTGTCGAGCCGCCAGCGCGTCGGGGTCGAGGGCCAGCCGGCGGGCGCTCGCCGGACGGAGGTTGTGGATCAGCACGTCGGCCCCGGTGAGGATCGCCTCCAGGTCCCTCCGCCCCGCCTCGGTGCGCAGATCGAGCTCGACGCTGCGCTTCTCGCGGTTCCAGGTGGCGAAGGCGGGCGTGCCCCGCATGAAGTCACCGCCCGGTGGTTCGACCTTGACCACGTCGGCGCCGGCGACGCCGAGCAGCATCGACGCCACCGGGCCCGAGAGCCCTTGCGACAGGTCGACGACCCGCAGGCCGTCGAGGATGCGTTCGGTCAATCGTCTTGTCCTTCGATGCGCTCGCCAACATGTCCCGGGCTGAGCTCAACCGGGCCCGGCTCGCCCGTTCCCGGCCCCCGACGTCCCCGAGCGGACGTGGCTGTCGCTGCACTCTCCCATGTCGTGCGGCGGCGACGAAACTCCGCTCGAGCGCCGCGCCGTTGGCCGCCCGGAGGGGCCATGGGGTCCGGACGAGGTGACGGCTAGTGTCGCGTCGTCGTGTGGGCGGTCGTCGTGCACGGAGATGGGGGAGTCTGATGCGGGTCGTCGTGTTGGGCGCGGGCTCGTGGGGGACCACGGTCGCCTCGCTGGTCGCGGGCCGCCATCCCACCGTGCTGTGGGCGCGCGATCCGGAGGTGGCGACCGAGATCCAGCAGCACCACACGAATGGCCGCTACCTCGAGGGCTTCCCCCTCCCGGCGCGCCTCGCCTGCACCTCGGATCTGGCGACGGCCGTCTCCCAGGCCGAGCTCCTCGTGGTCGGCGTACCGTCACACGGCTTCAGGGAGACGCTCGTCGCCGCCAAGCCCCACCTCCACCCCTGGGTCCCGGTGGTGTCGTTGACCAAGGGCTTGGAGCGCGACTCCCAGCTCCGCATGACCGAGGTCGCCAAGGAGGTGCTGCCCGGGCATCCGGCCGCCGCGCTGACCGGACCCAACCTCGCCAAGGAGATCATGGGCGGCCAGGCTGCGGCGAGCGTCATCGCCACGGAGGACCTGGCGGTGGCGACCGCGCTCCAACGCGTGCTCCGACGGGGTCTCCTGCGGATCTACACCAACCACGACGTCGTCGGGTGTGAGCTCGGCGGCGCGTTGAAGAACGTGGTGGCGATCGCATGCGGCATCGCCCAGGGCCTCTCGGTGGGGGACAACACCCGCGCCGCCGTGATGACCCGGGGCCTGGCCGAGCTGACGAGGTTGGGTGTCGCCATGGGGGGCGAGGCCCCGACCTTCGCCGGGTTGGCCGGCTTGGGCGACCTCGTCGCCACGTGCATGAGCCCGCACAGCCGCAACCGGTACGTGGGCGAGCAACTCGGGTCGGGCCGTTCCCTCGACGAGGTGCTCGGTGGCATGTCGATGGTGGCCGAAGGGGTCCGCACCGCGCTGACGGTGCACCAGCTGGCCGAGCTCCATGGTGTGCCCATGCCTGTCTGCGAACAGATCTACCGGGTCGTGAGCGGCCAGATCAGCGCGTCTGACGCGTACCAGGGGCTGCGGGTGCCGGCCGGCCACGAGGCCGAGCCCGGCTGAGGGGCGCAGCCGCGCCGGCCCACAGGACGCGGTGCGAGGCCAGGAGCCGTTCGTCGAGCGGTCCACCACCGTCGTCGGGCGCGATCAGCCAGCCGTCGACCGTGGCGAGGGTCGCACCGACGTAGAGGTCGGCCAGTTGCGCCGCCGGCACGTCGGGCCGCACCTCGCCACGCGCCTGACCTTGCCGGAACAGCTCGGTGAGGAGCAGGTGCGTGTCGCCGTGACCTCCGGAGTGGCTCCCGAGGAAGAACCGGGTGTGCGAGGCCAGCAGCTCGACCAGCTCGCGATCGCCGGCGAAGTGCCGGGCGAACGCCCGGACGAGCTCCTCGAGCCGCTCGGGCACGGGCGCGTCGACGAGGGCGACATCCGTGCGGAGCAGCTCCAGCGTGCTGTCGAGCAGTTCCTGCGCGGCCGCATCGAGGACGGCCTGCTTGGTGGGGAAGTAGTTGAAGAAGGTGGCCTGGCTGATGCGGAGCTGGCCGGTGACGTCCTGGACGCGCGTGTCCTCGAAGCCCTTGCCCCGGAACAGGACGAGGGATGTGTCGAGGATGGCCTGGCGGGTCTCTTCCTTCTTCTCTGCCCTCAGACCCATCGTGCCCTCAAACCGTCGTGACCGCCCATCGTCAGCCTGCCTCCGTGCGCATCGGCCTGTGACCCAGATCATACGGTCCAAGGTTGGGAAATCCATGAGAAACTCTAAACTTTGAGTAGCACTAAAGATCCGGTCTCATCAGCGGGCCCGGCAGAGCAGTCAAGGAAGAGGACCGTCATGGAGGCGAGGACCGAAGCCCTCGTATGGCTACATCAGCAGGTCGAGTGGGAGCGCCGGTTGGACCAGCTCACCGGTCGGGCGCGGCGCGACGCCGGCGCCAGCCGGGCGGCGGCCATCGAGGAGCGTCTCGCGGCCTGATCCCGTTGCCGTCACCCCTGGCCCACCAAGGCCGGGGGTGACGGCGCGCTCAGCCCATGACGTCGACGACGGTCTTGGCGCCGTGCTCCCGCAGGAGGAGCTGACCGGCAGCCTCCATGTGCACCCGCCAGAACTCCTCGGCCCCATCCGCATCGCCGGCGCGGACGAGCTCGAGCAACCGGGCGTGCGCGCGCGTGGCCCGTCGCTCGTCGCGGCTGCTGTCGGCCTCGCAGTCGTCCAGCCCGGTCGCCGTGCTGGTCGAGTAGTACGTGTGGTGGACGATGATCTCGTGCAGCATGCCGGCCAGCACGGCGAGCGTCCGGTTCCCGGCGAGCCGGATCATCGTCTCGTGGAAGTGCGTCGCCGCCTCACCGTGTGAGACCCGGTCGTCCACCGCCGAGGCCTCGGCGTCGAGCGCGGCTTGGAGGCGGTCGATGTCCGACTTCGTGGCGCGGCGGGCGACGAGTCCGGCGGCGGGCGGTTCGAGGATGATCCGAGCGTCGTAGACGTCCTTGAGCGTGGCCCCCTTCACCTGGAGGAGCAGCGCGGCGTAGCGCGCCGCCACGGCCACGTCCGGAGCGTGCACCCGGGCGCCGCCCCTCGAGCCGCGGCGGACGGAGATGAGCGATTCCGCTTCGAGGACCCGGAAGGCCTCCCGCAGCGTCGGACGCGACACGCCGAACTGCTCGAGCAGCTGGGTCTCGGGCGGGAGCGCATCGCCCTCCGAGAGCTCGCCTCGTACGATCTGGCGGCGGAGTCGGTCGGCGACCAGTTCCGCGGTCTTGGGCACCCGTATGTGGTCGACGTTCAGCTTGGTCATCGGTGCTCGATTCCCCCGGTCGTCGGCAGAGACATCGCTCCGCTCGCCCCCTCTTGCGCTCCGGCGGGCCCCCCAACGGCCAAACGGCTCGTCGCGCAGCATACGGCGCTTTCGACAGACCCGAGCGGACCGGCCGTCCTGCGGGCCCGACGAGGACTGGTGGGACCGGTCGCGGACACGTCAGGATCGGCGGGTGAACGACGCAAGCACCCGCCCGCCCGAAGCGGCCGAAGAGGGGCCGCCGCCGGTCCTCGTCACGGTCGACGACGGCGTGGCGACGATCACCCTGAACCGCCCCGAGCGGCTGAACGCCATGAACAACCGGGCCGTCAAGGCGCTGTCGAGCTCCTACGCGGCCCTGGATGCGGACGACGCGGTGCGGGTCATCGTGCTCACGGGCGCCGGTCGCGCGTTCTGCTCGGGCGCCGACCTGGCCCGGCGCGGCGGGGCCTTCCAGGCGCCGCGCCAGCCGGGCGTCTACCGTTCGTCCCCCGCGCGACCGCTTGCGTTCCAGATCCGCAAGCCGGTGATCGCGGCGATCAACGGACATGCCATCGGTCTCGGGATGACGCTCGCCATGCACTGCGACATGCGGTTCATGGCCAACGAAGCCAAGTGGGGAATCGTCCAGGTGCGGCGCGGCGTCGTCCCCGACGCCATCTCGCACTGGACGCTGACTCGGGCGGTCGGCATGGCCAAGGCGGCCGAGGTGCTCATGACCGGCCGGCTGTTCGAGGGCCCGGAGGCGCTGCGGCTCGGGGTGGCCAGCCAGTGCCTGCCTGCTCCGGAGGTGCTTCCCGCGGCGCTGGACCTCGCCCGGGAGATGGCGCGGGAGGTCTCGCCGTTGTCGGCGGCGCTGAGCAAGCGGATCCTGTGGGCGGCGGCCGATGGGCTCGTTGATCGCATCGACGCCCTGGAGACCGAGGCCCATGTGCTCCTGATGGGTCGGCCCGATGCCCTCGAAGGCGGTCGGGCCGCCTTCGAGAAGCGCGCCCCTCAGTGGGTGTCGAGCGTGCGGGAGGACTGGCCGGAGACCGGTCTCTTCGCCGGCCGGTGGCCGCCGCCGGCCGCCGACCTGCCCTTCGACGGCTGACCGCGAGGTCACGCCGGTGCCGGAGGTCAGCTCGCCCTCGGGCGAGTCAGGCGTCGCCGGGCACCCCGGGCACGTCGACGAGCGCGTACTCGAGGCAGGCCGTGGCCGTCGGCTCGGTGACGAAGGCCGTCGTGACGTAGAGCGTCGAGAGGTCCGCCCCGCCGAAGCCGCAGGAGACCGTCCGCCACCCGTCGCGAGCGAAGACCGTGCCGGTCAGTGCCCCGCCCCGCTCGACCCGCACGCAGCGCCCCTCGCGGGGCAGCGCGACCCAGATCGCGTCCTCGATGTCGATGGTGATGCCGTCCGGGCGGCCGGGTATCTCGGCCCAGAGCCGGCGGCCGGACAGCGATCCGTCGTCCTCCACGTCGAAGGCGGTCAGGAGGCCGCCCGCCGACTCGGCCACGACCAGCGTTCCGTCCGATGTGATGGCCATGCCGTTGGGGAACGCCAGCTCCTCGGCGACGACGCGTGGCGCGCGCCGGCCGTCCACCAGCACCAGGTTGCCCGGCGCCTTCGGGGCCCGGCCGAACACGTCGTAGCCGAAGCTGCCGACGTAGGCGCGGCCCCGGGCGTCCACGATCATGTCGTTCGTGCCGCCGACGGTGAGATCGGCGAGATCGGCGTAGAGGCTGTCGTCGGTGACGCGGACCACCCGCCGCTTGAGGAGCGACGTCACGATGGCGGTGCCGTCGGGCAGGAAGCCGAGGCCTGACGGTTGGTCGTCGATGGCGCCGACGACCCGAGCGTCCCCGTCGGTCGTCACCGCGACCACCTCATGGCGGTGCAGGTCCGACATCCAGAGCTCGCCGTCGTGCCAGTGGGGTGCCTCGAGGAAGCCGCGGCCCTCCAGCAGCACGGTGGTCGTGACGGGGCCGCCCATCAGGCGCTCACGAGGATCCGGTTGGCACGTTGGTCTCCGTCGATGGCGCCGCGCCGCTCAATGGCGCGGGATCTCGTTGAACGGGATGCCCTTGTCGAGGCGGGGCTCGACGGGCAGGCCGAGCACCCGCTCGCCGACGATGTTGCGTTGGATCTCGTCGGTCCCGCCCCGGATCGAGAGCGAGGGGGAGGTGAGGAAGAGGACCTGCCACTCGTCCTCCTCGACCAGACCGTGCGGACCCGCGAGATCGAGGGCGAGATCCGCAGCCAGCTTCATGGTGTCGCCCATGCGGATCTTGGCGCCCGACCCTTCGGGCCCCGGCTTGCCGGCGCGCGCGACGTCACGGGCGCGCCGGCCGGTGTAACGCTGGAGGTCGAGGCGGGCGAGGACGTCGACGGCGCGCTGCCGCGCCACCGGATCGTCGCCCGCACGCATCTCCCGCAGATAGGCGAGCACCTGGCGCCGGCGCAGTCCGCCGCCGCCCTGCGTCGCCCCACCCGCGCCGATGCCGGCGCGCTCATGGGCCAGCACCGTGACCGCGACGCGCCAACCCCCGTTGACCTCACCAATGCGGTTCTCGTCCGGGACCTCGACGCCGTCCAGGAACACCTCGCTGAAGTGCGCGTCCCCGTTCATCTGGCGCATCGGCCGGATGTCGACGCCTGGCGTCGTCATGTCCAGACCGAACGCGGTGATGCCCTCGTGCTTGGGGACCGACGGGTCGGTGCGGGTGAGCAGCAAGCCCCAACCTGCATAGTGCGCCCGCGAGCTCCACACCTTCTGGCCGTCGACCCGCCAGGTGTCGCCGTCGCGCACGGCTCGGGTGGAGAGCGCGGCGAGGTCGGAGCCGGCGCCGGGCTCGGAGAAGAGCTGGCACCAGACGTCGGATCCGTTCCCGATCGAGCGCAACCAGCGGTCGCGCTGCTCGACCGTGCCGTGCTCGAGCAACGTCGGCCCGACCAGCCCGATGGCGACGCCGAAGGGATAGAGGTCGGCCTGCTCGAAGTCGCGGAGCTCCTCGTCGAGGATCGTCAGCTGCCGTCGGGTGGCCGCGATCCCGCCGTACTCGACCGGCCAGCCCGGCGTGGCCAGTCCGACCTCGGAGAGCGATGACAGGAATCGCCGCCCCGTCGTCAGGTCGTCGCTGCCCGCCCCGAACACCTGGACGGGGCCGGCGTCGTCGTCGACCCGGGTGCCGAGCGCTGCCGTGAGCCGCGCCCTGATGTCGGCCCGGAAGGCGCGATCCGCGTCCGACTCGACCATCGGTGCTGCGTCAGATGCGTCGCTCACCGGCTCCTGGCCACTCGCGCCTGGCTGATCGGCCGTCATGTCCGCAAGGTAGACCCCGGCAGGACGGGACCCAAAGCCTCGGACTCAGCCGGGCGCCAGGCCGATGCGCTCGGCGTACGCCCGCAGGCCGACCAGCCCCTCGTCGCCGACGGTGCCGATCTTCGGCGGTCGGCCGCGGTCCTCGAACGGGGTGATCACGAGCCGGTCGACGCCGGCCGCGGCGTAGCGCTCGATCTCCTCGGCGTCGGGCGGGAGGTCCAGCCGGATGAGCGAGACCTCGAAGCGGTCGAGGTCGAGGCCGGCCGCCACACGATCGGCCCGTAGCCGCTCGACGGTCGGCGCCACCTCCTCGGGGGAGCCGTGGCCGTACCACCCGTCGCCGCGGTGCACCGCGCGGCGCCAGGCCGCTGGTCCGTAGCCGCCGACGTGGATCGGTGGCCGCGGCTTCTGCACGGGCTTGGGCTCGAAGCC
>Ga0163163_10005960_pt1 | contig 10603 bp, 6 predicted proteins | sample S65metaG_FD_119766 | JGI IMG/M metagenome (GOLD analysis project Ga0163163, IMG submission 119766) | Switchgrass rhizosphere microbial communities from Kellogg Biological Station, Michigan, USA - S6-5 metaG | ecosystem: Host-associated > Plants > Roots > Rhizosphere > Soil | place: USA: Michigan... | reverse complement strand
TGGCTTCAGTACTCCAACGACATTCGCCGGCATCACCGCGACCGTCGGACTACCCAGCATCTCGTCGTCGATACCGGTCATGACCATCGGCAAGGACTTGCAGCAGGGCAATCAGGCAACGTTGAATGCAACGCCATCCGCCGCTGTCTCAGTCACCATCACTAGTAATACGCCGGGCATCGCGACCGTCAGCAACGATCCGGCAGCTGCGGGAACTTCTTCTGTAACCTTCACCAACATCACTTCCAGCACTCCAGCGTTCTACATCCAGGGCTTGAGCATGGGCACGGCAACCTTTACCATCAGCGCCAGCGGCTATACTGATTCCGTCATTCACGTCACCGTCAACCCGTCCGGCTTCATCACGAGTTCGAATAGCTTCACGTCCTCGGTTGGAGTGGACACCATGCTGACGGTTCAATCCGGTCTCCTGGATCCCAACACGCTGGCATTTGTCACGTTACAGTCTGTGCGTGGAGGTCTTACAGTGCAGGTGCCGCTGACCAGTAGCACTCCGGCAACTGGGACGATCACGACTCCGGTTCCTTTCGCCGCAAACCAGGCAGCCGGAACGGCAACTTTCCATGCGGTTGCTGCCGGAACCAGCACTCTGAGCGTGGGAACTCCGAGCGGATTCAGCACGCCAAGTAATCGCACGGCGATTGTTGCCACCGTCCAGTGATGACGTCAGCAGGGAAGTCGAAGCACAAAAAGGCGGCCGGTTATTCCGGCCGCTCACTTATGCTATTCAGAAACTCTATCGGATGCGTCGTTGCCGCTTGGTGAATTCGACCAGGGTTCCGCTGTTTGGGGCAGAAGCCGCCGGTGCTGAAGCTACATCAAGTTTTTTTTCCGCGAAATCGTAATCAGCCACCATGCACGCGACGTTGAATGTCGAACCCTGCTTCTTGGAGACTGGGTTCGCGATAACTCTGCGCACGGTCGCCTGGCATATAACAACGGCAGGAGTTTCGCCGGTCAATTCCTTGGGCATTTCGAATTTCAACTCGAGCTTCGCCTGCTCTTCCAGCGATATCGAGGAACGGAACAGCACGCCCGAACGGCTGATGTTTTCTGTCACTCCGCTCAGCCACTCGTCGGTTCCTGCAACACGAAATTCCACGGGAACCTCGTGCTTCAGTCGTCGTTCACGCGGAGTCCACGCCGAGGTCTTGCCACACCTCCGCAGCGTAGACTTGCTGTCTTCGGCCTTCGGAAGGTCCTCAACCGGAGCGATTCGGCGCATGTGCGTCCAGTCGTACTGATACTTCGTACCGCAACTCACGCACAACTGGTAATAGTCGCCATTCTCGTCCCGCCTCGGCCACGAAAATTGGTGCCGGCAATCGAAGAACAATCGGCTGATAATGTTGCCACCCATGCGGAGTACTATGACTGCTTTCCCTCCGGTGGTACACGTTACTGAAGTGATGCGTCCTGTTGAAAAGGTAACGCCGAGTTTGGTTTCTCCCGTCACGCGATCATGAAAAATGCCGAACCCTGAAGGCTCGGCATCTTGTTGCATCTACTCTGCTTATTGTTTCGGTGGCACCGGAGCTGCATCCGTGACTCCGCCTTCTTCTGCCCCCGGCATTACTTTCTTCAGGGGCTCCGAACGCTGCTGCTCTAGTTCAGGATGAGGCAACGGCTTCCGCGGCAACATCTGGTCCCGCATCGCGGTGTTGTATACGAAGATCGCCTCAACGGTTGCGATCTGCGCGAGGTCCGTCGCCTGCAACCGTTCGTAGACGTCCATGTTCGAATGGTGCGTACGCGAATCGTAATCCATCGGATCCTGGATGAACTGGAACCCTGGGATACCAACCGCATCGAACGACAGGTGATCCGTTCCCCCAGTATTTCGCATCGTCAGCGTGGTTACGCCAAGGTCCTTCAGCGGTTCGATCCACTTCTGGAAGATCGGCATCATCGCTGCATTGCCTTGCAGGTAGACGCCACGTATCTTGCCCGTTCCATTGTCTACGTTGAAGTAACCGGACACTAGTTTTTGCTCAGGCTTCAGCTGGAGCGGTCCCGCGTACTTGCGGACGAATTCCGGTAACAGCATCTGGTCCGGCGCAGTCGAACGCGGTGCAGATCCAAAATGCTGCTTCGCGTAACCCTCAGAGCCAAAGATTCCTTGTTCTTCGCCGCTCCACAATCCAATTCGAATCGTGCGCCGAGGTTTAACTTGCAGCGCGTTGAGAATCCTCATCACTTCCATCGCCACAACGCTTCCCGCACCGTTGTCGGTCGCGCCAGTACCGGACGCCCACGAATCCAGGTGTCCGCCAACCATCACAACCTCATCCTTGAGGGTGGGATCGGTTCCCGGTATTTCCGCGATGGTGTCGAATCCATGCTCGTTGTCGCCCGTAAACTTAGTCTCAACATTCATCTCGATCGTGACGGGAACTTTCGCCTTCAGAAGTCGGTACACACGGCCGTAATTCTCGATAGCGGCGACGACAACCGGAATCTTCATGGCGTTTTCGCGCTTATAGATGAACCAGCCAAGCGCGGCTCCGCTGTCGTCGAAGAACGTTCCGCCGGACCCGCCTGAGTTGGCTCCATCTCGACTCGGCACTACGACGGCGGCTACGTGCTCATTCGCCAGGAACACGCCCAGTTTCTGCATGAACTGCAAGCGCTCCAGGAACTTCCCAATCTGTGACATAAAGTCGGGCCGCTTCTCGGTGGGATAGTTCGCTAGCTCATCGAGGTCTTTTTCCTCGTAGCGCCGAAACAGAGGCTTCTCGACCGGCTTCACCTCTCGCATTTCACCGAGGAAAACGATCTTCCCCGCCAATTTTCCTTTGAACTTATCCAAGTCTGCTTCCGACTTCGGATCCATCCAGACCGCATTGCCTTGTACGGGGCCGTTGGTAGCCGGCGACCACGGCGCAGCCTGCGCAATGAACACCGCTGTATCCGGCGCCGTCATACGAACCCATGTGTTCAACTGCTGCCAGCCCATTCCGAACTCGCCCCAGTCTTCCAGGTGTGCGTTCGTACAGCCCATCGCTGCCAATTGGTCGCGCGTCCACTCGTTCGCGCGCTTCATGTTCGGAGACCCGGTCAACCTGCCGCCGATACCATCCATCAGGCCGGATGCATACTCCATGACGTGAGAGTGAGCCAGTCCCTCGTCGCGGATGCGCGCATACATTGTTAGATCGACCTTCTCGGTTTCAGGCTGAGGCAGTTCGTACGATGGCTGGCTGGTCTGCGAAGGATTGGCGGCAGGCTTTTTATTCTTCTGAGCCGCTACAGGAATGGTTAACGATATACAAAGACAACTCGCAACGATAAGACGTTGCAAACAGTTACTGGATGATCGCAATGCGAATCCTCCCCACAAAAGATTTGCGAGAAGATTATCAGAACAGCTGAACCACCGCATCGCTTGCTCGAAACCGTTTCAGCAGGGCGGCCGCCATGGCCGCCCATTTTTCTCAAACTAGAATCCGCCTTCGTCCGCCGAAGGCCCGTAGAGCGCCGGCAACGGCACATCGTTCAGCCGGAGATACATCGTCAGTTGCCCCCGGTGATGGATCATGTGGTTCATCACGAAGCCGCGGAGCACGGCGCCTTTCGGCAGCGTCATTACTGCGGTGCCTCCGGCCAGTAGCGACCACGGCTTCTGCAGATCGTCATCACTCGCGCCCTGGATTGCCTTTCTTGCCTCTTCGGAGTGCTTCTCAAAGCGTTCCATCAGATCCTTGCGAGTTGTCGGCGGTTCCGGCGGAGTCGGGCTGCCTTCCTTGGGCATGATGTCGAGTTCATCCGTCTCCATCGTGATCTTTGCCCACTGGCCAAGAGACGCGACGTGTGCAGCCAGCCAGCCCATGGTTCCAGACTTCGGATGCGGTCTCCAGCCAAGCTTGTCCTCAGGAACCCGTTCCAGGACCTTCCGTGTGTTACTCATCTCGTTTTCGAATTCGGGTAAGAGTGCGTCGCGCATAGCCATATCGATCTCCTCAATGAAAAACCGGACCCTTTTCAGGGCCCGGTCACTTTACTGATCCATCTGGTTAGTTTCCAGCGGCCTTCTTTTCGACCGAAATCGACTTCTCGGCTGCTGCCGGTTTGGCCTTTGAAGCGCTCATCAACTCATTCGCCAACTCAGGAGCGTTGTAAACCTTCTGCAACGTCTCGACTACGGCTGTCGAATTCGTAATTACCGAACGTCCGACCTCATCTTCATATTGGAAGTTCCACGGCAACGACTGAATGTTTCCGTCGAAGATGATTCCAACCACTTCGCCATCCTTGTTCACTGCCGGAGAACCGGAGTTCCCGCCAATAATGTCGGTGGTATTCACCGAATCGTACGGAGTCTTCAGATCGAGGCTGGGTTTCGCCTTCATCCAGCTAGCGGGAAGTTTGAACGGTTCCTTGTTTTCATGCTTCGCCGCATATTCAAACGCATCGCCAAGAGTGGTGTAGTAGCGCACCTTCTTGCCATTTTCCTTGTAGCTCTTCGTCGCGCCGTAGCTCAGCCGCAGCGTGCCAGTCGCGTCGGGTGGAATCTCCGTTCCGTACAGTTTGAACCGCGCCTTGGCGATGTATCCACCATTGCGCCGGACCACTGACGTGACGTTGTCATCCACTTCCTTGCGAATCGCTCGTGCTTCTGGGTCGATCTTTTTCAAAAGCGTCACGATCGGATCGGTCGAGGCATCGACTGCCGCTTTGCCGCCGCTCAACAACTCCTTGCGATATTCCAGATCCGCCAGTTTCGTTCCATTAACGAGTTCATCCGCGCGCTCCGCCGGAGACTTTCCGGCCAACAGCGTCTGCACGAACGCATCATTGGCTCCAAGCTTCGACTGGATCAATTCGAATGCCAGCTTCAACTGGAACGTCTCAAGCGACTTATCGATCGGCTGTGTCGAAAGAATCGTGGCTTCGGGACTCATCGGACCGCGTCCGCGAGCCTCGGCCGGCATTTCAGTTACTCGAATCAGATTTCTGGCGATCGCCGCCAGTCGTCCCGGAACCGCAGCCTCCGACATGAACGTAATCCGGTTGAAATTGTCCTTTTGCCACTGGATCGCCTTGGCGATGGCATCCCATGCGCCACCGTAGCTCTTCGACATCTCCGGGTCTTTCATAACCGCGTCTCGAAGACTCTTCTCGTCCGCAGCCTTGCGAGCCATCACGTTCTTGTCCAGCAATCCCGACTGGTATCCCGTGATTGCCTTGAAACTGTTCTGCGCGCCAAAAATCATGTTCTCAGCGGCGCGGCGGTTTTCTTCCGACTTCTTCGCATAGTCGAACAACTGCTTGATCTGCCAATCCAGCGTGGCTAAGCGATAAGGGAAGCTGATATCACGCTGGAATTCCAGTTGCGCCATCGTCTGCAGGCGGCCCGTTGATCCCGGATGTCCGGATACGAAGATCGGGTCGTTTTCCTTGATTGCCTTCATCGTGAAGGGAAGATAGTCGGCAATCACCGCCGGCTTGTCGTTCTCATACGCACGCAGGAAAGTAACATCCAGGTCGTAGCGGGGATATGTGAAGTTATCCGGATCGCCGCCGAAGAAAGCGATGTCGTACTCCGGTGCCATCACCAGTCGGATGTCGGAATACCGCTTGTATTTATAAAGGTGATACATTCCGCCCGCGTAGAGCGTCACCACATCGCAGCGGATCGAATGTTCGGCGTCGGTGCAATCCTTTTCGAGTTTCTGGATCTCCGCTCGCTGTGCCGCTCCGGCCTCCGCGTCGCTCATTCCCGCTTTGGCCGCGTCGTCTACTTCCTTCGTTACATCCTTAATGTCCTGCAGCGTCGTCACTTCCAGCCCAGGACACTTCGGCTCGGCCTCACGGGTTTTCGCGTAGAAGCCTTCCTTCATATAGTCATGTTCTGCCGTCGAAACGTTGTGGGTGCATCCGCGCCCAATGTGATGATTGGTGAAGATCAGCCCGTCTGGCGAAACAAACGATCCCGATCCGCCGGGGAAGCGCACCGAAGCCAACCGTAGGTGGTCCAGCCATGCCTGTGTGGGCTCAAACCCATACCGTGCTTTTACCTTTCCCTTTGGAAATGCGTTATACGGCCACATACCCTCATCGGCTACCGCCATTACACCGCTCAAAATAAGGGCAAGAAGTGCAAGACAAGCGAACACCTTTTTCATGAATCACTCCGTGGGCAGACGGGTTATTCACCGTCATTAGTTAAGAAGAGTGGTAGGACAGCAAACTATATCTCCCCACATTGACCGGCGGCAATCAAGATCAGCCGCTCACAACGGGAGCGTGGAAGCGGCTTTCCAAGGCCAAAAACGACTCCTCAGCAAGCGCATCGGAGGCACCAAAATTCCCGCCAACGTGGAACCCGGGCCAAAATTGGAGTATAAAAACCACTAGTATGTGTGGGTGCATCTACTTATAAGCCCAGCAGTTATTTCAATTTTTGAGAGCCATTCATGCCAACGACCGAGACCACCAAGGGACTCGAAGGTGTAGTTGCCGCTAACTCCAGCATCTGTTACATCGATGGCGACAAGGGCGTCCTCGCCTATCGCGGCATCGATATTCACGAACTCGCAGACCACTCGAACTTCGAGGAAGTCTGCTACTTGCTCTGGTTCGGGAAACTACCCACCCGAGCGGAGCTACAGGAATTTCGTCTTCAGCTTGCGCGTGAGCGTAAGCTCGACGCCCAGATTGTCAGCCTCATCCGCCAGGTTCCCAAGCACGCCCTCCCGATGGACATGCTGCGAACCATCGTCTCTGCATTGTCCTTCTTCGATCCGGAAGAGAAGTCGAACGACACAGCCGCCAATCTCCACAAGTCGTTTCGCATTACCGCACAGATCGCGATGATTGTTGCCGCTTACGATCGCGTTCGGAAGGGCCTGCCACTCATCGAACCCGACCGTTCGCTTTCGCATGCCGGCAACTTCTTGTACATGCTGAACGGGGAAGTCCCCAGCGACACCGCAACTCGAGCGCTCGATATTGCGCTCATCCTCCACGCGGATCACGAATTCAACGCCTCGACGTTTGCCGCTCGCGTCACTGCGGCAACTCTTAGCGACGTGCACTCAGCGATCACCTCCGCCATCGGCGCCCTCAAGGGACCGCTGCACGGCGGCGCGAACGAAGCGGTATTCGTCATACTCCAGCAAATCAGCGAGAGTGGGGCCGATCCGGTTGAGTACGTAAAGGGAATGCTCGCGCAGAAAAAGAAGATTCCCGGCTTCGGACACCGTGTCTATACCACCGAGGATCCTCGAGCCACCCACCTACGGCAGATGTCGCGCGACCTCGGCTACTCCAGCGGACAGTCCAAGTGGTTTGAGATTTCGCACAAGATTGAGGAGTTCATCAACGCGGAGAAGAAGCTCAACGCCAACGTCGACTTCTATTCGGCCTCGACTTATCACACGCTTGGCATCGACATCGATCTCTTTACGCCGATCTTTGCCGTCTCACGCATCAGCGGCTGGGCCGCACACGTAATGGAGCAGCTCAACGACAACCGCCTCATCCGGCCGCGCGCAGAATATGTGGGCCCGGACTACCCCAACAAGTACATCCCCATCGAGAAGAGATAGAAGCGCCGGCGCCTGCCGGCAGTTTCACAGGGAGGTGCCCCGTCCTAGCTGAGCTAGGGCGGGGTATTTCTTTGCAGGGTTCGTGAAATAGGCTCATGTGCGTCTCAATGAAACTCCCGTGAATTCCGTGCCACCGCGCTGCATTACGATACCAACCAGACCACCCGCTCAAGTCCAATCGCATCTCCGGAGACTGGCAAGCCTCGATCCGCTCAGGGGGTAGTATGGGTCGTACTCTGGTGCTCTGCACGCTGCTCATCGTCTTCTCTCAGGCCTCAACAACAGCCCAATCGACAAAATCAAAGTCAGCCGCTGAAGTCCTTAAGAGTCTTCCCACCGCATTCGAGGCGAATCATGGCCAGGTCGATCGCTCGGTTCGCTTCCTCGCTCACGCCCATAACAGCGGAATCTTCTTCACACCGTCAGAAGTAGTGCTTTCTCTTTATCCCGCCAACGCGGATGCGAACTCCTCTGTGCGCGACATTCGAATGAAATGGGTGAATGGCAACGCATCTCCGCGGCTCGGCGCTGAAAAGCCATTAGCAGGAAGAGTGAACTACCTGGAAGGAAAGGACCCCGCCAGGTGGCACACCGATATTCCGACCTACTCGCGTGTTCGCTACGACAACATCTATCCCGGTGTGAACGCGGTGTTCTACGGCAAGGAAGGCACGATTGAGTACGATCTCGTAGTCGCACCCGCAGCCGATTGGAAGCAAATCAAGTTTGCATTCGAAGGCGCGCGCCATGTGAGCCTGGCGAAGAACGGAGATCTGTTGCTGAAGTTGGACGACGGAGAGGTTCGCCAGCATCTCCCCAAGGTGTATCAACAAATTGGCGGCAGGCAGCGGACCTTGGCCGCCAGTTACGTCATCAACCCTGACCAGACGGTTGGATACCGCATTGAGGGTGTCGATCGCCGGCAGAAGCTGGTCATCGATCCCGTCCTGTCCTATTCCACATACATTGGCAGCAGCACTGCCGACTCCGTCAATTCCATCGCCGTCGATCAGTTCGGTCGTGCTTATGTAACCGGCGACACAGTCTTCGGCTTCCCCACCAAGAATCCAGCACAGGGAAATCGTCTTCAGTCTGACGCCTTCGTGACCAAGTTCTTCGCCACCGGTGGCGGCCTGATCTACTCAACCTACTTGGGCGGAAATGGAGGCGATCGCGGCACCGCCATTGCAGTCGATCGCTTCGGCAATGCCTACGTCGCAGGTACTACGACCTCTGCTGACTTTCCTGTCACTGCCGGAGCATTTCATTCTCCGGTTCCGGGAACTTCTCCAAGCTTTGTTACCAAACTGAGTCCCAGCGGATCCGCAATTGTTTATTCGCTGATACTGGGCGGTGAAGAGTTTGACTTGATTAACGCTATTGCCATCGATTCGCAGCAACGCGTCTACGTCACTGGCGGAACAGCCTCCTCCGGCTTTCCCGTTAAGAACGCCTTCGAGTCGAGCTACCCAAGTCAGCCGCCTTCGAGTGGCGGTGAGTCCGCTTTCGTCACTCGCATCAATCAGTCCGGCTCCGATCTCGATTACTCCACCTACTTGGACGGTTCCATCGCCAGCAGTGGATTCGGAATCGCTGTCGACTCCACCTTCCACGCATATGTGACGGGGTTTACGTCTTCACCTGATTTCCCCACGACTCCCGGTGCGTTCCAACGGGTTTTCCGTGCGGCAACCATTCCTGACTTTCCTCACGACATCCCGGGTACCAGCGCCTTCGTCACCAAGTTCTCCGCGGATGGAAAAACCCTGAGCTATTCCACTTTCCTCGGTGGCACGAGCAACGACGCTGGAACCGGAATTGCCGTGGATTCCTCTGATCGAGCCTACGTTACCGGTACGGCAAAGTCCTCTGACTTCCCGGTGAAGTCCGGCGGATTCCAGACCACGCGTCACGGTACCAGCGATGCGTTTGTGACCAAGCTGCAGAAGGACGGCGCAGGGCTGATCTATTCGACGTACTTGGGAGGTAGCGGCGGGGAAGTTGGAACATCGATCGCCGTCGACAGCCTGGGTTACGCTTATGTCGCCGGCGCGACGGGCTCAACCAATTTCCCGGTGAAGAATCCGATTCAATCCACCTTCCACGGTGTGCAGGACGCATTCGTCACAAGGCTGTCCACTGGGGGTGCCACCCTCATTTATTCAACCTTCCTGGGCGGAACACAAAGTGACGCCGCGAAAGCCATCCGACTCGACAGTTCCGGCGCGGCCTACGTGGGCGGCGTAACCAGTTCAAGCAACTTCCCAACCACCTCTGGTGCTTATTCGCGAACGTACAAAGGCAGTGGCGACGGCTGGGTAGCAAAGATTAAGCCGTAGAGACTCTTGTCGAGATCCAAGTGATATCCCACATGTGCTCGCCTCTGTTGCGAACATATGTGGGATTGTCCAAATCGTTTCGTGTGTCATCCACGCAGCGACGAAATCCAAGGACCTTTTGCCTTAGCCGTTCATACCATTCGTCACTTCTTCTCCCGCCACAGTAGCGCGCGAGAACGCGAATCAGTATCATTTCTCCCGCAAGATTTGAAGCCGAGGAGAACCGCAATGAAGACAGTCATCGCCGTGCTCACTTTGTTCGTCGCCGTTCAGTGCGCTGCCCAGGAATCTCAGCAACAGAAAACACCCGCCACGCTCAAGAGCATTCTTCTGCAGCAACTCCGCGAGACTCACAACCAGAAGAACTGGTTCGTCTCGGGCAAGGAAGCGATGGCCGGGCTAACTCCCGAACAGGCCGCTTGGAACGACGGCAAGAACCACTCCGTTGGCCAACTCGCCCAGCACCTTGTTTTCTGGAACTCTCAGAGTCTCGCCCAGTTCAAGGGAGAGAAGCCGGCGCAGCCGGGAGATAACAACGAGACTTTCAAATTCGATCCCAAGCAGTGGAATTCCATCGTCAGCCAGTTTGACGACGTGATGACTAAGCTCGAAGAAGTGGTGAGTTCAGCCGACGACGCTAAGATTCAAAAGCTTGCACCGACCGTCGCCCGCATCGCGCAGCACAACGCTTAT
>Ga0163163_10005959_pt1 | contig 10604 bp, 8 predicted proteins | sample S65metaG_FD_119766 | JGI IMG/M metagenome (GOLD analysis project Ga0163163, IMG submission 119766) | Switchgrass rhizosphere microbial communities from Kellogg Biological Station, Michigan, USA - S6-5 metaG | ecosystem: Host-associated > Plants > Roots > Rhizosphere > Soil | place: USA: Michigan... | reverse complement strand
GCGGGTACAGTACCGCGAGCGCAGCGACCGGATGGTATGCGCAACCACCCACTCAATAAGGATCTAATACACTGTCGTCCGTACCCTCCGGTCGCTGCGCTCGCGGTACTGTGTCGTCCGTACCATCCGGTCGTGCGCTCACGGTACTGTGTCGTCCGTACCCTCCGGTCGCTGCGCCGCTGCCGTCATCCGCCTCCGGACTGGTGTGAATGAGAAGTCAAACCTTCACCCCGTACGATCGGTTTTCGCAGTCGACCAAGTAGCGGCTTTTCAAGGACTAGATAAAATAAAACACCGATACTGAGTGCAGTTAAAATCGCGCTCACTATGATCATCGACGGCCTCATCCATCCGACAATTCCTAAAGCAATACTCCCTCGTATCGTAAGATCCAACAATGCATAGTGAGTTAAATATATCGAGTACGACGCATCACCAATCAGCAACAAGAAAGCAGGTAGCATTCTCCGCTTACGCTGCTCCCAAAGAACAGCCCCCCAAACAATGAGCATTGACGCGAGTCCATAAGCAACAATGGAATGTTGCCGTCCAAATTGAGATTGTAGAAAGTTCTCAGCGAACCCGCAGATCAGAAAGAGCGCCAAACCGGGAACCGCCAACCATGGCCCAGCATAGGCTCGAACACTTCCCGCCAAATATGCGACAAGACATCCCATCGCGAATTCCAGGTTGTATGGAGAAAAAACGAAGCCACTCAGTGGCGGTAATTTCAACCCGCCGTCAGTAAGCAGTTTCAAAAGGTAGACCAATGCTGTAACGAGCAACCACAGGAGCAAGAGGGGACGAATTCGACGCCATGGCAGGTAGATTGCTAACCCGAATAGACCGTAAAAGAAGAGCTCGGAACTAAGACTCCAGGCTACCGTAACCAGGGGATTGTTAGCTTGAGGTAAAAGTAGAAATGATTTCAGCAGTACCAGCCAGTCACTAAGTTGATGTGGTAAACCAAAATAGATCGGCAAAAGCGCGATGGCTACAACCCAGTACACTGGATAAATCCGAATGAAGCGCTTTCGCAGGTACGGTCTCAAAGCCGGTGGATGGCCCAGGTCGCTACGATGAGCCCAACAGATAATGAAGCCACTCAGGACGAAAAAGAAATCAACCCCACTGTAGCCAAACAGAAACTTGCCACGCATCAGATCGTAATTGAGATAGGCCTTACTAATTACTGTCGCGTGAAATAGCAGCACCAGCAACGCCGCGAATCCACGGCACGACTGAAGGCTCGTGAATCTCCCGGCATTACTAAGGGCGGGGACTTGTGCAGAGTTGGTTTGGTTCAGCGAAATCCTCGTAGGTTTCGGTATTAATTCTGTGACCTGGACGGCGAAGAACTCGTTAAATTTGCTTTGATGCTATAGCAAACTCTCTTTACGGGTTTTCCAATGAGGTAAAACGGGACTTTCCAGGGATCAGTAACCGACCAGAGGCTTTGTAAATAACGTGAAAACTGAGAGAGTCGTTGAAGTACGTTGCCTTCACAATCTACTCGTAAACTATTGAACCAATGCCACACCACTGCCAGCATCTTGAGCGGGTCATTGGCTCCTAATCTGGTCCGGTAGCTCCAACGCTCGGTCCTAGTCGTTTTGGTCCCTTTTAACCCTGTCAAGACTTCGGGGGGCACATTGGCATCCAGCAACGTATTCAGGTAACTGAGTGTCTCCCTCATGGGCAATGTTAATTGACGCTTCTGCGCCTGGTGGACCAGCCTGGTCCAGTCAAGCTTCAGCTTCTGTGATCGAATAATCATCATTGCGTCAGCTATCCAACGCAAAGAGGAAGTGTCATTCCATTTCGCGCCGTGCACGCAGACATGCAACAACTGGTCGGCAGAATTTAATGACTCGGTCTGAGTCCCATTGAATTGCATTGGTATACTGGCTTGCCAAAATTCATCGTCATCCAAATCCTGCCGCGCTTCCCACATCAACCGCCAATGTAGGTCCACGTGTTGATTGAGGGGATCTACAAACTCCGTTGCCTGTTCAAACGGTACCAGTGCTTCAGGCGATGCATATCTCGGTTTCCACCCCAACATCCTTAATAATTGCATCGCTCGCTCAACTTGATTGTGGCGAACCATGAGGTCGATGTCTTTCATGGGCCGCAGACCGACGTCTTCATAGTAAAGAATTGCTAGAGCTGAACCCTTTAAGAGCATGTTTCGGATCTCGGCCTTATTGAATTCGTCGATTAGCCCTGCAATTCCACGCAAGCAAAACTGATTCTGGCTCCATGTATAAAAATATTCGTCCTTCAACTTCGTAATCAAAGGTTCTGGTGTCTCTAAATTCTTAAGATTTCGATAGAGTAATGGTAGCAATCTCCGTGAGGCTTCATCAAAACACTCCGATTCAAAAATGGACTTCCACTGCCGCCACGCTGTCACCGCTTCATTGCCACTCAACAGACAAGCACGAAGGAGTAGTTCCTGATCTTTAGTGGGCCAAAAGCTTGATGACATAGGTCAGTTATACCGAGAACCAGACTCTGCTACCAGTTTAGGTTTCAGTACGTCGGGGGCCAATCCCGGGCTGTAATGCAAAACTCATTTGCTTTCGTAGAGCCAAAACAGATATATCTGGCAGGCAATCTTAAACCAGACGACTCCTCCTTCGATGAAATAAGCCTTCCAGGTAAGCCGCAGGGGGAAATGACTTGGCTTTAGGCGATTAAAACTTGGACTTTGGGATGATATTTGTCCGCCTGATGAATGACAATGCACCAGCGCGCTAGTGGGATTAGCGTTTTTTTCCCGGCCTTCAATGATGCGAACATCATAGGTTCGATGGTAAAACAAGCGTCGGCCCTCTTGCCCACCCTTACCGATAACTACGAAGTAATTGTAATTAATGACGGCAGTACGGACTCAACTGAAGAGGTAGTGGCGGAAATCGCTCGCGCCATACCTTGCGTTCGCCTGGTTTCTCACCAGCAGAACCAGGGTTATGGAGCTGCACTGCGGAGCGGATTTCAACATGCGAGTAAGGAACTGGTCTTTTATACGGATGGTGATGGGCAATACGATGTGCGGGATTTATCGTCTTTGGTTCCACTAATGACTACGGATTGCGATGTGGTCAATGGTTACAAGCTCAATCGCGCCGATCCCTCCCACCGCGTGATTCTGGGCTCTGTGTACAATCGCCTGGCACGATTTCTCTTCCGACTGCCAACGCGAGATGTTGATTGCGATTTTAGACTGATAAGGCGTAGTGCGTTCGAGCGCATTAAACTTCGTTCATCCAGCGGAGTAATCTGCGTTGAAATGATCTATAAATTACACTCTGCGGGATGCGTGTTCGCAGAGACACCAGTCCACCATTACGAGCGTCCTTTTGGAAAGTCTCAATTCTTTACTTTACGACGCGTCGCTCGCACCCTTTTTGATCTGATAACCTTATGGATCGAGCTAGTTGTCTTGAAGCGGAACAGAAGTTCACAGTTATGAGAAGGTCTGGCGACTTTAGCGAATACAAAGGGCGTTCGGTTTTGATTACTGGCGGCCTCGGATTCATAGGCAGCAATCTAGCCCTGAGGTTGGCAGACATTAAAGATGTTGAGATTTCAATTGTTGACGCTTTAAGACCGGGTCAGGGCGGCAATCCATTCAACATAGTCAGGATTCAGGACCGCGTTAAGCTCCATCTAGCCGACATAAGCGACGACACTCTTTCAGAGCAACTGGTCAGTGGAGTTGATTACATTTTCAACCTCGCAGGAAGTGTTAGCCACATTGATTCGATGTTGGAACCGCAATCTGACCTGGCTTTGAATTGCACTTCACAGCTGAAATTCCTGGAAGCGTGTCGCAAATTTAATCCGCATGTGAAGATCGTTTTCAGCAGCACTCGCCAGGTTTACGGCAAACCAGTCTATTTGCCGGTTGATGAGGACCACCGGGTCGCTCCACCCGATATCAATGCCATTCATAAACTCACAGCCGAGAATTACCATCTGCTCTACTCCAAACTTTATGGTTTGCGCACTGTCTGCCTCCGATTGACTAATACCTACGGCCCCAGGCAGTTGGTGCATCACAATCGTCAGGGTTTCATTGGCTGGTTTATACGGCAGGCAATCGACGGCGACCCAATTGAATTGTTTGGTGGTGGCCGGCAACGCCGTGATCTGAATTACGTTGACGACGTTGTTGAAGCACTACTGCTCGCTGGTGCGAACGAAGCTGGCGAAGGTGAAATCTTCAATCTGGGCGCTGAGGACTCCGTTAGTCTTGCGGATGTTACCGACGAGCTTCTATCTTTGACATCCGCCGGTTCCGTTCGCCACATCCCCTTTCCACCAGAGCGACAGTTGATTGACATTGGCAACTTCCACTCGAGCTTCAGCAAGATCGAAAGAATGCTCGGGTGGCGCCCACACACGTCGCTGCGGGTCGGCTTAGCCCGGACGATTGAATTCTATAAACAGAACCGAGAGCATTACTGGACATCGCATGCTGATTCCGTTCCTCGACCTGAAAAGACAATTTCTTGAAATAGAAGCCGAGATCGCCGCTGCTACAAGAAGGGTCTTAAGCGGTGGTATTTATATTCTCGGTCCAGAAGTCGAATCCTTCGAAGAAGATTGGGCCCGGTTTTGTGGCGTCGCAGGTGCAGCCACGGTCGGAAATGGCACTGAAGCGCTTACCCTGGCACTCTTAGCATCGAGAGCAGTTCGTATAGGTGAAGGCGATGAAGTCATCACCTCAACGCTAACCTCGCCTTACACGGCTCTGGGCATCGTCAATGCCGGAGGCGTGCCGGTCTTCGTCGATATTAATCCTTTCACCTACACTCTGGATCCTGAAGCAGTCGAGAGGGCGATTACTCCTCGCACACGCGCCATCGTTCCAGTTCACATCTATGGTCTGATGGCTGACATGCCGGCCATATGCGAAATAGCTTCGCGTCGAGACCTCATCGTCATCGAGGATGCGGCCCAAGCGCATGGAGCGAGATCCGCAAAATACATCTCTGGTTCTGCACTCGCCGCTGCTTATAGTTTTTATCCGACGAAGAATCTCGGCGCGTATGGCGATGGCGGCGCTGTTACTTCAAATGACGAGTCTCTCATCAAGACAATCAAACTTTTGCGCCAGGGCGGACACGGTTCAGCACTGGACAGAAAAGAAGCCGGTCGTAATTCTCGCCTCGACGAGGTTCAGGCAGCCATATTACGGACTAAACTGGAGCACCTTAACGAATGGAATGATCGCCGTCGGCGATTGGCGCGGATGTATACACTCGCGCTACAAGAGTTGCCGAAGATTCAAGTTCCAACTACTGAAGAATCAACATCTCATGCACATCATTTATATGTCATTCAACACGAGAAGCGTGACTCTCTGCGAAAGCACCTTGCTGATCAGGGAATTGAGACGATGATTCATTATCCTTTTCTGCTTCATCATCAACCTGTATTCAATCAAACCAGCCAACGTCCTCTGCCTGTTGCGGAACGGGTAGTCAATCAGATCCTGAGCCTGCCGCTCTATCCGCAACTGCAGGATAGTGAGATTGAAAAGGTAATTGAGTCAGTGCGCGGGTTTAACGGCTAGTGCCCTGCCCCTAAAATTTCGTTCGAAGAAACGAATCACCGCGAAGAGAAGAAATTGTTTGAACACTCAACCTTCTCATTCTCCTCAAGCTTCGGGAGAATGAGAAGAAGTTGGCTTTTGGCATACGCAGATCGCGGAAAGTCCAGTAGGAAATTTCATATTCGGTCTCGACAACCATTGAGCTTCTTTGACTAGCGAGGCGGTGAGAGGTCGATTCAACCAACCAAGTTGTGGAGAGAGCGGCTTCACGTCGGAGCCCTTGCCGGAGAGACCAATGCGTTTTAGAACCAGTCTCCTGAGCGCAGCTGCCGGAAGAAGAAACGTATTTGCATAAGTTGAACGCAGAGGTTTGAAGCCCGTTTGAGTCGTCAGATCAATCAGAGTCGGGAGGTCATAACGTCGCGTTGTGGCTAAAGCTCGATCATGATCGCTGCGCATCCATTCGTGAGCGGCCACTCTAAAGAATCCAATGCCACCAGGTTTGAGAACGCGGAAGGTCTCTCGCAAAGCTTCTTCAACCGAGCTGTCCGAAGTCAATTGGCCCAACACGTCGAAGCTGGTGACCAAATCAAAAAGCGAATCTTGAAACGGCAACGCCGTAACCGAAGCGCGCGCCACCAACTGGTGATTACTAGTTCGACAAAAATCAACCGCCTCGTCGACAAGATCAACACCAAACCTCAGCCCCTCTTCTGCATACCGGCCTAACCATTTCAAGTTTCCGCCAGTGCCGCATCCGGCATCAAGTACACATTGGGCACGACCGTTAGGTAAGCAAAACGGATCCAGCAGAGCGGCCGTGATTTCTCTCATGCCAACAAACCACCAAAAGCTATCTTCTAGTGCATATAGGAAATCATAATCTTCAGTCTGCATCTCTTTTTAAGTCTACCGTCGACAGTAACAATACGACATTACATTTCCATGGGGTTCTCCATTCAACCTCTTCTGCCGGACCGCGCGCGTCCTCGCGGGCCAACTTTTTGAACACAAGCCAACTGAGCCCGCGAGGACGCGCGCGGTCCGGCAGAACAGGTTGTGCAGTGTAGAGGAGGGCTTCAAATAACGGGTTCCATACCGTCAGATAAGTTTGTTATGCTTTTCTCATTAAGCGGTCAATCCGAAGTCAGATGCTTTTGACTGAAGTTAGTACGGTCCCTCTACTTAATTTGAAGCATAAATCAACATCCAACGTTCTTTTATCACTTTGTTTTGTCCCGCCCGTTTTAATTGCATTACTAATCTTCAGATATGGCGTCGACCTTATTGACTGGGATCAATGGGAGATTGCTCTCTTTTTTATTAAAGCCTCACGCGGTTCCCTCACGGCCGCAGACCTCTTTGCGCAACAAGCTGAATATCGACAATTCTTCCCCAATCTCATCTTTGTCGCACTTGGATGGCTTACACATTGGAATATCAAAGCCGAGATGTTCGTGAGTTTGTTGCTGGCATGTCTGATCGCCTTCAACCTATACAAGTTGAGCTTGATGACCTTTTACGGTAATCATTCAACCCGCGTTCTCTTAATGCTTATTACAACGCTGCTAGTGTTCACTCCTGCACAATTCGAAAGCTGGCTTCTGGGGGAGCAAATCATCTACTTCATGCCAGCCGTGTGCATTACGACCAGCTTGTGCGTGGCATACTCGAAGCTGAGTTCACCTGCCAAGCTCATAATTTGTCTATTGCTTGCAATAGTAAGCACTTTCTCTTCGGCCAATGGCCTTATTATCTGGATCGTGATTGCTCCAACCCTCTTTTTCAGATCCGCGTCGGGTTGGAAAGACTGGCGATTCGCGGTTTGGGTCCTCGGCCTATTGTTGAGTTCAGTAATCTATTTTCATGGCTTCCAAAAACCGGCCTACACGCCGAGTTTATCGACGGCTTTGTACCAACCACTTCGCGGACTGTTTTTCTTCTGTGCTTTTCTCGGCGCTCCCTTGATGACCAGCAACCGTTTCCTCCTGGTCGCAGCCGGCCTGGGAGCATTATTCGCAACTCTCTTCGTTTTGTCATTCCTATATGTGTGGAAGCGTATTGAGGATCGAAAACTCCAGCACCAATCAACAGGTTGGTTGATGCTGGGAGGCTATTCATTTATCACGGCAATCATGGTGAGCGTCGGACGAGTGGGATTCGGACTGGACCAGTCCCTCTCCTCCCGGTACATAACATTCTCAGTCTACTTACTTATTTCGCTGCTGTATTTGGTTCCACTGCTGGTTGACGATCTAATGAAGCGAAAAGGGCTCACCAGATCTAAATCTCGAAAGAGGCTGATCACAGTTGCCATCTCGGCTCTTATATTTTTACATCTGCTCAATTCGGCCGCCGCCATTCGTCAGATGGCTTGGATGAAAGTACGCCGGCTGGAATCAAAAGCATGCCTGCTGTTCATAAATGTCATGCCGAATGAATGCTTAAGCAATGGCTTCCCGGAACTGAGCGTCTTGAGATCAAGGATTAATGCGATTAACGAACTGGGCTTGCTTAGGCCGGCGCTAATCAAGAGCTATCAGATCGAAGACATTGCCCCAACCCTGGGAAGTGATGGTTCATATGGGAGACTCGAAGGGCTTACCTTAAATGAAGGCTCCTTCCTTGCCAGCGGTTGGGCCGGCCTTCCAAATCGCAAAGAAGCAGCTGACGCCGTCCTTTTAACTCTAGAGAACGACCAATCTCGACCGATAATTTTTGCCTACGCTAAAATGAACGTGGTTCAGCCTTCCTTCAAAAGATTCTTCGTTGACGATCCTACTGGCGATTGGCGCTGGCAGAAAACCATTTCAATCGATCGGGCTGGTGTCACGCTTCCGGTTAATGTCTCTGCGTGGGCTTTCGACGCGACCAGTGGCAAAGCTCACAAACTTTCTGGCACCTATACGATTGAGGCAAATCGTGAGACTCGTCGATTGACGGAGGCAGAAACTCCGTGACGAAGTTCGGTCGACTTTTCCATATCTCTCGAGCCAACTGGCTGAGATACACAAGTTTTTTTAGACCATTCTACCTAACGCTCATCAGTTGCGCGGTCGTTTCGGCCGCACAGTCATTCGTGCTACTTCCCATAGCTTTACTTGTTCGTCGGGCCTTTGATGACGCAATTCCGGCAAAGAATTTCGGACTGTTGGTGAGGATTGCAATAATCATCCTGCTTGCCAGCCTGGCGAGCGAAGCTCTCAATCTGATCATTAAATACCGCATTCTCGGTATCACCAAACTGATTACACAACGGCTTCGCGACGAGCTACTCGATAAATTCTACGTACTGCCACGTCAGTACTACGGTGAAGCAGAAACCGGTCGGCTACAAGCTAGTCTCGTTCAGGATACAGAGCGTCTTGATGTTGCAAGCAGTGCATTTTTATCTCTATTTTTGCCAGCCGTTTTCGCTGCTATTGTTCTTTTAGGTGTTTTAGCGTTTCTAAACTCATTTCTATTTTTGGTGGTGTTGGCGGTAGTGCCGGCGCTGTTTTTGCTAAACCGAGCAATGAGTATCTCGTTAAAGAAGTACGTCAAAGAATTCCATAAGTCGTTTGAGAACTTCAGCAAAGGAGTCTTGTTCCTGGTCCAAACGATTGAGCTGATAAAGGTTCAATCGGCAGAACGTTTTGAAAAAAGTAGACAGCAAGCAAATATAGAAGAGTTGCATAGGCGAAGTTCATCCATGGTTCGGAGACAGCACCTCTATACTGGTGCGCAAAACATCATCATCGTAATGGCTGGAATTGTTGTGTTGATTGTCGGCGGCTGGGCCATCAACGTGGGACGGATGACTGTTGGCGAACTCCTTTCATTTTACGTAGCTTTAGCACTGCTCAGTAATCAGCTGAGAACAATTTCGGCGGCGATGCCGCAATTAATTGTTGGACGCGAATCCTTAGATACGCTGCTGGGCTATTTAAATCTTGGGGAAACGACTGAATACCGAGGGTCAAGAAAAATTAAGTTCAGCGGTCAGATCGCACTGGCCCATGTGACATTCGGCTATGACAAGGACCCTATCCTCCAAAATGTTAGTTTGCGAATTAAACCTGATGGTCTTACGGCGATTAAGGGTGTAACTGGAGCCGGCAAGACGACAATCGTCAACTTGATACTGGGTTTTTACCGACCGCAAAAGGGCCAATTGTTTGCGGACGACCATCCATTCGACGAGCTTGATTTGGCAGACTTGCGTTCCGGCATCGGAGTAGTTCCTCAGGATCCGGTTATCTTCTTCGGCACTGTCGCGGAGAACATCACTTATGGATCTCCTGACGCAACACGCGCGGAAATGATAAGGGTTGCGAACCTTGCGCTAGCCCACGATTTCGTTGTGGGCCTTCCGAATGGCTACGATACAGTCGTTGGTGAAAAGGGAATGCTACTGTCGGGCGGTCAACGTCAAAGGATTGCGATTGCTCGCGCACTTTTACGGCGACCTTCGTTACTGATCCTCGATGAGCCGACGAATCATCTTGATCCGGAGACCATTAGTAAACTTTTGGAGAACCTGGACAGTGATAAGGACAGCCGAGCGACCTTGATAATCAGCCATCAAGAGACTGTCATCGGCGCCGCACAACAGATATATTCGTTAGATGCCGGCCATCTGGTCCCCGTGAGGCAATCCGTTCTGAATGATCTCGCCGTCGAACCGTCATAGTGATCCCCTGGAGTGCGCCGGCCCGACGGCGCTTTTCAAACCTCTCGATTAGTGGAGTCTCACATATAACAATTCGCCGCCGGGCCGCACTCCAAAGTTTTCCGGCGTTGAATCTGGTTTTAGAGTTTGACAGAACAGACCAGCAGGTCCGCAAAGACTGTTGGAATCGATGAAACAAATTGTTACCTCAGTTATGAAGTTGGAGAGATGAAGGTGCGGCCGGCCAGGGCCTCACTTACGGCAAAGCTTAGGTCAGACGAGATTCGCCGCTTGAATACATAACCGGCAGCCCCAACTCGAAGCGCCGCCTGAATGAAGTCCTGATCCTCATAGATCGTGAGAAAGACTACTTTGGCAGTTGAGCCG